>WNFN01132316.1_pt1 | contig 15501 bp, 13 predicted proteins | sample 5400161 | NCBI WGS metagenome assembly WNFN01 (sample SAMN13153353, study PRJNA577476) | soil metagenome | isolation source: 80 cm saprolite on Douglas fir-dominated hillslope | place: USA:California | collected 2013-09-17
GGCTGAAAGACGGAATCGATGATTGAAAGATCGATTCGTGTTCGTATTCAAAGCCTGCGGTCGCCAGATTATGCCGGCCCAGCCGCAGGTTCGCGCGCCCGTCCAGGGTGTCGGTCGCGCCGTTGTTGACGCTGAGGAACTCGAAATCTCCGAACGGATAAAAGGCCGCGAACTTCGGATCGAAGCGCGGGCCGTTGTAGTTGCGACGCCGCGCGCCGACGTGCTGATATGCGATCGAGTAGGAAAGCTTGTCGTTAACCTGTTGGGAAAGTCTCACCGAACCAACCAGCACCCGCGTGCGCCGGCCTTCGTCAGGATTGTTTAGGTCGGCGTGAAAGGTGTTGCCATCGACGGCGAGGGGATAGGGTCCGCTGGTAAAGGCGGCCGGCAGCGCAAACGGACTGTCGTTCAGACGCGCGTTTGAGATCGTGCCGTAGAAATTTGCGCTGATCATCACCGAGGGCCGCACATTGAATTGCCAGCGCCCGGCCGCGACTGTGTTTCCGTACTCATCGTTTCCATCAACGCCGCGTCGTATATCGATGCGCGTCAAGCCCAAACTGAAACCGGCGCGCTTGCCGATTCCGCCGGCGCCCTTGATGCGCTCGCGAAACAACGAGAGGCTGCCGCCGTCAAAGCCGAATTCGAAATGCGGCTTGCCCACTCCGGTCTCCGGAACCAGATTGATCACGCCGCCAATCGCGTTCGTCCCATAAATCGAAGAGCCCGAGCCGCGCAGGACTTCCACGCGATCTAAATCCGCCGGCAACAGATCCGTGATGAATGAAACGGCCGAGCCATTGATGTCCGAAGAATCACGCACGCGCAAGCCGTCGAACAAAATCGCGGTGTCAAAGTTTCGCAGGCCGCGCAGACGCAATGTCGTCAACGCGCCCGGCGAGCCCTGCTGTTGTACGCGCAGTCCCGGTGTGCCGCGCAGGCTCTCAGTCAACGTCAGCTCGCGCCGTGCTTCGATTGACTGACTGTCCAGCAGACTCACCGCCTTCGACGTTTCATCGGCGCGCTGCGCGGTGCCGGTCGCGGTGACCACGACGCTTTCGCTGACCGCCTGGACTGAAAGGAGAACATCGCTGCTGATCGACTGTCCGCGCGCGAGCCTCAGCTCTTTTGAGGTAAAAGTCGCAAAGCCTTTCGCCTTCACTTCCATCACATAATCACCCGGCACGACGTACTTGAATGAGTAATCACCTTTGTCGTCGGTAACCAGGAGCAGATGGGCTCCCGCGCGCGAACGCAACCAGACTTCCGCTCCAGCGATTCCGGCGCCGCGCGCGTCCGAAACGCGGCCGCGAACTGACGCCATATCTTGAGAAAAGGCAGACGCTGAGAGCGCGAGGATTAGAAACAGAGCTCTCCAACCGCGTAGCGGTTGAGCAACAAAGCCCAGCGTTGTCGCCCTGCGACTACGCTGGGTCAACTGACCGGTTTGATTTCTCGCAACCCTGACAGGGTTGCGAGTAGAACCCCTCCACAACGTTCGTAAACTTGCATAAGAAAAGCAGCTGGTCTTCATCCTTCATCCCTCATCTTTCATTACGGTCTTTCATGTACCGGCGTGATTCTGGGCGCGCCCGAAATCGGATGCGCGTCGACCAGAACTGCGATCGCCTGACCGTCTTTCATCAGCAGCACGCGATCGGCAAACTCGGCGGCCAGGTTCACGTCGTGAGTCACCACCACCGCCGCCGCCGATCCGTTGTCGCAACGCGCGCGCACCAGTCGCAGCATCGTCGCCTGGTGAGCCAGATCGAGATTCGCTGTCGGCTCGTCAAGCAGAAAGACGCTGGCTTCCGTGGCCAGCGCGCGCGCCAGCACGGCGCGTTGACGCTCACCGCCGGAAAGCTCGTTCATGAGCCGCGCGGCGAAATCTTCGAGTTCAGTTTCGCGCAACACTGCGCGCGCTATCTCGACGTCGCGTTCGGTTTCCCATCCCCAGGCGGTCGTCCACGCGTGTCGGCCACCGAGCACGAACTCCATCACCGTGACCGGAAAGCGCAGATCCGATTCCTGCGCCACGACTGCGATGTGCCGAGCCACCGCGCGCCGCGCAAATGTGCCTAACGGATTTCCGTCCAGCAGGACCTGGCCTCCCGAAACCGGCAGCGAGCCATTCAGCGCCCGGAGAAATGTTGACTTCCCTGCTCCGTTCGGGCCGATGATGGCGATCACTTCGCCGGGTTTGGGAAGCAAACTAACATCCGCGACCGCTGCCCGCGCGCCATAGACGTCTCTCAGAGTTTCAGACTCGGGCGTTGCTCGCTTCGCGACGGGCTGATGCGGGCAGCAGATCCGCATAGACAAAGCCCTCACGCTCTACAATCTCGCCTACCCGAATATCGACAGGTTTACTGAACATCGGCCCATCAAAAGCGAACGTGTGAAACTCTCCTCGCTCGCCACAACGATCGACTTCTTCAGGTAGAGCGCCTAGCAAAGCTTCGTTGAACTCGAGTCCGGCAAAGCTTGCCGATAACTGTTTCGGGTCAACACAGCTAATCATTGCTCGCAAGCCGCTTGAAATCATTTCTCTGGCCAACAGATCTGTTGGCATCTTCCAGAGTGGAACCAGAGGAGTGATTCCGGTGCCGGCTAGTCTTGCTTCTCGATATTCTCTGATGTCCTGAAGAAAGAGATCGCCGAATGCCATGCACTCAATTCCTTGTTGCCTGGACTCTGCGACAAACTTCTCCATCGCGGTTTCATATTGAGCGTTACTGCATGGGTAAGGGAGATTGATGATTTGCAGCGGCAGACCGGCGGCCTCGGCTTGACGTTCCAGCAGTTCCAATCGCACTGCATGGATGGCGATGCGTTGATAGAGTTGATTCACCGTAGTCATGAGCCCGGCGACCATTAGCTCAGGTTTTTGGCGCAATACCTGAAGCGCCCAGGCGCTATCTTTCCCGCTGCTCCAGCTCAATAAAGTCTTCTTTCTCATTTAACCTCTCCGCAGCAGATAGATGAACAACGGCGCGCCGACGAGCGCGGTGATCGCGCCGACCGGTAGTTCGCGCGGCGTGATGATCGAGCGCGCAATCGTATCGGCTGCTATGACAAACGCCGCGCCCGCAAAGGCCGACGCGATGACCACCAGACGGTTGTCGCTGCCGAAACTCAGTCGCACCAGATGCGGCACGACCAGTCCGACGTAGCCGACTGAGCCGCTGGATGCGACCGACGCGCCTACCAGCAAACTCGCGGCCACGAACACCGTGACTCGCACCCGGCTAACTTCAACGCCGAGATCGAAAGCGTCGCGCTCGCCCAGCATCATCAAATTCAAGCTGCGCGCATTCAGCGCCAGAATAATCACGCCAATTGCGGCCGCGACCAGCGCCACGCTCAGCAAACTCGTCGTCGTGCCCGAAAGATCGCCGAGCAACCAGAAGGTGAACGAGCGAATCCGCGTCGCGTCCATCAGCGTCGTGATGAAAACCATTGCCGATGAAAGAAATGTCGTGACGATCACGCCGGCGAGAATCAGACGTTCAGGCGTTGCGCCCGCGCGGCCGCGCGCCAGACGGTAAACGACCAAGGTCGCCGCCAACGCGCCGGCAAACGCCATCACCGGCCGGCTCCATTCGTGCGCGCCAAAAAAAACCAGCGCCGTCATCGTGCCCACCGCCGCGCCGTTCGACACGCCGAGCAGGTAAGGTTCAGCCAGCGGGTTTCGCAGCAGAGCTTGATAGCCCGCCCCCGCCGCCGCCAGACACATGCCCACGGCTCCCGCCAACAGAATGCGCGGCAGACGAATATCGAAAAGGATCGCCTGCTGCTCTGAAGACAGCCCGCAATTCGATTTACCAGTCAGCGCGCACAGGGCTGCCGCAAGCGGCAAGCGCTGACTTCCGATCACTGAGGCGAGGACCAAAACGACAGCGAGCAGGACCAACAGGAAACCACAGACGCCGAGTGTTCTTCTCAGCGTGATGTGTCCCGTTGTAGTTAACTTCTTAGGCATCTCGGTCAATCGACCCGGGCCTTGCCAAACTGCGAAGCCACCTCCGGATGCAGCGCGCCGGCCATCTGTTCCAGACCTTCAATCAATCGCGGCCCCGGACGCGAGAGATAATCGCCGTTGATTTTGTAGACGCGATTATTCAAGACCGCCGGCGAGTTTCTCAGCGACGACGCAATAGTTGCGTTCGCCGTGTCCATCGCGCCTCCCGTCGCCAGGATGATCGCTTCGGGTTTCGCCGCGAGCGCTGCTTCGTCGCTGTATCGCGGGAATGCTCCCGAGACGTCAGCGGTAGCGGAAACGCCGCCCGCGCGCCGTACGAGATCGGTCAGATACGATTCGCGGCCGATGGTGTAGAGAGGTTCGCCGGAGACCTGATAGAAGACCTTGATTGGTTTTACTGTGCTGGTCGCGACTTCCACGGCGGCGGCCCGACGACGCAAGTCCGCCACGATACTCGCCGATCCGTCGTGATGGCCAAGCAGGTCCCCCAGCGTTTGAATGGAACGAAACACATCGTCGAGGCTCTGCGGATTCGTGACGTAAACTGCGATCTGTTGCTGATCAAGCTGCTTGGTGAAGGCTTCGAGTTGCGACGCAGTCGAAACCAAAACGATCTGCGGCTTCAGAGCGATGATGGGTAATCGCAGTATTCCGTGTCGCCCACCAGTTGATCGCCGGCGCCGACCGCGTAAACAATCTCGGTCAAATTAGGCGCGAGCGAAACGATGCGATCAATTTTGAGCGGAAGGCGCACGCGGCGCCCAGCTTCATCGGTAACCTCGCGCGTTTCAGTTGTCGATTGAGAATTGCCTGGATGAGAGCAGGAAGGCGTTAGGATAATCAGCGTCGCAATTATCAGCAGAGTCACCTTGCTAAAGTTCAGGCAAACGCCTTTCTCTGTGAATCCTCTGTGGTCCTCTGTGTCTCTGTGGTGAAATCTGTTCGAAGGCCATTTACCACAGAGGCACAGAGGACCACAGAGACCACACAGAGAAATACTCTTGTCTTTAGAAACCAAAATCCCGCCACCTCTCCTGCCACGCGAAGACGACAGGCTGGCGACGGGACCTTCTCTGGAAAAGAAAAACTCCCTGCGGCCTGAACACCTTTTCGCGGGCGTTCAAAAGCTGCAATATCGTCCGGGCAGGTCTCCTGACTTTGATCATCGCTTAGTAATCGAGCGATTCTCATTCACAGTGGCGCGACCGCGCGGGATTCTCACCCGCTTCCCTATTCTTCCCGCTTTTACGCGGGACACCCAAACGCATTTGAAAGAACTAGGAACACATCGGTTCCTGCTATTTGCGCGCACGTTAACACGGCGCGCCCGCCGAAGTCAAAAATGATCCGCTCGACTCAGTTTGACCTGAGAGTTTCAGTAATGGTAATCAAAAGGGCACAGGAGAACTACATATGCATCCCCGAATAGAAGAAGTGCTTAATTATCTCGACGGCGAACGAAGCACGCTGCACGAAGCAGTTGAACTGGTTCCCGCTGAGTTGCGCGACCAAGCGCCGGGCCCCGATCGCTGGTCAGTCGCGCAGGTGTTGCAGCACCTCGCCATCATAGAGAAACGAATCGGCATGGGCATGACCAAATGGATTGCCGATGCGCGCGCGGGCGAGCTCGGTCCGGAGATCGAGACATCCTCGATCCTGAACAGTCTTCCTCTTCAGTTAATTGCCGATCGTAGTCAGCGAAGAAGCGCGCCGGAAGAGGTCCGTCCGCGCGGCGATATCGACGCGGCGTCGGCATGGACGGCATTGGAACAAACGCGGGCCGCTCTCCGCGCCGCCATCCTCGCCGGCGAAGGTCTGGCCTTGACCAAAGTGGTGCAACCTCATCGGGTGTTGGGTCCAATCAATCTCTACCAGTGGGCTCTGTTTGTAGGCAGTCACGAGACCCGGCATACGGGCCAGGTACGCGAGATTGCGGCCCAGCTGAATGCCGGCTCAAACGCTGCGGCCGGGGCGAGCTAAGACTGTCGGCCATAGCGTTGCTATCAGTCACCCGGTCAAGTAAGATTTGCGCTGAACTTCAAACCAGAAAGATTTCAGGGCCCAATGATCAAAACCGTCGAATGGACCAATGAAGGCGTCCGCATGCTCGATCAGCGTCTGCTGCCGACCGAAGAGAAATATCTGATGCTGCGGTCGTACGAAGAAGTCGCCGACGCAATCAAGAAGATGGTCGTGCGCGGGGCGCCGGCCATCGGTGTCTCGGCGGCGATGGGGCTCGCACTCGGAGCAAACCAGTCGGTGGGAACCTCAATTGCGGATCTTGAATACGATTTCCGCTTCATGTGTAAAGTTATGGGAGCGACCCGCCCGACCGCCGTTAATCTGTTTTGGGCGATCGAGCGCATGAACACAGCGCTTCAGAAAGCCAAGAAAGAGACCCATGATGTTGAAGAAGTGAAAAAGCGTCTGGTCATCGAGGCGCAGGCGATCTACAACGAAGACATCGAATCGAATCGTGCGCTGGGAAAATTTGGCGGCGAGTTGATCGCGGATGGTTCGACCGTGCTGACGCATTGCAACGCGGGCGCGCTGGCTACGGCCGGTGATTACGGCACGGCGCTGGGAGTAATTCGCGGCGCAATCGATGCCGGCAAACGCGTCGCCGTGATTGCCGACGAGACGCGGCCCTTCCTGCAGGGCTCGCGCTTAACCGCATGGGAGTTGGCCAAAGACAACATCCCTGTCACCGTCATTACCGACAACATGGCCGGTCATGTCATGAAGCAGGGCAAAGTTGGTTACGTAGTCGTCGGCGCGGATCGCATCGCGGCCAACGGCGACACCGCGAACAAGATTGGGACTTACATGGTCGCGGTGCTCGCGAAACAACACGACATTCCCTTCTATGTCGCCGCGCCGATCTCAACCATCGATCTTTCGCTCGCGTCCGGCGAGCAGATCCCCATCGAAGAACGCGATGCCAGGGAAGTAACCCACGTTCGTGATCAGCAGCTCGCACCTGACGGCGTCGCCGTGCACAACTTTGCGTTCGACGTCACCCCTAACGAATTGATCGCCGCGATTATCACCGACCGTGGCGTCGCTCGTTCCCCTTACATTGAAAGCCTCAAGAGTTTCGTGACTGGCGCTTCGGCATCCGCGTCCCAGTGAAGCGCGTTTGGTTATGGCTGCCGGAATCAATCCACAGAGCTTTTCTCTGCCACGCGAGTTGAAGGACGCCACCAGCGCGACTCTCGAAGAATGGGCCGCGAGCGGAAAAGTTAGCCGGCTATGGGCGCGCGATGCGTCGCTGTGGACGGGAGCGGATGAAGCGAAGTGGCTTGGCTGGTTGAGCATCGCCGGCGAGCAGCAGAAGAATGCAACTCGCTTTACGAAATTCGGTGAAGAGGTTGCAGACGCTGGCTTCTCTCATGCACTGCTTCTGGGAATGGGCGGATCAAGTCTGTGCCCCGAAGTATTTCGCAAAGCCTTCGGCAAGATCGAACGGTTCCCGGAACTGCACGTGCTCGACTCAACCGATCCGGCGCAAATCAAATCAATCGAAAACAGAATCGATTTGACGAAGACACTCTTCTTCGTTTCGAGCAAATCCGGCACGACGCTGGAACCAAATATTTTCAAGCAATACTTCTTCGAACGCGTGCGTCAAGCCCTGGGAGACAAAGCCGGCGAGCGTTTTATCGCGATCACCGATCCAGGATCGAAGTTGCGCCAAGCGGCGGAGCACGATCAGTTTCGGAAAATATTTCTGGGTGCGACGAGCATTGGCGGTCGTTACTCCGCGCTTTCTGATTTTGGCCTCGCGCCGGCCGCGGCAATGGGAGTTAACGTGCCGCAGTTCCTGGATCGAACTATTGAAATGGTCATCGTCTGCGGGCCGGATGTCCCGCCACGCAATAATCCCGGTGTCATGCTCGGTGCGATTCTTGGCGTGGCGTACGGCCACGGCCGTAACAAAGTGACGATCATCGCCTCGCCTGGCATTTACGATCTCGGCGCTTGGCTGGAACAATTGCTAGCTGAGTCAACTGGCAAGAACGGTAAGGGTTTAATTCCCGTCGATCGCGAATCGCTCTCCGCGCCCGAAACCTATGGCGACGACCGGGTGTTTGTCTATCTGAGATTGGAAGGCGATACGAATGCTGCACTTGATGTTTCCGTCGCTGCCCTCGAAGATGCTGGTCAACCAGTCGTGCGGATTTCCGTCACGGACGTCTACAATCTCGGCCAGGAATTTTTCCGCTGGGAGATCGCGACCGCCGTGGCCGGCTCGATCATCGGGATCAATCCTTTCGATCAACCCGACGTTGAAGCGAGCAAGGTGGCGACGAAAAAGCTGACCGAGGAGTACGAGCGCAGCGGTTCACTCCCGGCTGAAACTCCGATCTTTGAAGGTGAAGGCGTCAAGCTCTTCGCTGATGAACGGAACGCGAAGGAGTTGAATGCGGCCGCCAGGGACCATTCGCTGAGTGGCTACCTAAGAGCGCATTTGGATCGGCTAAAACCAAACGATTACTTTGCGCTGCTTGCCTACCTTGAGATGAATGATGCAAACGAAGCGGCCCTGCAATCCGCGCGTCATGCGGTGCGCGATCGAAAACGCGTGGCAACCTGTCTCGGCTTTGGCCCGCGCTTTCTGCATTCGACCGGTCAGGCTTACAAAGGCGGGCCGAACACGGGAGTGTTCCTGCAAATAACTTGCGACGACGCGATCGATTTGCCTGTGCCCGGCCAGAAATATACTTTCGGAATTGTGAAGACCGCCCAGGCGCGCGGCGATCTTGCCGTGCTGGCCGAGCGCGGCAGGCGCGCGCTGCGCGTGCATCTGAGCGCGGATGTTTCAGCGGGCCTGGTTGAACTGCAGGCCGCAATGAAAGCGGCTTTGGGTTGAAGTTTTTCTCTGTGCCCCTCTGTGCGGCCTCTGTGCCTCTGTGGTGAATGGCTTTCCAAGATCATTCACCACAGAGACACGGAGATCCACGGAGTTACACAGAGAGCGCGTGGAGAAATCGACTATGCAACTGGGAATGATTGGTCTGGGGCGAATGGGCGCGAACATGGTGCGCCGTCTTATGCGCGGCGGGCATGACTGTGTCGTGTTCGATCTCAGTCCCGACAATGTAAAGCAACTGGTCGGTGAGGGCGCGACGGGATCAAGCTCGCTTGACGATTTCATCCGTCAGCTGAAGCAACCGCGCGCAGTCTGGATCATGGTTCCGGCCGGCGATGCGACTGAGAAGACCGTCAACGATCTCGCCGCGAAGATGGAAGCCGGCGACACGATCATTGACGGCGGCAATTCTTATTTCAAGGACGACGCGCGCCGCGCGCTGGCGTTGCGCGAGAAAAGTATCAACTACGTCGACGTGGGCACGAGCGGCGGCGTCTGGGGACTCGAGCGCGGCTACTGCATGATGATCGGCGGGCCCGAAGAAACCGTGCGCCAACTCGATCCGATCTTCAAAACGCTGGCGCCCGGCCGCGGCGAGATCGCGCGCACCCCGGGCCGTGAACAATCAACCGGCACGGCCGAGGAGGGCTACATCTACTGCGGTCCGTCAGGCGCGGGTCATTTCGTGAAGATGGTCCACAACGGGATCGAGTACGGCTTAATGCAGGCTTATGCCGAAGGCTTCGACATCTTTCATAGTGCGAACTCGAAAGATTTGCCCGCTGAGCATCGCTACGATCTGAACGTCGCGGACATCGCCGAAGTCTGGCGGCGCGGCAGCGTGGTCTCTTCATGGCTGCTGGATCTGACGGCGATGGCTTTGCTCGAAGACCCGGAGCTGACGGGTTACTCCGGTTTCGTGCAGGATTCCGGCGAAGGTCGCTGGACGATTCAGGCTGCATTAGACGAAGCCGTGCCCGCGGATGTTTTGACCGCGGCCCTGTACACGCGATTTCGCTCGCGCCAGGAACACACGTTCGCGGAAAAGATTCTTTCGGCGATGCGCAAAAAGTTCGGTGGCCACGTGGAGCCGGGCTCGAAGGAGTGATCATTTTCCATTTGTCATTGTCCATCTTTCATTTGTCATCGGAAATCCGATTTGAGCGTTCATCGAAGCTTGTGGGCAAGGAATCGCAAATGGAAGATGTCAAATGATAAATGGAAAATGGTGTAATCGTGGGTACTAACGCACACACAAGCCCGCCCTGCATCATGGTCATCTTTGGCGCGGCCGGAGATCTGACCAAACGAAAGCTGATCCCCGCATTGTATAACCTCAAGCGCGCCAATCTACTCTCGGATAGCTTCGCGGTCATCGGCGTGGCGCGCGCGGAGATGAAGACGGAAGAGTTTCGCGGGCGGCTCAGTGACGAAGTCTCTGAGTTTGCTACCGAGAAAGTTGAGCCGGAAGCCTGGCAGTGGCTGGAAGAACGACTCTATTACTTGTCGGGCGATTTCAAAGACGAACAGACTTTTGCTGAACTGAAGACGCTGCTCGAAAAAATTGACAAAGAGCGCCACGGAAAGGGCAATTACTTTTTCTATCTGGCGACGGCGCCGGATTACTTTGCACCAATCGTAATGCAGCTCGGCGCGGCGCAATTGACTGGTGAAGAAGCCGGTCGCTGGCGGCGCGTGATAATTGAAAAGCCTTTCGGCCACGATCTTGATTCGGCCATGAAGCTCAACGCTGAGATCAAGCAGGTGCTGAACGAGGACCAGATTTATCGCATCGATCACTACCTCGGCAAAGAGACGGTGCAGAACATCATGGTTTTTCGCTTCGGCAACGGCATCTTTGAGCCTCTGTGGAATCGCCGCTACATCGACAGCGTGCAGATCACCGCGGCGGAAAGAGTCGGCGTCGAACAGCGGGGTGGATATTACGAAGGCGCGGGGGCCTTGCGCGACATGGCGCCGAATCATCTGCTCCAGTTGGTGACACTGACTGCAATGGAGCCGCCGATTTCTTTTGACGCGGATGCTGTGCGCGACGAGCAAACCAAAATCCTGCACGCGATCCAACGTCCTTCGGCCGAGGAAGCCGCGATCCGGTCAGTGCGCGGTCAGTACGATGCGGGCGAGATCGACGGCCAGCGGGTTCCTGCTTATCGCGGCGAACCGAACGTCGCGCCTGATTCGAACACGGAAACGTTCATCGCGTTAAAGCTCTTGATCGACAACTGGCGTTGGGCCGACGTGCCTTTTTACTTGCGCACCGGAAAACGTCTGGCCGCGCGTGATACGGAAATTGCGATCCAGTTCAAGCGCGCCCCGTTCATGTTGTTTCGCAACACCCCGGTCGAGCGGCTTTCGAGCAATCGCCTGGTGCTGCACATTCAACCCGATGAAGGAATCACTCTGCGCATTGGCGCGAAGATTCCCGGCCCGACGGTGAGCATCGGCGCCGTCGACATGGACTTTGATTACGGAGATTATTTTGGCGACACGCCCAGCACCGGCTACGAACGTCTGTTGCACGATTGCATGATGGGTGATGCGACGTTGTTCCAGCGCGCTGATCAGGTCGAAGCCGGCTGGAGCGTGGTCGCGCCAATCCAGGAAGCGTGGTACTCGCAACCGCCGGGCTCATTTCCTAACTACAAAGCGGGAGCTTGGGGGCCGCAGGAAGCAGACGAGCTATTGAAACGCGATGGGCGGGAATGGGAACAAACCCAGGACATCTCCACGAAGAGACAAAACCGGGCTTAGCTAACTTCCGATTGACTTAATATCGGCGCGTGCGGTGTGTCCTGCGCCAACCGGGCTTGAGGTTGTTTCGCTTTTCGTGTCGTTCGACGCAATCCCAACAAGCATGGTGTAAACGGTTGTCCGCGCCGATGGATTCGACGACGTGACCCGTCTCCCGATCACAGCGTTCGCAACGGTAGACTCTCTCGTGCTCGCCCGGTGTCATCGTTCTATACTCCGCGATACGACAGCTCGCCGTTCACAATTCTCGCCGCGGAAGTAAAGGGATGTGGCTCTGATTTTCCCGCGCCCATGATGTGATTGACCTCAACTCCCTTCGCTTTCAGGTAGTCAGAGATCAAACTGCGATGACAACGCCACCAGGCGGCTTCTGAGCACATCACCGCCGTTCTCCTGACGCGCGCTATGTCCACTAACCGACGGATACCGTCGCGAAAACTTTCAGTCTCGATATAATCGGCATAGCCGCGAAATGATTCGTTGCGCCAAGTCATATTAAGTGAGTCCGGTTTTGCGCGGCGACGGCCACCGAGTTCGGGAAAATGTTCGTAGTCAACTCCGACTTGGGTCAACGAGGTCTGCAAGTTCTCTTTGTTGAATTGCGGATAACGTTTAGAGCCGGGATAGCTGCGGACGTCGGCGAGAATCTTGATCTCGAAGGATCTCAGCGCCCCGATAAAATCTTCAATCGAGCGCGTCGAGTGACCAAAGGTCCATATGTCGATTCGGTCTTCAGTCATCAAAACCCTCTCCCGCCGGGAGACAAGTAATTGGACTCTTGTAGCGTGCACATATTCACGCAAGCACGGAGTTCTTCAACAGATTAAATGCGATTGGTGGACACAATAGCTATTGACAGGGCAAATCCCCAAGTAGTATAAGCCGCCTGTCTCAGGGAGTCTTATTGGCGCGTGTTGTGGCGCGCCCTCACTAACCTCAGCGAGATTGCCGCGCTTCTTTTCTTAGGATGCGATGCCGCCTTTGCCCGGAGGAAGGCGTGACCCCATCGCTTCATCGCGCGGAAGACGAGCGATCGCGTTAAGTAAACGAGCTGCTACGATTCTTACGGCTTGCAAATTTTGACTGAGGGAGGTTGGCGACAGTTTTCGCCTTAAGGACTGAAGCCTGAATTACCCGAATCACCCGGGCTGGAAATCCTTAGCAAGGTCATCGTTGTCCGCTTGATGGTGAAAACAAAGAGAAGAGTCCCGGAGAAGATCTCAAAGGACCAAAACGTTACCTTTTTGAAGAGGGCACAATTGACTGGAGGGATCCACAAATTATGAGTAACAGGTTTACGGCAACGCGCACGAATGAAATTCGCTACTTCATGATGATTGGCTTCGCTGTCTTCATCTGCCTGGTGGGTATTGTTCCAACGTTGGCTCAGAAGAAACCCATTGCCCTCGAACCCAATACGGAACTGTCACCTGCCAACACAAACTATTATGCCGATCTAGCTGCGGCTTATAAGAACGACATCGCCTCCGGCAATGTCAGCAAGGCGCAGATAGATCGGAACCGCCTGATCTTCGTGGCTGTAGACCAGATGGATCTCAACTTTTATGATTTTCAGAAGAACACGCGGAAGAAGCGCGCTTTGTTTCAAACTGTCCTGGATATTTTGGAGATCGGACTATCTACCGCCATCAGTATTACAAACGGCGATAGGGCCAAGACATTGATAGCGGAGGGTCTGGGATTCGCGCAGACATCTCGCGCAGCCATTAACAAGAACTTCTCGTTGAAGGATACTCAGATACTATTCAACAAGATGGTATCCAAGCGTGCCGATGTCTTGGCAACTATCCTCACCAAAAGCGTGCAAGATGTGGAGCAATATCCGTTTGAGGCATCACTAATCGACTTGATCGGCTACTTCAAAGCCGGAACTTTCGATGGCGCCCTGGAGAATTTGAACATCGATACCGGGGCGGAAGCTAACGAAGCAACAAAGCACGTGGAAAGGATCAAAATCGCTACAAAGGCGCAGCTCGATGCGTCAATCGTCCTGCGCGCTACACTTGCTGATTTATTCACCAAACTGGCCGACCCTAACGCGACAGTTAGTGATGCTGCTCGGACAAAGCTGCAGGCCGGTTTGAAGGCTGTGCCTGAATTGCTCGACGGACTGTCGGTGACAGCAGTCGACCATTTGACCGATCCAGAGTTGGACAAAACATACCGTCAAGTCAGGCAGAAGTTGGTAACAGATCGAGACAAAATGCAAAAACTGATTGACGCCATCAAATGAACACGAAGGAGGCCCTATGGAGCCAAGTAGAATCGACGGAAACGCTAATCTTCAGGACCAGCAAAACACCCTAAACTCTACGGAGAACACCGCCTCGGTCAAAACGGTTTCTTACGTCCGAGCGGACCCCGCGAATAGTCACGAGAACCTAGCCACCTTTGAGGATGTCCCTCAAAATGTGGTTCTGCCCCCGCTGAAATTGACTGAATCGGCCAACGGCTCCGATATCTGGGTCTCCGGCGTAATTAAGAAAGTAGCTATGACCAGATAGGGAACTCGTCAACGACGCCTAAGACTTAATGGATTGCCGGTTATGGGTTTTCAACCGAGCAAAGTCAGCGACCTAATGGAAGCGTCGCGTGATCACAACGACGATTGCAATAACGTTTGAAGGAGCGCCCGTTGCCAGACCTACTCAACGAGAATGATTTTCAGGACGCGGCCACGCTGCTTAACTGCGACGTGCCGGCCATCAAGGCGGTGGCTGAAGTCGAAAGTGCCGGCGACGGCTTTCTCAGCGATGGCCGCGTGAAAATCCTGTTCGAGGGACACAAATTCTTTAAGTACACAAAGGGCGCGTACGCCCAGTCCCATCCGACGATCTGCTATCCGAAATGGAGCAAGGCTTTTTATGCCAAGGGTCCGAACGCTGATGTTCGGGGCGCCGGCGAACTGGCGCGGCTCGACGAAGCCATCGCGCTCGATCGTCCGGCGGCTCTGATGTCCGCCAGCTATGGCAAGTTTCAGATCATGGGCTTCAACTATGAGATTTGCGGCTTTGAAAATGTGGATGATTTCTACGCGGCCATGCAGGTCAATGAGGGCGAACACCTGAAGGCCTTTTGCGGGTTCATCAAGAGCAACTCCCTCGACGGGGCGCTGCGGAATCATCAATGGGCCAAACTCGCCGCGGGGTACAACGGGCCATCGTACAAGGACAACAAGTACGATGAGAAATTGGCCGCCGCCTTCGCGAAGTATTCGAAGCAGTAACCTACTTGGGTCAACAAACAGAGGAGACACCATGCCAGTACTGAGACAAGGATCTACAGGCCCGGACGTAACCGCACTTCAACAGAAACTGAAAGACCTCGGTTTCGATCCGAACGGCGTTGACGGAAACTTTGGGCCGGGCACCAGGGATGCATTGATCGCTTTTCAGCAAAGCAAAGGCTTGCAAGCTGACGGAATCGCGGGGCCGGCGACGTTAGCCCGCTTGCAATTGGGCGGAGGCGACACGACTGCGGGCGGTGACGTCGGCACCGCGACCGTTGATACAAGCGGCGCGGCCCCAGTGGCGACTACGAGTGCGGCGGCAGCTCCCGCCACGGCGCCGGGCTTGAATCTAGCAGGTCTTACGGGAAAAGTTCCGGCTAACGTGATCGCGCAGATTCCCGAGACAGCCGCCAAGTTCAACATTACTACGAATCTCCGATTGGCCCACTTCCTCGCCCAGTGCGCACTCGAGTCGACTGGATTCACGGCTACAGTCGAGAACCTGAACTACAACGCTCAGCGTCTCTTGCAAGTATTCCCGAAATACTTCCGCAATGTAGATCCGAATGCATATGCCCGCAACCCTGCCAAGATCGGCAGCCGAGTCTACGCCAACCGCATGGG
>WNFN01116555.1_pt1 | contig 15500 bp, 14 predicted proteins | sample 5400161 | NCBI WGS metagenome assembly WNFN01 (sample SAMN13153353, study PRJNA577476) | soil metagenome | isolation source: 80 cm saprolite on Douglas fir-dominated hillslope | place: USA:California | collected 2013-09-17
CTATGGCTTCCTCTCGACCATCCAGCGCGCGCTCGACGAGGGCTACAGTGCTGGTGAAGTGGACGCCATTCTCGGCCCGGCCATGGGACGGCCAAAGTCGGCGGTCTTCCGCACTGGCGACCTCTCCGGCCTGGACACGCTGGTACATGTAGCTGATAATCTCTACGAGAACGCGCCCGGCGATCCCGAGCGCGAAATCTTCCGCGTACCCCAGGTCATGCGCGAGATGCTCAGCAGGGGCTGGCTGGGCGATAAGACTGGCCAGGGCTTCTACAAGAAAGTCAAGAACACTGATGGCTCCTCGACCATCCTGGAATTGAACCTTGAAACCCTGGAATACGAGCCGCAGCAGAAGTACCGCTTTCCCTCGCTGGGAGCCGCGCGTAACGTCGACTCTCCAGTGCAAAAAATGCTGGCTGTGTTAAATGGCGCTGACCGCGCCAGCATGTTGGCCCGCGAAACCAGCGCCGACTCACTCTTCTACGCCGCTACGCTGGCCCCTGAAATCGCGGATAGTATCGTGGCTGTGGACGAAGCTATGCGCTGGGGCTTTAACTTTGAGATGGGCAGCTTCGAGGTCTGGGATGTGCTTTTGCAGAATCCTGAGATCCTGGAAAAAGTCGTGCAGGCACGCGGCAAGAAGGCGCAGTTGCCCGAACTGGTCCTGCGCGTGCGCGAGAAGGGCCAGGGCACTTTCTATATTGGTCCCGCCGGACAGCGCCAGTACTTTGACTTCCACACCGACACCTACAAGCCCGTGCCAGTCCCCACAGGCGCGGTCTCGCTCGCGGGCGCAAAATCAGCCGGCAAGATCATCAAAGAGAACGACTCCGCCTCGCTAATCGACATCGGCGACGGCATCGCCTGCCTCGAATTCCATTCCAAGATGAACTCGATTGACCAGGACATCACCGAAATGATGCGCTATGCTGTAGAAGAGGGTCAGAAGCGCTTCCGCGCGCTGGTCATCAACAACGACGCCCCCGACTTCTCAGCCGGAGCCAATGTTTTCCTGGTCCTGATGGGCGCGAAACAGGGCGAATGGAAGATGATCGACGAGGGCATCAACGCGCTCCAGCAAGTACATCAGATGCTCAAATACAGCCCGATTCCCATCGTCGTCGCGCCCGCAGGGCGCGCCCTGGGGGGTGGCGCTGAGATCGTCATGCACGGCCAGCATGTGCGCGCACACGCTGAGACGTATATTGGCCTTGTCGAGGTCGGCGTTGGCCTGATTCCCGCTGGCGGTGGCTGCAAAGAGCTGCTCCTGCGCCACGGGGCCAGCCTCGACGATCAACTGGCGCGTAAGACCGGCGGCTCGTTCACGCCCGCGCGTAAAGCCTTCGAGACCATCGCCGTCGCCACCGTCGCCACCAGCGCGGCGGAGGCCCAGAGCCTGCGTTTCCTGCGTAAAAGCGACACCGTGACGGTCAATCGCGACCTGCTCCTGCGCGACGCCAAAGCCGACGCCCTGCGCTTGGCAGAAGCGCGCGAGACCGGCCAGTGGCAGCCGCCCAGGCAGCAGATGCTGCTCCTGCCCGGTCCCGGCGCACGCATCGTCCTGGAGCAGCAGGTCGACAACATGGCCCAGTTCGGCACCATCAGCGCCCACGATGCCGTAATCGGACGCGAACTCGCCCGCGTGCTCACCGGCGGCGAATGCTCGCCCATCACACCCGTCAGCGAACAATACGTCCTCGACCTCGAACGCGCAGCCTTCCTCAAACTTTGCGGCCTGGAGAAGACCCAGGACAGGATGCAATCGATTTTGATGAGCGGCAAACCGCTGCGGAATTAGATCTGTTTTAGAGGGCAATACCAGAGTATCAGAGAAAAGCCGGACAATATGGGCGAAACTGCTCATATTGTCCGGCTTTTCTCTGATACTCTGGTATTGCCCTCTAAAGTGGGAGGGTTGCTGCTAATCGTCAAATTCTTCTTGCGACGCCTCATTTGTAAGCGGGGATTCCTGTTCAACTGGCAAAGCCCGCAGAAATTGCCGGACCTTGCGCTTACTCGATGCCACACTCATTGTGACCAGTACACGCTGGAGCAGTGCCGGATCTTCAATTTGATCCACACGCTCCATAGCAAGATCGTACAAGACTGGAAAACGAGCCTGCACCACTGTCTCGATACTCTCGCGTAGGCTCTCGGCCTGGGCCTCAATAAAGGACTTCATCAGCTCCTCCACCATGCCCTTCATCAACACCTTGGCAAAGTTCTTAGCAAATCCCTTAACATAGCCTCTAGCATATCCCTCAGCTCCTTTACGTTCGCCAAGTTCTTGTACCCAGGGATCATTTTCCAGCAAAGGATCAGACATGCGTGGTCTCCTCCTGGTTATTCTCAACAGGCACAGACAGAAGAACGCTCCGGGCATTGTCCTCGTCTGGAGCAGTGTAAAGTGATATTTGAATTCGCTGCAAAAAGGTCGGGTCTTCCGCTTGCTCTACGCGCTTCCGTACCAGATCAAACAAATTCGGGAAACGCATCTGCACAAACAATCCAATACTTTCGCGCATATTCTTAATTTCTCCCTTCACTTCTCCTCTTGCTTCCGCCTGTGCTTCACGCCTTGCAGCGTATTCTTGCACCCAGGGATCTTCTTCTAACAAAGGATCATGCATGCGAAGCCTCTTGGTTTTTAGCCACTGGCAAGTCCAGCAGATACTGCCGGGCATCGGGCTCACTTGTTGCCGCACTCATCGCGATCAGCACGCCTTTCAGTTCATCAGGATCTTCCATCTGCTCTACACGCTCCATAGCTAGCTTGCACAACAAGGGAAACCGCGTTTCTACCACTGTCTTGACGCTCTCGCGCATGTTCTTAATTTTCTCCTTAGCCCTACCCTTCGCTTCTGCCTTCGCTTCACGCTTCGCAGCGTATTCTTGCACCCAGGGATCTTCTTCTAACAAAGGATCATGCATGCTAATCCTCCTTAAAACTTGCTCCATCTCATCATTTGGTAATGGTTTGGCCCGATTGAGCAAAGCCAGGAAGCACAATAACTCATCACGCAAGCTATCGTCGTCTCCATGATAGTATTTTATCATATCTTCAATCGCATTCATAAGCAGCTCCAGACTTACGCCTCCCATGGCCGGCAGCCAGCCGTACAGGGGGATTGGGCGCGCTTGTACAAAGGTGGGCGCATCGATGGCCCGTAACGACAATTCTCGATAGCAAAAATACAGAATCTTTTCGCCCCCATACTTCTCAATCAGCACCGGCTCGCCCCCTGGGATATCAAAGGGATAGACGACCAGAGTAATCACGATGATCTCCTCGCCTTCCTCGGTGTTATATTTTTCGATTAACAGCGAATGGTAAATGAGCAGGCGCCTGCTGATCGCTTTACGTCCTCTGGGAGACATTTCAACTTCAATATGAAAGATAACTTTGCCCTTTGCGGTTTTGGACAGATAGACCCGATCCATGCGGCGCGGGGGCAAGAGCGCCTCTATGTTCAGTTCCCTCAGAATTTTGGGGTCTAAAGCAGAGAACAAGAGTGGCACAATCTCCTCAAACTGGCCTTCGATCATCCTTTTGAAGAGATTATCATAGGTCTGTTGTTGCGCATTATTCTTGCGCTTCTGGCTCTCGCTGACTTGTTCCTGAGTATCCATACTCTTTCTGCGCGTCTTGTTCGGCACAAGCAAGCCCTCCCTTCCTACCATAATTGATATGTGTGCATTCTAGCATACAGGAATATACCTTAGCAAGTATCTCCATATTTATAGATAAAATTCAATTTATTCGTGCATATTTCCTGAGAAGTGCATTCCGCAGTGCAAAATTTGCAAAATGCGCATGTTTCACATGAAGCACCCTGGCATTAGTAGGGTGTAGCTCCAGAATGGAAGAGCGAACGAGCCATGGGAGCCGGTGAAACCGGCTCCCATGGCTCGTTCGCTCTTCCATTCTGGAGCTACACCCTACTAATGCGCAAAATCTTGCTCTCGAAGTTGCCCAGGTTCAGTTCGAGGCCGGTCTGCATCCAGGCCTGACCGGAGTACACACCGTCGAAGCTTTCGATGATGTAGCGGGCTTGTGGTTCGAGGCCGCGCGGGTAGAGCAGGGGCAGGATGATGGGATCGGGAATGTGGGTGCGGAAGGCGAAAATGACGCCCGCGCTGCGGTCACTGGTGATGTACTCCAGGGCGGAGAAGGCATGTTCCTGGGGAGAGCGCAGGCGGTAGAGGTCGCCGAACTGGACGATATGACGCAACTCCTTGTATTGCGCGATCAACTGCGCGGCCTGCGCGCGCTCTTCTGCGCTCCAGTGCAGCAGGTTGCCGCCGACTCCCAGCAGACCACACATGCTGACATGGAAGCGAAACTCCAGCGGGAGCTTGCCCCGGTCCCAGTCTGTGACCCAGGCTTCCATAGTGCTGGCGGGGAAAATATGCGAGTAGCCTTCCTGAATCGCCAGGCGCGGCGGGGCCGATGTATTGTCGCTGATCCATGCCTGATCGGCCAGGCGCAAAATGCCGAAGTCCACGCGCCCGCCGCCGCCTGAGCAGCTCTGCCAGATGACCTCAGGATGGCGCGCGCGCAGCGTATCCCAAATATGGTACACACCCTGAACGTAGCGTACCCAGAGCTCGCGCGCGTCCCCTGGAGCGTCCGGCCAGCCTGGCTCGCTGATGTTGCGGTTCATGTCCCATTTGATAAAGCGAATGTTATGCCGGGTGAGCAGATCATCCAGGAGCTTGATCAGATACTCCTGCACCTCCGGACGAGCGACGTTCAGAATCAGCTGGTTGCGCATCTCTGTCCGCTCGCGGGTGGGAAAATGGATCACCCAGTCGGGGTGTGCGCGGTAGAGATCGCTGTCCGGGTTGACCATCTCCGGCTCAATCCACAGGCCGAAATCCATACTCAGCGCGTTCACACCCTCAACCAGCGGACCCAGGCCGCGCGGAAATTTCTCTGGATCTGGCCACCAGTCTCCCAGGCCGGCGTTGTCGGAGGCCCGGCTGTGGAACCAGCCATCATCCATCACAAATAGCTCTACACCCATGGCGGCTGCGTGGCGCGCCAGCTCAAGCTGGCCCTGTTCGCTGACATCAAAGGTCGTCGCTTCCCAGGAATTATACAGCACCTTGCGTGTCACCCCCGGATGCGGCACCACTGACTCGCGCACAAACTCGTGCAACAGGCGGCTCGCGCCTCCAAAGCCCTCCCGCGTATAGCCAGCAAAGCTGCTCGGCGTCGTAAACTCCTGACCCGCGTCCAGCCGCCAGGCGAAATCCCAGTCGTTGAGGCCAAGCGAGACGCGCGTCGAAGCGAATTCCGTCACCTCCGCCACCAGCTTCCAGTTGCCGCTCCAGGCCAGCACACCAAACCAGACCTCGCCCGCGTCCTCGTTTGCGGGCGCGCCAGCGCGATCGATAGCGAACCAGGGATTATGGTGATGGCTGGTCGTCAGACGGCGGCTCTCCAGCACCTTGCTCCCTGGCTCCAGGCTCTCGCGCACCAGGTGCATTTCATCCAGCCAGCGGCCATTGACATGCGTTAATCTATAATCCGTACCATGTGGAAGATGCCACTGAGCTGAAAAAGCCCGTTCCAGCGTAATCGGCTGCTCACCCTCATTGCTCAGGGTAGTCCAGCGCTCGATCAGGTCCACATCGGGATGGAGCCGGTAGTGCAGCGTCACCGCCAGGGGATAGACCGTATCGTGCAGGCGAATTCGCAGCGTCTCGTCCTCCAGTTCCACACCTTCCTGACGCAGCACGACATCACGCACGCCATCCGCGAACATCACCTTCAGACAGGGCTCAACATAGCTGGGACCGGCATAACCGGGATATTCCGCGCGAATCAGGTGTGAGCTGCCATTAAAGGACGCCCACCCGGCAGAGGCCCATCCGGGTGTCCGAGCAGGAACAGAATAATCAGCGCTATAAGGCAGACGCGCGCCCCAATAGCCATGTATCAAGCGCCCCGCGTCATCAAAACCCAATGTATACGCCGTCGCGCGGGTTTCCAGAATCCAACCGTGCTCAGTCGCACGAACTGACATTGCACAATGCTCCTTTGCTTTTCGCTGCCAGCGAGGCCAGGGAAAAGCCTCTAGCCTGCTGTTCCCCTATTATACAACGTTACTATACAAGAGGTGCCTTGCCACCTCAGGAGGAGAGAGCGGATTGAATGCGGCGGAGCTGCATTCAATCCGCTCTCTCCTCCTGAGGTGGCAAGGCACCTCTCTTTTTATTATTGTTTGCTTGTACAAATTTTCACTCTTCATCTACATTTTGTTATACGATTGTCCCTATCCATATTAAAAAGTAATAAAAAATTATGCGTATTGCGCAGATCAGCGCAAAAAAATGTGAAAAAACACTGGACAAGGATATTCATAATCATGCATACTATGTTTATATCTTGTCAGAGTTGTGTAAACATGTTGGGAACATTGTATTACAAACGAGAGCGCCCTTGTTCAGCTTAATTGGATGCATCTGCCAGATGCGCCCGGTAGAGAAGGTAATTGCGAGCAAACAGCCAGAGGAGAGAGAACATGCAAAAAGTGAGTGAGCACAAAAGTGAAGTAGCACGACTCTTAGGGCAGATCAGCGCCGAATATCAAGCGGCCCAGCGCGGGATGAGTGATTTCGCCTATGGCGTCTCCAGGCATGAGTTTATTTCGGCTCGCATGGAGCATATGGGGCGCCTGCACGTTGAATTGCAGGCGATTGTGGGAGAGTCTGCCATGGCCCTGATTGTCGATAAGCTGGGGCAGATTCATTAGCTGGGGAAGGCAAGACAATGGCGAGCATCGCCTCATAGTGTCAAGTTAAGCTAGAGGAGCAAGACGATGGCGAGCATCGTCTCTACAATGGGGGAGCCAGGAGCTTGCCTCCAGGATGCCCCATTGTAGAGGCGATGCTTGCCATCGCCTTGCTCCCCGCCGCTGCTCCCCTTCTCTTCACCTGACGCCTCTGCGACGCCTTGCACGCGACCGCTTTTCCCGCTTAAAACAGTGGAGAGGAACGACACGCGCTGGCATTGAATCCAACTCACCTCCCCCCACTTCCCACGGGGCAGGCGCTGCTGCCCCGCTACAGACCCGGCAACGTCAGAGGCGCTGCTCCAATACCATTCAAATAAGCCCAAATAAGTCATCCCGGATTTTGAAAACGCTTGGGAAGCCCTTCTTGCTCCTCGTCTCGGGGAGGACCCGGGGGGATCACGGGAGTGTAGCCCTGGAGCAGCGCCTCCAGGGAGAGCCGGGCTTGCAGAACCTCCCTGGAGCAGCGCCTCCAGGGCTACACTCCCGTGATCCCCCCGGGTCCTCCCCCAGGCAAAAAACTTATTTGAATGGTATTGGAGGCGCTGCTCTGAGATGCCGGGGCAGAGGCTTTGCCTCCTCGCCCGGTTGCTGTCAGAGCAGCGCCTCCGCTGTGGGAGGATTCTTTACGCATGGTTAGCCAGCGGCGGCGTGGCGGGGTTCGAGCAGCGTGACATGCATGTCCGTATAGCTGCATGCGGAACACGCGGGCCAGGTGCCGGTAACCATATATTCGATCTCTTCGTAGGTAAAATCTTCCTGATCAAACGCGCACTTCTCCCCATCTGCGAAGAAGCGGAGCCAGCGTTTGCGCTCGGCCTGAGTCAGGAAGGGAGCCCCTTCACAGACAAACCACTCGGTAATGCCTTGCAGGTACGCACGAAAATCGGAAGCGAGTGGAGCATGGCGCACAATCCTATACTTTTTCTCCTGGATATCCTGATAACCAGCTTCCCGCAGATACCCGGCCAGTTTAGAACCTACCCAGCTATCCTCAAACAGATACCCTTCCTCCTGCAGGCGCGTTTTCTCCCAGCGCTCACGCGCGTGAAAGACCCGCGCCTGGAGCGCGGGATCGATGGAAGAGAAACGCATGGTGCCAAAATCAATATCTTTGATGGCCAGCCGCCCGCCAGGGAGCAGATAGCGCCCCATGGCCGCAAACGTCTCAACTGGCTCGGCGAGATACTGACTGACATTCGCGCTGAAGATGGTGTGGATGGAACCATAGGGGACCGGGAGTTCTTCCATGGCAGCCTGCTTGTACGAAACCTGGCCCTCATACCACTCTCCCTGGCCGCGCTGCTGGGCTGTCGCCAGAGCCGCCACCGAAAGATCTACACTCATAATGCGCCCGCGCGGACCAATTGCACGCGCCAGCAAGGGCGTCCAGAGCCCGGGTCCGCAACCCGCGTCTACAACCCTACTTCCACTTTTGAGGGATAAATTCCGAATCATCATTTCACGTTCAACAAGCTTACTGCGGTGATGTGTCACCAACCACTCAATGGCATTCAGTGGCAGGCCACACTCGTTTACGTGGACAGGATTCTCAATCGCCATGTTTGTGCCGCCTCTCTTTCGTTGTCCTGCTCCCACCTTACATCGGGGATAGCTTCTCAGCAATTTTTTGAAGCCCTTTCTACAATTCCGCTCATCAATGAGGGATATCTCTAAATGCTCTCCTTCCTGCGCAAAATATCCATGTGTGCCGCCGCACCAGCCAGCAAAATGATTGCAGAAGGAAGTGACGGTTGGACATAGAGCAAGTATAGCACTTTTTCTTACGAAAATACAATGTTTCCCTGACAAATGGACTACGAAAGTAAGACAATGTATAAGTTGAAGTACAAACGAATGTAGCAAAATTTTGCACTTTGCTCGACTTTTTATGCTATAATTCCCGCCCGTGGCAGGAAAATGGCGCATGGAATAGTCTGCAACCATGTTCTTTCTTGCCTGGAAATTCCTGTGCAACGGGCAATAGATTGTCTCACATATGTAGGTATTTTCTTCGTGAAGAAACCTGTTACTTTTAATACGAAAGCACAGAGCATGCAATATACAGCAACGTTATGTTATAATCTTGAAAGTAGTTGTCACATACACTGTTTTGTCATCGGAATTACATTGGAGATTAATAGGAGGGGGAAAGGAAACCAGGCATGGATGTTCACAACATACTTAGGAAACAGAGCAAAGTCCGAGGTCGCCCGCACCATAAAGCAGAAGTGCCGGCGATGATTTCATCCCAGGAAACCAGCCAGGACCTTCTGTCAGAGGACTCAGCCTCCGGCGACAGAGATGAAACAGCAGATCCCATTTCTCCATCCAGCACCGGCGGGTCCAGACCCTTTGCAATCCTGTTGGGTTTCTTGATCAAAAATGACCGCAGCGAAATTTTGCGCCTCGCCAGAGAGATCGGCGTCAGCGACAACACGGTCTATCGCTGGATCAACGGCACGTCGGAGCCACATCTCAACCATATGCAGCGGCTTCTGGAGGTACTACCTCACACATACCAGCCGCAGCTTTCTACTGCCGCATCCGCAAGTGGGCGCGGCCAGGCGCATCAACTGCAAGGGCGCTGGGATGTCCCCAAAGAGATCTATCGGCGCGTGATGGAGCAGGCCGCAATTACGGTTGACCACACTAGCCGGCGCTGGCACATTATCGAGACGATTTTTGAATATGCCCTGCTCCATCTCGATCCCGAGCGCCAGGGCATGGCGTTGACCTATGCACGCCTGATGCCGCCGCGCGCGGATGGTACGATTCATTCGCTCTACGAAGCGGAAATGCGCGGGCAAGCTCCATGGCCGTTCGCGCTCGATTTCAAGGCGTATCTTGGCAGCACAACACTGGCTGGCACTGCCGCGATGTTGCAGCGCGCCTATACCTGGAGCAGATTAGATGAAGATGCGCGCCACCCGGTCGGTCTGGACGACAACGAGCAAAGTTCTTGCGCGGCCCCGGTGATGCGCGGCGGACGCCTGGCCGGCGTGCTGATCGTCTCTTGCGCACGAGACGACTTTGCGCGCAATCCCGCAGTGCCCCGCGCCGTTAGCGATTACGCTCATCTGCTGGCCGCTGGCCTGATGGATAGCGATTTCTATTCTACCTCGCTGATCAGGCTGGTGCCCATGCCAGAACTCAAATGGCAGCGCGAGCGCATCGCCAACATCTATCTCAACCGCGTCGTCGAGTACGCGCGCAAACAATGCCTCTCGTTCACTGAAGCCGAGCAGCAAGTGTTGCAGGACCTGGAAGACGAATTTGAGCGCCACGCCTCAACTGGCGATGCCACTGGTCAAGCGCTTTTGGCTCCATCTGAGAGCAAAATCATCCACTAAACTTCCTGACGGACGGGCAGAGGCAAGCTCTAGATGGCAAGGCCCGTTTTTCGGTAGAGGTAAAAATTCTGTTCCACAGAATTTTTACCTCTACCGAAAAACGGGCCTTGCCATCTAGAGCTTGCCTCTGCCCGCTCTTGAAGCAGGCAGAAAGGCATGTGTTTTTAGATCAGATCACATTAATAGAGATAAATATAAAGAGACAAAAAAAAGATGTTTGCCTAATTCGCCGCGACTCCGGCGGGCACAGCGCTCATGGATACTTCGCGCCCGACGCAGGAGCGCAGATCTTCACGATAAAACCGCCAGGTGCTACCCACCTTATGCCCGGTCAACTGACCCGACCACATCAGACGATAAAGCGTGGAACGGCTGACCCGCAGATAGCCCATTGCCTCTTTAAATGTAAGAAGGATATCGTCTTGAATGACCTGCATTGCCATGGTATTTTTCTCCTCGAGTTCTAGATAAGTGCGCTCAATATTCGCGACAAGCGATACACGCGGGATCTGAATGATGCGTGTATTTGTCTCATCGCATGTTATAGTAACCAATGTTGCTACGCATTTCGGTAGAGGTTGAGTTATGATTTGGTTAACTTTCATGCCCACCTGGTAGGATATTCATTACCACCGATGCCCTCCAAAATTCGGGATGGCAGCTTACCACTTGCTCGCTAATAAGGTCTCCAGGGCGGAGGGCTCGCAGCAGACGGGGAAGATAATCATGCCGGTAGCCTCGCGCAAATGGGAAATGGCCCATGCATCCTCGGGATCGGCCATGGCGACGGTGAGACGATTGTGGTCGCGGCCAACGGGGACGCAGCGCAGTTCCAGAGCCAGCGCGTGAGGCACCAGTTGCTTGAGTCGCGTAGGCAGGCGGCTGGGAATCTGCATAAAGGGCACGCCCTGCAGATGAGCGGGGCGTGTGCGTTCGCCCCTGTTGGATGCGCGCCTGGCTGTAGCACCGCTCCTGCCGCGTGATGCACGCGGGTGTTGCGGCGCGGCTTCCGGTATGACCGCCGGGCGGAAGACGATCCGTTCGCGCGCCTGTCCGGCCCGGGCGAGCAGTTCCTCCAGCGAGGCCGCAGACTCAGGATACGAGCCGGTGCCCAGCACAATCTCGGTCTGCTGGCGCAGCGGGGGTACAATCGTTTCGGCCTGGAGCAGGTTGATGCAATGCGAGACGCGCTCGGCGATGCAGGCAATCCCCACCCGGTCGACCTGCGGAAAGAGCAGGACGGCTCCACTTCCACCGGCATCGACCAGCAGACGATCGCTCACGCGCAGCGTGCGCCGGATGGGATGCAGCACCTGTTCGAGAAAACTTGCCGGTGCGTGGCAGTTCAGGCGCTGCTGCACAACTGGCGAGCCGGGCGGCAGCGGCGCAAAGGTAAACTGCGTGACATGCAGCAGCAGCAGACTGAACGGGGTCGCGCGGGGCAAAAGCTCCACCAGAGTCGCCTGGAGCAGCTTGCTCAGCGCGGGCGCGACCGGCACAGACTCCACCTGGCGCTCCTGATCCTCTCCCTCGGAGTCCACGGCGAGCGCGCATGGGCCTGGTGGGACGCAGAAACAAAGTTCCTGGGCCTGTATGCTTTCTTCAGCGGGGGCTGGCGACTGAATTTTGCTCATCGTTCTTCATTCCATAGAGTTTAAGATTTTGAGAAGATTATCTTCTCAGAGTATATGCGCTCGCGGCGGAAAAACCGCGCACCGAGATGTTAAGGTATGGTTAAGATTTGAAAGATCCCCTTGCATATTCTCCCCTTTCGTTCTGTTGTGGTACAATAGAGCAGAAAAACATCTGTTCAACCAATTGGAGGAGCCATGCAAGATCAGAATGCCTACAACCTGCAACTCATCGAAGAGTTTCGAGCAAACAGGGACAAGGCTGATGGGCCGTTTGCGGCCCGTCCCTTGCTTTTACTCACCACCATCGGCGCGAAGAGCGGTCAGGCGCGAACCAGTCCAATGATGTCTATTCCTGATGGCGATCATCTTTTGGTGGTCGCTTCGAATATCGGGGCTCCTAAACACCCAGATTGGTATCATAACCTGCTTGCCCACCCGAACGTGACCGTTGAGGTGGGTTCTGAGACCTATCGCGCAACTGCGGTCGCCCTGACGGGTGCTGAGCGCGAGCAGACCTGGGCCAGGATAGTTGAGCGCTATCCATTTTTTGCCGAGCACCAGACGAAGACCAGTCGCCAGATCCCAATTGTGGCGTTAAAACGCTAGCAACTGAATCCAGCATCTTCTCTTGAAGAGAGGAAGTGGGCAAAGTCTTAACGAGGATTGTTGAGATCATAAACGCATCATTGCAAGGGATAGAGTGACTCGAACCTCCAGCAACACGCATTGAGGGAAAAAATGGCACCTCTCACTCTGAGCATTCGTGTCTCATCATAGGAGATGTGTTGTTCACGCACTTTCTAGAAACTAGAAAGGCACTCAAAAGCGCCCATGAAGCAATCAGTACAACCACGAAGTCGCTTTGACTTTCTTGGAGTGGGAATTCTCGCCTGTACACTCTTTACCGCATTCGCCCACCTGTACCTCGGGATGCAGCCTGGCGAGGATTTGCGAACCTGGTTCCTGCTCAATGGTCTGGGCTATCTCGCCTTGCTTACCGTCTTCTTCCTTTCTCCGTTTGCTTCTCTCCATTTCGGGCTTCGCCGGGTATTCCAGGGATATACGCTACTCACTATTCTCTTGTGGTTTTTCTTTGGAAGTCCCAGCCAGGGGCAACTGGACCCCTTTGATCTGACCGTGAAAGGGGATGAAGCGATTCTCGTGATGTTACTCTTCATCGATAGGAGGCGGAACACCTACAAGTGACATGCGAACCAATGACGTAAATTTTGAGGTAAAAAATGAGCACTTCGACAGATTGTCGAAGTGCTCATGCGCGTCAGGTGGCTGCAATTTCGATACAAATACTGCCCTCTTTTACGATTCGATGCTGATGGGCGTTGTGAAGGTATAGCCCACGCCGGGTACAGTCATAATGTATTGAGGACTATTGGCGTTCGGCTCGACCTTCTGGCGCAGATGGCGGATATGGGTCTTCACCAGGCCCGAATCGCCAGCCTCGTCATAGCCCCAGACACGCTCGATAATCATATCGGTAGTCAGCACCTGGCCCGTATGCGTAATCAGCAGGTGTAGCAGGCGACTCTCCGTCGGCGTCAGACGCACCTTCACCCCGTCACGCGTCACCTCATGGCGCATCGCATCCAGCGTTACCGGACCCGCGCTCACCGATGACGAACTCGCCGAGCCTCTGGAATTCGATGAACGACGCATGACTGCCTTGATACGCGCAAGGAGTTGTCGTGGACTAAATGGTTTCCGCAAATAATCGTCCGCCCCCATCTCCAACCCACGTATCTCATCATCTTCACGATCATGTGCGGTGAGAATCAGGACCATTGAATTGGTTTCACTGCGCATCTGGCGGCAGACCTCGAAGCCATCCAGCTTCGGCATCTGCACATCAAGAATCACGAGGTCTGGCAACGTTTCACGCCAGCGTTTGATGGCTTGTTCGCCATCGAAAGCTCGTACAACATCGTACCCGTGCCCCTTGAGCCAGTAACTGAGCATATCAACCATGTCACGGTCATCATCCGCCACCATGATTTTCATGCGATGTCCTCCTACTGACCTGCGTTTCCAGACTATTTGTCCCGCTTTTCTCAGGCGTGGTGGGGACAACGAACAGGTCTTCTCTATTAAAAAAGTATTTCTCTATTTGAAGAAACGCGAGGGGATGAACGCAGTAACATCCAATGGTACATTTTGCTATAGCAATGTGTACTTCCCCATCCGACTTGATGGATGTGAAGCACTGTTGATGAGCGTGGCAGGGAATTTTTTGTAAAAAATTCCCTGCCACGCTCATCAACAGTGCTTCACATCCATCAAGTCGGATGACTTGCGGCGAGACGGGCGATCATGATAGAGTTTGAGCACTTGTCCAGTGGTTTTTTATTTTAAGTGGAGGGAAAAGTATCATGCTTTCGCGGGTAGAGTTATTGCAGTTAGCGCGCCAGGCGGCTTTGCGGGCGCATTGCCCGTATTCGCATTTCAGGGTGGGCGCGGCGTTGGTAGCGGGGGATCAGATTTTTACAGGAGTGAACGTGGAGATTTCGAGCTATGGCCTGACGCTGTGCGCGGAACGCTCGGCGCTGGCGGCGGCAATTTCGGCAGGCGCAAGCCCGGTGACGCAAGTGGCGGTGGCCTGTATCGACACTCCGCCAGAGGCCCCGGCCAATGAGCGCACTCCCTGCGGGGCCTGCCGCCAGTGGCTGGCCGACCTGGCTCCCCAGGCGATCATCTACATCGATGGCATCGCGGAAGACTTTACGATTGACAAGCTTTTGCCCTGTGCCTTCGGGTTATAAGCCAGAGTATGGATGTGCCCCACCCCAGGAAAGAGAACACCGACTGCTTGCATGTGGCGGAGCCGCATGCAAGCAGTCGGTGTTCTCTTTCCTGGGGTGGGGCACATCCATACTCTGGCTTATAACCCCCTTGACAAAGGGTCAACCCCTTGTGTACGCTATGATTCCTGGTATATTTTCTTGTAGCAAGGTACGCCCAGAAGTACCTATCCTCCCGTACAGCGCTCGTAAATACACAGCTTTCACCGAAAGGAAGCTCGTATGCCAATGAGTCTGAGGGTGCAGAATGGTCCACCAGGCGAGTGCGCGCTTTTACGATCCCGGCGTACTCGCCCGCCAGGCTATTTTCTTCGTCCACCATCCACTGCTATGACTCCTGCCTGTTTCCTCTCCCCCCTGTTTTCTGCGTTAAACCATTCTGGCCCAGAATTGTATTCCCGCTTCTCACTCAAAAGGAGATTTTGGCATGCCCTCGCATTTTACCCTTGGTATCGAAAAAGAATTCCAGATGGTGGACCGCCAGACCGGTCTGCTCCGCCCACATATTCTGACAATTCTGGAAAAGGGAGCCGCGTACTTTGGCGAACAAATCAAGCCGGAAATGCTTCAATCGGCGGTGGAGATTATCACTGGCATCTGCCCGGATATTAGCGCAGCCCGGCGCGAGTTGCGCGAACTCCAGCAGGCATTAATTGGTCTGCTGGAACAGGATGGCGTGAGCCTGATTAGCGCGGGCACGCATCCCGAATCATCCTGGATGGAGCAGATTTCCATGCCGAACCCGCGTTATGTCGAGCTGGAAGAAGAGTTACAGGATATCGCGCGCTCGATCCTGATCTTTGGCCTGCATGTGCATGTGGGCGTGGAGAGCCGGGAGCTGGCGGTAGAGATTATGAATCAGGCTCGCAACTGGCTGCCACACCTGCAGGCCAAAGATCA
>WNFN01243268.1_pt1 | contig 15498 bp, 14 predicted proteins | sample 5400161 | NCBI WGS metagenome assembly WNFN01 (sample SAMN13153353, study PRJNA577476) | soil metagenome | isolation source: 80 cm saprolite on Douglas fir-dominated hillslope | place: USA:California | collected 2013-09-17
GCGGAGGAGAGATCGGCAGACACGATTTCGGCGCGGCCGCCAGTGGCGCGAATTTCATTGAGAAGCGAGTCCGCTTCCTTCGCGCTGCGCCCGTAATGAATGATGATGCGCGTGCCCTCGTCCGCCAGCGCGCGCGCAGTGGCACGGCCGATGCCGCGAGATGCGCCGGTGATCAGCGCGGTTTTGTTGGAATTGGTAGTCATGGTTATTGTCTCAATTGTTTTGCTGTCCTGTTAAAAAGAGGGCGTTTAACCGCGGACGATTTGACGCATCGGTATCCTGTTCCGCAGCTCGAATTTGCCCATCCGCACAGGAGTGAAGAGTGGCTGCCGCTGCGCATGTGTAGGCATGAATCAATTCCCCTTATGAGTGCGGCTCAGATTGTCTCGACAACTTTTCCGACCTGGTTGCCAGATTCGAGGAAGCGGTGAGCCTCGACGATCTCGTCGAATGGGAATGCAAAAATGCATGTTTTTGGGAATAAATCGGAGGTCCGCCGGTCTCCGTGGCAGGAGGTGGCGTGCTGGTGAACTTACTCGTCAGGACGTTCCTCTTTTCAGGCGTTTTTTTGATCACATGAAAACGATTCGCGTTCCTTTTGGTTTCCGCTCTTTTGGAGCAGCCCTCGCCCTTGCTGGGTTGCAGTTTTCGCCGGCGGTTCTCCCTTGCGCTTACGCAGAGGACCAAGGTCAAGCCAAGGCAAAATTCTTTGATTGGGCTGGGTAAATGACAACGGTGCCGGAGTCTCTACGCTTTTCGGTCCTGACGGAACTCCCGTGCTTTTGGGCCCCTCACCAGGACAGAATTTCGTGATGCTTCCGCCGACTGCTGTCGATACAGGGAGCCCACATACTGCCGCACCTACCGGCATCGTCTTCAACTCATCACCAAACGCGTTTTTGATCCCGAACACCAAGAACCCAGCCATATTTATCTTTGACGGCGAGGATGGAGGGATCTGGGGTTGGAATCCCCAAGTCAACCTGCTGAACGCTACATTGATTGTTAAACCTTCGTCGCCCGACCCAATGACCAATAATGTGTTCAAAGGGTTAGCGATTGCGAATCGCAGTTCTGGGCCAGCCCTTTACGCCACGAACTTCCGGGCGGGAAAGGTTTTTGTGTTTGACAGCAGCTTCAAACTGGTGGCGCAGTTTGCCGATCCCAATCCGCCACTACCTGTTCCCGAGGGAACCGCGGGATGGGCGCCATTTGGCATCGCGAACATCGACGGCCTCCTCTACGTCACTTTCGCTGCGCAGAATGACGTCAAGCATGACGATCTGGCCGCCCCGGGTCGTGGTTTCGTTGATGTGTTTTCGCCCGAGGGCGTCTTGTTAAAACAATTGATTATTGGAGGCAACTTGAACTCTCCCTGGGGCTTAGCGAAGGTACCGAAACAATTTGGTAAGTTTGAAGACGATGTACTGCTGGTCGGCAACTTCGGCGACGGGCACATCAACGCTTACAATATCGAGTCGTCCCCTGCTGTGCTTATCGAGTCGCTCTCGCGTCGCGCAGGGCAACCGTTGGAATTCAACGGCCTGTGGGGCCTCTTCTTCTTCCAAGACAAGTTGTATTTCACCGCTGGGATTGTTGACGAAGCGCATGGACTATTCGGGTTCATTCATTCACAAGAAAGCGAGAATTCTGACCAGTAGCCGGTCCACAAAAACACTGGCGCGACATAGATCGGCGAGGCGCGGTATGCTAAATATCGCGCTCGCCGCAATTCGAATGACTTCTCTTGATTGGGGAGGACGCGCACCTTGTCCAACGCAGGGATTGCAGAGAGACGCTCCCATTTCGACCACGGCAAACGGCGACCATTATTATATGTACCTGGCTGGTGTGGGGCGTGACGAACATAGTGCGCGATCCTGTCTTCCAGGTGCTCCCCTTTTCCAGAATTACGGTCATGCCCCGAGCGGCGATCCTTCATGATCACACTTGTAGACCCGGGGGATAGATGCTTCGGTTTCGTCCAGCCGAAGTGGGGGCTGGCAAGGCGCTCAAAACGGGAGGCACGGAGAACAGTTGAGTCCCGACCGTTATCGCAGAGAAAAACTATGGCCTCTAGCCTACCACCCAGAAAAGGTGCTCCGGGCGATTTCCGCATAACCCTATACCCCTCTTTCAAGAGATCAGGTGATCCATTCCAGAGTTTGCGGCTTTAGCGGATTGAGAAATTGGACTTCATTCTGTAGCGCTAGCAGCCACTGTTTTTTCAGCTCAAAGTACCAACGAGCTTGGGCGTCTGGATCTCCTAATAACATCTGTTTTGGGGCGTTCTGCAAACCTCGGCTAAGCTTCTTGAATGTATCCAGGTCCTGCCCGATGAAGGTCTTTCCCAATCTTTTCAAGGGCCACGAGAAGTGCTTGGTAAAGTTTAGCGAGCTATAAAAAACATGATTCAGTTCAGTTGTAGTTTCGTTGATTGGTGTAAGCAGAGTGATAGATACGATCATATCATTCTGCCCAACTAGAATGTGCTCGAACCGATGGCCCGGTAGCTGGAAGCTGATCTCGGTGGAGGTTTCCCCGTTCAGGATGGAGTAGCCTTTCGCATTAGCTGATGGCTTGTGTCGCACCATTCTAAATCCGAGGCCGACGGGTTCGAAGTGCTTTCGCTTCAGCTTCAGAGATTTGGCATTGCGCCAAAACCAGGATTGATGAACGAACGTAATGTGTGCCGGATCGATCAGTCCGATGATTGCATCATCGATATTGGTTGGGAGTTCAACTGTGTCGACGTGACGCAATCGTTTGTCAGAGGGAACGAGTAAGTCGGGAAAGACATTCTCGGTAACCTGTGGTTGATGCTTCTTATTTGCCATGTAGACCCAGACCGTGCCGCTTACTTCTTTGCAGGGATAGGAGTACGCCTTGATCTTCCTGACATTGAATGAAGTATCTGCAAGGGCAGGGATCTTCTGGCAGGTACCGGAGCAGTCGAACTGCCAACCGTGATAGCAACACTGGATGGTTCGTCCGTCGAACTTAGCCTCCGAGAGCGGCATTCCTCGGTGTGGGCAGTTGTCCCTAAGCGCGAATGGATTCCCGCTAGAATCTCTTCCAAAGACGATTCTCTCGCCGAGAATTTCTTTGGTTTGAAGCCTTCCCTTTTTTAATCTGTCGCTGTGCAGCGCGAAGTACCAGAGATTTCTCAGAAACAAGGCGTTTTCCATGTAAGCGAATTGCGTGAGTTGTTCGATGATGCTGCGTACCCAATCATCGCGAGGAGTCCCATTTTCTTTTGCAACCACTACTGTTGCCGCCTTCATAACGAAAGACAGAACATCGCAAACTCCAGCGAAACTGATGAAATTGTAATATTCCTGACGGTCTTTTGTGAGAATGCGCCCGCCGTCAACTAACCGAGCTTGTGCCTAGCCGATATCTGGTTGATCCAAGCTAAAGAGAGCCTCGTTCCGACATGAACGGTGTCTTGACCGGATCTGCAAGGATTAGCCGAAGGTCTTCCCGAATAATGACAATCTGCTCATCGAGCAGATCAGGATAATATTTCCCGCACCGAAATTCCGCTTCCAGACATTTAATCTCGTTATAAACGTGCTCGAGCGTTTTGGCCATCGATCCAGTCGCACTCCGAGTTAAAAGCTTCATTTCAGTTTGCTCAAACTGGTTCTTCAGGAGCTGAAGTTTGTAACCTAGCATCGTCCGCGAAAACTCGCCTTCATCGATTTCTTGGCTGAGCGCGACTAGCGGCCACGTTAAGCTGAAGCAGATCAAGACTATCAGCACACAACCCCTTCCGTGGCCGAACGTCATTCGATGAACGAACAGACGACGGAACCAATCGACCGGTATTGAAAACGGAGACCCCTTCCGATCCAAATGGATCAGCGTCGCGATCAGGGAAGCAACGGAACCCAGGAAACGATACTCAATGAGGTGCGAGTCAGCATCCATCACGCATCCTCCAATCTAGAATTTAGACAAGCTAGTGGCTGGCAACGTTTAATTTTCGAACTCGCGGCTAGCCCATCCAGGCTGCCTCGCCCTCGAGACCAACTGTGGTTCCAACTCTCGAATTGTTGAGGGACAACAAAAGGCGTTCGCATCTGCGATAAGGTCCTCCAGCGACGCTAAAGTAGAAAAGGCGAGCTCGAAGCAAAGGCGAGAACGCTCTGGTCCTTGCCGCAAGATCCTTAACGTGTGTTTTTTCTCGTTTGGTTTTGACGGCCCGGCAACGGGGCGTTGGCGTTCGCGATTGCACGGTGAGGCAAAGGACCGCTGGAAATGGTTGAGGAAGGGCAATCAAGAAAGGCTGGGTCTCAGTAGCCGAGCCAAATGCCTTGGGTACTCGATCCGGCACTCGCCGGCCCGTTATTGTGAAACGTCGCGGCTTGGCTGGGCGTCACGACCGAGGTTGTCGCCGGGGCGTTTACCGGGTTGCCGTACGATAGAGCCCTTAGCCAAGATCTGCCTCACTTAATCCTTGTTGGTAAACACTTGTGTGGCCGTGAAATTGGTCACACCAATCTGGCCGATCACAACGGCTTCTTAGCCGGTCTTTGGTATGGCGAGTTGGCTTCCGCCTTGATTGGTTACGATCAAAGACCGCGCATTCGCACCCGCCGCGCTGCTGGCCCCTTTAAGATTGATGATAGTGAACGTTCTGTGTTCGAAAGAAACCTTATGACCCATGGAGAGCGACAACTTTTCCCTGATAGTAATCAGGATTTGCTAAAATCTGCCCAGGCCCGGCGATCCGCTTGGAGCTATCTCGGAAAGTCTTTCCGAATATAGTCGTTTTCTCCCGCTCCACACTTCTTGTGTAAGCGTATGCACTTCCGAGTGCCCCGGTCTAACTAGTAGGTTTCCGGCTAGAAGCTGCCAGAAGAACAATCGCGCTAACGTATATTTTGCCCGGCTTGGTGGAACGTGGGAAACTCTTGCCACCAGCCTTATTTTGAGTCTTTGGTAAGAGACTGTTGTGGCCATGCGCGTCCTTATTATTGAAGACGAAAAAAAGACAGGGGCCTTTGTTCGAAAAGGGCTTTCTGAGCAAGGAATGATCGTCGACATCGCAGAAGATGGGCGATCGGGGTTATGGCTCGCCCAGACCGGGCAGTACGACATGGCGATTGTCGATGTCATGCTGCCGGAACTAGACGGCTGGTCTATCGTGAGATCGCTGCGCGCGTCCGGGTCCCACTTACCTGTCCTTTTTCTGACCGCTCGCGACACCGTGTCCGATCGTGTGAAAGGATTGGAACTGGGTGCGGACGATTATTTACCCAAACCTTTTGCATTTTCCGAACTTTTAGCGCGGATGCGGACCATCCTGCGCCGCCAGCCAACGCGCCAAGCCGAAGAAATCCGGGTCGGCGACCTTTCTATGGACCTGATTCGCCACCGAGTATCACGTCAGGGGAGAAACCTGCGTCTGACTCCGAAAGAACTGCATTTACTACTACTTTTGGCCAGATCGCCAGGGGAAGTAGTCTCAAGAACAACAATCGCAGAGCAGGTTTGGGACATCAACTTTGATACCGGAACAAATGCGAGGTCACACCAAGAATCGTCCTGAAAGGTTGGGCCCGCACTCGATCGCCGCACGGCTGATTCTGTTATACTCTCTGTCCACCGCTGCGCTTCTGGCGGCCGCCTTCGGCATTGTGTATTACGCGGTGGCCAAGGCCATAGACCAGGAGGACCAAGCGTTGCTCCGTGACAAGTTTCGCGAAGTTAGCGCGGACCTGGTTGCACACCCTCCTGCGAAACCGCCAGGAAAATATGATCTAGTCGACAGAGTCGATTTAGCGAGTCGAGCCTATTTAGTGCGCATTCTCGACACCAACGGCAAGTTGCTAGGCGAAAATTCTGGAATGGAAAAAGTGCTTCCTGCATCGATTTTTGCCGCTCCGTCCGAGGGCAGTTCCGAGAGCATGGTCACCACAGATCGCGCGGTGAGCGGACGTTGGTTCCTGTTGTTGTCGGGGTGGATAACTACCGAAGGCCCGGAGAGTCAACGTTTTTTGGTTGAAGTTGCTCAAGACCGCTCGGACGATAAGCGACTTCTGCATGCATTCTTGCGGATTCTTGGCGGGGTACTTGTCAGCGGCACTGCAGCGGCAATCTTGATTGGCTGGCTTGTAGCGCGACGTGGGTTGAAACCCGTGGAGGAACTCACGGCTGCCGTTCATCGCGTGGAATCGACACAGCTGCACGAGCGGGTCGCAACTCATCGCTGGCCATACGAATTGACCGACCTCGCCGGCGCGTTTGATTCCATGCTATCGCGACTGGAAGATGCTTTCAATCGCTTGACCCAGTTTGCCGCCGATCTAGCCCACGAACTCCGAACGCCCATCGGTAATCTCCGCGGAGAAACAGAGATTGTGCTTTCCAGGAGACGGACTGCAGACGAATACCGGGAAGCATTTCTCTCGAGGATGGAAGAGTTGGACCGATTATCGAGCATGATTGAAAGCCTTCTCTTTATTGCGAGTGCCCAAAACCCCGAGAGCCAAATAAAACTAACGTCGCTCGATGGCAGCAAAGCTGTGCGTTCCATACTCGATTTTTACGAAGCAATTGCTGGAGAACAGAACGTGGAACTTTCCGTGAGCGGGAATGTCGCCCTGCAGGTCGAGCCCACTTTGTTCCGTCGAGCCTTAAGCAACTTGATTTCCAACGCTCTGAACCACACACCGGCCGGTGGAAAAATCGAGGTGCGTTTATTGACCGAGCAAGAGTGGAGCCAGGTGGAGGTCCGGGACAGCGGCTCTGGGATCAAAGCCAAATATTTACCGTATGTATTTGATCGATTTTTTCGAGCAGAAGAATCGCGCCACACCAGCGGGGCTGGCCTGGGCCTTTCCATCGTCAAGTCGATCATGGACCTGCATCGAGGAATAGCGGCGATCGATAGCACAGAGAATCACGGCACGATTGTGACGTTGCGATTTCCAAGCAGAGACTACGGGCGTGGAAGCTGAGCTAGATGCGGTCTTGCTTGGGCAAAGTCCACAGCTGAAACCGCACGGATTTCATTTCTAGTTTAGAAATCAGAGGCCTTAAAGGTGGTCGCTAGCGGGGTCTGCGAATCGGCGCTTATATGATAAAACTGTAATCCAGGCGCAGGGTTTTTGTCAGGATGGGTGTGGTAAGAGCCTGGGTTACGTGGCGAACGGCGTACTCAGCGGCAGTGTCTGCGATTGGTGGCTCCTTATCGGTAGGAACGGATGGGCAAGAGAGGAACTCGAACACCGCAATCCGGAGGCCAGCGAGCGACTGACCTCGATGTACAAGACCGTCCCGGTCATAGCGCTTGGGTTGTTGGCGCTTGCGCTCGGATCGGGGGAAGCCGGCCGCGAAATAGAAGGCCCGATGGCAATTATCATTTAGGCGGCCTGCTTACTTCCACCGCCTTGAACTTTTTGGTCCTACCCACCTTAGCGCTCTGGTATGGCAAATTCACCGCTGCAGCAACGAATGAGTAATTTGAGGAGGAAGGAAAAAAATTGCTACGGAACCCAATATGAAAGCGCCAAAAGCAGGAAGTGCTTCCCGCGCTTCTGTCGCTCGCTCACACATAAGCGTTACCTAACACGAATGAGTGCGGTTAGATGATCTCGAGCAGTTCGCCCAGAAATCGCGTTGGCTAAACGCGACAGTGCTCGGAATCGGCCTGGCTTCACTGCTTAGCGATTGTTCGCACGAAAACGCTACCAGTTTGCTTCCAGCGTTCCTCGCGACGATGGGTGGTTCTGCGGCGTGGCTCGGCGTGATCGAAGGGATCTCCGACGGGCTGTCGAGTTTGGCGAAGCTAGGCTCGGGATACTACACGGATCAATTCCGGCGTCGTAAGCCGATCGCTGTACTGGGTTATCTGGTTACAACTGCCGGCGTCGCTACAATAGGCCTCGCGACACAGGCTTGGCATGTCCTACTTTGCTGTGGAATAGCATGGCTGGGGCGCGGTCTCCGGACACCGGTTCGCAAAACGCTTCTTGCCGCAGCAGTAACACCCGAAACCTACGGAATCGCGTTCGGTTTCGAGCGTATGATGGATACGCTAGGAGCAATCGTGGGACCGACCGCAGCGACAGTGTTGCTGGTAGCCTTGAAGGACAACTACACACAACTCTTTTTGCTCACTCTAATTCCTGAGTTGGCAGCGACGGTTGTGATTGCAGTACTTGTTCGAGAGAAGGATCGTCTTCCGGTAAGTCACGTCTCGTTCGTCGGACGCCTGACGACTTTGCCGAAGAGATTCCGGAGATTTTTGGTTGGCGTGGGACTGTTCGGGGCAGGGGACTTCGCCCATACGATGCTTATCTTGCTAGCGATCGAAAAGCTTTCTCCCAGCGTCGGGGAATCAACAGCAGTAGCCGTAGCGGTCTCTCTATACGTGTTGCACAACGTTCTTTATGCAGCATTCGCTTTCCTTGCTGGTGTGCTCGCTGATCGGAGCGATAAGCATCGCCTTCTTGCAATCGGGTATGGACTTGCCGCCTTGATGGCCGTCGTGATCATTTTCTTCCCGCTGAATTTACCCGTGCTCGTCATCGTATTTGTTCTCGCGGGCATTTACGTTGCAGTCGAGGAAGCGCTCGAGGATTCGCTGGCCGCGGAACTGGTTGATAAAGACAGCCACGGGATAGGTTTTGGGGTGCTTGCGACCGTGAACGGGTTAGGAGATTTTGTCAGCAGCCTGGTAGTTGGGCTGCTCTGGGCTTACTTCGGGATCGGAGTTGCCTTGGGGTATGGCGCTATCCTGTTTGCCGTCGGGGCTTTGTCTATTTGGAAACTCAGATGAACGCCGCCGGCAGGAGAGCCTACGGATGATCGGATCCTTTACGCTCTCGAGCTCCTTGTCCAGCCAGTCCTTGTAAGCACATCAAACAAATATCCTACGGGAAACAATGTGAGACCAAGAACAGCACTCCCGAAATCGAGGTAATGACCAACGCTATGCTCGGAGCCCCAATTCATCCAGGGAAGCAGATGAAGTGCTTCGCAGATATGGGCAAGGGCAACCACCACCAGACATGCTGCGCCAGATAACTGTAGGAAAGAGCACACCGTCTTTTCTTTGAAGAACAAGACCGCCGAACCAGAAAACAGCGCGCACACCCGCACCAGCGCGATCAGCCCTTAATTAATGCGACGTCCATAATTGCGAGCATTATAGCTCACGGATCCATCGTCATCGATGCGTTCAGCCTTCCTTTAGAAACTTCCAGTTTCCCGGTACCCATCTGTGCGCGGGACCGCTTTATTTTCGGGCGCTTCGAGCCATGTTCGCCCCCTTTACGGGATGGTCCAGTAGTGGCGGCAGCGCATTTCAGCGTCTTTTCCCCAGGAATGTTCCCGCTTCTGGTATTGTCCTAAGGCCGAATAAGAAATCTATATATACGCATTCCGCCATTTCCCGCATCAGGGTCTGTTACCGAAGTCGATTGCTTCTACACTGCAGCGGATTGAAATCGCACCATCGCATACGTCCGTTTTGCCTTCCGCTCAGTTGGAAGGACTTCAAGAGGTTAGCCGATTGAGTTCTTCACAATTCATCAGGTAACTGCTTACGTTGAATTCCCGCGGCTAGTCGGCGCAAGCTCCAGCGTGCCCGAGTCAGCCGGGACACCACCGTAGCTACTGACACGTTCAATGCCGAAGCCAATTGTGTGCAGGACCAACCTTCGATTTCATGGAGCACCAGAACTTCGCGAAATTCGACTGGGAGTCTACTTAGAGCAACGTGGAGTCGCCGTTTACACTCGTCGTGGGCGGTCCCAGGCAGCGGCTTGTTCGAAGGTGCGATATCAATCGCTTCCTCAAACGCGCTCAAGTTTGAATGGTCGCCGCGTTTCTGAATCCAGCTGTAGGCGGTATTCCGAACGATTGTTAGTAGCCAGGCTCGCACGTCTGCTCCGCGAAATCCCACGATCTCCTTCAGTGCTTGGATATAAGCCTGTTGAACAACGGTCTGCGCGTCCTGATCTCCTTCGGACTGCTCTTGTCGCATGGTGAAGAGGTCGTTTTAGGTAGAGCTGTTCGATTGTTAATGTACAACTCCACCCACCGTGAGGAGTCCCATTTCTTTGGAATAGTTACCGCTAACGCTTCATACCGAAAGACAAAACAGGAAGACTGCGGTGATACTGATAGAATTGTAATATTCGTGGAGGCCTTTTGTGAGGATGTGCGTGGTACCATGGCGGCGATGAAACGGAACCTCGGCCGCAGGGTCGTCCTATTCAGCGGCATGCTCACTGCCAGTGTTACCATTGCGCAAATCGTTACGGCGAATCCGCTGACGGTTTCGGAAGCGGTATCCGAGGCCCTCAAGAATAACCCGGAACTTCGAGGACTGACTGCGGACATGACAGCAGCCAAGGGCGAGGTACTCACGGCACGAACGTTCCGGAACCCCGAACTGACAATCGAGCCGGGCGTACGACAATTACAGGATACCGGAGGGTCAACTAGCCATTTTCGCGCTGCCTTCGCGCTGAGCCAGCTCTTCGAATTTCCCGGCAAACGCGCGCTGAAAATCGCGCTGGCTAAAAGCGACTTGGCCGTCCGCCAAATAGCTCTCGAAGGCTTTCGTTTCCAGCTTGAGACCGAGGTGCGCCGTGCAGTTTTTGATTTGTTAGTGGCAGAGAAAATCGTTGTGCTGCGCAACGATCAGGTCGAGTCAGCGAAAGTTTTCTTCGCCTCCTCACGCGAGCGTACAGAAAGAGGGTACGCCTCAGAATTTGAGACAGTAAAAGGCCAAGCCGACCTCGTCGCGGCGCAGAGAGCACAGCGCGAAGCTGAAGCTAAACGAGTGGAAGCACGAGTTACTTTGAACGCTTTGCTGGGCCGTCGGCCTGCTTCGCCCATAGATATTACGGGTTCGCTTGAGAATCACGGCCTCGGCTTCGTTCCAATGGCGCTCGCTACCGGCGCCGGCGCGGAGGTACAGCGTCCGCTAGCAACAGTTGTGATCGGTGGGCTCATTTCCGCGACTGCGCTCACCCTGTTCGTACTTCCGGTACTTTACCGCTGGTTCGAGCGCGAGAGCGAAACCAAAGAGGTAACCCGACATGAGCCGGTCGCGGTTAGATAGGAAGAATTTCGTTCAAGGGCTGCATGAGATATTATCATCTCTCAATTCTCGCGCTCTCGGGTTTCGTGACATCATTCGGCGCGCACATTGTGGCGACGAATCTTCCCTCCTATGCGGAAGTCACCGGTGCCGGAGCGCTCATGATCGGGCTCTTGATCGGCATCTATGACTTAGCCGAGTTATTCGCTAAACCGTTTGCCGGTTTCGTTGCCGACCAGCGAGGAATGAAAGGAACGCTACTCGTTGGCTTGGGCGTTTTCATTTTCGGCTCGTTCCTCTTTCTGATTATAAGCCCACATCTGCTGGTCGTGGTACGGTTCGTCCAGGGGCTCGGTGCGGCTGCGCTTTCAACGGTCTCCATTTCGCTCGTCGCAAAGCACTTCACACAAGGCCGCGGCCAAGCGTTTGGAATTTACAACGCGATCAAAGGCGCCGGCTACGTGATCTCACCTGCACTTGGGGGCTATATTGTGCAAGTCGCGAACTTCGCGATGATTTTTGTGGTGTCTGGTGTTATCGGCTTGATTGCGATGCTCCTCAGTTTGTTCCTGCCGCAAGACCGCGCACGCGGCGCGGGACTTGAGGAGGATGCGGAGGAAATTACCCTGGCTCAGTTCTTTTCTATCTTTAAAGAGCGGCGTCTGCTGCCCGTGTACGCGGTGATTTTTATTAACATGTTCCTCGTGAGCATCCTGTTCGGATTTTTACCGTTCTATTTGCACTCGATCGGCTACACCGCTGTGCAGTCCGGTGGCCTTCTTAGCGTCGCAACAGTAAGTTACCTGCTTGTCCAACCGCTGGCGGGACATTTGGCTGACCGGTTCGAGATCCGCGTGACCGTCGTTGTCGGGTTACTGTTAGCCGCAACAGGAATCATCGTGGCTACATTTACTTCCGGCGTCGCACTCATTACGGTAGTAATCGCAGCTGGCATTGGCACGGTATGGACGAACAGCGATGCGTTGGTGAGCGTGCTCGCCCATCAGCGACGCCTTGGCGCAAGCATCGGCGCGGCGCAGTCGTTCAAGGAAATGGGTGATATGGTCGGGCCGTTGGTCGTCGGGGCGCTTACGCAGTTTTTCGGTGTTCGCTCCGGCTTCGTAAGCTGCGGCCTCCTCGCGCTGGCTTTGCTGGTTCTCCTAGTAAAAAGCCGAGCGCTGCCGGCCTGACAGAACTTGTTCGACGGTCAAATAGATATTGGCCACGCCGAGAATTGCGGAACCAATGAGAGCAAGCAAAAGTACGTTAAAGTGGATCCCGATCTTTCATTGAACGCAAAGAAACGCGCTGAAAAACTAAACCGACGGCTCAAATTCTCTGGCGTCTTGATGGCCTTGCGCGACGTGCTTTTCCGGAAAGAACTTTAGCGAGACCGTAGTGCCTATACCCAGTGTGCTCTCAGCATTGACCGAGCCACCATGCAAATCCATGATCGATTTGACAATAGCCAGTCCGAGTCCAGCTCCATCGGAACTGCGAGCCGGATCCGCTCGATAGAAGCGGTTGAAAATCCGCGGCAAATGTTCCGGACTGATGCCGCAGCCGGTGTCCCGTACTTGGATTTCGACAGCTCCGTTATTCGGCGTCACCACCAAAACGCGAATTTCATCACCACTCGCAGCATGTTGCAAGGCATTCGAGACAACATTGCTGACAGCGCGACGAACTAACATCGGGTCGGCGCATAAATCTGCATCTCCTTTGCGGCTCAACACGATGTTCTGTTCGCGTGCCGCTGCATCGTAGAAGTCAAGAATAGTGTCAATCTCTGCACCAACCTTGAACGTGACCCGACTAAGCCGTGTTTCAGCGTTCTCGGCCCGAGCCACAAAAAGCAAGCTGTCAATCATTCTGGCAAGACGGTCGTATTCCTCAATGCTTAGCTCGATCACTTCCCGGTATTCAGCGGCAGAGCGGACGCGGGTAAGTGCTACCTCGGCTTCGCCATGTAAATTTTGAATAGGGGTGCGTAGCTCATGGGCAAGATCTGCGGAAAAACCTAATAATCGCTCGAAGGATTCTTTGAGGCGGGCAAGCATTTCGTCAAAAGCGGCCGCCAGAGAATTCAGCTCTTTCGGCCAACGTTCACGATTCAGGCGCTGCTGAAGATGCGAAGCTTGCACGTTTTCCATCGCAGCAGCCATCTCCCTAAGCGGGCCCAAGGTTTGGCGTGCGATCAGCAGAGCAACTGCAGCCGAAGAAACGGCACCGCCGACGAGCACTCCGACAAGGAGCTGGCGAAAGAAAGCGGCAAAAGCCCTATCGTCGGAGCGATCCTGTGCGATCTGGAGTAGCACTGGATGCGGTGTAACACGATCAAGTTCCGCCACCGCCGACAGGAGTCTGGCCGTTCGGTGGAGGCGAAGGAAACACCGAGGGCGGAAGTTTCGCCATCTTAGGCCGTTCCGCGAGTACCTGTCCTGTCTGCCGATCCAGCGCTCGGATGAAATAATCCGTGGCTTCAATTGGCACTTCGTTCTCGAGCAGTCTTCCTTGGCTTGCCTCCTTGTCGACCAGATCAGCTCGGACAGCTTTCAATTTATCGATCAAAAAAGTGTTATCATCGGCTATGCTGTGCTGCACCACTACTTCATAAAGGATTGCCATTGTCACCAATAAGAGCCCGGTTGCACCCAGCGTATAGAGAACCGTTAAACGGGCAACCAGCGATCATGGTCTTCTCTGGGGCCGGGCAATAGCTACTTCGTTTTCATCGAGACTCGAGGACATAGCCAATGCCGCGGACGTTATGGATGAGCGGCTTTTCAAAAGGATCGTCGACCTTTGCTCGCAACCGTCGCATAGTCGCTTCTACTATATTAGTGCCAGTATCAAAGTTGATACCCCAGACTTCTTCGACAATTCTGGTGCGCGAGACGACTTCGCCCGCCGCTCGAGTCAGACAGCTCAGGAGCACGAATTCACGGCGACTTAGATGAAGATCCTGCCCCGCCCGAGTCGCTTTGTATCGGCGAGAGTCTATTTCCAGATCGGCTATCTGCAGCACCTCCTCCTGCACTGTCGAGCCGCGCTTCAAAATTGTTCTGATTCGAGCCAACAATTCAGAAAAGGCGTATGGCTTGACTAGGTAATCGTCTGCTCCCATCTGCAGTCCTTTGACTCGGTCCTCCACACGATCACGCGCCGTGAGAAAAAGAACCGGAGTCTGAATACCCGTCCGACGCAGTTCCTCAAGGACGGCCCACCCGTCCAACGTCGGTAACATGACGTCGAGAACTATCAGCGCGGATTGCCCGGCACGCGCAAGTTCCAATCCCTCAAAGCCATCGTACGCCACATCTACAGTAAAGCCGTTCTCGCGTAGACCCTTTTGGAGATGAGCAGCCGTTCGAGTTTCGTCCTCAATGACTAACACGCGCATAGGCTACACCAGTTATTAGATGAGCTCTCTTCCACGTCGTAGGCAAGTCCCTCCGATTGCCACCTGGGCCAAACTGACGGAATTATAATTTCCCTGGCGGTCTTTTGTAAGGCTTCGCGTGTGGGAACTCCTGTGCTTCGTAAAATTGACGAGTTGTCGTATAAGCATGTGGCGTCAACACTGAACCTGCCGATAGAAGCGGTGATCCTCCGGCTAATGTCGGGCTCGCCGCGCCTCCCCCAAAAAGTCGCGAGAGGATATGATAAGATGTCGCACTGCTTTCTGCTTGCTACCAAAACTGGAAACGACGCCGAAGCGTGACGCTCGCGTCGCGAGATATAGGTGCATGGGCTCCTAAACCCGTTAATTTCCAGAACATTCCGTCGCCAGGGTAAACGCCGTAACCGATGCCAAGACCTTTCCGGAGCTAGCTACGTTCGTAGGCGAGCTAATTGAGAGTTTTGCCCCTGAAGCAGCCTCTGACAAGCTCGCGGTAGTGGCCGTCGTGACCTGAACGTCGCTGCAGTTGTTCACGTGGCCGCCAGAGTCGGTCTTCACAATGTAGGCCTCATTCTGATTGTTGAACTCGAGCGTATATCCCCCAGCAACCAAGCCGCCATCACTCGTCAGGCCTACCTTTTGAAATGACGCGGCGTAATTCGGGTTACCGTAAGCCTTCTGCCACTGTACGTTACCCGTGGAGTCTGTTTTCGCCATCCAGGCATTGTAGCCGTAGTAGTAGCCGACGCCGGTATAGAATTGCCCGGAGAAGGCATATCCGCCGTCGCTAGTTTGACGGGCCGAAAAGAACTTACTCGCTGCTCCACTTATGTTGTAGGTCTTCGCCCACTGAACCTGACCGTTAGAGCCGAGCTTCAGCTGACGGCCAACGCTGCAACCGCGCGTCTGAGAATTGCATTGTGTGTTTCTGTTCCGGTCATACGAATATCTCTTCAAACGTCTGGCGCTCCGAGCTCCGGAGTCACGTTGGAGGGACCCGGTTCGGTCCGCTCTTTAACTTTTGTGCGGC
>WNFN01156301.1_pt1 | contig 15493 bp, 17 predicted proteins | sample 5400161 | NCBI WGS metagenome assembly WNFN01 (sample SAMN13153353, study PRJNA577476) | soil metagenome | isolation source: 80 cm saprolite on Douglas fir-dominated hillslope | place: USA:California | collected 2013-09-17
CACTGTGGCGCCTGTCACACGCCAAAATCCTTGTTGGGCGGAGACAAAATGAGCCAATACCTCCAGGGCTCGTTTCTGCAAGGATGGTTCGCGCCCAACATTACCAATGATAATCGCGTCGGACTCGGCGGTTGGTCGGTTGACGACGTGGTTGCCTACCTCAAGACCGGGCACAACCGCGTCACCGCGTCAACCGGACCGATGGCGGAGGCAGTTTCCCTGTCGTTTTCACACATGAGCGACGCAGATCTCAAGGCGATCGCGGTTTATCTGAAGTCGCTGCCAGGCCGAAAGGAGGCCCCGAAGCCGCTGCCCTCCGATGATCCGGTCATGGCTGCCGGCGGCGCGATCTACCGCGATCAGTGTTCCGCGTGCCATGGGTTGGACGGCCGCGGCGTCCCGCTGCTCTTCCCGTCGCTCGCAGACTCGTCAATGGCGCGGTCGGACGACCCGACCACGCCGATACGTATCGTGCTGCGCGGCGCGCGAAGCGTGGCCACCGACGCCGAACCGACCGCGCCGGGAATGCCATCCTACGGGTGGCAGCTCGACGACGTCCAGGTGGCTGCGGTGCTGACCTACGTCCGCAATACATGGGGGGCCGCAGCCTCCGCCGTGTCGGCGCAGGCCGTCGGTCGGGCAAGGTCGGAGTTGGCATCGCGTACGGACTAGCTTCGGCACAGGGATTGTTCGCAGCAACACCGCCGCAGCTAGTCCCGGATTCGCAGAGTTCACGGTCACGCTCGCGGTGATCGCTCCCCTGCGTGCATTCACATGTTCGCGGCGAGGCGTGGCTTCGGTGCGGGTGCCGGCGACCCCTTCGGCAGGTCGAACATGCCGCTGGGGAGGCTGTCGAAGAAGGCAAGCACCTCGGACGTCTTCACCACGTCGGCATATTTGGCGTTCATGTCGCAGAGGTTGATGGCGTGGCTCGCCTGCGAGCGGTCGAAGCAGCCCTCCTCGGTACGCAGCCCGACGTCGTCGTGCCGGTGACGATCACGCTGTCGCAGCCGAGCAGCGTGAGATAGCTTGCCATGTTGGTGCCGAAGAAGCCGGACGGCTTTTGCTTAAGCACCACGATGTCCTGCGGCGCCGGCGCGATCTCGGCGACGATGTCGTTGCCGTCCACGTTGGTCGCGGGCTTGCTGGTCATGTCCTCGTCGGAGCGGCCGTTCTTCCAGGTCCAGCTTCCGCTGTCCCAATTGTCCTCGCGCCGCACCCCGGTCGTGTAGATCACCGGGATGCCCTTGGCGCGGGCCTTGTCGATCAGCGCCTTGAGGTAGGGCATGGCAACCCAGGCGTCCTCGCCGCAGGAATTGCGCCAGCGCTTGATCGATTCGAGGATCGGCATCGGACGCTCGTCGCAGAACGCGTAGTTCACGTCGATGATCAGGAGCGCGGGACGCTTGCCGAATCCCCCGCGTGCGCCGTAGCCCGACGACTCGAACACCGCTTTGTCGCGCTCGGTGAGGAACTTGTTCCAGATGGGCTCTGACATGATGTTGCTCTTTCCGGTTTCGGTCTTGGGTTGAGTTGCTCGGCCCGATCCTCTTACAGGCTCGCGCGCACGCTTTCGACGAAGCTCATGTCGATGATCTCCTCGTACTTCACGTCGGTCTTGAGGATGCCGGCCTCGCGCACCACCGCGCTGCCGGTGGCCCAGGCTTCCTTGCTGATCAAGCCGTCCTTGCTCCACATCTGGTCCTTGAACGACCGGTCGAGCGTCGCCTTGAGGTCCTCGAGCGCCATGGTGGGAAATTGCTTCTTGGCGATCTCGGCCGCTTCGTTCGGATTGGCGTAGAGAAATTTCAGGCCCTTGACCATGCCCTTGACGAATCCCCGCACGACCTCCGGCTCTTTCTGAATCGAATCGAGACGGACGTTGATGGTGGAATAGGCGTAGGGGCCGAGCTCCTTGGGCACGTTGAAGAACGGCTCGCTCCAGAGATTCTGGCGGATGCCCTGCGTGACCATGGGTTCGGTGGTGTTGCCGATCACCGCCTGTCCCGCCCTCACGGCGGCGGGCACGGCCGAGTTTGCCACCTCGAGTAGCGTCACGTCGCGCTTGGCGTCGAGCTGCCATTTGCCCAGCAGATAACGCATGATCGAGTTGGGCGTGCCGCCGTAGGGACCAACGGCGATCGCCTTGCCCTTGAAATAAGCCGGCCAATTCGTGTCCTTGGGATCATGGCCTTTGGCGGCGCAGAGATAGACGTTGCCGCGGTCGACGCAGTGCACGACCGCGCGCAGCTCCGCGCCCTTGGCCTTGGCGAAGGCGTTGTGCTCGGGACCGCCGATGAAGGCAAATGCTTGCCCCGAGAGCACCGCGTTGGTATGGCCGCCGCCGGTCTCGATGGTGACGATCTTCACGACGATCTCGGACTCGGCGAAATAGCCATTGGCCATCGCGATGTACATGGGCAGATAGCCCGTGCTGTGGACTGGCTCGGCGACCAACAGCTCCTTGGTGGCGGCGCGCCCGATGAGAGCCGGCGCTGCCAGCGCAAGCCCAAGGCCGCTACCGAGCGTCGCGGTCGACTGCAGGAATTTTCGCCTGTTCATGACGTCCTCGCTGTTAGATTTGAATTACCTCATTGCCGCACGCCTTTACGCAGCGTGCTTTCGAGCCACGACACCGCCGCATACATGACCATCGCCAAGGTCGAGAGCACCAGCACCGCCACCCAGACCAGCGCGATGTCGTAGGTCTGGCCGGCATAGAGGATCGTGCGCCCAAGGCCGTGCTGGGAGGCGATGAACTCGCCGACGATGGCGCCGGTCAAGGCGAGGCCGATATTCACCCGCAGCACCGAGATGATCCAGGGCAGGCAAAATGGAATGACGAGCTTGCGGAACACCTGCAGGCGCGTGGCGCCGAGCGAGTAGAACAGCTTCTCGCTGTCGGCATCGAGCGCCTTCACCCCGGCATAGGCGGTCAGCGTCGAGACCACCAGCGTGAGCGCGGTTGCGACCGCGACCTTGGACACCAAGCCGATGCCGAACACCAGGATGATGAGCGGCGCCAGCGCCAGTTTCGGAATCGATTCCAGGCAGATGACATAGGGCTGGACGACGGCGGCGTAATTGCGCGACCACCAGAACGATAGGCCGAGCAGCGATCCCGCCGTCGTGCCGATGAGAAAGCCGAAAATGGTCGAGCGGAAGGTGAAGCTGATGTCGGTCCAAGCGTCGCCGGTCGTGAAGAAGATCTTCATCGTGTCGGCGATCGCGCTCGGCTGCGACCAGAAGAAAGCATCGATCCAGCCGGTGCGGGCGCCGATTTCCCAGAGCGAGAGCGCGCCGACGAGGATGCCGATCTGCGCGGCGATGAGCGCCCAGGTCGGCCAATCCTTCTGCACGGGTAGGCGCCGGACGGCGGCCGGCCTCGCCGCTTCGGGCTTTGGCTGCGCCCGCTCGAGCCTTGCCATTGCGCCTACGGTGGGAGTGTCCTGAACGCTCATTGGCCCTGCTGCTGCCTCAGGCTGCTTCGTTCACGGGTTCGGACGCCGTCGGATCGAGGTGAAGCAGTTCGAGGCAGCGTTCCTTGATGACCAGAAAGTCGGGGCTGAGCGTGCTGCCTCGAACGCGCGGGCGCGCAAGCGGGACCGGAATCGACGCGATGATGCGGCCGGGCCGCGTGCCCATCACGTGGACCTCGTCGGACAGATAGATCGCTTCCTCGACGTCGTGGGTGACGAACAGCACGGTCTTGCTGAAGTCGCTCCACAGCTGCATCAGCCATTCCTGCATCTTGAGCTTGGTCTGGGCGTCGAGCGCCCCGAACGGCTCGTCCAGCAGAATGACGTCGGTATCGAACAGCAGGGTGCGTAACAATGCGGCGCGCTGGCGCATGCCGCCGGACAGCGCGTTCGGATAAAGATATTCGAAGCCGGCCAATCCATAGCGATGGAGCAGCGGCAACGCGCGCTCGCGCGCCGCGCGCAACGGCACGTGCTGAATTTCCATGCCGAGGATGGTGTTGTCGAGCACCGTGCGCCAGGGCAGCAGCAGATCCTTTTGCAGCATATAGCCGACGCGGCCGATGGTGCCGGTGGCGTCGACACCGTCGATCAGCACCCGGCCGCCGCTCGGCTCCAGCAGTCCGGCGATGATGTTGAAGATGGTGCTTTTGCCGCAGCCCGACGGGCCGATCAGGCTCACGAAACGGCCCTGTGGGATCGACAGCGTGACCGGCGCAAGCGCGTGGAAGGCGCCCGTCGGCGTCTTGAACGTCATGCTGACGTCGGCAACGCACAGTTTCGGGGCCGAGAACGACATGCGCACTCCGCTCAACCGTGTCGCGGCACGGATTGCCCAATCCCCGGCGGACTATATCGCAAAAGCCGTGCCAGCAGCCATCGCCGTTTGCGTGTGGACACGCGCTTTGATCGAAGTTCCAAGGCTGCCGGCCGATGGCCGGGAATTACTCCATCTGCACAAGCTTTCGGCAGCCGTGTCCCGCGCTAGGTCGCATCCGGGACATCACTTCGCCTCCACATTTGCTGCCTTGAGGATGGGAGACCAACGGGCGATCTCCGCATGCACGAAGCTAGCGAAGTTCGCCGGGGTGCGCTCGTCCTTGGCCGGCAGCGATCCGCCCAGATCGGCCAGGCGGGTTTGGACAGCCGCGTCGTCCAGCGCGTGGTCGAGCGCGCCCGCGAGCTTGTCGATGACCTCCCGCGGCGTGCCCTTGGGCGCGAAAATACCGGCCCAGATGCTCATCCGATAGTCGACACCGGCTTCCTTCGCCGTCGGCACGTTGGGCAGCACGGCCAAGCGCTCGCTCGAGGAGACGCCGTAGGCCTTGATCGTGCCGGCGGCGATTTGCGGGGCGACGCTGACCGCTTGCTCGCAGAAGAAATCGACGTGGCCGCCGATCAGGTCATTCAACGCCGGGCTGGTGCCGCGATAGGCCACAAGGCTCGGCTGCACGGCAGCCGCGGAGGTGAACAGGAGGCATGCCATGTGCGACGAGGAGCCGATGCCGCCATGCGCCTGTTTCACGCCGTCGCCGTGGTTCTTCAGATAGGCCACGAATTCCGGCAGGTCCTTGGCCGGAAAATCCTTCCTTGCGACGATCACGGCCGGCGCGTGCGCGGTGAAGCCGATCGGAATGAAATCGCGCTCGGAATCGTATTTCAGGTTCGGCGTGAGCACCGGGGCGGCGACGTGGGAGCCCATGCTGCCCGCGAGCAAGGTGTAGCCGTCCGCCGCCGCGGCCGCCACGCGCGCGCTCCCGATCGTGCCGCCGGCGCCGCCGACATTCTCGATGATCATGGATTGGCCGAGGATTTTCCCCATCTGCTCGGTCACGATGCGCGCGACGACGTCGCTCGGCCCGCCGGCCGGAAACGGCACCACCACCGTGATGGGCCGCGATGGGTAACTCTGCGCATTCACGCCAAGCGGCGCGGCGAGGACGGCGGACACCGCGACGCACAGCAGCCACGTCAGCCGGCTCGAGCGCCGCGCAGCACGCCGTTCACGCTTGTCGCGGCGCTTGCCTTGTCGCTCCACGCCCACCCGCGGACAAGCTGGGTCGTGCGATGATATTTCCCGGTTGTTGGTCAAATCGCCAGCTCCCTTCCTATCGTCCCGTTGCGCGTCTGGCGATCGAACAGCTCGTCGTCGTGGGTCACGAGAATCGTGATGTTCTTCTCAGTCTCGGCGACGGCCTTGAGCCAGCGCAATTGCGCCATCACCTGCGGCACGTCCTCCTTCACCCACGGCGCGGCCTTGCCCTTGACCTCCATGATGTTGTCCATGATCCAGGCGGAGTCGACGCTGTGCAGGATCTCCCGGCCGGATTGCAGGCGGATGAAGACCATTTGCGAATCCGGGCTGTGGCCTGGCGACTGGATGAGTACGACGCCGGGCGCAACCGGATAATATTGCGGATAGTCGAGGACGATGAAGCGCTCGAGCGCCTGCGGAGCGAGCTTGAGGTGGGGGCGGTGCGGCGTGTTGATCATGCAATCCGCGACGCCCATGGTGATGATGGTTTTCCCCGCAAGCTCGGAAAAATTCGGTGCGCATAGCACGCCCGCCACGTGGTCGGCGTGGTGGTGGGTGAGCACGATGAGCCGCGCGCTTGCGAGCGCGCGTTGGAGCTTGGCGAATTGCTCGGCGAAATACGGTTCGGGCTTGTCCGGGCTGAAGGAGTCGTGCGTCGCCTTGTCCAATCCAGAATCGATCATCACCGAGCAGTCCGGATAGACGATCTGGAAGGCCGTGCGCGGCATCGCCACCGCTGTGTCGTCGCCGCCCTCGATCACGAATTTGCGCGGACGAATGCTCGCATCCACGGCGTTACGTCTCTCGGTGCCGGCGGGCTTGGTCACGTCCAGCAGCACTGCGCTCGCTCCGGGGTTCTTGCATCGTTGAGGCGAAATGGCTCTCGCGCAAGCGAGGGAGCGGTACCTGCCGCGGAGTTGGAGAACTATTCCGCCGCCACCTTGTGCGCGGCCGATACGCCGCGCGCCTTCACCACCACCTTGATCGCGTCCTCGACGCGGTCCTTGGCGTAGCGGATCGCGGTCGGCAGGTCGTCGAGCGGGAAGGTGTGGGTGTGGATCTTGGTGGCGTCGAAGCGCTTCTGGCTCATGAAGGCTTCGGCGCGATGGGTCGCGCTCTTGCCTTCGCCGCGGATACCGTAGACGTAGATGTTGTTGCGCACGATCTCCGCGATATCGACCGGCGTCTCCTCGTGCGGGAAGGCGGCGAGGCAGACCTTGCCGCCGCGGTTGACCATGCGCACCGCCTCGTTGACGGCGTTGGGCGCGCCCGAGCACTCGAGCACATAGTCGACACCCTTGCCGCCGTTGAGCCGGCGCACCGCCGCGACCGCGTCCTCCCGCCTGACGTTGACGACGTGGTCGGCACCGAGCTCGCGGCCGATCTTGAGCCGGTTGTCGCGCGTACCGGTGAGGATGACGGGATGCGCGCCGAGCGCCCTTGCGACCGCGACGCCGAGGAGGCCGATCGGGCCGGGGCCGGTGACCACCACGCTTTCGCCCGCGACCAGCCCGCCGAGCTCGGTGAGCCCGTACATCGCGGTGCCGGCGGTGACCACCAGCGTCGCCTCCTCGTCCGACATCGCGTCGGGAATCGCAACCAACGTGTTGATGTTGTTGACCTGATATTCGCAGAAGCCGCCGTCGGTGGTGAAGCCGTTGGCGCGGTGACCTTTGTCGACGTCGCCGTAGTTGAGACCGTAGTTGTGACAGGCGGTGTACATGCCCTCGCGGCAGCGCTTGCACTGGCCGCAGCCGGCATGAATCTCGACGGTCACGCGCTGGCCGATCCGGTATTCGTCGACGCCCGGGCCGAGCGCGGCCACCGTGCCCATATATTCGTGCCCGGGGGTGAAGTTCTTGTTGTGCGGCATGCCGCCAAGGATCAACGCCGGCGGCCCGTGATAGATGATCTCGAGATCGGTCGCGCAGATCGCGACCGCGTCGATGCGCACCAGCACCTCGGCCTTCTTCGGCACCGGTACCGGCTTGTCCCGGAACAACAGCTCGCCGGGATCGCCGAGCACCCATGCCTTCATGGTGTCGGGGATGGGATAATCCGTGCTCGTCTTTACTCCGGTTGGCGCGTACATCGGGTTCCTTTCGACGCATGCAGCCGCGCCTCGACGGCAGCGCGGGCGCGGAACGGCGGTCGCAATCGATCCGGGAGCAGATTAGTGTATGTGTCCTCGATATTCGAGGGGTATAATCACCGCACCCCGCCGCTGACCCGCAGAGAGTGAGAGACCGCGGACAAATGGCCGATCACTCGATCTCGACCATTGCGATCCGCGATTGCCGCATCCGCCTCATGCGCGGCGGGGCGGGGCCACCGCTGCTTTTTCTTCACGGCGGCGGCGGCGTGGGAATCTGGCTCCCGTGCATGGCGCGGCTGGCGAAAAAGTTCGACGTCATCGCTCCCGAGCATCCTGGCTTCGGCGCCTCCGACACGCCGCCATGGCTCGATACCGTCGGCGATCTGGCCAACTTCTATCTCGACTTCCTCGACCAGCTCGACCTCTCCGGCGTCCATCTCATCGGGAGTTCGCTCGGCGGCTGGATTGCCGCGGAGGCGGCCGTGCGCAATGCGACCCGCCTGGGCTCGCTCACGCTCGTCGGAGCCGCCGGAATCCATCTCAACGACGTGGCGCAGGTGGATACCTTTCTGAGCAACGAGGAGCAGCGCATCCGCGACCTGTTCCATGATCAAGAGCTTGCCGAGGCGGTGATCGCGGGCTCGCAGCGGCCGGAGCTGGAAGATGCCGCGCTCAAGAACCGGATGATGACCGCTAAGCTGTCGTGGCAACCGCGCAACCACGATCCCCATCTGCGCAAGTGGCTGCATCGAATCAAAGTGCCGACGCTGCTGATCTGGGGGGATCGCGATCGGATCTTTCCGAAGGACTATGCATTCGCGTTTCAAGGGCTGATCCCGGGGGCGAAGGCCGTCATCATCGCGGACTGCGGGCACCTGCCGCACGTGGAGAAGGGCGATGCCTTTGCCGCCGAACTCGAAGGCTTCATCGGCGCCATGAGGATCGCAGCATGAAGTTCTTCAATTTCCATCTCATGCCTTACCGGCACGCCGATCTCGATGCGATCGCAAAGAACGGCTCGGCCTGGGTGACGTTCTCGAACCGCCATTACGATCCGCAAAAGGGCGCCGAGCTCTATCACGACTATCTCGATCAGATGGAGTTTGCCGACGAGCTCGGCTTCGACGGCGTCTGCCTCAATGAGCATCACCAGACCGCTTACGGCATGATGCCTATACCCGGCGTTCTCGCCGGGGCGCTGGCGCGCAGCGTCAAACGCGCCAAGCTCGCCATTCTCGGCCGCGCGCTGCCGCTTCTCAACAATCCGCTGATGGTGGCGGAAGAATACGCCATCCTCGACAATCTCACGCGCGGGCGGCTGATCGCGGGTTTCGTGCGCGGCATCGGCGCCGAATATCACGCCATGGGCATCAATCCGGCCTATTCGCAGGAGCGTTTCGCCGAAGCCCACGATCTCATCGTGCGGGCATGGACCGAGCCGGGGCCGTTCTCCTATGTCGGCAAGCACTATCAGTTCAAATACGTCAATCCCTGGCCGCGCCCGTACCAGAACCCGCATCCGCCGATCTGGATACCCTCGCAAGGCTCCGGGTCGACCATCCGCTGGGCCGCGCGCATGCGCTACACCTATTGTCAGACGCTAAGCCCGATCGCGGCGGTGGCGCGCTTCTTCCAGCTCTATCGCGAGGAGGCCGACAAGGCGGGCTACAAGGCCTCGCCCGACCAACTCGCCTGGTCGAACACGATCTACGTGGCCGAGACCGACGAGAGGGCGGTGCGGGAGGCGCGGCCGCACCTGGAAGCGCTCATGAACTATTTCCTGAAAATGCCGACCGAGATGCTGCTGCCGCCGGGCTATACCGATCCCGCGTCCATGAAGCGGGTGCGCGCGGCCAAGGTCACGGGCAAGCCGCAGTCGATCGAGGATGTCATCAAGGCGGGCGTCGTGATCGTGGGAAGCCCCAACACCGTGCGCGAAAAACTCGCCGAATATCAGGATCTGGCGGGCTTCAACACCTCGCTGACCAAGACCCAGTTCGGCACGCTGCCCGACGACATGACGCGCGCGAACATGACGGCGATCGCCGAGGAGGTTCTGCCGCATTTCCGCGATCGTTCCCCGCAGGGCGCGCGACGGGAGGCGGCGGAGTAACAGCGCATCACCGGCCGCTGCCGCGCGCGCACTGTCATTTAGGGAAATGACGGACAGCGTGTTGCGCGTTGGCGCGCCTCAGACCGCCTTGAGATGGGCATCGCGGCGCGTGTAGAGGTCCTCGTCGGCATAGCCCATTGTCTCGGGCTGGCCGCGTCCGAGCATGACCTGGAAGTAGGCCGGCTCCAGGCTGTCGTTCTGATAGCCGTGGATGACGCCGGCGGGGCATGAGATGCATTCCCACGGCCCGAGCCGGGTGGTGAGGCGCTTGCCGCTCTCGTCCTCGACGAAGACGTCGAGATAACCCTGCAGCACGAAAAAGCACTCTTCGACCTCGTGGGTGTGGGCGGCGTTGCCCTGTCCCGGCTCCACATACATGATCGACAGGGTGAAGTTCTTCGCCGGGATGACGCTCGGATCGCCGTGCTTGCCGGACCCGCCCGCCCCGATGAAGCGGTGTTGCGCGCGCTTGTAGCCTTCGATCTTGGCGTCCTCGAACGCCGCCCAGTCCGGCTTCTTCTCGCGGAAGCGTCCGACGTATTTCTGCATGATGTCCTCGAGGGGAACATCGACCAGTTCCGGCGGACGCTGATGCCGTGCAACGCTCATGGGTCGCTCCTATTGAAACGGCGGAAATACTACGTCGAATCTATGCTTTCATGGCGCAACGCGTCAATGAAGCGGGCCGGCCGCCACGGACTGGATCGGAACGCGGCGTCACTTGCGTGGCGCCTGCGCGAGCTCCCAGACGCGCGTCGGCGTGAGCGGAAGCTCGCGCGGTTGCGCGCCGAACGCGCTCAGCGCATTCGCCACGGCATTGGCCATCACGCCGCCGGCGGCGATGATGCCGCCCTCGCCGGCGCCCTTTGCGCCCAGCGGATTGATCGGCGAGGGGTGATCTCCCATGACAATAGCGCGGATGTTGGGGAAGTCGCTGGCGGTGGGGATGAGATAATCGGCAAGCGAGCCGGTCAGCAGCTGGCCTTCCTGGTCGTAGACGAGATGCTCCATCATGGCGCCGCCGAGCCCTTGCACCACCGAGCCGATCGCCTGCCCGTGCACCGTCAGGGGATTGATGATGCGCCCGCAATCCTCGACCACGACGTAGTCGACGAGCTCCACGTGGCCGAGCTTGGCATCGACCGCCACGTGGGCGGCATGGGCGCCGTAGGTGTAAGTGTGCTTCTTGTTGAGGAAGGCGCCCTCGGCCGAAATGCCTTCGCTCGAAAGCCCGTTCAAGGCGATGGATTTACCGCCGGGCCCGACCGCCTTGCTGCCTTCGACGATTTCGACCTCGGACGGCTGGCAGCCCAGGCGCTGCGCCGCCTGCGCGCGGATCGCTTCGCGCAGATTCTTCGCCGCATCGAGCATCGCCGAGCCGCCCATCACCACCGAACGCGAGTGGTAGGCGCCGTAGCCGTCTGCGACGTAAGAGGTGCTGCCGTGAAAAACGCCGCGGATGCGATCGATGGTCACTTCGAGCGCGTCGGCGGCGATCTGCGCGAACGCCGTCTCCAACCCCTGGCCGATCGCGGACGACCCGACGTAGACCGAGTAAAGTCCATCCGGCTCGAGCACGATGCGGGCGCTCTCCTTCGGTCCGGCGGCGCCGCCCTCGATGAAGCAGCCCAGCGCAAGGCCGTGGTAGCGCCCGTCGATCAGCTTGCCCGCGAGCTTCGACTTTTCCGTCCACTTGATCTCGTCGAGACAGCGGTCGAGCGTGGTTTGGTAGTCGCCGCTGTCGAATTCGTCCTTGCTCTCGAAGGGCGTGATGGTGGCGATCTGATACGGCATCTCCCGCTGCGACACGAGATTGCGGCGGCGGAACTCGACGCGGTCGAGCCCGAGATCCTGCGCCACCATGTCGAGCAAGCGCTCGCGGAAGAAATCGGTCTCGAAACGGCCGGGCCCGCGATAAGTGCCGACTGGCGTCTTGTTGGTGAGCTGCAGCGCGACGTCGACGTCGATGTGGGGAATGCGATATGGCCCCGACATGAACTGAGCGACGTTGCGGGCGCCGACCGCGCCGTTGGTGCGCATATAGGCGCCGACGTCCACATAGGCATGACCACGCAGGGCTAGGATGGTGCCGTCGCGCTTGCAGGCGATCTCCACGTCGCATTCCGCTTCGCGCGCGTGGTTGACACACATCAAGTGCTCGCGCCGGTCTTCCGTCCATTTCACCGGCCGGCCGGTGTGGCGCGCCGCGAATGGAATGAGAAAGTCCTCCGGATAGAACTCGCCGCGCGCGCCAAAGCCGCCGCCGACATCGTTCTCCACGATCTCGATGGCGCTTTCGGGCAGCCCCATCTGTTTCGCCAAGGTGCGGCGATTGAAGAACAAGACCTTGGCGCCGCCGGAAAGGGTGAGACGCCCGCGCGCCGCGTCCCATTCCGCGAGCAGCCCGCGCGGCTCCAAAGGTAGTGCCATGTGTCGCTGGGTGCGGAAACTCTCGCGCCTGACGTAAGGCGCGTCGGCAAACGCCGCGTCGGCGTCGCCGCGCACGGCGCGGAACTTGATCGCGAGATTGGTGCCCTTGTCCTCGAACAACAGCGATGCGTCTTGCGCCGACGCGCGGCGGTCGGCCACGGCCGGCAGCGGTTCGATCTCGACCTCGATGAGGCCGAGCGCGTCCTCGGCAATGGCCGCGGTCTCGGCGAGCACGACCGCGATGGCCTCGCCCACGTAGCGCACCTTGGTCTCTGCGATCACCGGCTGTCCGAACGGCTCGAAATCCGGCAACGGGTGCAGCCGCATGGGGACGCGCGGCACGCGGTTGCCGATATCCTTGGCCGTGATCACGCTGTGCACGCCCGGTAACGCGCGCGCGGCCGCGACGGCGATCGAGCGGATGCGGCCATGGGCGACGGAGCTGCGCAGGATCGCCGCGTGCAGCATCTCCTTGCGCGCGAGATCGTCGACATATTGTCCGCGCCCGCGCAGAAAGCGCAGATCCTCGAGCCGTTCGATCGGGCTGCCGATGAGCGAGTTGACCGTTCTCATGCGCGATCCCCGCTGCGATCCCGCCCCTTCGGTTGATAGGCGGCGCGCGCGTCGAGCACGGCCTCGACGATGGGGATGTAGCCGGTGCAGCGGCAGAGATTGCCCGAGAGCACCTCGCGGACCCGCGCGGCGTCGCAATCAGGCTCCTCACTCAATAGCGCGTGCGCGGTCGTGATCATGCCCGGCGTGCAGAAGCCGCATTGCAGCGCATGGTGCCTGCGGAAGGATTTTTGCAGCGGCGTGAGGTCGGCATCGTTGGAGAGCCCTTCGACGGTGATGACCTCCGCGCCCTCGGCCTGCACCGCGAGCATCAGGCACGAGCGCACGGCCGCGCCGTCGACGATGACGGTGCAGGCGCCGCACACGCCGTGCTCGCAGCCCACATGGGTCCCGGTCAGCCGCAGATGATGGCGCAGGCAATCCGCCAGCGTGAGCCGCGGCTCCACTTCGACCTCGACCTCTTGCCCGTTGACGCGAAATCGAACTGACATAAGAGAACCGGCGGGATGAAGCTTAAGCGGCCGCGCGCTTGAGCGCCGACGGCGGCGGAGGCGGCAGCCTCGGCTTTGGCGATGATCGCCGCGTCGATGGCTCGCCCGTTGAGAACGTCTTCCACGGCGGGGAGGCGCAGCGGCCGGTCGGCGACGCCGACGACCCCGACATGGGCGTTGCGCGCTTTGCCGCTCTCGTCCTGGTCGTAGAAAACCGCGGCCGCCGCCATCGCGAAGTCGCCGCGGCGCCGGGCGAATTCCTCAAATCCCCAGCGCCGGCGCGCCGGCCAGGCGGGCAGGCGGATTTCGACGATGATCTCGTCCGGCGTCAGCGCGGTCGTGAGCGCCCCCTGGAAGAAGTCCGCAGCTTGGATCACGTGCGCGCCCGACCTTCCGACCACGGCGATTTCGGCGTCGCAGGTCATCGCGATCCCAGGCATTTCGGCGGCCGGATCGGCATGGGCAAGGCTGCCGCCGACCGTGCCGCGATTGCGGACCTGGTAATGCGCAACGTGCGCAATCGCGGCCTTGAGCAGCGGATGCGCCGTATCGAGCCGTTCGTCGTCTTCGATGTCGCGCCAACGCACCATGGCGCCCAGCGTGACGCCTTTCGCCGAAATCCTGATGCCGCGCAGATCGGCGAGCTTGCGAAGGTCGACCAGCAGGGTAGGTTGGGCAAGGCGGAACGCGAGCATCGGGACGAGGCTTTGGCCGCCGGCGATCGCCTTGGCGTCACCGTCACGCGCCGCCAAGAGTTGAACGGCTTCGGGGAGCGTCGTCGGGCATGCATAGTCGAAGGGCGGCAATTTCATGATTCGGTCGCATCCTTCGGCACGCAACGATGTGAGAGGTACCTATCATCGCAGCCGCGGATGGGTCAACGTGACCGGGCGGCCGCTGCGAACCCGGTCATGCCGCCCGCGTTGATGGTATAGGTTCGGCGATGGTCGATCGTCGCCAGTGGTCAGCGCTCATCTTCGAAGGGGCCATGTTTTCTCGGGTTTCGCAGCGCCATGTCGCGTAGGTTTTCCTGGACCTCAGTGCCGGACAGTGAGCTCTTGAAGCTACGCTTCAAGGACCTCAAGGTCACCATCGTCGGTACCTGGCTCGAGCGGTGTCTGAAAGACCTCCACGACGAGCTCGCGGAGCGCGGGCTTCGGATCAGGCCGCACGCCTGGATGTCGAACGAATGGTTCAGCCCGGACGATACCCCCGGCATTGCGATCCCTTTCTATCTCGCCCATCCCCGCCTGATGCGGCTCGAGCGCAAAAGGATGATCGATGTCGAAGGGGGGACGGTGGCGGAGTGTATGCGCATTCTCCGCCACGAAGCCGGCCATGTAGTGCAGGTGGCCTATCAGTTGCACCGCCGGCGCCGCTGGCGGGAGCTGTTCGGCCCATCGTCGAGGCGCTACCCACGATATTATCGGCCAAATCCGGCCAGTCGCCGCTACGTCAATCATCTGCCGCTGTGGTACGCACAGAGCCACCCGGACGAGGATTTCGCCGAGACCTTTGCGGTGTGGCTGACGCCCCGCTCGAACTGGCGCAGGCGCTATGCCCGATGGCCCGCGCTGAAGAAACTGCAATATGTCGACGAGCTGATGGCTGAGATCGCCGGACAGAAGCCGCTCGTCACACGCCGCCTGCGGGTCGAGCCGCTGAGCCAGCTGACGCAGACCCTGGCCGAGCACTATGAAAAGAAACAGGCGCACCATGCAATCGACTATCCGAAGATCTACGATCGCGATCTTCGACGCATCTTCTCCGCCGATCCGAGACATCGCCGCTCGCCGGCTGCCTCCACGTTTCTACGGCGCAACCGCGCCAAGATTAGACAACTCGTTTCGAAGTGGACGGGCGAATATGAGCTGACGCTGGACTCTGTTTTCGATGATATGATCGGCCGCTGCCGCGAGCTGAAGCTTCGTGCGGTCGGTTCCGAGCGACAGCTGAGAATGGAATTCATCGTCTTGTTGACGGCAAAGACGGTGCACTCGCTTTACAGTCCGTCGCGGCGACAATGGCTGGCGTTATGAAGCGCCTTCGCGTTCTGGTGCTCGTGCATCCGGAACTGGTGCCTCCGGATTCGCTCAAGGGGCATACCGAACAGGAAATCAACGAGTGGAAGACCGAATACGACGTCGCGAGCACGCTGCGTGAGGCGGGTCACGAAGTGCGGCCGCTCGGCGTGGAGAACGAGCTCAAGCCGATCCGCGACGAAATCGAGAGTTGGAAGCCGGATGTGGTCTTCAATCTGCTGGAACAGTTTCACGG
>WNFN01212689.1_pt1 | contig 15491 bp, 10 predicted proteins | sample 5400161 | NCBI WGS metagenome assembly WNFN01 (sample SAMN13153353, study PRJNA577476) | soil metagenome | isolation source: 80 cm saprolite on Douglas fir-dominated hillslope | place: USA:California | collected 2013-09-17
AGGACAAAAGCCTGTCTTCAACACAAGACTCTATCCCTGTCATTTGCCAACCGCAACCGATTTTTAGCCGGCAGTGTGCGATCAGGCTCCCCTCTGGTTCCCGCGTTGAAAAGAGGATTTCGTGGACGTGCCATCATTTTCGGAGTGTGAAACAACGTAATCTTCGGTTACAAATATTGATCACGAGCCGTCAACTTTCGGCCACATCGTATCGATGATTTGCGGATTGAGCGAGGGATACGCGGGGACTGGCACAAGCAACAGCATCGTCCCAAATGACGCGAGACGCCTGCGATTAGGGGACTGATGTGCGGCTGGTGGTCAAATTTTGGGCACTGCCAATTCCGGTTCGGTGGAGGGAACACGTTGTGGAGGAGGATGGAGGAGATAGAATCGAATTCTGAGCAGTCTCGGAAAACCGAAGCGAAGTAATTGCCGAAAATCGTGGTAGCGAGCGGCAGTGTTCACGGCGGATCCAGAACGCACTTCAGGTGCTTCCTTTGTGACGGGTTATTTGGGGCGGGGACATGTTACGCGAACGTCGTATGCTGGTGACGGGCGGCGCTGGATTTATTGGCTCGCACATCTGCGAGCGTCTTCTGGAACGTGGCGATCATGTCATCTGTGTGGATAACTTCTACACCGGAACTCGGCGTAACGTGCATCATTTGCTCTCGAACCCACGCTTCGAGCTGATGAGGCATGACATATGTTTTCCACTTTACATCGAGGTCGACGAAATCTTTAATCTCGCTTGCCCTGCTTCGCCCATCCATTACCAGTGCGATCCTGTGCAAACGATTAAGACCAGCGTTCATGGCGCCATCAACACACTTGGTTTGGCAAAGCGGGTAAGGGCGCAGATTCTGCAGGCGTCGACATCAGAGGTATATGGGGATCCTCATGTTCATCCCCAGCCGGAGGATTATTGGGGCAACGTCAATCCGATCGGCTTGCGATCCTGCTACGATGAAGGCAAGCGTTGTGCAGAAACTTTGTTCTTCGACTATCGTCGCCAGCACAACCTGCGCATCAAGGTGGCAAGAATTTTCAATACCTACGGTCCACGCATGCGACCCGATGACGGTCGTGTCGTGTCGAACTTCATCGTCCAGGCCCTGCGAAACCAGAGCATCACAATTTACGGCGACGGCCATCAGACGCGGTCGTTTTGCTACGTTGAAGACCTCGTGAAGGCTCTACTCCTACTAATGGCCACCCCCGATGACGTCACTGGACCGCTCAATCTTGGCAACCCCGAGGAGTTCACGATACGCGAGCTGGCTGAAACGGTTATCGCCCTGACTGGATCCTCATCGACGATCGTTCACCTCCCCCTTCCGGCAGACGATCCCCGGCAGCGGTGCCCAGACATCAGCAAGGCGCAGAAGCTGCTCGGATGGAGCCCGAAGGTCAGGTTGCGCGACGGACTAATGAAGGCGATTGAATATTTCGACCAGCTCCTGGGCGGCAAGAAAGCAAGGATAGCACGTCCAAGTTGGGCATTCGCTAATGGATGAGAAGGGTGCGATTGTGCGGCGTTTCGGAGAAACGACGCAGACGTCCAATGCTTGGAACTTTCAGCAGGAATGTCGGACCGCATGAGAATCTTGGTTACAGGGGGAGCCGGATTTATCGGCTCACACTTGGTCGACCGCCTTTTGGAAGAAGGGCACGAGTTGGTCGTTATCGACAACGAAGCCACTGGCCACAAAAACAACGTTCCGCGCGGAGTCTGGTACATCAAAGGCGATGTAAGTTGCCAGAAGCAGCTGGAACCGGCATTCGAAGATCGTTTGGACGCCGTGCTGCACATTGCTGGGCAGGTGTCGCAAATACGATCCTTTAGCGATCCAGCTTTGGATCTACGGACCAACGTTGAGGGCACACTCAATGTATTGCGGCTCTGTCTTCAGTACGAAGTGCCACGGCTGCTTTATGCGAGCTCGATGACAGTTTACGGTTCCAACGCGGTGCTACCGACGCCAGAAGACACTACCTGCCAACCCTCATCATACTACGGAATTACTAAATACGCAGCGGAACGATATGTCCACGCCACTGCAGAGCGGATCGACCTGAATTTTTCCTTCCATGTGACCTCGTTCCGCATGTACAACGTTTACGGTCCACGGCAGGCGCTCGACAATCCATACCAGGGCGTTCTTGGTATTTTTATTGGAAATATTTTGCGTGATGAGCCACTCATTGTCTTCGGTGATGGGGAACAGTCGCGCGATTTCATCTACATCGATGACGTGGTTGACGCGTGGGTTGGCGCCATTGCAAATCCTGCTTCGAATGGACAAGTATTCAATCTCGGAAGCGGTCGACGCATGTCGATCAAAGAGCTGGCTGAGAAGACGCTCGCGGCCTTCGATCGAAACCAAAAAAATCATCCGGTACATTTCCGGCCCGCGCGGCCGGGCGAGCAGCGTCACGTAGAAGCGGATACGGCCCGGGCGCGTTCAATATTGGGATGGGTTCCGCGGACGCCATTCGCCTCCGGACTGGCGAATACCGTCGTCTGGGCAAGGCAGAACATCGAGGCTGCGGACGCAGCCGAGATTCAGTAGAGGAGTCGGCTCCGCTGAAGTTCCTGTTTGTCACACCACCTGCATTGAGCCCATCAAACGTTTATTCGATGCGCTGGAGGCGCAGCATGAAGCTCTTACTCATTTCAAAGTTGGCGCGCTCTTCACGCGCGATCAATACAATTACTCAATATAGTCGAGTTGCCGGTGAGCTTGGACACAAGATCGCAGTCTTTGGCGAGAAGCAACTGGATTTTCCGGAGCTCCAGTTCTCGCTGGACGTCCCCGCTTTCGACATCGCGATCTTCATCGTATATATGCCGTCTGACTTTCCGGATCTACCTTACTTGGCCAGCTTGCTTGATGGTATGCCCAAGAGTCGTCGCGTAATCATCGATTGCAGCGGCCGTTACAACGAGACCATTCGTGTCGAGCATGATTTTAATCATCTCGAGAAAATGGACGGGCACCAGGGATGGGAGTGGATCGAGGCCTTTCAATCAGTTGCCGATCGAATTTTACAGCCGACACTCACACCTCGGCGTGACGATGTAGGATCATTTTTGTTTCATGGCTATGACCCTGAAGGCGTCGTTCATCCGGTCGCTTCCGCGGCTGAGGCGACGCAACATTGGTGCCGCTCAAAGAAATACGGCGTTGCCTATGTTGGCAATAATTGGCAACGCTGGACACAGGTGCAGCGCTTCCTCGAGGCAATCGGACCAATCCACCAGAAACTCGGCCCTATCGCGCTCGTCGGATGGGATTGGAAACGGCGGCCCGACTGGGCTGTACAGATGGGGATTAAAGGAGCAGATGTTGACCCAGAATTTTTGCAGCAGCTCGATGTCGAGACAGGCGATGCAATTCCATTTACGGCGCTCCCCGGGTTTCTTAGCAATGCGCGGTTCTGTCCAATTTTTCAACGCCCATTGTTCAATGAACTTGGTTTAGTCACGAACAGGTTGTTTGAGACCTTTATAGCCGACACAATTCCGCTGGTGATGGTTCCGGAGCCGCTCGCCGAATCGATCTACGGCCCGGCCGTGCGTCCGCTACTGCCCACGAACGACATTGGGAGCTGGCTCCAGGATATCATTCGAAACCCCGAACCGTATTGGGAGGCGATACTGAGAGTCCGTCAACATCTCACCCTCCACCACTCATACCATCAACGCCTCACAGAACTTATTGCCATGCTCGGTGCCTAAGCGATCAGCTTCGAAAAGGGTGGATAGCAGGTGAACATCCTCTTTGTAATGGAGAGGCGCGTTAATGCAGGGAGCATTCAGGCTCTCGCAAATTATATTCAGGAAGGAAAGAACATCGGCCACACCCTAGCTGTTTACGGTAATCCAGATTCCCAGCTTTCTGAAATTTATTTTTCGAATGAGGTCCATCTATTCGACTATGTCGTGTTTGTCTTTGAGTCGAGATTGAATTGGGTAAGTGGGCTGCAACTTGCCCACCTCCTTACGATTGTCCCTCGCTCACGTCGCGTGATTCTGGATGCAGATGGAATGTACAACCCGGTTATTGCGCTTGACGGTTATGATCGGAACCATGCGGGTGAGCGTGAGCGGCAGCGTTGGGTCAGTTCCTACGAGGCGCTTGCGGATCGCATTGTTCAACCTACGTTATGGCCGTGCCAATCCCAAGTGCAGTCGCTGTTATTTTACGGTTATGAATCGCGCCGTCGGGCTGTCCAAGCATGTTGGCATGCCAAGCACGTCGACATCATGCATGTTGGTCACAACTGGTGGCGCTGGCGAGAGGTGAGTGAGCGGCTGTTGCCCGCTATAGAAAGGATGCGCGGGGCTTTCGGCGACATCTGCTTCGTTGGATTGTGGTGGGATGCGCCTCCGGTTTGGGCGGCCGCGATCGGACAGGAAGCTGCCTTCAGCGTCAACCCACAACGCCTCCGTGAACTTGGCATCCGCGTTCTACCGGCAGTGCCTTACCGTGACGTCATCTCAACGATGAGCAAGGCGCGCATAAATATCATGACGCAGCGGCCCTTGTTTCGACGATTGGGCTTGGTCACGTCGAAATATTTCGAGATCTTTTCAGCCGACACGCTTCCGCTAATGATGATTGATCCGGAGCACGCGGAGCAGATCTATGGCCCGTCAGGAAGGGATTTGGTGCTGCACGACGACATTGCCAGCAAGCTTCTCGATGTGTTGGAGCAGCCAAAGAAATACCAGGAAGTCGTCCAGGCGGTACGTCGGCATTTGACCGCGCACCATTCCTACGAGCGCCGGCTGCATGAGCTTATCGAAATGTTAGATGGTCGCCAGCCAGCCGTGAAGGCAGGGTAGGCCGCTATGCGATTAATGTTTGTATACTGGGCGTTCAAGGACCAAGGCAGCGGCTTGGTAATTCAGGGCTATTGCGAGGCTGCTAAGGCCCTTGGGCATGAGGTGGCAGTATACGGACGGCCGAATCCGGATATTCCGCTGAATTACTCCTTAGATATAGATACCGCTGATGCAGTCGTTTTTATCTTCGAATGGACCACTCAACTGGCAGGTGGAGATGGGCTCGATTTGGTGCGGCTGGTGAACAAGATCCCGCGTAGACGGCGCGTAATCCTCGACGGCGATGGAAACTATAATGAGGTGATCCGAGTCAACGGCGATTACAATCACCGCGACGCCGCCGAGGCCGAACGATGGATTGCCGTCTGCGACAGCCTTTCCGACAAGATTTGCCAACCAACATTGCACCCACTCCGTCGAAAGGTTCAGCCATTCTTGTTTTACTCGTACTGTCCGGCATGGGAGCGGCCAATCCGGAGTCCCCCGAAAGCATTTAGCATGATTTACGTGGGCCATAGCAAATTCCGCTGGCGTCCCATGTACGCCATCCTTCGTGCGATCCAGCCCATCCGCTCACAGCTTGCCAGAATTGCGCTCGTCGGCTACGGATGGGCTGCGTTACCGCCTTGGGCTACGGCGATGCAGCTTGAAGATGCATATTATAGCGATCTGGAGTACCTGCAGAAACTGGACGTCGAACTATTAGAGCCCGTTCCGTTCGAATCGGTGATTGATTGGATGAGCAAGGCAAGCTTTAACCCGGTCATTAGCCGACCTACGTTCAGCGCGCTTCGGCTGGTAACACCACGCTTCTTTGAGACGCCCGCGGCCAACACCGTCCCCATCTTCGGTCTCAATGCGGAGTACGTGGCAGAAATTTACGGCCCGGATGCGGCGGAGCTCGTGATGCGCGGTGACGGCACTGAACTGTTTGTGGACATGATCCGTCGGCCTGCACATTATGATCAGCTAGTTTGCGGTATTCGTCAACATCTCGCCACCCACCATAGTCAGACCGTAAGGCTTCGAGAGCTGATCGACATCATTGAAGCCTAGAGAGTAAATGGCTCGATATGCGGTTAATCTTCGTTCATTGGGTCTATGATGACCGCGGGAGCGCGCAGGACCTCCATAATTATCGAGAAGTGGCCAACCAACTAGGTCACGAAGTGGTTATCTATGGTCCGCCCGAGCTTTCGTCATTTCATTACTCCCTTGAGATTAATGAGACCGACGCCGTCGTCTTCATCTTCGAATGGACCACGGATCTGCAGCATGGGAATCAGCTCGATTGGTTGCGGCTAATCGCCAGGGTGCCGCGCGCTCGTCGAGTCGTGATCGATTGCGATGGAAAATTCAACGATGCAATTAGCGTGATAGGTGATTACAACCATGTCGATGTGGCGGCGAGCCGAACCTGGATTGATATCTGCGAGAGCCTGTCGGATAAAATCTATCAGCCAACACTGCACCCCCTGCGACCCAATGTGAAGCCATTCTTTTTCCACGCTTACAACCCAGCATGGGCGGTACCTCTTAACTTCCAGCAAAAGCGCTATGGCATGTTCTACGTCGGAAACAACTGGTTCCGGTGGAGGCAAATGGAGCGCGTCCTGAAGGCTGTGGAGACAGTCCGGGCAGAAATCGGGCGTGTTGGAATCACCGGACATGGTTGGGATGCTACTCCTCCGTGGGCCAATCCGTCGATCAGTGAGGATGCCTACCACTCGGATCCTGGCTACTTGAAAAAACTCGATGTAGAGGTGACGCCGCCCATTCGCTTCGATCAAGTCATCACTAGCATGGGCAACGGCGTTTTCACCCCCGTCATTTATCGGCCTCTATTTGAACATCTGCGCCTCGTGACTTGCCGCACGTTCGAGACGCCGGCGGCTAATACAATTCCGGTGTTCGGTTTAGATCCCGATTTCGTGGCTGAAACCTATGGCGCGCGAGCGCGGGCCCTTGCGCTGCCGGAAAAGCGTCCGGAAGAACTGATTGTAGATGTTATGGAACGTCCGCAGCATTATGCGGATATCGTCGAGGGAATACGCCAGATGCTGGCCGAAAAGCACTCCTATGCCGTGCGGCTTCACGAGCTGGTGGCGATTGTCGAGTCATGAAAGACCTACAGAAACTTTCCGGCTTAAGCACGGTCCCGCCGAAAGCGACGAGGCGGAGCCGCCTTCGCTACGGTGTCAACGAAGCGAGCGGCTGGCGTGAATTCGCGCTCGGCCCAAGTAGCGAACAGATCAGGGATCGACTTCGTGCAATAGATACGCAAATCCTTCGGATCTACGCATTCGACCGATACACACCCGATCCGATCAGGGATTGGCCGGGCTTCGCCGGATATGTGCAAGCCGTGCTCAATACTGGCGCAACACCCATGATCACATTCACACGATTCCGACCACCGTTTGGTGACGCCGCGACTGTGCGGTGGTTCGCGCAACGATGCGGGGAACTCGTGTGGAATTGTATTGAGCAATGGGGCGGCGAAGCCGTTCGTGAGTGGTACTGGTGCGTCTGGAACGAACCGAACAGCGACTGGATCAATCCGGGCTTTACATTCGATCAATATCGACAAATCTATCTCGAAGTAGCGCACGAGATCCTACGCTGGATCGGTCAATATCTCGGTGGCCGCCGTGCATTGATCGGAGGTCCGGCCGTCGATACATTTCAGCCATTCTGGCTCGACTGGCTCTGGCGGTTTGTTCAGGAAATCGACAACTCGCTCATTGGATTTGTGCTTTGGCATCGCTTTGGTGATTGGCGCGCTGTCGGCGAGTGGGGCGCGCCCCGGGACCACGCAACCTATAGAGACCTCCTTATGGCGCGCGCGTCGGAATATTCGGAACATGCGCGCACAGTGGGGCGATTGGTGGGTACGCGCGGAATTCTGAACATCTGCGGTAGGCTCAACGTGAACTCGCATCAAGAAGTACTTGTGAGCGCCGAATTAAATCAAGGCGTTTTTGGAGCAGTCTACTATGCCTTGGCTCTGGTAGAGCTCGTGCGGGGAGGCGCGGACGGAGAGCTCTACTGGATGGGCACCGATGCAGGGGGCCCCTACGGGTTGTGGGACGATCACGGGCGGCCGACAGCCGCATTCTTGGCTAAGCAGATGGTCGTGCAGGCGATCCGGCAGCATGACGAAATCACGATCGAGGAAGCTGTGCAAGACCATCGTGGCCTGATGGTCGTGCGGGCACAGGATGGCGGGGCGCGCCGGAGCGCGCTTATCATTCATTTCTCCGACTGCCCTCTATCAAATAGTCTTGCCGATATCCTCGGCCAAAACGACAGGTACGCCGTCTTTCGAAAGATCGACGCGGGCACGGAGAGGCAAGTCGTTACAATTCCCTGTGGTGCAAGTGCCGCTTTTAATGGGCGGGGCGTCGCGATCGCTTTGACCGACATGGCGCGTCTCGAGTAGCGATCAAGGGGAGACCGGCGGTAACGAGGTGGCGATGAGGGAGGATCACGCAGACCCGCATGTAGCGGCGAACAACGCAGGGATACAGTCCATGCGCCTTCGCTACGGTGTGAACGAAACCGATAGCTGGTGGCACTTCGCGTTGGGACCCGAGCGCAAGCGCATCTGGCAGCTTCACCGAGAAATGCGGATACAGATTATCCGCATCTTTCTTTTCGACAAGAACGCACCAGATCCGCTGAATGAATGGGATCTGTTCCGATCCTATGTGAATGCAGTGCTTGCCGTAGGCGCGACGCCGATGGTGACCTATGCGAAGTTCCGCCGACCTTTCGATGATGATCGAGCGGTGCGCTGGTTCGCGGAGCAATGCGGGGAGATCGTCTGGCATTGCCTGGAAGAGTGGGGCGAGGAGCGCGTTCGCGATTGGCACTGGTGTGTCTGGAACGAGCCAAATAGTGATTGGATCGGTGGCGGGTTGAGCTTTGAACAGTATCAAGACATCTACGAAAGTGTGGCTCATTCCATTCTACGGTGGCTTAAACCCTGCCTAGGATCGCGGCGGGCGCCAATTGGGGGGCCGGCTGTCGAGGGTTTTCAGCCTTTTTGGAAAGACTGGATCTGGCGGTTTGTTACTGAGGTTGATGCCGACCTGATTGGCTTCGTCAATTGGCATCGTTATGCGGACTGGCGGGACCACGGAGAAAAGGGTGCGCCGCTAGATGCGGCCACCCATGAGGCAGTGATGCTGTGGCAAGCCCGTGACTATGAAGTGCGGGCACGATCCGTTGCTCGGCTGGTACGGCAGCCAGGCGTCCTCAATGTATGCGGCGAGTGGAACGCGCATTCGCATTACTTGCCGCGCGTGCGAGCTCGCTTCAATCAGACGCTCTTCGGTGCCGCCTATGGCGCCTCCGCATTATTGCATCTTGTTCGAGGCGGCGTCGATGCCGAGATGTTATGGACGGGGACGGACGACGCGTGCGGTTACGGCGTGCTTGGCCCCGATGCAGCACCCACCCCGCTTTACTTTGCAAGGCGCCTCTGCGCTCAATATATCCAATACGGCGATGCCATTGTGACGCCAGCTCTAGATGACGGTGTTGCGGGACTGGACGGCGTGGTAGTGCGTAGCAGCAACGGCCGTTCCAGTGCTGTCCTCGTGCACCGCGAGCAGACCGCCACCACCTACGACGTCAGCGAGATCACACGCGGCGAGCTCAGTGATAGCTGTGCGCTGATCAAGATTGATTGCGAGACTGGCAATGCGGTGACGACCGGACCCTGCGATGGGACCATTACCTTCGCTGGATACGGCGTCGCCGTGGCCACCAATGCCGTTGTTGGCCACGATGTTAGCTCTCAGGTTGAATAGAGATGAAACCATTGTTGCTGCGGAGTGGCTATAGCGCGCCGGCATGAGAGCGCATCCGAAGCGCTACCCCGCCGGCGCTGATGGATCCTTGGAACGAACAGCACGTCAATGGTCACACGACCGCTCGGTTCCGATGTTACCTTGTACCGCCGGGTGCTCGCCGAGGTGCGTCCCTATTGGCCGCTTCTGGCCTGCACTTTCCTCGTTAGTCTGTCCTCCATACCAGTTGTGCTGCTCGCCCCTCTGCCCCTGAAAATCGCGGTCGATAGCGTCATTGGAACTAAGCCGGTTCCCAAATTTCTCGCTTGGGCGTTGCCACAATCCGTTTTAGATTCAACCAGTACCTTGCTGATTTTCGTAATTGTTTTATTTCTGATTATCTCATTATTGTATCAGCTCCAGCTGATGTGCACGTCGTTGCTGCGGACGTATACAGGCGAGAGGCTGGTGCTGGGCTTCCGGGCAAGACTGTTCCAACAGGCTCAGCGCCTGTCGGTCGCGTATCATGACGCAAAGGGTGCAGCGGATTCGGCCTTCCGAATTCAATGGGATGCGCCTCATATTCGTTATCTGACGCTTGAAGCAGCCATACCGTTCTTTACCGCATTCATCACGCTGGTTGGGATGATTTATGTCACATCTCGCATCAATTGGCAGCTGGCCTTGACTGCCTTGACAATTTCTCCGGTCATTTTGGCGGTATCGCAAGCCTATCGTGCTCATCTGCGCAAATTGGCACACCGGCTGATGGCGCTGGAGAGTTCGGCCGCTTTGGTGGTGCAGGAAGTATTGGGAGCGCTCCGTGTCGTGAAGGCATTCGGGCGGGAATACTATGAGCAGACACGGTTTACGGGCCGCGCGCGGGAGGGGTTTGATGCACGCATCCAATACGAAGCCGCTGAAGGAGTATTTGGCTTCATCATCGGCTTAAGCTTGGCGGTGGGAACGGCTATCGTGCTTTACATGGGCGTCGGCCAAGTGCAGGCTGGAGTCATCACGTTGGGCGATCTGCTTTTGGTGATGAGCTACCTCCTTCAACTCTATGAACCGTTGAGGTTGATCAGCGAGATAATCGGACGTTTGCAGTTGCATCTGGCCAGCATCGAGCGGGCTTTCAGCTTTCTCGATGAAATGCCAGATGTTCCCGAACGGCCCAATGCGCGGCGACTCCAACGCGCCAACGGAGATGTCGTCTTTCGTGATGTTTCCTTCGCGTATCCTGGCAGCAGTCGCACGGTGCTGCGGGACGCCTCATTTGAGGTCGGCTCCGGGACGCGGGTAGGTGTAATAGGAGCCACAGGAGCAGGAAAAACGACGCTTGTAAGCCTGCTGGCGCGCTTCTATGATCCGACTGCAGGACAGATTTTGCTCGATGGCGTCGATTTGCGTGATTACAACGTCGCCGACCTGCGTGGCCAGTTCGCGATCGTCCTGCAAGACCCTGTCTTATTTTCGACAACCATTGCCGAGAACATTGCTTATGGTCGACCCGATGCCACCCATGAAGACATTTTATGGGCGGCGAAAGCCGCCAACATCCATGAGTTTATCGTTCAGCTACCCGAGGGCTACCAGAACATCGTCGGTGAACGCGGCATGAGTCTTTCTGGCGGAGAGCGCCAGCGCATCGCTCTTGCGCGCGCTTTCCTGAAGGATGCATCCGTTCTCATCCTCGACGAGCCGACGAGTTCCGTCGATTTCCAAACCGAAGCCACGATCATTGATGCGATGGATCGGCTTACACTTGGACGCACAACGTTTATTATCGCGCATCGGCTGTCGACGCTGAAGGATTGCGACGCACTTTTCCGGATAGAGACAGGTGTGCTGCGGAAGGTGCCGAAGTCTGAAATCGAGACACATTTCCTACGATATTCGATGCAGGATATGCGGCCGCTGTGAGGTCTCCCGATGGAGAACTCGCTCTGCTGCCCGTCGGAAACCGCGGAGTCCTCGAGGGGCTGCGTTGGAGAATTGCAAGCAGCTGTAAGGTGTCGCCAAGCTCGGCTCCCGAGTTAATTGTTTGATCAGCGGCGTCGCAAGCTGCTCTCGTCTGGGAGCGATGGTGGCGAGCCCTGCGGACATGGAGATTGTGGCACAAAGCGAGGGAAACCTAAGCCGCTCAAACCGCGAGGATCAGAAAAGAAAGCCGATCTATATGGATTGAAATGCGGTATCACCTGAAAGCACGAAGCGGAGTGGTGCTGATGTCGCTATGTGGATAGGGCATCATCGGGCGTCTGACGCTCAATGCAACTACAACGTGCACCTTCGCGTTGGGATCGGTGACGCGATTTGCGCACCTTCCCGCTTTCGAGCCAGCGTTCTCGCTGCTCGATGCCACATCGGTGTTGAAAACACAGACGATCCACGTGACGCTATGGTGCTTGGCCCGACGCCGCCGCAGGTGAGAGGAGACAGTTCCGCGTGAAGACCGATCAAATCGATCGTTCATACGTGATGGCACGGATCGCAAAACGGCGGCCGCGGCGGCTGCACGTTTTAATTGGCCTAATCGTTGTTCTTGCCATTGTGGCGGCCTACGTCTGGTTCTATGCGCCTCAATACCTGCCGCAGTATCTGGCTCAATTCGCGCCGCCGCAAAATCAGCGCGGCCAGGCTGGCGGACAAGGCGGCCATTTTGGCCTGCGCGGCGATGCACCGGTGCCGGTGCTTGTGGCGGTCGCGAAGAAGGCCGAGGTCCCGGTCTATTTCGATGGCGTCGGCTCGAGCCGTGCGCTTAACACGGTGACGGTCCGCGCCCAGGTCGATGGCAAGCTAATGAGCGTCAACTTCAAGGAAGGCCAAGATGTTGACCAGGATTTCGTGTTGGCCGAAATCGACGCCACAATCTATCAGGCTCAGTACGACCAAGCTGTGGCCAAGAAGAAGCTTGACGAAGCCCAGCTTGCCAATGCCCGCCTCGACCTCGAACGCTATACGCGGCTTGCGCAGACCAATTCGGCAAGCCGTCAACAATATGATACCCAAAGGGCGCTTGTCGCGCAGCTCGAGGGGCAGGTGCAGGCGGATCAAGGCGCGATCGACTATGCCAAGGCCATCCTCTCATACACCAAGATCATTGCGCCGCTAGCAGGTCGCACCGGCATCCGCCAGGTTGACGCTGGCAATATTGTGCACGCGGCCGACACCACCGGCATCGTGGTCATCACCCAGATCAAGCCCATCGCGGTGATCTTCACCTTGCCGCAGCAGCAACTCGCGCGCGTCAACAAAGCGCTTGCGCAGGGCCCTCTGAGCGTCCAGGCATTGGGCGATGACAATCTTACGGTGGTCGATCGCGGCACCCTTCAGGTGATCGACAATCAGGTCGATCAGACCACCGCCACCGTGAAACTGAAGGCCGAATTCCCGAACGCCGACCTGCAGCTTTGGCCAGGCCAGTTCGTGAACGTCAAGCTCCTGGTGGATATGCTGCATAACGCGATCGTCGTCCCGAGCGCGGCAGTCCAGCGCGGCCCCAACGGAACTTTCGCCTATGTGGCCAGTGACGACAACATCGTGACAGTGCACCCGATCACGGTTGCCCAGCAGGACGACACCCAGGCGGTGATCGTTTCCGGCGTCGCCGACGGCGAGCGGGTGGTGACGACCGGATTTGCGCCGCTCACTGATGGTGCCAAGATCACGATCGGCACACGAGAAAACCTGGAACGGCCTGCCGGCAGCGAGCGCGTCCGCAGTCAGCCGCGCGGCGACCGGGACCTCCAAGCACAGCACAGGCCTGTTGGCGCCGCAGCCCAACCTACGGTCGCCCAACCCGGCGCCGCGGCCGTCCAACCGAGCGAGACCCAACCCATCGGTGCCGCCCAACGGGGTGCGACCGACCTCATTGGCGCCACGCCCGGAGAGATGATGCCGCGCACCGGCACGCAGCGCCGCATCCCGGCAGGGGGATCGGCGACCGCCACGCCATGAGCGTATCATCGCCTTTCATTTTACCGGCTGATCGCGAACTCGCTGCTCGCCATTGCCGTAACCCAAATCCCGCAGGGCGCAGGGTGCCTCTTTAGCCCGGATATCTCACACTACCAATCGGCAACCGGCCATTTGATGCGTCAAATTGGTTTGCGGCATGATTTTTCTGTTTCCGGCCGGCTTCGGTCAGCTGTCCGCGCACGGAACGAGTCCTGGCCTTAAGGGGCCGCGGGTTGCGTGTGGGGGTGGGCGCGCCAGGGCGCGGCGGTCCGGCTCGCGCTTTGTCCTCGGCCTGGCGGGGGAACGCGGGCTGCTCAGGCTGTGTTGAGAGCGGCGCAGCGAGCGCGATGCGCGGTGGCAAAGACGGCCTTATAGGGACAGCCGGATGCCATGGCGAATTTGATCCGGCGGACGCTGATGGTGACAAGGGCGCCAACCTTGAACAGCTTGCGACGGATAGTGCCGCAGGTCGCTTCGGCGAGATCGGTCGACAGCAAGGCCAGACGGCGCATACCCTCGACCAGCACATACGCGTCGAAGCAAACCACAGACGGAGTTGGTTGGCCGCCATGGTGTGGGTCGAGGTGCAGTCGGCAAACAAGTCGATCTGACATTCCACGGGCGCAGTAGATGTCTTCGTTGAGATGGCGACATCGCCTTCGGTCAGCGAAGTAACGATGAAGCGCGGATTGGCTTCGCCCTTGGGTCCACTCGGCCTTGGCGATGACGCGCCGCTCGCGGCTCCAGCTCTCGCGGGTCGACCAGGTAAAGTCCCTGAAGCGACGCGCCGGCTGACCGGTCTGTTGGCTCTCCTCCTGCGCCGCGGCCAGCTCGGCCGCCATGGCACCGACGAGGCGTTGGTTCCGCGCCAGGCCGAAGATGCCCATCAGAGCATCGAGGGCAAACCCTGAGTCGGCGCGCAGAATGATCCGGGTGTGCGGCCAGTGCGCCCGGATCTGCGCCACGATGCGGGCGATCTCCTCAATGCTGCCGGACGCCCCATCGATGTTCGCCGGGCGCAGCTTGGCCGCCAGCAGATCAACGGCCGCCGGACGCGCGCGGTACTCGCAAGACCATGATCGTGGCCCTGGCGCGCAAGTTGCTAATTGCTCTGTGGCGCCTGGTCACCACTGGCGAGGTCCCGGCTGGCGTCGTATTGCGAGCAGCGTGAGAAGGAGAACTCGGAAAAGACAGGGTCTCGGAGCCTACGAACATCGTTGGTCTCCGATTACGATCCGAGGTGGCGGTCACCCGAAGCAAGCCATGGTGTTGACACCGGTTTCGAGAATGGGTCCGCCGCCGAGGAGCTTCGCCGCCGATCCGCATGGATGCATCATGGTCAGATCCTTATGGACCTACCGGATACAAGGTTGCGGCGCGAGTCCCTCGTGCCCCGACTGCGAGCTCCCCTCGGACGCGTCATCCCGACCACAACGAGCGTGCCGCCGTGCTCGGGTCTATCAAGGCGCGGCCTGGAAACGAAGGAGGGTGAGGCCAGCGCAGAGCGACGGCCGGCCTTGACAGCCCCTGCGCGCGCCGGCTTCCAACACGTGTGGGTCGGGGCGAAGAAACGGGATTCCAAGTCGAACAAAGAAACTGTGATGAAGGAAGTGGAGAATGCCGTGAAATAGTGCTTGACTTCGAAAGCCTCACGCATTCGACGGCCATGGCGCGAACACCAATGACCGCGTCGTCAAGTTCGACAAGACCGGCAAGCAGATCGCAACTTGGGGCAAGCACGGCAAGGGGCAGGGCGAGTTCGACCAGTTGCACGGAATCGCGATGGATTCCCAGGGGCGGGTTTTCGTGGCCGACCGCGGCAACAGCCGCGTCCAGGTCTTCGATTCGAACGGAAAGTTCGTCGCTGAATGGAAACAGTT
>WNFN01117997.1_pt2 | contig 15481 bp, 17 predicted proteins | sample 5400161 | NCBI WGS metagenome assembly WNFN01 (sample SAMN13153353, study PRJNA577476) | soil metagenome | isolation source: 80 cm saprolite on Douglas fir-dominated hillslope | place: USA:California | collected 2013-09-17
GAGCCGCTCTCGGATTATCGTCAGCCGCGCAAAGTTCAGGAAAGGCCGCTCCAGGCTCGGGACCACCGGGCCGCGGGACGGGGCAGAACCAGCAGGCTTCGGAGAAAGGCGCAAGAAACCAAAAGCCTGTTGGAACATCTAATTAAGCTGATTTAGGAGAGAGGGCGGCGGCCAGATTGGCAAGCCGCTGAGGACAAAGAACATGGCTGATAATACAATTCAAACGGCAACGGATGGAAATTTCGAAGCCGAGGTGCTTACGGCGAGCAATTCGCAACCCGTGATGGTGGACTTCTGGGCAGAATGGTGCCGTCCGTGCCACATGCTCGCGCCGACAGTGGCTGAGATCGCGCACGACTATGCGGGCAAGCTCAAAGTGATGAAGTTGAACGTCGATGAAGCGATGAACTCAGCGGGCCGTTATCGCGTGCAGGGAATCCCGACATTGCTGCTGTTCAAGAACGGACAGGTCGTCGAGCAGATCGTGGGAGCAGTGCCGAAGGAGCAAATTACCAAGGCGCTGGAGCGGCACATCGCGCAAATTTAAAAGCAATTGCGGGGCGCCTCGATCGGATCAAGGCGCCCCGATTTTTCGTTGGCCTCCATGGTTTCACCTACCATTGCCGGTAAGAGTCCTGACATAATCTTCGCGACAGCTTCGGTCAAATTTTTGCGGCGGAGGAAGAGTGCATCAGCTGCGAGGTTCGCAGGCGGAACAGCAGGATCCACTTTCTCCGGCAGGCGCGTCGCTCACGCCCCAGGTTCGAATCTTCTTTTGGTGCATGGTCCTGGTTTTGGGGCTATTGCACGTTTGGGCGCACCGCAATGACGTAGCTCCCGACAGTATTTCGTATATCGAAATCGCCTGCGCTACAGCGCGCTCTGGCTTGCACCAGATTGTCAACGCTTATTGGAGTCCGCTCTATCCTTTTCTCCTGAGTCTCGTATTTCGGTACTTCCATCCGCCCGTGCAGTGGGAATTTACGGCTGCGCATCTCCTGAATTTTGCGGTATATGTCGCGAGCCTCGCCTCGTTTGAGCTGTTTCTGAAAGAACTCATTCTGCAGCGGCAAACTGCCGGCGAATCACCCGAGAAATCTTTGCCGGTTTTGCCACGAAACGTGTGGATCTGGGGATATGTCTTTTTTCTCTGGGCGAGTTACTTTTGGTTGGGCCCCGAGTGGGTAACGCCGGACCTGTGTGTTGCGGTGCTGGTGTTTCTCGCCACCGCGCTGTTGTTTCGCATCCGGCGCGGGCGGGGCAACTGGTTCGTGTTCGCGGGACTCGGCGCATTGCTGGGCCTCGGCTACCTGGCGAAAGCGGCGATGTTTCCCTTGGCCTTCGTTTTTTTGTTCAGCGCTTTGTGCCTGGGCCGCATCGCAGGGGATACCTTTCGAGCGGCGGCTCTCCGCACGCTGCTGGCGGCTGGAGTGTTTGCCGGCTTCGCGCTGCCGCTTGTCCTGGCGCTCTCGGCAATGAAAGGACGGGCGACGTTTGGCGATTCCGGACGGATCAGCTACACGGAATATATCGATCGCGCAACAAAAACGGTTCATTGGCAGGGCGAGCCATTGGGGACGGGAGACCCTGCCCATCCGACCCGCAAAATTTTTTCCGACCCTGCGGTGTATGAATTTGCCACTCCGATACGGGGTTCCTATCCGCCATGGTATGACCCTTCGTATTGGTATGAAGGAGTGCGGCCGCATTTCCTCTTAAAGGCGCAATTGTGGGCCTTGTTCCGGGCGGCCAATATGTATCTCAAGATATTTTCGAAGAGCGGTGCGCTTTGGGTGGTGTTGGTGGCGCTATGGGTCGCCGGGAGAAAAGCACTCGCATGGGGAAGCTTTTCTCCGGGAGCGTGGCTGGTGATTCTGCCTTGGGTCGCGGCGCTCGCCATGTACTCACTCGTGCTCGTGGAATTTCGCTATATCGCGCCGTTCGCGCTGATGTTGATGCTCTGGACGCTGGCGAGAGTGAGAATTGTTGTGGGGGCGAAGCCGCGATTGCTGAGACGCTTCCATCTCGTCGTTGTTCTCGCGCCGGCACTCGCCGTGGGGTGGGCTGTCGCGCACGATCTATATGATGTGATACGCAACAAGCCCTATGAGCCGTGGGTCGTTGCGCAGCAGCTTCACGCTATGGGGATTCCGTCAGGAACAGACGTGGGTTACATTGGGACTGGCTTGGGCGCTTACTGGGCGCATCTCGCGGGCGTGCGGATCATCGTGGAGATCCCGAACACCGAACAACCGCGTTTCGTCGCCGCGGATGCTGCGAGAAGGCAGCAGGTTCTGGCGCTGTTTTCTTCCGTTGGGGCTAGAGCAGTTGTTACCAGAAATGCGGATGACGCGAATCCCGCCGACGGCTGGCGTCGAATTCCGGGAACGCATCATTTTATCTGGCAGCAGCCGTGGCTTATCGCGGCGCCGGAGAAAAAGTGAAAAATTTGCCGAGAGTGGAACCACAAAGACCATGAATGAAAAGCAGCAGATCACCAGAGCACGTTGTGCCTGGGCGCAGAGTGAGCTGAACATCCCCTATCACGACGAGGAATGGGGTGTGCCCGTGCATGACGAGCACACATGGTTTGAGTTCTTGATACTGGAAGGCGCGCAAGCGGGATTGAGTTGGGACACGATCTTGAAGAAACGCGCGCGGTATCGCGAAGTATTTGATGGATTCGATCCCGCCAAAGTCGCGCGCTACGACAAAAAGAAGGTCCGCGAACTGCTCCGCGACGCCGGAATCATTCGCAACCGCCTCAAAATCGACGCCACCATCGGTAACGCTCGCGCCTTCCTCGAAGTCCAGAAAGAATTCGGTACCTTTGACGCATACGTCTGGCGCTTCGTCGGCGGCCAGCCCAAACAAAACGCCTGGAAAACCCGCAAACGCCTCCCTGCAAAAACCCCCGAATCCGACGCCCTCAGCAAAGATCTGCAAAAGCGCGGTTTCCGCTTCGTCGGCTCAACCATTTGCTACGCCCTCATGCAAGCCACGGGCATGGTCAACGATCACCTGGTTTCGTGCTTCCGCTACCCGGAATTGAGCAAGTAACCTACTGACTTCAGGCATTGACGCAGTTCTGGATAAGCGGGACTGGAGGCCGAGTGCGGATAGAGTCGGGAGTCAAGTCGTGACGACCTGCGAGCGGTGCTTCTCCCACATTGATTAGGTCGTTTTCCTGGAATCTCAGAGGCAGTCCACATCTGTTTTGGGGAAGTCGTCGCCTTTCGCCAGGAGTGGCTCACCAGAAGTCTTTGACAAAGCATAGGCAAAACAATCAGCGAAATTGAGACCGGCGGGATGCCGGCCCTTACCATACTTGCGCCACCCGGCGCGGGCGACTTCGACCTGAGCGGCGTCAACGGGCACGATCTCAATGCTGAGCCGATGAAGAAACAAATCGAATTCGCGGCCGGCCACGACACCCCGGCGGGCCTCCAGCACAATGGCAGTTTCCAAAGTATTTGGGGCGGAGAGCAGGCGAGATCCGTCCTGCCGGATGAGTTCGAGGAAATTTTGCCGCTCCGGCTCAGACAGAAATATGGCAAGCAGGGCGGAAGTGTCGATCACCATCAGCGCGGTAGCCCCTGGGGGTCATAACCAAGGATCTCGTCTTCGGAACGGTCGTCAAGGGTCGGCAGGGCGTCCACGCGGTGAAGAATGTCATCGACTTCCTGGGCCAAACTCTTAGCGTGACGGCGCCCGCGGAGGCGTTGGAGACGGTCGCGCAAGGCATTGGTGATGGCGGCGGTCAAAGACTCACCCGTTTCCTTGGAAATCTCGCGGGCAAGTTTCTCGGCCTCTGGGTTTTTTATGCTAAGTGCCATGGCTTCCAACCTGAGCTTCTATAATATAGACTAAAATATGGATTCAATACTGTCAAGGCGTGGATGGTCTAGGCCGATCCTCATAGAAACTCTCGCACGAAAAGCCCTCCGTTGGTAAGTCCGGCAGTCGCTCGGGTCCCCTCGGCCATCGTATCGAGGATCCAATGAAACTCCTGGACACTCAAGCGGGTTAGTCGGGAAGTGGTTAGCCGGGGTGGAAAACGGGAGAGCGATTTGGATGCAATCCCTTCCGGGCTTTCCAAGCGTTCCGTAGAGCGGGGATGCTGGAAGAACTGAGTGGCTTTTCTAAAGTACTGGCGAAAAGGAACTTTTGTTCTATTGGTTCGCCGCCAATCCACCTAGTACCTTTACTCTGTTTTATGACCGCTGAAACCATTTGTGGGACGCGTCGCCACCAGCGTATCTCCTTACCGCGAGGCATGTCCGTGACCTGGTACGGTAGCGGCCAGCAACAGGTTTCTCGGGTCAAAACGTTAGGCATGGGAGGTCTGTTTCTCTGCGGGTCCAATACGCTGCGAGTAGGCGCGGATCTGACCCTCGTTTTTGAAGTACCCGGAGGCATGGTTCTGGCGGAAGCGGTTGTCCGAAACATCGTGCCTGGTGAGGGGATGGGTGTCGAATTTACCAAGATGAATCCTCAAAACCGAGCTCTGCTAGAAGGATTGCTCACGCGGTTGTTGCGCTAACGAAGTGTTGACCTGGACCATTGGATGAAAACACTGCCGCAGCCGTGGACTGCGGCGACGGAAGCCACGGTCTTTACCGGGTGGACCTACGATCACCTGGTTTCGTGTTACCGCTAGGCCGAATTGCGCAGCTAGCTTAAATTCGGATGGAGAGAATCAATCCCGCAACGCCCGGGCCGGATCGGTGCGCGTGGCGCGCCAGGCGGGCAAAAGACACGCTGCCAACGCGGCGATTGCCATCACCACGAACGCCGACCCGAACGCCAGCGGATCGCGCGGGCTCACTTTGTACAAGAGGCTCCCAAGCAGCCGCGTCAATCCAAGCGCCGCCGTCGCGCCAAGGAGCACACCGCCGGCCGTCAACGCCAAGCCACGCCACATCACCAGCCGCAACAGATTGGAGGCGTCGGCGCCAAGCGCCATGCGCAGCCCCAGCTCGCGTGTGCTCTGCGACACCGCATAGGACATCACGCCATACAGTCCGATGGCAGCGAGCAGCAGCGCCAAACCACCCAAGATCCCGACCAAAGTCACCGCCACCTGCTGCGGCGATGTCGAGCGATCCACCTGTTCCTGCAGCGTGATCACCTCGTAGAGGGCCAGATTCCCGTCGAGCGCATGCACCTCGCGCGCCAGTGCCGTCGCCATCGTCCCCGGGCTCAGCGGGGTTCGGATAAACAAACCCGCCCCGCGCGAGAAATTCTGACGCAGCGGCACATAGAAAAAGGGTTTCGGTGCCTCCCGGACGCTCTGGTACTTGGAATCTTTCGCCACACCGACCACTTGCATCCATCGGCTCTTGACCTGAACCCGCTCGCCAATCGGATTCTTCCCGCGCCAATATTTCGCGGCCATCGTTTCATTCACGACCGCCACCAGAGCGGCCTTTTCGTCGTCCGCCCGCGTGAATTCGCGGCCGGACACTAAGGGGATGCCCATCGTCGCGAAATATTCCGGCCCCACTTCGTTGTACTCCACCGTGGGCTGCTCCTCAGGTGGTGGCTGATAGCCATCTACGGCAATCACCGTCGAAGAAAAGCTCCCATAGCTCAGTGGCCTCATTCGCGCAAACGCTGCTGACTCGACACCTGGCAGGGTCTTCACACGCTGCAGCAGTTCGTCCTGGAAACTCTGCGCGCGGGGCGCATCGTATCCCGCGGGCACCAAATTGACAGCGGTATCCAACACATTACGCGTCGAAAAACCCGGGCTGGTATTTCGAATTTTCTGCAGGCTCTGCAGCAGCAGGCCGGCCCCGACCAGTAAAACGAAACTCAGCGACACCTGCATCACCACCAGGCCCGAGCGGACCCACGCTCTTCCACCGCCCCCAACGACCCCTGCCGAATCGGACTTTAGCGCGCCGGCAAGATCGATCTTGCTGGTCTGCATCGCGGGAACCAGCCCGAGCAGGAGCGTCGCAAGGAGGCAAACCCCGGCGAGTGCGCCACGAGCAATCCGCCGGCTGCGCCAAAAGCCGACAGGATCAATCCTTCCGTGAAAAGTTGCTTCAGCAACCGTCCCCGCCCTGCGCCGATCGCCAGCCGCACCGTCATCTCATGCCGCCGCGCAAAGGACCTGACCAGCAACAGATTGCCAACGTTCGCGCACGCGATCAGCAGGACAAACGCGACCACCGCGAGCATGATTTCAAGAGTGGGGAGCAGAGTGTTCGCGTTGTTGAAAGGCGTTTGCCACAACGGCCACAGTCTGATGCCGCGGCCACGGTTCGTGTCCGGAAAATCGGCTTCCAACTGTTTCGCCGCGGCGGAAATCTCCTGTTGCGCCTGCACGCGAGTTACGCCGGGCTTCAGCCGCACGTAAGCTTCAATCCACCGAGCACCGCGATCCTCCAGTTTGTACCCGCCCCCTTCAAAATTCTCCTCCATCGACGCTGGAACCCAGAACTGCATCGCCCAGCCCACGAAGGTCCCATAAAAGCCCTCTGGCGCGACGCCCACAATGGTGTGCACAACATTATTCAGCCGTTGCGATTTCCCGATAATTTGCGGATCGCTCTTGAAGCGTCCTTTCCACAGCTGGTAACTGATCACCGTCACCGGATGCGCGTTCCGCCCCGCGTCTTCGCCTGGTTCGAATCCGCGTCCAAGAATCGGATGGACGCCGATGGCATCGAAATAATTCGCGGATACGATGCTCCCTGTCGTGACCTCAGCCCGGTCTCCGATGCTGAGCGAAGTGCCCATGATCTTGGTCACGATAAATGAATCAATCAGCGTGCAACTTCTCTGCAAGTCGAGAATATCCGGCCAGGAGGTAAGCTCGGGCTCGCCACGCGCCGTTCCCGTAAGAGCGAATAGCTGTTCCTGGTGGGTAACCGCCGGGTACGGACGGAATAAGATGCCTTCGACCCAACTGAACACCGCGGCATTGGCACCAATTCCTAAGGTTAGGCAGAGGATCGCCAAGAGGGAAAAGCCAGGACTGCGCCGGAGCATCCGGAGGCCGAAGCGGAGGTCTTGCAGGGCGGTCTCCAACATAGGTAGTCCTCTCTGGTCGCGGTAAATTTCTTTGGTTTGCTCGACGCCGCCGAAACTGCGAAGCGCCTCGCGGCGGGCGTCCTCGGCGGACATGCCTTTTCGCATGTTCAGCTCGATCGCCATCTCAATGTGCGAGCGCAGTTCCGCGTCCAAGTCGTCTTCGAGATGACGGTGGCGGAAGAGGGCAGCGAGACGGTGGAGGAACGTGCGGCAAAGTTCGCGCATGGGCTAGGTCGTCCTTAGCACCCGGTTGATCACGGCGGACATGCGACCCCAGCTTTTCACTTCCTGCTCGAGCTGCTTGCGTCCGGCGTAGGTCAAGGAGTAGTACTTCGCCTTGCGGTTATTTTCCGAGACGCCCCACTTGGAGGCGATCCAGCCGCGCTGCTCGATGCGGAGCAGAGCGGGGTACAGCGTTCCCTGGTTCAATTGCAGCAGTTCATCGGAGACCTGCTGGATACGCAGGGCGATTCCGAACCCGTGCATTGGCCCCATCGAATCGAGGGTCTTCAGCACCAGCAAATCGAGTGTTCCTTGCAGGACTTCAGATTTGGGAGATGGCATACGCTCCTTTAGACGGTCAACAGGAAAAAAGAGAGCATACCAAATTCCTGTTGGCCGTCAACAGGAGTTTTGGTGTAGTGAGAGGCGCCGATGGCGACTTGCGGAAAGCGCTGCAAACAAGAAGGTCGCTCGAATTCGGATGGTTGCCTCGGGTGGGAACCCGCCCTGCCGAATAACCCGCCAAGCAGAAACTTGCCCTGCGATCGAATCGCGGCTCGCAATCGCGGCTCGCTTGCGTTGAGGGCGGGGCGAGCTTACGATAAGAACCTGCCGTTTCTTGATGTTTTCCAAAGCAGTAAAGGCGAAGTGATGATTGCGACGCAGAAGTGTGGCTGAGGAGAGGGAAGGACAGGCAAGAATGCCTGTCCTACCTTGAGGAGAAAGTCTGCATGAAATCGGTCGTGGTGGTGGGCGCGCAATGGGGCGATGAAGGCAAAGGCAAGGTGGTGGACTACCTTGCGGGATCGTTTGACTACATCGCGCGTGTCGCGGGCGGCCACAACGCGGGGCACACGGTCATCATTGGCAAGGACCGCTACGTGCTGCAGCTGATTCCGTGCGGAATTCTTCGGCCGAAGCAGCAAGCGGTGATCGGAACGGGCACCGTGGTGGATCCGGCCGCGCTGGTGGCGGAAATTGCGACGCTTTCCAAGGCGGGGATAGACGTGAAGGGGCGCCTGCACGTCAGCAATCGCGCGCATCTGATTTTTCCGTATCACCGGGAGCTGGACAAAGCCGCGGAAGGCGCTCGCGGCGCGAACAAGATTGGCACGACCTCTCGCGGAATCGGCCCGGCCTACGAAGACAAAATGGCGCGGCGCGGCCTGCGCATGTGTGATTTGCTGGAGCCTGAGTTGTTTAGAAAGAAAGCGGCGCACGTGGTGGCGGAGAAGAACCGGCTCGCAAAGGGCGCGTACGGCGCGGACATCGATTTTTCGCATGAAGTGGAAGAAACCCTGAAACTGGGCGAAAAGATTCGCGGGTACATTTGCGATACGGCGGAACTTTTGAACCGCGCGCTGGACGAGGGGAAGTCCGTGCTGTTCGAAGGCGCGCAAGGGACGATGCTGGACATCGACCATGGAACGTATCCCTTTGTAACTTCTTCCAGCGCGACCTCCGGCGGTGCGGCGACGGGCGTGGGCGTGCCGCCGACGAAAATCAAGCACGTGCTTGGAATTTCGAAAGCGTATACGACGAGAGTGGGTGGCGGACCGTTTCCCACGGAGATGCCCGATCTCGATGCCAAGGAAGTGCGCGAACGCGGACAAGAATTTGGCGCGGTGACGGGGCGGCCGCGGCGCTGCGGCTGGCTGGATTTGCAGGTCCTGCGCTACGCGAAGATGATCAATGGGATCGATTCGATGGTGATCACCAAACTGGACGTTTGTGATACGCAGCGGGAAATTCAAGTGTGCGTGGGGTACAAGTATAAAGGCACGCTGCTGAAGGAAATGCCGGCGCTCGCGGAAGAATACGAGCAGGTCACGCCCGAATACAAGATGCTGCCAGGGTGGAATGAAACAACGTACGGCTTGAAAGACGCCGCAAAACTCCCAAAAGCTGCGGTCGACTATTTGCGTTTCATTTCAGATTTTCTGCAGGTCGAGATTGGAATGATTTCCACCGGACCCGAACGCGACGCCACGATTGTGCCCGCAGGGACGCTGCTGGCGCGGTGGCTGTGAAGAAGTGACCCGTGACTTGTGGCGCGGCAGTATCGGGTGCCACACTCTACCTGAAATGCTCACCTTTGAAGAAGCACGCAGGAAGGTAATCGAACAAGTTGGGAAGAGGAAAGGACCACGCGCGACCGCCGTTGTGAGCGTGTGGGACGCGCTGGGACTGGTGCTGGCGCAGGAAGTTCAGACGGACCGCGAATATCCGCCATTTGACCGCTCGACGCGGGATGGTTACGCGGTTCGTTCGAAAGAAGCTGCGCCCGGCGCACAATTGAAGTGCGTGGGAGAAATCAAAGCCGGCGACACGGTGAGGGAAGCACTGGCCGGGGGAACCTGTTTGCAAATCATGACGGGCGCCGCGGTTCCAGCAGGCGCAGACGCGGTCGTGATGATTGAACACACGAGCCGTGAAGGCGTTGCCGTGCGATTCGAACGAGCGGCGCAACCCGGGCAGAACATTGTGCCAAGGGGAAGCGAGGCCGCAGCCGCGCAGACAATTTTGACGCCCGGTATGCGGCTAGGCTACGCGGAGCTGGCGCTAGCGGCGCAAGTTGGCGCGGCGCGCTTGCAATGCGCGCAGCGCCCGCACGTGGCCATTCTTTCAACCGGTGACGAAGTAGTTTTGATCGACGAAACACCGGGAGAGTTTCAGATTCGAAACAGCAATAGCGTCTCGCTGGCCGCGCAGGTTCGAATCGCGGGCGGCGAGCCAGTGGTCCTGGGGAACGCGGCGGACCGAATCGAGGATTTGGGAGAGAAAATCGAGCGTGGGCTGAAAGAAGACGCACTCGTGTTGTCGGGCGGCGTCTCGATGGGAAAATACGACCTAGTTGAAAGCGTGCTCAAAGCCATGGGCGCGGAATTTTTTTTCGACGCGGTGGCGATCCGGCCGGGGAAGCCGGCCGTGTTTGGGATGTGCCAGGGCAAGCCGGTGTTCGGTTTGCCGGGGAATCCCGTTTCGACGATGGTGACGTTCGAATTGTTTGTGGCGCCCGCGATTGATTTGTTGAGCGGTGCGGAAGCGCGCGCGTTGCCGTTGGTCGAGGCTCGGCTTGCGGAACCATTGAAGGAAAAACCCGGGCTGGCGCATTTTTTGCCCGCGCGCGTGGGGTGGGGTGGCGGGGTACCGCAAGTGAAAGCGTTAAGGTGGCAGGGCTCGGGCGATATTGCCGCGCTTTCGAACGCGAATTGTTTCCTGGTGGTGCCGGCAGACCGGGAAAAGATCGAGATTGGCGAGAGCGTTTCCGTGTTACTGAGGAAGGACGTGGTCTAGGCTCACGGGTATGGCAAGGCTTTCGCATTACGGACAGAAGGGCGAAGTGCGGATGGTCGACGTGTCGGAGAAAGCGGTGACGACGCGAACGGCGGCGGCACGGGGTTTTGTGAAAATGAAGCCGCGCGTGGTGAGCGCGGTCCGGCGGTTGAAAAATCCGAAAGGGAATCCTCTGGAAGTGGCGCGGATCGCGGGAATCGCGGCCGCAAAGAGGACCTCGGAATGGATACCTCTTTGTCATCCACTGCCGCTGACGCACATTGATGTGACCGCACGGCTATGCCAAAATGGCGTGGAAGTACGATCCACAGTGACCACGGCCGCCCAGACGGGCGTGGAAATGGAAGCCCTGGTCGCTGTTACCGCCGCGGCCCTCACAGTCTACGACATGTGCAAAGCCCTCGATAAGAGGATGGAAATCACGGACATCGTTCTCACCGAGAAGACCGGCGGGAAGAGCGGGGACTTCCATCGGCGGAAGGCTCCGCAAAGGCGCGCGCGATGAGCACGGCAGCGCACAAAACGGTAAAGCTGCTGCTTGCGGATGATAACCCGCTGGTGCGCGAGTTGATCGTGAAGGGGCTTGAAGCGGTTTGCGAGGTGGAGGCCTCCACGGACGGCGCGGACGCGCTGCTGAAGGTCGTCGACGCACCGCCGGATGTGATTCTCTGCGATTACAAAATGCCGGGCCTGGACGGCAGGCAGCTCTTCGAAAAACTGCGCGCGCGGGAGTCGACGCGGCACATTCCATTTTTGTTCATGGCCAGCCGGCCGGACATCGAGGAGCGTCTGAGGCCGCTAGTGGATGGCGTCGAGGATTTCATCACCAAGCCATTTTTGATTAAAGATCTGGTACGCATCACGAAAAAAGTTGTGGATCGCTTGCACCTCGAAAAACTGCAGAAGAAAGCGTCGCGGCCGGGAGTCATTCAGGGACGGCTGGAAGAGATGAGCATGATCGACCTGATGCAGTCGCTGGAGATGGGGCAGAAGTCGTGCCGGTTGATCGTGCGGCAAAACGGCGCGCAGTGTGAACTGTATTTTGCAAGCGGGCAGTGCCGCGACGCGAAAATCGGTTCGGTGGAAGGGGACGACGCCGTTTATAAAGTTGTGTTGTGGACGGCGGGAGAATTTGAAATCGATTTCAACGCCGCGAATGCCTCGACAAAGACGACCACGACGCGCAACACGACCGGCCTCTTGATGGAAGCGATGCGGCTGATGGACGAGGCCAATCGCGATACGGTGGGGGCGCCGTGAGTCTCCTGAAGAAACCTTCCTGATGCGCGTAGCGGTCCTTACCATCAGCGACTCCGTGACCAAGGGCGAGCGCGAGGATTTGTCCGGCCCCGCGGTCGTCGCGTTCTGCCGCGGGCTGGGCTGGGAAGTCACCTCGGCGTTGCGCGTGTCGGACGATCCCGCAAATATCCGCGAGCAGTTGCGCGAACTGGCGGATTCCGGGCGCGTGGATGTTCTCTTGACGACGGGCGGAACGGGAATCGGGCCGCGGGACAACACGCCGGAAGCGACGCAGGCCGTTGCCGACCGGATCGTGCCCGGAATTTCCGAAGAGATGCGCCGCAAGGGTCTGGAGCATACGCCGACGGCGGTGCTCTCGCGCGGTACGGCTGCGGTGCGAACGAAGACGCTCATTGTAAACTTGCCAGGAAGCCCCAAAGGGGCGGTGGAATCGCTGGAAGCGGTGGCGCACTTGTTGCCGCACGCGGTGAAAGTTCTCCACGGCGCGCGCCACGACTGAGCTGCGCCCCTCCCCCTTGTGTTTTTGTAAAAGACTGATGCGACTAGGGTTAAGGGGTGGGGGTCGGCAAAAAGTGTGAGGGGAAAGGACTTAGGGGAGGTAAAGGAAGTAAAGGAGGCAAAGGAAGCAAACCGAGCAGCGCTACGGGGCGAGAGCCGGGTAGTCCGGGCGGATTGGATCTTGGTTAACACGGGACAGAATAGCATGGGAGTGTCGACTGGTTAGGTGTTATGCAGGGAATGGTCAGAATTGGGGATTGGACGGCAATAGGGCAGGCTTAATGACGGTGGGGTGAAGGACGGGCGAAGCGCGGCACTTGCCTTTGAACAGGAGATTGCGTATCGTCGAAATAACAGGAAATTCGATGAATCTGGAACGCCTCAATCGAATCACGGTACAAGCCGACAAGTGCGGGGGCCGGCCATGCATTCGCGGGCAGCGCATCCGGGTTACGGATGTGCTCGAACTGCTCGGGGCGGGAGCTTCCTTCGAGGAAATCCTGGCGGATTACCCATTCCTGGAGCGCGAAGACATCCTTGCAGCCTTGGACTACGCAGCCTATCAGACTGACCACGTCGTGCTTCCGGCGTCGTGAAATTCATTGTTGATAACCAACTACCGGCTGGCCTCGCCCAATATCTTCGCGAGGGCGGTTTCGACTGCCAGCACGTCCTGAGAGGCCGGCTTGGGCGACGCCCTCGACAGCGAGATTTGCCGGTACTCCGAACTTCAAGGACGCATCATTATCAGCAAGGATGAAGATTTTCTTTACTTCGCCAAACAGCGCGAGGCGAGAATCCAAATCATCTGGGTCCGCCTGGGCAACTGCCGAACGTCAGCACTCTTGGCAGCATTCGAGCGGTCTTGGCCCAGGATCGAATCCTGTCTGAAGGCTGGCGACCGAATTATTGAAATCCGTTAGGTCGCTTGAGTGCTTCAACAGAATGGCTCAGAGCACTCGCCGAGGTTTTTGCACACCTGTCCACAGATTTGCACAAAGGTTCGATCAGAATTTGATTGACGGCGCGAACGGGAACCTCTATCTTGCGCGTCAGATTGAACCGGGAAGCTTAAGAACTTTACGGATCAATTTAAGGGGCGCAGCAAACGGGAACCTCTATCTTGCGCGTCAGATTGAACCGGGAAGCTTAAGAACTTTACGGATCAATTTAAGGGGCGCAGCAAGCTTAACAGCGGTTGCGCCGCGAGATTGAATCGCGAAGCTCGAAGCCTTAACGGTTTCGTTTGGAGGGCGGGACTAGCCTAACGGCGGTCACGCCGCCAGGTTGATTCGGGAAGGTCAGAAACTTTACGGCTCCGTTTAGATGGCGCAGCAGCTTAACGGCGGTTGTGCCGCGAGATGGACCGGGAAGCGTACGGCCTTTAGGGATCGGTTTGGAGGGCGCACAAGCTTAACAGCGGTTGCGCCGCCAGAAGGAATCGGGAAGGTTAGAAACTTTACGGCTCAGTTAGAGGGCGCAACCGGCTAAACACCGGTTGCGCCCTCAATTTTTTGCTCTGGCGCTTCCGCTGAAGGGTCTTCGATGGATCGAGAGTCAGCCACGCGCCGAAGCGAAGAACTGCCCACTCTTTGCGCAAAAGGGAATCGCAACGGGCAGGCCACCAAGATCATCTCAGCTTTTAGGCATGGCCCTCCGCCAACGAATCGACGCGTGTTGCTGATGTACCTTCAGTAGAAAGATGCTACGTTCGGCGAGTGGTCTGGACCCCTGAAAGGAGTTTAGCCGATAGCTTTTCCATCAGATCCGTAAACAAGGAATTGCACGTAAGGAGAAAATCATATGAGCACGATTACAGTAAAAGATGGCACGACGATCTACTACAAGGATTGGGGATCCGGTCAGCCCATCGTTTTCTCGCATGGCTGGCCGCTGACCGCGGACGACTGGGACGGACAGATGCTGTTCTTCGGGCAACGCGGCTATCGCGTCATTGCGCACGACCGGCGAGGCCATGGGCGCTCCAGCCAGACGTGGGACGGTAATGAGATGGACACCTATGCGGACGATCTGGCGGCGCTATTTGAAGCGCTCGATCTCAACAATGCCATCATGGTTGGGCATTCCACTGGCGGTGGCGAGGTCGCGCGCTATCTCGGGCGTCATGGCAGCAAGCGTGTTGCTAAGGCCGTGCTGATCAGCGCTGTGCCACCGCTTATGTTGAAAACGGAAAAGAATCCTGTTGGTCAGCCCATCGCGGCCTTCGACAGCCTTCGGGCAGCACTCGTGGCCAACCGGCCGCAGTTCTACAAGGACATCACCCTCCCGTTTTACGGATACAACCGCCCCGGCGCAAAGATTTCGGAGGGTATCCGCGAGCACTGGTGGGAGACGGACTTCACCGAAGACCTGAAGAAGATCGACATCCCCGTGCTGGTGATGCACGGTGACGACGATCAGATTGTGCCGATCGCCGCAGCAGGGCCCATGTCCGCGAAAATACTCAAGAAAGCAACGCTGAAGGTCTATCCGGGCTTTCCGCATGGCATGCCCACGACCAACGCGGAGCAGATCAACGTGGACCTGCTCGCGTTCTTCAAAGGCACAGCGAAAGCGGCGGCTTAACGGCTAGCTTACCCGGCCTTTCGGATTTGCCGTAAAGGCCGGGTAACTCGGTTGCAGTCAAGCCGTAGAGCCGCCCGGCAGAAAGAGAGTTGTCAGTTTTCAGGTGTAAGTCATTCGATGAAAACCAAGAGTGGAGAGTCTGAAGAACCTCCCGCGCGCTGAGGCTGCGTATCGAACAAGGAAAAAACAAGGTAGTGGCTCCGTTCGATTTGACTGGAGATGGCTGACAAAGCCATGCTACGGTACTTACTATGGCGCCTAACTCCAAAAAGCTTGCAACATCGGCCATTGTTTGGTCACTTGTTTGGGCATTGGCCATCATTGCCGCGGCTTTTTTATTCAAGGGCAATCCCGCTGAGTATTGGATTGAAGCAGGCCTCATTATAGGAGCACTCACCTTTGTGGTGCTGAAGCGCCGGCGGCTTGTCTCCCCACCTAACTAGATTCCATTCTTGCAATCCGCCGCTATAACTTCTTCCCGGATTCACCAAACGCTACGCGTTACGCCGGCAATGGCTGCTGACGTGACCGACCACGTTTGGGATATCTCCGATATCGCAGCCCTGTTGGAATG
>WNFN01268575.1_pt2 | contig 15474 bp, 12 predicted proteins | sample 5400161 | NCBI WGS metagenome assembly WNFN01 (sample SAMN13153353, study PRJNA577476) | soil metagenome | isolation source: 80 cm saprolite on Douglas fir-dominated hillslope | place: USA:California | collected 2013-09-17
TGGGTAACCTGTTGCTTCTGCTCTGGCACATCCAATGGAATGCCTTCCATTGTCCGCTGCATCAGAAAATGGGTGACCGCGTGCAGGCTGCCGGTCTCTTTATACAGGGCGATCTGGCGATCTGCGCCTGTACCTCTTGGATCATCAAGCAATTGGCGAATATAGTCTAGATCCTGGCGGCTCCCCAGGTCATCAACCACATCATCAACCATATCCAGCAGTTCATGGATAGAGTCACGCATATTCAAGCTGCGCTCTCGCTCAAAATCCACAATCTCGGCATCCAGACCATAACGCATAGCGCGCCACTTGTTCTCTTCCAGCAGGTGACGAGGCAGCGCATGACCCTGTATGTTGTGTTTATATCGCCATGAATACGTAGCCACAAGCGCCTGGCACAGGGCAGCAATCCCCATGACATCATTGAGCGTTGAGGGCATATCGAAGATGCGGAGCTCGACAGTACCAAAAAAGGGATGTGGGCGAATATCCCACCAGATTTTTTTCCCATTGTCAATGCACCTGGTGCGCACCAGCGTCTGCACGTATTTATCAAATTCATCCCACGAAGCAAATGCATCAGGCATGCCACTGCGCGGGAAACGTTTCCAGACGACCGATCGATAGGATTTGAGACCTGTCAGCCGACCAGCCCAGAAAGGTGAGTTTGAAGACAGGGCCAGCAGATGCGGCAGCCACGTACGTAACTGGTTCATCACCGCAATAGCAATATCATTGTTTTCGACGCCGACATGTACGTGTAGCCCATAGATCAAAACCGAGCGCGCAACATCCTGAAATTCTTCCTGTAATTCCGCATAACGTTGGTGAGGCGTTATGAGTTGATCTGCCCAATGACCGCTGGGATGCGTGCCCGCGCTCACCAGGGCCATGCCTTCTTCCGCCAGCAGTCGTGCCAGCTCCGCCCGCAACCTTTGTGACTCCCGGCGCGCTACCACAATATCCGGGTATATCTTAGAAATAAGCTCTACCGTAGGCTGCAACATCTCAGGCTTGATCTGTTCACCAAAAATAGGCATCCCCTTTTCTATAATGGTCATAATCTGCGGGCTAAGCTGACCCGTATGGCGATCTACTGTCTGAAATTCTTCCTCGATGCCAAGCGTAAAATGGGCAGTCATGCCAATACTCCTTCTCCATAACATGGGTTAGGCTAATATGAGGTCATAACTAGAGATGGTGGAACTACCGGGCCTTTACGCCACTTTCTACATGTAAATACATTCAGATTGTGTGTGTGTTGATTTGAACATAGAGAATGGGAGGGCAATAGCAGTGACAATAATACAATGGCTGAAGCTGAATGTGCAAGATAAACCATAGGAAACCAGGCAAGGTTACCAACAGGTTGGAAAAGCCTATCGGTATGAGCAAGCGTTGATAATGCGCTATTGCGCGTGCTCGCATACATGTCCCTCAGGGATGAAAGCCTTGCAGCATGGTAGGGCAGGCTTTATGCCTGCCCATTCCCACCACAACAAAATTCCTAGGACTTATAGCGTACACAAGGCTATGCGATTTGTCAAGGGTAACGCGTTGGCAGCCACCTTCCTCCCCGCTTCCTCCTACTATAGACCAAATGCGTATGGCAATAAATCGGCTATTGTAAAATCCTGGCTTATTCACCGGTGCCTCTGAACGAGCATCGATACAAGCCACTGCAATGTGTGTAATTGGTGCTGCCCCCGCTGAAATAGCCGCGGCTAAGGCAGCGCGTTCCGCGCACAATGTCAGTCCATAACTCGAGATTTCGATATTCACCCCGGTGTAGAGCTTTCCACCTGCAATGAGCGCTGCTCCCACACGGAAATGTGAGTAGGGACAATATGCCCGTTCGGCCACCGTGCGAGCAGTGGCTAGCAATTCTTCACGTGTCATATAATTCTTCCTTCTCTCCTTGCTGACTTCATTGATGCGTTTCTATAGCCCAAATTGTATCATGATGTTACTGGCTTATCTCCATCCCGTTACTAGCAGTATAGAACAAACACATCATAAAATGGCATCGCCTGTTTGTCTGAGGGTGTGAATCGGCGTTTTGCGTCTCACGAAAAAACACAATTCGTATCGTTAGTAGTGGTCGCACTTGCCTCGACCATATCCTACACCAAAGTGACGTTCACCCTCTGTCGAGGTAAATAATTGTACTACAATACAGGTCTGTAGGAGGAATGCGTGTGAAAATCCTGGTGGCGGATGATGACCGCGACATGGTAGATATGCTAAGTTACTGGCTCAAAGGCCACGGTTATGACGTAGTTCGTGCCTTTGATGGGGAACAGGCAATCAAGCGTTGGCGTGAAACACTGCCCGACCTGGTCATCCTCGATGTCCAGATGCCCAAACTGGATGGCTTTGAGGTATGTCGCCAGATGCGTAGCGAGACCAACTCAATGGTTCTTATCCTTACCGCACAGGACCGCGTAGATGATGAGATACGTGGCCTGGAAATGGGAGCCGATGATTACCTGCGCAAGCCTTTTAGTCCACGTCAGCTGCTTGCGCGTATCAAAGCTGTTATGCGCCGTTCATCGATTACGCGTGGAACCTCTAATTCGTCTGCCATTACTGTTGGGCCTGTTACCCTGGATGCTATGCGCCACGAAGTAACGAGAGATGACGCAAAAGTCAGGTTGACCCCCACCGAGAGCCGCCTGCTTCACCTGCTCATTACCCACACCGGGCAGGTCCTGACCACAGATATGATCATCGAGCGGGTCTGGGGCTATGATGAGGCGGGAGATTCTGGCCTGGTCAAAACACATATTCGCCACCTGCGTCAGAAGGTTGAGCCTGATCCCAATACCCCGCAGTATATTATGACAGTACCGGGAGTCGGGTATACCTTCACGGCCCCCGTAACTATCGAACAGTAAAGCCAGGAGCGAACTGATCCATCCTGATGTAGGTCACAGTGATAGGACTAGCTTGCGTCTAGTTTCGTCACTGTAACCTGCACATCTGCTTCTTAACCATACCTTAACGTAATTTCCATCATTTCCCTATCCGTGGCAGCGTATAATCATTTCGGTCCGGGAAGAATGGGGTAGGAGTATCAGAAACACTATCGCCAGAATTAGCGGTACTGAAGACAAATACATATAGGTAGTAGTAGATTTCATGAACTCGAAAAGAAGAGATATGCCAGGTCGATCATTTATGCCCTCGAATATCTCCCAGGCGGAACGCTGCCATTGCCTACCTCTCTCTTCGCTCCAGGCAGTTCATCCTCAAGCACAGGATGAAGAGTGTATAGACATTGAAAAGATAACTCCTGCTACACCAGCCTTAAATGCTATGTTGCGCGCACGGCTGGCAAGCTTTTTCCCATCTTCCACATCCCTGAGCCTTCTGCTGCTCCATATCTCGCAACTGGAGCATATCTCGCTTTCTCAGCCAACGACGTTCAATAAACGCCAACGCTATCACGCCCCACCCAGTTTCTTGGAACAGGTCCTGGCCAATGTACGTCGCGCTATCAGGAGTAGCGAACAAATTCTGGTCGATGAAGGTGTAGGAGCGGCTATCATCTTCCCTGATGTCGACCAGCAGGGTATCTCCAAAATATTGGAACGTATCTATCATAGTGTCAGCTTGCTCCAGGCGGAGACGGTCATCCCACCTTTGAAGTACGAGACAGACGTCGTTATGGGCACCGGCTCATACCCGGAAGCCGGTGGATCTTTAGAGCATTTACTCCACCATGTGAGTGTGACTACACGCAGGTTCACATTACCGCCCGCCATCACTACTCAACAATGGGCCATAGATACGATACAGCCTGATACGGAAGAGCTCACCATCGCTCGTGTGCCCAATATTCATGACAATGCCAGTTCTATCTCACTGGGCGTGCCTTTTATGCAGCTCCCCTCACAACTGCCAGCACGCTTAAAGCACCTTATTCCCTATGACATAGCCCTTCAGTTGCGTTGTGCTCCCGTTGGCCGTGACCATCACTACCTGACCGTCGCCATGGCCGAACCATCCAATAGCGCCTCCATACACTACCTGGCAGAGATAACGGGTCTAGCTATTTTCCCAGTCTCCTGCGACATATCAGTGTTGAACACCTTGCTAGCCAATCAGTGGTAAAGGTTTTTAACATATCAACGGTGATGAATATGCAACCAGGCATAATGAAAAATTAACCATATCATAACTGTTCCTCAACGTAAAAGTGCATCATGATTGGTTACTATAACATGCAATGAGACAATCATTTGTAGCGCACGATACATTTTCGACGCTGCTGTATTAGTCTTACGTGCATTTATCTTCCATTTGAGGGGAAAAAACATGGTTATTCAAATGATCCAGGATGACGTTCTTTTAACATTCAAAGAGGCTATGGGCTATCTGCGCGTCAGCCGCTCTACGCTGTATCGCCTCATGTGGTCTGGTCAACTTACTGGTCACAAAGTTGGAAGCACCTGGCGGTTTTATCGTGAAGATCTACGGGCCTGTGTCGGTCGTGAAATGCCAATGGCGACCCTACCAGCTAACGCGGCCATCAACTAAGCTATCTCTCTCTTCGTGTTTCTCTAAATATTCACCTTATCCCATTGTGAAGGCGGTCAGGTGTGCAGCCTGTGGCTGCACACCTGACCGCCTTCACAAAAAAAACGAAGCGCCGCAGGCGCTGAGGAGTCACACAAGAAGAGAAGCCTGAAAGTGTGCTCAAATCTGGTCGTATGCTACAATCTTCCAATTATTCCCTATTTTGCTGAGCGCTAGCTGTGCCTTATAGCTCAGGCGGCTACGTTTCAGGTCAACGGTAATCGTACTATGCGACAAATCTGGCCCTGTTTGGGAATCGATTCTGAAGCTTGGCTGGTTCAGGACAAATGAAGCGACTGGCCCAAAATTTTTATCGCGCTCCTCAGCCTGTTTAGTAAATTGATCCTCGGTAAGGTTGCTGATCTGTGCTTGAGGGGCAAGATCACGATAAGCTGCTTGATAGTTCCGCGCTTGTAAATTAGTATAATAGTCATTCACAACGTCGATAGACCCGGATATCTGCCGGTACGTTGGCACAAAAAAGTTATAGAAGCCCCAGCTACACAGCCCGCAACTGGCAAGTATGACTACACTAACAATCGAGACAACAATCCACACCCATTTATTTGATTTCTTAACCGGTGGCTGTAGCGCAGCAGGCGGTACAACGGGTGGAGGATACGGTGCTAGCCCTCCAGGGATAGGTCTTTGCGGCATAGATGTGGGAATAAAACTATTGCCAGCAGAGCCAGGCATAGGCACTTGCTGAGCAGGTACAGCCATCTTCTCGTAAAAAGAAGGTGGTGGTGGATAGACAAAGCCTTGCTGGGCAGCTTCATTCGCGGGAGCATATTCTGCTACTGTCTCTGGTGTGGCTGGAAATTCATAGAGAGGCTGAAATTCTTGCTGCTCTGGAGTCCCATCTGCAGGCTGCTGTATCTTCTCTTCTGGCGCTTCCTGATCAGGGGAATGCATACGTTCAAGGCTCCTTTAAATATGGACTTCTTTCAGAAAAGAGTATAGCGGTTTGCCTGGAGAAACGCAAGAAGCCTTACATATTTACACAAGCGAAAGAGCGAGCGTCCGAGGTAGTCGGACGCTCGCTCTTTCGCTTGTGTATTACACCTGCTTTTGCCGGTTTTCTTCCCGCACAAGCCGCTGGGCATAATGACTACGTCCGATCTCTTCAAACTCAGACTCTAGATGCGCGCGCACATATACCTCTGCCTCCGGACGTGAAATTTCCATCTTACGTGCATAGGCAATGATACGGTTAACATAGGAACGGCTGATCTCTTCGCGCTGCCACTTCAAATCTGGCATTGGCCTTAGATTTAAGAGCGTGAAGGGATAAAATTCATTGTCAGGAAAGGCCAGCGCCAGCAATTGTGCGTACTCAGCGACCGCCTGGCTGGCAACCGGATGCGCAAAAAAAGCAGGTTGTGTGCTGGAGAAAATCAAAACACCGGCAATGCGGCCACCGTAGGTCACAGGGCAGGCACAGGCACTACGTTCAAAATCATCGACTTCGTACTGTAATCGTTCGCTTTCANNNNGGTCATGGATAGCGGCAGCTCCAGCCAGTGTAGTACTTCCTAGGTAGATGCTATTTTCAAGTGTAAAAGACCAGGGTGGATTTCCTCGCATCGCAGCTTCGTAGAGTGAGTAAATGCCATCTGCATGGACAGGCATCAATTGAGCATATGTAATTGCCAGACCTTGCTGATCAGGATCAAAATAGTGTAGAGCATGTTCAAAAATCGTCTGTATGATCTGCCAGTGCCGCGTCATGGGTTCGACAACCGTGGTAAATAATTCCATCACTCGTTGGTAGATATCTTTCTGTACTTCTCGTGGCCCCGCAATAAACTCGTCTAAGGCGCCGGGGAAGGTCTGGTTTATAGCATAAAAGAGATTTCCGCGATGTTGAGGCAGAATTTCGACTAGTTTTTTGAGATGCACCGGCCGTGGATCTGACCTGTCATTTATCCAGCGATAAATGGTATTTTCAGATACCTCTAACTCACAGGCCAGGTCGGCAATCACTACTCGCTCTCGCTTCAAAAGCTCGCGCAGAAAAGTGCTGAATGGCGATAACTGTTCTTCTGGCTCTTCTCCTGAGCTGTAAATTGCTGCTTCTTCAGCGCGATTAGACGAATTTTGAGCGAGTTGTTCGTCTATTTTCTGTACAACTGGTTGGTGTTGCTCCTGCACATGCAGCACATGCTTTTTGGAGGGCCGCCCGCGTTTTTTAGGCTGTATTGCCTCATCTCCCAAATCCATATTTTTCCCTTTTGCATTACGAAGAACGCTTTTTCTTCACAACATCCTCACCAAGGTTACATAAGTATGGTACCATATATTGTATAACTTGTTAAGTCATGTAAATTCTAGAACGTTTCATACTTACAATAATCTTGTATAATCTTGTGTGAAAAGTACATCATTATGCCCAACTATGGCATCTGTACATGTTCCGTTAAGATATATATAGATGGACTCCATACTGGAACGAAAAAGGATTTCTCCTCATCACCTTTACAGAGAAGGTAATTCTTCATTTCCACCCTCGATGGCTCGTCTCGTTTTGTAGGTGGTAGGAGTGTGTTGCCCGCGGGCAACACACTCCTACCACCTACAAAATACTATGTGCGAAGCGCCTGCGGCGCTTAGGATCGAAAACACGGCTTTCAATACTTGTGTATGGACATGCATGAACATTCTACAAAAATAGATCAGTATTTTTACTTTCTTTTTGTACAAATGTTATTACGAAAGTACTACAATGTTTTACATACATTGCCTTTTTATATTTTGCCTGTTATACTCTTTGCATACATAAAAGGCTTCAAAGAAGCCTTTTATAACTTATAGAAGTTGGGGGCAATGTTATGGCAGCAAGCAACCTTGTACATAGCAACGAGTATGGTTTACCTCTTAACGCTATTGAATGGCTGGAAACCCATCACAATAGCAAAGCCCAGGAGCGTGGGCAAATGATTCGTGATCTCCACCTCCGACCTGGAAGTCTTGTCGTTGATGCTGGTTGTGGGCCTGGATTGTGGACACCCCTCTTAGCCAAAGCCATTGGTCCTGCTGGACGCATCATTGGCGTCGACATTTCTGCTGAGGCCCTGGTGACGGCTCAACAACGCAGCCAGGACAAGCCGTACCATCGGCAGGTGCAATATAAGCGCGCACCCATGGAACAGTTACCTCTTCCCCGCGGATCGGCCAATGTTGTGGGCAGTTGGTAATTAAAGACATTGATTTTGGCACCATGCGCTTCCACAATATTGACACCACCCTGCAAGCGCATGTCTTTCAGGCTCGCGAGCGTTGGGAGCGTGAACGTGTCAGTGTAGGCTTCCCCTTTGAGGATAGCTGGGTCGGTTCAAAATTGGCAGGCTACTTGAGAGCCGCCGGGTACGAAGATGTACAAGAAAAAAGCTATCGCATTGTGCGTACTTACCCCCTTCCCGCTGATTTTCGCGTCTATTTGCAGGGCATTGCCGAATGGTTCGTATGTGAAGGTGCGCCTCTGCTGGCAGGCGAAGATATCATCAACTGGCTCCAATGCTTTCTTGACGATACCCAGAATTTCCTCGATAAGGCCACATTCATGAGCGAGGAAACAGAATTTGTTGTATCCGGCACATGGAATAAGCGTCCGCCAAGAAATATCCTGCACATGGGTATGCGTGCACAAATCCCAGAATTAATCATGTAAATTGGAAGAAAAAGGAGCAGGTGACACCTGCTCCTTTTTCTTCCAATTTACAAAAAAGCTAAAAAAAAAGCGACCTATAAGGTCGCTTCCCTTTTTGCAGCTCTGGCTTGTCACTTAGCTTAATGCGTGTTATTTAATTGCTCGGCAATCATTGCGATGGCGATATCACCAACAAGCGATTGTAGCTGACCATGCAGTTGTCCCATATGTTCCATACGCGCTGTGATAAATTCATGTTGTGAGGTACCGTAGGCTAAACCCGTGAGACCTCGCTGAGCAGCTTCATACTCCGCACTGATTTGTGATAACAATCTTGCTACTTCGCTACGTTGTTCCTGAGCTCCAAGCATGATTCCCATCTCCTTACTGGTAAAACTCTCTGTCCCTCACTGAATTACAATTCCCCTCACCTCGGACGTTACAAGTAAAATATATGATGTTAATACAATGTGCATTACTTGTTAATAACCAGCGTGAAAAATGCACATTCTTAGTATGCCTGATAATACATCTTCTTGTCTAGTGTTTAAAAGCCTTTTTTCGTACATTGAAGCTTTTTTATACAAAATTTATGTAGCGATACCAAAGTATCCGCTTCTATCACACAATATACAATATTTCTACATATTCCTCATTGCTTCGAACGGCAAAAAACGAGGGTATCTACTTTTCAATTAGGAATTTTGGGTAGTTCATGCCTATACAGATATAGTACTTCTTGGCTTTTTAAATTATTTACTGCTTTATTATAGAGACGTATAAAAACAAAGAAAATAAAATTGGAATATACAACCAGATCACAAACATTGTAATAACATTGTGCATGAACCATCCCGATTTTTATACCGCTGGCAAATGAAATGAGTTATGCCGGAGGTTATGTGTATGGAAAAGGGCACCCGCAAGGGGATGGCCCCATAGGCGCGGACTTGAGGAAGGTTCCAGGGCGGGGGCAAGCCCCGCCCCTACTCTACACGGGCTTGGCAAGCCGCTTCGTGTAGAGTAGGGGGGCATCCCCTTGCGGGTGCCCTAGAATCCCCTTACGGGTGCCCTGGAACGATGAACGAGCTTGAGAGGCTTATTCATGGTTTCTGTTTTTTAGTTACGCAAAGGTTTACCGGTCATCAAAATAGCCTGCATGCGTTCCTGGCTCTTCTCAGTGCCACACAGGCTCAGAAAAGCTTCGCGCTCCAGGTCAAGGACATACTGCTCTGTCACGGGCGTAATGGGCGAACACTCACCACCTGTGAGCACACGAGCCAGGTGATAAGCCACAATGGCATCATGTTCGCTAATTTTGCCCATAAGTAGCATATTCTCAACCTGTTGTTCCAGTACCAGGCGCGCACCAGTACCGGGTAAAATCATCATCGCCGGTTGAGCTGGTTGCCATTTTCCCGCTGCCTGAGCCTCGGCTATGCGTATCGCATCGGCCTTTGCATCTCGCAGGAGCAGATCGCGGTTAGGGGTAATCGCGTCGCTTTTACGCAAGAAACGCAACTCCTGGGCCTCTACGGCGCTGGTGGAAACAGTTGCCACGGCAATCGTCTCAAATGCGCGCCGTGATGGCGTAAACGATCCGCCTGTCTTACCCGCCTTCTGGCTGTCCACGCTCGCGCCGTGCCGTAACAACAGTTCTTTACAGCCTCCACCAGCAGGAACCAGGCCCACACCGACCTCTACCAGGCCGATGTACGACTCGGCGGCTGCGCGAGCATGATTGGCATGCATAATGATTTCGCAGCCTCCACCCAGCGCGCGTCCCGCCGGTGCAGCCACTACAGGAATAGGACTATATTTCAGCAACTGGTGAGCCTGCTGGAGGCCGCTGATCGCGCCCTCTAACATCTTCCATTCACCCTGCCGCGCACCCATTAACACCAGCAGCAGGTTGGCGCCCGCTGAGAAATCAGCCGCTTCATTGCCGATGACCAGCGCCCGGAACTGCTTCTGGCCGTCTTCAACAGCGTAGCGCAGCATTTCAATGATGCCCTCGTCGATGGAGTTCATCTTGGTATGAAACTCGATACAGCCTACACCATCGCCAAGGTCGATCAGCGCGGCCGAACCATTATCGCGCACAACATTATTGCTCGCCGCCTTGACCGCAGGCAAAGAGATAATGCCCTGCGGCTGCGGTACCGGTGCATAGCTGCCAGTATGGAAATCAAAGAAGTATCTCTGACCTACGGTACCCGTGTAGAACGTACCTTTACCCTCTGTCTGGACTCGGCGCACCAGTGCAGGTAGCTCTCTCCCTTGCAGAACCTTCCCCATCACTTCGGGATGTTGTAGCAGGACATCCCATGCCTCAAAGCTGCCCAGGTCAAAATTGAAGCCCCAGCGCATAGCCTCATCAATGGCAACGATGCTGTCGGCAATTTCACTGGCGAGGTTAGCGCTATAAATCAGCGCATCTGCCGTAGTTTGCCGCGCTAATTGACTGGCGCGATCATCACCTGCCAGCACGGTCAGCATGCGCTCGGCGGGATCACTTAGATTACGTGCTGCTCCCAAAGAGGGATAGCGTACTTTTTGCTGGGGCTGGTACTCCAACGTATCAAGATTCAGTTCGAGGATGGTTGACTCACCATCAGGGCTCTTGACGCGCTTATAGAAACCCTGGCCGCTCTTCTCACCCAGCATCCCGCGTCTTAACATCTCGCGCACGGTCTCCGGCATCTGGAAAATTCCGCGCTGGGGATCGTTAGTCGCATTCTTGTAGAGGTTATCGGCTACATGTACCGTCGTATCTAGACCCGAGAGGTCAGCAGTGCGGAAGACAGCCGACCTGGGACGTCCCATGTTTGGCCCCAGGATAGCATCCACCTCACTGACGGTATATTCCTCTGTCAGAGCATAGTGCAGCGTCGACATGAAGCCATAGATACCAATACGATTGGCTATAAAGTTTGGTGTATCCTTACACAGCACAACACCCTTGCCAAGCACCTCTGTTGCGAACTGCTGCATAAACTCCATCAGAGCGGGGTCGGTATCCACATCGGGAACCAACTCCAACAACTTCATGTAGCGCACAGGATTAAAGAAATGGGTGATTAAAAAATGGCTGCGGAAATCTGCACTGCGGCCCTCGGTCAGCATATGAGCCGGTAAACCCGAGGTATTGGAACAACGTCTGCCAGCTCTTCCAGGTCATCTTCGATGTTGCCAATCGTTATAAGGCTTGCAGCTCGTTTGCTGTAGAAGGCGGCCGGGCGAGCCTTGAGAGTCTTCTCTAGACCCGTGCGCGCCACTTTATCGCGGTCTTTACCCGCGTCCGGCGGCACAATATCCAGCAGCAGGCTGGGAATACCGACATTGGCGAGATGGGCGGCTATGGCTGCACCCATTACGCCCGCGCCCAGCACTGCCACTTTACTAATCTGATATGCCATGACTTATGCTATCCTCTCGATAATCGTCGCCAGGCCCTGACCACCACCAATGCAGAGCGTGGCGATACCTAGCGTCTTATCTGCGGTCTGTAAATCATTGATGAGCGTGGCAATCAAGCGCGCCCCACTGCAGCCCAGCGGATGACCGAGGGCAATCGCTCCCCCATGTGGATTAAGCTTCTCTTCGTCGATACCCATAGCTTTAACTACGGCGAGGCTCTGAGCTGCAAAAGCTTCGTTCAGTTCGATGATGTCAATATCACTCAATTGCAGGCCCGCGCGCTGAAGGGCCTTTTTCATCGCGGGTACAGGACCAATGCCCATAATATCTGGACGCACACCGGCGACTGCCATAGTACGTACTCTTGCCAGGGGGGTAATGCCAAGGTCGCGCGCTTTCTGCGCCGACATCAGTACAGCAGCAGCGGCCCCATCGTTGAGCGGACTGGAATTACCCGCTGTTACACTGCCACCCTTAATAAAGGCAGGCTCAAGCGCAGCCAGCCTCTCCAGTGAAGTATCGCGGCGCGGTCCTTCATCAATCTCCATGGTGCTGCCGTTAGGCAAGGGCACGGGCACAATTTCACGTTTGAAGGTGCCGTTATCAGTAGCAGCTATGGCGCGCTGGTGGCTGCGCAAGGCAAAGGCATCCTGGGCCTCGCGACTGATGCTATACTCACGAGCCAGGTTTTCCGCGGTCATACCCATGGGTATGTAGCTTGAGTAACCATACTCCAACTCGCACGGCGGATAGGCGGATGTGGTTCTATCTTCATCGTCACGTGGCTTGACCAGGCGCGGATTGAAACTGGGATTGAAGCCACCCATTGGCACGCGTGACATACTCTCGATGCCACCGGCTACAAACACCTCGCCCTGGTCCAACATAATACTCTGCGCGGCCATATTCACAGCTTGCAGGCTAGAGGCACAAAAACGATTGACGGTGACACCTCCAGCCGTCTCCGGCAAACCCGCCAGGGCACCTACTAACCGCGCCAGGTTCATGCCCTGTTCACCTTCGGGGAAGGCACAACCTAAAATAATATCTTCGATCAGTGAGCGGTCAAGTTGTGGCACGCGCTCAACTGCGGCTCTGACGGCAACTGCGGCCAGGTCGTCGGCGCGCACATCCTTTAGCACACCCTTGCCAGCTCGCCCAATAGGAGTGCGGACGGCACTCACGATAACTGCTTCTGCCATGAATGAATTCTCCTTAATTTCGCTCAGCATCTAATGATGATATGTCTCAAGGAGAGTTCTGGGTGCCGGGCACCCAGAACTCTCCTTGAGACATATCAACAATCTACAGTGGATATCCCTGTTTCTCAACGATAACAGCGGCCAATTCACGCTGTAAGGTGACACCATTCACCAGGTAGTCGCCGATATAGGCACGCAGGCGTGGCAGTTCTTCCTGCACCTCGTTCTCACTCAGATTGGACATAACCATCTGGTCGAGGTTTGAGCGCAGGCGCGAGAAGGCCAGCCATGTCGCCAGTTGGGCCAGTTTGACATGCATGCCGCTCTTCTCATCACCCCGGCGTACTGCCTGGATTGCGCGAGCCTGCGCACTATCAACCGCGTAGAGATCGATCAGCAGGTTCGCCAGGTTCTCGATGAACTCTTCCTCATTTTCCAGGGCCTGCATGTACTTCATAGCAATCTTCATACCGGCGTAAATCGTCACGTCCTTGGCGCGTTCGAGCGCGTTGACCGCGTCGCGTAGTTCAGCAGGGATCGTGTCATCCGCATTGTTCAGCGGTTGACCGGCCTGGATACGCGCCTCGACTGTAGGATACATTGCCATCATCGGTATTTTACCGGTCATGACACGCCGGAAAAGCGTCCCCGAGGCCACCAGGCGATTAATCTCATTCGTCCCTTCAAAGATGCGTTGGATACGGGCGTCGCGGTAGGCTTTCTCGATGGGGTATTCCTGCATGAAACCATAGCCACCAAAGATCTGTACGCCCTCGTCAACGACATAGGCCAGGACTTCGCTACCATGTACCTTGGCGATTGAGGCCTCAATCGCATATTCTTCGATAGCTTTGAAGGCGCCTTCGGTATCGCTGGCGCTGCGCCGCGCTTGCTCAATGTTTGCGGCGGTGCGGAAGACCTCGCTCTCGGCGGCATAGGTCTCAGCAGCCATGCGTGCCAGCTTCTTTTGAATCATACCGAAAGAACTGATGAATTTACCGAAGGCTTTGCGCTCAGTCGTGTAGGCCGCGGCCATACCCAGGGCAGCGCGCGCCCCACCAACCGTGCCCGCTCCCAGCTTCAAACGTCCAATGTTCAGGATGTTGAAGGCAATCTTGTAGCCTTTGTGAATCTCGCCCAGCAGGTTCTCGACGGGCACTTTCACATCATCAAAGATGACCTGGCGCGTAGATGAGCCTTTGATACCCATCTTGCGCTCCTCTGCACCCGTTGAGACGCCAGGCCAGTGGGCTTCAACAATAAAGGCCGAAGGTTTATTATTACCGATACGCGCGAAAGCGATCATCATATCGGCAAAACCCGCGTTTGAGATCCACTGCTTGGTGCCGTTGAGGATATAATATTTGCCGTCTGCGGAAAGTTCGGCGCGCGTGCTCAGTCCCATGGCGTCGGAACCGACACCCGGCTCGGTCAGAGCATAGGCCGCAATCCATTCACCGGTTGCTAATTTGGGTAAATACTTTTCTTTCTGCTCTTCATTGCCATAGAACACAATCGGTAGGGTGCCGATGGTTGTGTGTGCGCCAAAGGCCACGCTAAATGACGCCTCACGCATGGATGACGCGACCAGGGCGCTCGTCAACAGCCCCAACTCAGCGCCACCATATTGTTCCGGCACATCGATCATCAGTAGCCCCTGCTCGCCAGCCTTCTTGACCAGACCAGGCAGCACACCCGGCTCCTGGTGGTCAATCGCCTCTACTTTGGGCAAAACTTCGCGATCAATAAAAGTCGCACTCGATTCCTGGATCCAACGCTGCTCTTCGTCGCGCTGCTCCAGGGTAAATATCTTATCAGCATGCTCGCTGACCGGAGTGGTTAAAAATGCCGTACCTGTCTCAGTAGGTTTAATGGTTGTAGACATGAATATAGCTTCTCCTTAGCGCATGATCATACATATCATTTCACTTGCTTACTTTTAATTCTCTACGTAGGACTTTGCCAATCAGAGATTTGGGTAGACTCGTGCGAAACTCCAATATTCTGGGCAATTTGTAGCGGGTCAGGTTCTTTTCACAAAAGGCGAGAATATCCTTGCGTGTCGCTTCCGAGGGTTCAATACCTGGCTTCAATACAACGAACGCGGCCACGGTCTCACCTCGATACTCGTCGGGCACGCCCACTACTGACGCCTCTAGAATAGATGGATGCTGGAAGAGGACCTCTTCGACTTCGCGTGGATAGATATTAAAGCCACCGGCGATGATCATATCCTTGGCACGTTCTTTAATATAGAAATAGCCCTCTGCATCCATCATTCCCAGGTCGCCTGTATGCATCCAGCCATTGCTAAAGATCGCCGCGGTCTCTGTTTCACGTTTCCAGTAGCCGCGCATGATATTTGGCCCTTTAACCATGATCTCGCCAACCTCACCTACTGGCAGCATTTCACCGGTCTCTCGATTGAGGATAGCTGCCTCCACATTAGGTAAGGGCAGACCAATGCTGCCATGGCGGTTATTTTCGGTTAAGGGATTACAATGAGTGACAGGTGCAGCTTCGCTCAAACCATAGCCTTCGACGAGCTTGCCGTGGGTAATCGCTTCAAAATCCGCCTGGATCTTGGCAGGCAGTGGAGCTGCTCCACTAATACAATATTTG
>WNFN01236934.1_pt1 | contig 15466 bp, 18 predicted proteins | sample 5400161 | NCBI WGS metagenome assembly WNFN01 (sample SAMN13153353, study PRJNA577476) | soil metagenome | isolation source: 80 cm saprolite on Douglas fir-dominated hillslope | place: USA:California | collected 2013-09-17
AGCCTCTGGCGGCCGCAGCAGCCCACGCAGCTGACGGCATTGATGATCCGATCTCCGAGCTGTTCGCGACGGGTGAGTATCGCAAGTATCTGGCGCAGGTCTACACGCGCAGAGCGCTGGAAACGGCGGCATCGCGAGCCAAATAACGGGAAAACCCACCACAGAGACACGGAGCCACATTGGTTTTTCTCAGTGTCTCTGTGTGTAGGTGTGATTCGGTCCAGCAGATCGGATTTCAATGAAAATTGAAGGCACTCATAAAATCGACGCTGCCCGTGAACGCGTTTTCGCCGCGATGGTGGACCCTGCGGTCCTGCAGAAATGCATTCCTGGATGCGAGCACATGGAGAAAACCGCGGAGAACCAGTACAGCGCCAAGCTCACGGCGGGAGTAGGCGTGATCAAGGGCGTGTTCACGGCAACAGTCTCTCTCCAGGACATAACCGCGCCGGACCACTACAAGCTAGTGGTAGAAGGCAAAGGCCAGCCCGGGTTTCTGAAGGGGACCGGGGAACTCAACCTCACCGATGACGGCGGCAAGACTTCCATCCAGTACACAGGCGAGGTCAACGTGGGCGGACTGCTGGCCAGCGTGGGCCAGCGTATGATTCAGGCCACGGCGAATATGCTGGCCTCGCGCTTCTTCAATTCTCTTGAGGAAGAAACGAAACTGAAGTCAAAGGCGTCTTAACTAGTTTCTATTTGACTGTGACCTTGAGGGTGTAATCCGCGTAAGGATGCGCGACAACGTAGATATAATAATTCCCCGTCTTGGGAATTTTGCCGCTCCAGCGCTTACCCTGGTTAGACTCCTTCCCAAACTTAACTGCCTCCCCGTTGAAGTGAGGCAATCCACCTACCCAGAACTGAACAAAATTGTCACCCTCATTGTCAGTTTCTTCATGCTGAAGCCGCCATGAGGTTTGCACAGTCATGATTTGGCTTTTACGAGCACGAACCACATAACTGTCATGTGACTCGCCGCCGATGAAGCCCTTCACTGTCGCCGGACTACGCAACCGCTTTATATACTCTTGCGGAGCCTCTTGCGCCCCAGCAAAGTCTGCAACGAGCAATAAAGCTGCAAGCGCGATGAAAAGCCAAGCGGCTCTTTGGAGTTTCATTCGCATGTCTGTTTATCTCTGTTCTAGTCAACTTCCGTTTTTAACTCAAATCGCCAGCCTGACCTTTTTCCGGGTCTTGGCTGCTAATGGGCGGGGTCCAACTGGGCAATCTTCTGCTCAATCTCGCTCAGGGCCTGCCGCAGCGATTGCGTGTAGCGCTCGTTCGAAGAAGATTCGATCTGCCGAAGCACGTAGGTACGGGAGAGCAATAGGCCCTGCCGTTCGCGCTGCGCTTTCTTCTCCTTGTCGGCGGCCTGACTCGGGGGAGCTTGGGCATCCCGATCTTTGTCTTTAGCGGCTTCCATTTGCGACTCAACCGATTTGCTTTCCCAGCCTCGGGCCATGAACAAATTATAGAAAGTATTACCAGCTGAAGCGACCAAATTCTTCTGCCAGGCCCTTCAATTTATAATCCTGCCCTGCTGGGAACTTCAGGCGCGGCCCTGCCTTGAGATTTCAGTAGAACGGTTTTTGAGTTGTTTTGAGATCAAACGCGAGGAGTGTAATGCAAAACTCTGACCCTAATCAGCCGGCAACTGTGCGCCGCAGTGAGCTTGCCTGCCCGGCCCATTCCCTGAAGATGATGGCCAAGGCCGCCGCCGGAGAGGCCGACGAGGTGATCTTCGACCTTGAGGATGGCTGCGCTCCCTCGCAGAAAGTCGCGGCGCGCAAGACTCTCATTGAAGCTTTCAACACTCTGGATTTTCTGGGCAAGATCCGCGCCTTCAGAGTGAATGGGATCCATACCAAATTTTTCTATCGTGACGTGATCGAAGTGGTTGAAGCTGCGGGAGAGAAGATCGATGTGCTGGTGGTGCCCAAGGTCCATGAAGCCGCCGATGTGCTGTTCGCCGACCGCCTACTCAGCCAGATTGAACAGAACATGGGCTGGCTGGCGGGACGCATCCGGCTGGAAGTGCTCATTGAGAGCGCCCGCGGTGTGCTGCACGCCGAGCAGATCGCGGCGGCCACGCCGCGCTTGGCGGGATTGATTTTCGGCGTGGTGGATTATGCCGGCAACATCGGGGCGCGCGAGCCGGTGCGGGAACAGTTCGCGCTGTACCACTACGCAAAAGCCAAGACTGTGGCCGCCGCCCGGGCCGCCGGCATTGACGTAATTGATGGCGTCACGCTCCAGTTCCGTGACCTGGAGCAATGTGAGCATGACTCGCGCTCCGCCGCGCAAATGGGCTTTGACGGCAAGTGGGCCATTCATCCCGATCAGGTGACGGTCATCAATCGTGTCTTCACGCCATCGCCGGAAGAACTCACGCGGGCGCGGGAGATCCTTGAGGCTTACCAGAAAGCAGATGTGGGCTCAGGCGCTGGAGCGTTTGTTTACAAAGATGAGATGGTAGACGCAGCCAGCTTGCCCATCGAACGCAAAAAGCTGGCAATCGCGAAGAAGACCGGGCTGATATAGAATCGCCGTTCTGCCGTTCTACAGAGTCGCCGCATGGCTCCTGCTGCCACCAAATCCGAGCTGCAACAAGAACTAAAGAGCGCCGTCGGCGAGCTGTGCCGCAACTTCCCGGATACTTACTGGCGGGAGCTGGATGCGAAGCGCGCCTATCCGGAAGAGTTTGTGCAAGCGCTGACCCAGGCCGGCTACATGGCCACGCTGATTCCCGAAGAATTCGGTGGCGCGGGCTTGGGAGTTACCGAAGCTGCCGTGATTCTAGAAGAGATCCATCGCTCCGGTGGCAACGCCGCAGCTTGCCACGCGCAGATGTACATCATGGGCACGCTTTTGCGGCACGGATCGGAAGCGCAGAAGAAGAAATACCTGCCCGCGATCGCCGCCGGTAAACTTCGCCTTCAGGCATTTGCCGTGAGTGAGCCTACCACGGGTTCTGACACCACACGGATCAAGACCATGGCCGCACGTAAGGGCGATCAATATGTCATCAAAGGGCAGAAGATCTGGATCTCGCGCGCGGAGCACTCTGATTTGATGCTGCTGGTGGCGCGGACCACGCCTCTGGAACAGGTGAAGAAGCGAACTGAAGGCCTCTCCGTGCTGCTGGTGGACATGAAGCAGGCCGCCGGCCACGGGCTTACGATCCGGCCCATCCGTACCATGATGAACCATGCCACTACGGAAGTTTTTTTTGACGATGTGGAAGTGCCCGCAGAAAACCTGATCGGCGAAGAAGGCCAGGGCTTCCGCTATCTTTTGGATGGCATGAACGCCGAACGAATTTTGATTGCCTCGGAGTGCATCGGCGACGGGCGCTGGTTCGTGGAGCGCGCTTGCCGTTACGCCAAAGAGCGTGTGGTTTTCGGGCGTCCTATTGGACAGAACCAGGGCATACAGTTCCCGCTGGCCCGAGCCTATGCCAACGTGGAAGCGGCGGCGCTCATGGTCGCTCAAGCGGCGCAGCTGTTCGATTCACATCAGCCCTGCGGCGCGCAGGCTAACATGGCCAAGCTGCTGGCCGCTGACGCTTCCTGGGAATCCGCCAACGCTGCTCTGCAGACCCACGGTGGCTTCGGGTTTGCCGAAGAGTACGACGTGGAGCGCAAGTTTCGTGAGACACGCCTCTATCAGGTGGCGCCAGTTTCCACCAACATGATTCTGGCTTATATCGCCGAACACGTGCTGGGGCTGCCGCGGTCGTACTGATTTAATTTTGCGACCGACGTTTTCAATATCCTGGAGTGAATGTATGCCGATCAAACAAGGATGGACAGGGCGGGTTTACGAAGACTTTGAGCTGGGTGACATTTACCAGCATCCGCTGGGCCGCACCGTAATCGCTGCGGACAACATCTGGTTCACACTGCTGACGCAGAACACTAACCCCATCCATTTTGACCACGCCTATGCAGCCAAAACCGAGTATGGCAAACCTCTGGTGGATTCGACCTTCACGCTGGCGCTGGTAACCGGGCAATCCGTTATGGACATTTCCCAGAACGCCATGGCCAACTTGGGATGGGACGAAGTCCGGCTGCCCAATCCACTGTTTGAAGGCGACACTGTCTATTCGCGTAGCGAGGTGCTGGAGAAACGCGAATCAAAATCCCGGCCCAACGTCGGCATTGTGCGCTTTAAGACCACCGGGTACAAGCAAGACGGGACGGTGGTGATCGAATTCAAGCGAACGGTGATGGTGTACCGGCGCGGACACGTGCCACAGATGTCCCCGCCTGCACCCGCGCAAACTACTTGAGTTGGAGAAAAAAGCCCTGCTTGTCCAAGCAGGGCCTGTGGGCAATCTCGTTTCCCGAATCAGGGTTCAGAATCGGTTCCTGAGGGTATAGCCGATGGACACGCCAAAGCGAGTCACGCGCGGGCCGGAGAACTCAAAGTTGTTACGAACAAAGTAAACATGCGCTTCCGGACGTAGGAAGATGCTCCTGAACACATAAAGTCGAAGGCCGCCACCGAGATGTCCCATGAAATGGTTGCTGCTCTGGTAATTCTTGCATCCGGTAAAACTGCAGGTGAAAAAAGGCGTATAGAAACGAAGGCTCTCCGAGCCGATTCCCCCCTGCAGCTCAGCTTGCGCCTTCTTTCCCAGAGGCGGAGCAAACACGGCATTGACATCGTAGAGAATAGGACGGTAGGGCTGGAAGAACAAATTCACGTTCTGATGGGCTCGGTAAGTGGCTTCAGCGCCGATACCGAAGTACTTATGGAAGAAAAGGAAGTCTCCGCTGAAGACTGGGTAAGCGCCGCCGCCAATGCTTTGCGCGGTGAAACCAGCCGAGGCTTCGGACGCCGCGGTTCCAGTGACTGTGCCGACGCCAAAAGCCAAATCAAACTGCTGGGCGTGGGCAGCGCTTGCTGTTACAAGGAGCATGCAAAAGGACGCAACTACTAACAATAGTCTTTTCAAGTTACNNNGGCCGCGCCGCAATGTCCAGCCTCTTTGGTATCAGCAAGATTGCAACTTTGGGCCAAGACCATGCCCAACGGAATCGCAGAACAAGACGGCGAGCGTCTTGTGTCGCGCAGCGAGCTCAGTCACCGTATACAATTTCAATCATCTTAAAGATCGAGGAGGGCATCGACTTATGCAAAGGAACGCAAGCGCACACTGGAGTGGCGGGTTGAAGGACGGCAAAGGGACCGTCAGCTCAGCCAGCGGGGTCCTCAAGAACACTCCTTATTCTTTCGCAACTCGTTTTGAATCGCAGCCGGGCACCAATCCGGAAGAGCTGATTGCAGCGGCGCACGCCGGATGCTTCAGCATGGCCCTTTCCGGGCAACTCGGCGGCGCCGGGATGACCGCACAGTCCATCGACACTACGGCCACGGTGACACTGGAAAAACTCGACTCCGGCTTCGCCATCACCACTGTGCACTTGCAGGTCAAAGCCAAAATTCCCGGCGCTGACAAGGCCAAATTTGATCAGGCAGCCAAGAACGCCAAAGAAGGCTGCCCCATTTCCAAGCTGCTCAATGCCAAGATCACCATGGACGCGCAACTGGAAAACTGAGACACGGCAATGGCACCCAACGTATACACGGAGGCTGAATGGATTTGCTTGCGTTCATGTTCTTGAATTCGCCGCGAATCGCTTTTCCCGACGGCTTTACTCCCCATCTGCAGCTTCTGCTGCGCTGGATCCACTTCGTCGCCGGAATCTCCTGGGTCGGTCTGCTGTACTTTTTCAACCTGGTGAACACTCCCTTCTTGAACGAGATCGACGCTTCCACCCGCTCCAAGGTCGTACCTCTGCTGATGCCGCGCGCGCTGTGGTGGTTCCGTTGGGCTTCCGTGGTTACGGTCTTCGCCGGAATCTGGTATTGGATGATGATCGTTAGTGCCGACGCCCACAACGCTCAGGCGAGCGGCGGCGGCGCCATCGGGACCTTCTTTGGCCTTTGGACGCTCGCCTTCGCCGTGGAAATGGCCCTGCTGATGGGCCCCGCAGAAATCTTGAGGAAAGGCCCGGTGTTTGGCGTGATCATTGGCGTTGTGGTCTTGTGCGCTGGGTGGCTCTATCTGGCCTTGAATTCACACGGCTGGGAGAGCAATCGCTTGCTGGCCATCGGCATCGGTGGCGGACTCGGCTGGTTCATGATGCTGAACGTCTGGGGAATCATTTGGCGCGCGCAGAAAAAGATCATCCGCTGGACTGCCGAAGCCGCTGGCGGTGGAACACCCATGCCAGTCGAAGCTGCGCGGCTGGCTCGCCTGGCGCTGCTCACATCGCGAACCAACTTCGTGCTCTCATTTCCCATGCTGCTTTTCATGGCCGTGGCCAGCCATTACCCCATCTTCGGACCGTAAGAGGTTTGCTCGCTTTGTGACGCAGATTGTCAGGACAGCGCACATAGGAATAATATTTGGCAGGCCCCCGGGGAAAACATCATGAAGAAGCTCAGCTTTGTAGTTTCTCTTCCTGGCGAGAACAAGTACCTGCGCGAACAGGCGGCCGTGGCGAAAGCAACGGCGCAGCGGCTCGGCCTCAATGTCCATGTGATGAATGCCTACAGTGATGCAATAGTTCAGAGCCAGCAATTACTGGAAATCATTCAATCATCTTCCGCCCCGCTTCCCGACGGCATCATTATTGAGCCGGTGAATGACACGGGCTTGCCGCGCGTCGCTGAGGCTGCGGCGGCGGCCGGCATAGGCTGGGTGATCAGCAACGCGCGGGTCGATTATCTGGAACTGCTTCGTAAAACTTCAAAAGCTCCGGTCTTCGCGATATCCCAGGACCATACCGAAATTGGCCGCATGCAGGGGCGGCAATTTGCCGCACTTTTACCTGGAGGTGGTTCCGTCTTATATATGCGGGGGCCAGCCGCTAATTTTCTCTCTTCGCAACGAGCTGCGGGCATGGAAAGCGTGGTACCCGAAAATATGCAGGTGAAAACGTTGAAGGTGCAGTGGACTGAAGAAAGCGCCTACAAGTCGGTATGTTCCTGGCTGCGCCTGTCCACTGTGCATGCGGCAGACATTGATTTGATCGCTGCGCAGAATATTGACTTCATCATGGGCGCAAGAAAGGCGTTTCAAGACCAGACGGAAGGCGCAGAACAGAAGAACTGGCTCAGCCTGCCCTATGTTGGCGCAGGCATTCTCAACCTGGTAAAACCACTGGTTGATCAAGGCGTCCTGGCTGCTGCCGTCATTATCTCAACCACAGTGGACATTGCGCTTGAGATGTTGGTCCGGGTCCTGGAACATGGCTCGCAACCACCGGAATACAATTTTGTTCAGGCGTCATCGTACCCGGAATTGGAAGCGCCAGCCAAAGGACAAAGACTTCCCGCTGGAAAACCTAAGTAAGGCATGCTGGCTACCGCTGTGACCTTGGATTGTCTTACTCATCACAAGCGAGAGGCTTTTTTGAAATGAAAACTTTCCTCTTAATCGTCAAAATCTTCTTCCTGTGGATCTGCTTGCCGCTGGTTCTGGGCATCGTGTTCGTGGTGCTTCCGTGTTACACCTTGGGAGAACTTGGATCAACACGTTTGTGGTGCGGCTATAAAGACCTGCCTCCTTACGCGGGGCTGCAGTTCCTGGTGGGCTTGGCAATCGGTTTCGCGATCGCATTTTTTGTCACTCGTCGAACTCGTTTGCGTTCATCGCCCGGTGGTGGATGAGCGGCCCCAGCCCAGACCTTTAGGTCTGGGTGAGCGAAGCGAATTAGCCGCGTAGACAATCGGAAATATTGCGCTTTAGCGCTGGCATTCTCTGGAATCGCGATTGACCCGGCAGCACCATAGCTAAAGCCTGCGCCTCAAGAGAACAATGAGCGCCCACATCGTGAATCCCCGCCCTTGCTGCACAAAGGGTACCTCGCAATTGTCGTGAAGGACAGAATTCAAGGAAGAGCGGAAAACTGCGGCCACCCTCCAACTGACCCCTTAATAAGAAGTGGGAGTTGACATTTTTGTCTATATATGTAGACTTAACTTGTTATGAAACTCGTCCGCACCTCCCCACAAACCCGATTGCTGATTGCGTCCTTGCTCGACCGTCCGGCCGACTGGCGCTACGGCTATGACCTGTCTCGCGAGACCGGACTGAAGTCCGGAACGCTATATCCCATCCTCATGCGCCTGGCCGAGAAATCGCTGCTTGAGACGCGTTGGGAAGAACCGACCGGGGACGGTCGTCCGCCGCGTCACATGTATCGCCTGACCGGCCTGGGCCAGCGCTGGGCCCGCGAAGAGGTGCGCCGCTCTCGCCCCAGCCGGGCTCTGAACCCAGCCTACGGAGATCGTTAATGCCCGACACTGCCGCAAGCCGGATCATGAAGAGCGTTCTCATCTGGGCGATTCGGTTGTATCCGCCTGAGACCCGCTCCTGGGGCGAGGCCATCGTGGCGGAGGCAAACTCCGTCACCGAGTTCAGCTCAGCGCTGTCCTGGACAGCAGGAGGACTTGTGGTTGCATTTCGTGCTTTCTTCTCGCGTCTAATCCGCCGTCCGGCGGCGAATAAAGGACCGGCGATCATCGTCCAGATTCCTCCGCCGCTGCCGTGGAAGCTTGCCCTCGTGTGTTTTGCGATTTCAGGAGCGCTATTGTTCGTTCCCGAAGTACGCCAGGGCCTGAGTGTCACATTCTCCGCTTGGCGCTCCGAATTCAGGCCGCCTGACGAAACCGCCAAGTGGGAGAAGATCGGGCGCGAAGCCGAGAGCAGAGGAGATGCCGCTGCCATGGCATTCGCCGCCATGCGGCTACCCGGCAGGGAGGGCGCACACTTTGAGGAGGCAGTGGGCCTGGCTGAGCGCGCCGTTGCCAAAGATCCAAGCCTCACCTGGACCTACTACTTTCTTACATATCGCATCGGCGACTCCGGGGTCCACGGATCGCCGCATCCCGAACTAACCCAGCATCTGCAAAGCTGGGACCCAAAAAACGCCGTGCCTTACCTTGCTGAAGCGGATGCGATTGCTCGTGCCCACAGGGACGATCCGCAATGGCGCGGACGGTCCGGCTTCAGCCCGGAACAAATCGTTCGTATCCGCGGACGCGATCCCCGGTGGCTCGACTTGATGGATCGCGCTTTCGCGGCGCCGGTTTATGACACTTACTTCGCCCGGCGCTTGGACCTTGACCTCCAGGTCATGCAGCGGCTCGGTGCGTTGGATCCGCAGCGTGCCATGAGCGCCCACCTGTATTACGTACTTCCCAGTCTTTTGAATTTGCGTGAGTATTCTGCCCTGCGCCTTGCCCAGGGCGAGGAGGCGGAGCGTGCCGGTCAGTGGGAAAATGCTGCAAGCCAGTATTGGGCCGTCGCCCAATTCGGTCAGCGCGTGTGCCTGGGTGGTAAGACGGATGTGGAACCCATGATCGCCCGGGTATTGCAGGAAACGTCCTTCAAACATCTGCAGCCGGTTTTGCTCAAGTTGGGACGCGCGCAGGAGGCCCAAACTGTCGCCTATGAGGCGCAATTGCAGGACCCAGGGGGCCCGGAATGGCGTGCGCGTTTCCAGTCACAGTCGCAAAGGCTCGAAACATTTTCTCTCGCCAGCGGGCTCTTCATTCACATCTTCGCGATTGCACTCGACGCCTCGGCTTTCCTGATGGTGATTGTCTTATTCACTCTTGCCGTGAGGCGCGCTCCGAGGTTCGTCCGGTTCAGCCTGACCTACGCACCTCTGGTGCTGGTCCTGAGTTGCGTCTGCCTGCTGTGCGCTTATCATCCATACGCCGCATTCTACAAGTCCTACTTGGCCAACCATTCGGCACACGATTTCGAGTCAGTTGCGAATTTCCTCATGGTGTCCGGCGCTCCTGGATACGACAACAACACGGCCACACCAGCCAAAATTGCCATTTACTTCTGGTGGGCCATCCTCTCCACCGGTGGTGGAATCGGCATTTGGCTGGTGTCAAAGGCAGTGTGGAAGACAGCGCGCAGGCCTTCCAATTCACCCGCATTTTAGAGCGGTTCTCGTGATGGGCAAATCGAGACTTAGAAGCCTTGCAACAATTCCGTGCCTGTAGCAGCGAGGCACCGAGCGATGTGGCGTTCTGTCCCCGCCACAAGGTATCCATGACGAGACAAGTATCAGGGCATGACTTGAGCGCCGTAGGCGCGGGATGAGTTAGCCCAGGCCGGGAGGCCTGGGTAAGCGTGGAAATAATCCCGAGCCCCGGAGGGGCGACACACTAACCGAATACATATTTGGGATCAAACTCAATCTTGTGTTTTCTGAGCAACGCGCTGGGCTAACCCATTTCGCGCCTCCGGCGCTGGATGCACAATGGTTCCGGAATCTCAATCAGCATGGCCACATTTGCCCTTGCAACTTATGTGTCTTTAATGGTACGATACTATATTTATATTTCAACGGTACTGTAAAGAAAAATTAACCCCCGGACGGTCAGAAACCGAAAGTAAGGCGGTGACGGAAAATATGGACTGACAAAACCTCCAAACCACACCCATTTTGACCCAGTTTTGGGCTGATTTTGATGCTTTTGAAGCCTCTTTTCTGGGGTCGACCGAAGGTAAGTCCTTTCGAATCCTAGTTGGCCAGGGGGAGGGGGTAGGGGTAGATTTTTGGTAGTTGGGTGTACCAGTAATTTGGCAATGGAAAAGCCAAAACAGCTTAACTTTATGCAAAGCCACAAAGTGCTTCAGATCGCCACTGAGCAGCCGATACCGCAGGCCCGCTACGCCTACTACCGGCGCTGCCAGCAGTTTCGCAAAAACGGTCAGCAGTGCAAAGCCCCGGCGGTGAAAGGCGAGACGATCTGCCACCAGCATGCCCAGCAGGCGGCCACAGAAGACCGCCGGACGCGGCAGCGGTGCGAGTTGCTGTCTCGGCCCGGCCTGGGATTGGGAGATTTCAACTCGGTGCAGCGCACAATCAGCGCCATGATGCAGGCGATTCTCAATGACAGTATTGATTTGAAAACAGCAGGACGGCTGATTATCGAAATTCAGATGGCTTCAAAGCTGTTACGGCGTAATTGCAATCACCCGCAACGGACTTCCCGAGCCGTTCACAATTTTCAGCGGCGCGGCGATCACCACGGCGCCCGCGGGCGGCAACTGGTCCAGGTTGCACAGCCCAGCCAGGCCGAATTTGCCGCTGCCATGCATGATGTAGTGATTGGGAAAAGGCGGATCGAAAGTGGCGGCGCGGCCCGCGTCCGTGCCTACCGTCTCCACGCCCACGCCCAGCACATCGCGCTGCTTGGCCAGGAAATCCGAACATTCCTTCACGAACCCCGGAGTGTGCGGGCCGTCTTTCCCGAGATTGATGTACTGCTCCGGGTCGGTGCGCTTGGACCATCCTGTGCGCAACAGCATCCAGGCCCCGGCGGGAATGCGACCGTGCTTCCCTTCCCATTGCGTAACCCGATCCACCGTCAGCAGGAAGTCGGGGTCCTTGGCGACGTCGGCGGTCACGTCGATCACGCAGGCCGGGCCAACAAACTTCTTGGGACTGATTTTGTCCACGCTGTTCTCCGGCAGGTCCTTGCCGCTGACCCAATGGATAGGCGCGTCAAAGTGCGTGCCGGTATGCTCGCCGGTCTCAAAGCCGTTCCAGTACCAGGCCGGACCACGCTCGTCATAACGCGAAATCTCCCAGATGCGGAACTGCGGCGTGTTGGGCCACTGCGGCGGCAGCGGCAGCAACGGAGTCTGCGGGCTGAGCGGCTGGGTCAGATCGACCACGCGCAACGAGCCGCTGTTGAGTTGGGAGATGAGTTCGGCGAGGGCGTTGGCCATGAACACTCCTTTCACCGCAGAGGCGCGGAGACGCGGAGAACAAGATCGATGTCAGAAAATCTAGTCAGTTTACTCCGCCTGTGGTCAGTCGATGAAGCTAGAACAGCGGAACACTCACTTCCCTGGCTCTCCGCGCCTCCGCGTCTCCGCGGTGAGTTCTTCAATATGCCGTTTGAACTGGAACCGGTTTTCCAGCAGCGACAGCTCGGTCACGTATCCTTTTGGCCCAATCGCTTCGACCTTGGTAATGATGGAAGCCAGCTCTTGGCTTTTCATTGCCTGATCGAAGGCCCACGTGAATTCCTCGATGGAGCGGACCGTCTCCGCTCGTGGAACGCCGGCGGCGCGGGCAATCCCTTCCAGGTCGCTGCCGGTGGAAGTTGCCGTGGGAAATCCGCCGACGGAGAGCAGGCTTTCGTTGTCAAAGACCACGTGCACCAGGTTCTTCGGACGGTAGCGCGCCAGCGTAGTAAAGCCGCCAAGATTCATCAGGACAGAACCATCGCCATCAAAGACCACAACTTTCTGCTCGGGCAGACAGAGCGCGAGGCCGAGGCCGGTGGAAGAAGCCAATCCCATGGCGTGCTGCAGATAAAAAAAGTTTGGTCGGTGTCCCAGCGATTGCAGTTCCGCAGCCACGGCGCCCATGATGGTCACCACCAGGCAATCTTGCAGCCGGTCGTAGATGGAACGCAGACACTCCAGCCGTTGCATCATGCAGGCTCCTCCCACATGAGTTCGCGCGTTAGCAACAGCGCAGCGGGGTGCAGACTGCTATGAGCCAGGATTTGCGCTTCGGCAATGCGTTTTTCAACCTTCGCTGGATCGTCGAGAAACGCGTAAGGAATTCCCAGTGCCCGCAGCAGCGGCTCGGTAGCGCTGCCGCCCTGCGTCTGCCAGGGGTCGCGCTCGCCGAAGTACCCGCGATAGCTGATGACCATGAGCAGCGGGATGCGGTAGAGCAGCGCGAAGGAAACAATGCCGTTGATGCTGGCCAGGAAGCCGTGGTTCTGCATCAGCATGGCCGATTTCACGCCTGCAAAATGCGCGCCGGCGGATACGCCCACACCTTCCTCTTCCTTGGCCAGCCGCACCAGGATCATCTGAGGATCGTCTTCGGCCATGCGAATCAGGTGTACCAGCCAGGTCTCTGGCAGCGCGGAAACCAGCCCGATGCCGCACTTTTTCAGTGCCGCGTACACCACGCGCGAGTTGGCCAGCGAGACCGGCATGTGAGAAGGAAGTAGCTTACAAGGAATTGCGCATCATCGCAAAGCCTCTGCAACTGGGAGGCGGCTCAAACACTGATCAAGGCAGGATCTTGTGCGTGAAGAAACCAGTTATCAACCACGACGCGGCGGCAAAACCATTTCTTGCTCAGCAACAGTCGAGCTACACGGTTGCGCAGGTTGCGGGGAATATGGCTTTCAAGGATCTCGCTATGAGTACGCCCCTTGGAGAATCGGTCCGCCAGGAGCGCCGAATAATGCTCCAGGCGATCGCGAGTGTATCTCCCGTCGGCCGAGGTGATGACTTTGGCTGCAAGGAGCCCCGACTCAACCGCCGGTCGAATACCCTCGCCGCTTTGTGCATATGCCAAGCCCGCTGAATCGCCAATCAGCATGACCGAATCATCCAACAATTTCCGGCGAGAGTAGCCAAACAGCATATAGGCGTGCCCGGACAGCCGCTTCGGAAGATCAAATGTCACCTTTCCATTTGCTCGCAGAAACTCAAGAAATCGGCTGACGTGCTGGGGAAGAGCATGCTGGTCCAGGCGGCCGAGGCCGATGTTGAGGAAATTGCCTTTGCGAAAACACCAGCCGTAACCTTGGAGGTCCCGGCAAAAATAAAGCTCAGGCACCTCTGGCGCTATATTGCATGAGGCCGCCTGTTGGCTGTCCATCGCGAATTCAATCTCCTGAGCTATGACCGGCTCTGGTGCGCTGGTGTTGCCTATCAATCGAGACACCGGACAAAAATGGCCTCCCGCGCCAATCAGTAAGCGCGTCTTGATCTCGCCGTTGATGATCCAGAAATCGCCGTCGCGCTCAACGCTGACGATGGGAACGCCTTCCTGAGTGTGCGCTCCCGAGCGCCTAAGCAGGTACTCGTCAAACTCACATCGCCGGATGCCATAGCTGACGATTCGATCGTACCTAACGTCAACCTCTCGCTGCCCCATGCAACTTACGCGGAAGCCGGTGATCGGCTGAAAGGTGCGCCAGGTTGCATAATCTTTAGGCAAGATTTCGAGCGTCTGAAGAACGAAGGGCGTGATCCAACCCCCACACACTTTGTCGCGTGGGAAGACCGACTTGTCGAGGATGACAACATGCAATCCTGAGGAACGAAGCGCCCAGGCGCATGACGATCCTGCAGGTCCACCGCCCGCGATCAGGACATCGCATGAATACATTCTGCGTACTGTCCAGTCTGGTTGGTTGTGTTCTGATTCAAGCGGTCTCGAGTCCAGGGCAGAGAATCGCAGTTGCGGCCAGCAAAGACGAGTTGAAACAGTTGTAGAGTCCCGACTCGAAACGCCGCAATTGAGCCCGCGAGATACAAACGCCACATTCGTGCAAAATCGCGCCCGAAGTGGTCCACCACGTCATCATAGGACTGCTCAAACCTGCCCAGCCAGCATTCAATCGTCTTGGCGTAATGAGAGCGAAGGTTCTCGATATCGATCACGCTGAAGTCCTGCGGCTCGATGACGTTGATCGCTTCGCGAAGGCTTGGCACGTAAGCGCCCGGGAAAATACGCTTGCGTATCCAGGCACTGAAAGACTGAGGACGATTTCTCCCGATAAAATGCAGCAGCCCGCGACCACGGTTGCCGATGGTCCGGTGAATCACGCGGCCTAGTTGAGCATAGTGCTGGCGCCCAATGTGTTCCAGCATGCCAAGCGATACGAACGCGTCGAACGTGCCGACGATGTTGCGGAAATCATCTTCAATAAACTCGACCCTGGAGCCCAGCCCTTCTCGTTGGGCTCGTTCCCTGGCAAACATGATCTGCTCGTGAGAAATATTGAATGCTTTCACGCGAACTCCATAATATTTGGCCATGTGAATCGCCAGCGCGCCCCACCCGCATCCGGCTTCGACCACGGTCTCGTCCGGCCGCAGCCAGAGCTTGCGGCATACCAAGTCCAGTTTTGCCATCTGCGCCTCTTCAAGTCTGGCATTTTCGCGGGGGAAATAGGCGCACGTGTAGACGAGTTGCGGATCAAGCCAAAGCCGGTAGAAATCCGCCGAGATGTCGTAATGGTGACGAATGTTCTCGCGTGAGGCGCGCGGGGTATTCGACTGAATCCAACCGACCCAGCGGGACACCATTTTAGCCGCCATTACCTGCGGCATTTGATAAATAGCCTCGAGCAGACGAACCAGATCGCCATCTATTTCAATCTGACCATTGCTGTACAAATCCCCAAAGTTCATCTCTGGGTTGAGCAATAGAGCAAGCAGCGTCTGCCGGTCCTTGAGGCGAATGACTGGAATCGCGGACGACGGTCCTAATTCTGCGGGAGGTCCGAGCTCGAGGCGAATCTGAGCAGAACCAGCAATCTTATGGATTGTTCGCAGCAGGTAGCGATCCAACCAAGCGCTCTGCATTAGCAAGTTTCCTCACCGGGTCAATATTGGACATCTTACAGGCAGAATATGCAAGACCCCTTT
>WNFN01191389.1_pt1 | contig 15464 bp, 14 predicted proteins | sample 5400161 | NCBI WGS metagenome assembly WNFN01 (sample SAMN13153353, study PRJNA577476) | soil metagenome | isolation source: 80 cm saprolite on Douglas fir-dominated hillslope | place: USA:California | collected 2013-09-17
AAAGAAAACAAGGCCGAAAACGGCGTCATGGAAGAGAAACCGAAGGAGACGACGGTCGAGTTTCTGGCGTCGCTGGCAGCGGTCCTGGTTACCGGACTGTTCATCATCACTTTTGTGATGCAGGCGTTTGAAATCCCATCCAGCTCGATGGAGAACACGTTGCTGATCGGCGACCACGTCTTCGTGAACCGGATCCAGTTTGCTCCAAAGAGCTCGTGGGCTGGGCCCTTGCTTCCCTATCGCGATGTGCGCCACGGGGACATCGTGGTATTTCTGTCTCCGGCCGAACCGGGGCTGTACGTAGTGAAGCGGATCATTGGCACGGCGGGCGATCACATCCATCTGCGCAACGGAGTGGTGTATCGGAATGGCGAAGAGCTAAAAGAACCCTACGTCATTCACAGCCAGGATACGGCTCCTAATCCTTATCGCGATAATTTTCCGGCAGTGCCACCGTCGGAATCGTATAACGTCTACCCGTCGTGGGAACAAGAACTGCCGATGCACATTCAGGGTGACGATCTCGTAGTGCCTCCCGATCATTATTTCGCGATGGGAGACAACCGCGATGTGAGCCTGGACAGTCGCTTTTGGGGCTTCATTCCCAAAGAGAACGTGATTGGGCGGCCCATGTTCATCTACTGGTCGTTTGAAACGCCGGGGGATCAATACCGGAAAACTGCAATTGGCGACCGAGTGGGATTCCTGGCGCATGTGATCATTCACTTCTTCGACGAAACACGGTGGCGGCGGACTTTGCGAGTCGTGCGGTGAAGCTTTCTTCAAAACGGCGCGTGGTGGCAGTTGTGACCGGGATTGTGTTGCTGCTGTTTCTGCTGCGTCCCGGGGCATCGCGGTTGAAGGCGCGCATTGCGGGCTCGATCAGCGCGGCGGTGGCTCGTCCAGTGGACATAGGCTCGGTCCACATCCGGCTGCTGCCGCGGCCGGGCTTTGATCTTGAAAACCTGGTCGTGTACGACGACCCTGCTTTCGGCGCTGAGCCCATGCTGCGAGCGGGCCAGGTCACGGCCGACCTGCGGCTGACTTCGCTGGTCCGGGGAAGGCTTGAGCTTGCGCGTCTTGACCTTACCGAACCAAGCGTGAACCTGGTGCGTGGAGCGAACGGGCGCTGGAACCTGGGAGTGCTGCTCCAGCGCGCGGCGCAAACACCTCTGGCTCCCACGGCGAAGGCAAAATCTGAGCCGCGTCCCGCATTTCCCTACATTGAAGGCAGCTCGGCACGAATCAACTTCAAGATCGGGCAGGAAAAAAAGTCCTATGCGCTGACTAACACTGATTTCGCCTTCTGGCAGGATTCGGAAAATGCCTGGGGCTTGCGCCTGAAAGCGCAACCGTTTCGTAGCGACTTGAGCCTGAGCGACACCGGTACCCTGCGAGTGAATGGAACCTGGCAGCGTGCGGCTAACCTTCGCGAAACTCCCCTGCAATTCAGCCTGGAATGGGATGGGCCGCAGCTTGGGCAGCTCACGAAGTTCCTTACCGGCAGCGACAAGGGATGGCGTGGAGCTCTGCAATTGAACGCCACGGTATCCGGGACTCCTGAGCATTTGCAGGTGAGCAGTGATGGCTCGATCCGGGACTTTCGCCGATATGATATTTCGAGCGGGGAATCCTTACTGCTGGCTGCGCACTGCGACGGCCAATACAGTTCGCTCGACCACGCAGTGCACGAACTATTCTGTCGAGGTCCGGTGGGGAATGGCGCCATCACTTTGCACGGCGACATGGGATTCCCCGGAAGTCATAAGTACGACCTAATGCTGATGGCTGAGAATGTTCCCGCCAGCGCCGTGGTCGCACTGGCCCAACGGGCCAAGAAAAACATGCCGACTGATCTGACCGCCACGGGAGACGTCGAGGGCAGTCTGTCTATCCGAGAGAACGGAGCATCAGCGCAAGGGGCGCAGATTCTGGGAAGTGGCGAGATCGCCAAACTTCACTTGAGATCGGCTAGCAACAAAGTGGAACTTGATCTGGACAGCATTCCGCTCGTTCTCGCATCGGCCGATTCGGTTGAGATTGCTTCGCTGGAGAAAAAGCTATTCTCTTCGACGAATGCTCGGTCCGGCCCGCAATCTTTCGCTGGACCGTTCCTTGAGTTCGGGCCGTTCCCACTGGGCATTGGCCGCGGTTTGCAGCCCGTAGTGCAGGGATCGGTTGGTCGCTCTGGTTATCGCGTCTCGCTGACGGGAGAGGCGGAGGTTGCACGAGCGTTACGAGTGGCGCGACTGTTTGGTTTGCCCACCTTGAGCACAGCAGCCGAGGGTGTGGCACAGGTTGATCTCCAGATTGCAGGATCGTGGACAGAATGGGCGACCGGAGGTCCGTCTACTTTCGCTGGACCGCAAGTTATGGGCACGGCGAAGTTGCATAACGTTCGCGTCGAAGTCCGCGGCGTGGACGGGCCGATAGAGATTACCTCCGCGAACTTACAGCTCTTGCCTGATGTGGTGCGCGTCGCCAAGCTGAATGCGAACGCAGCGCACGCGCTGTGGACGGGATCGCTGGAGTTGCCGCGGGGTTGCGGAACTCCCGGCGCATGTGCGGTGCGCTTCAATCTCAGCGCAAATGAAGTCGGCTTAAGCCAAATCAGTCAGTGGGTTGGTCCGGGTCCGAAGAAGCAGCCCTGGTACAAGGTCTTGTCGCCAAGCACGCAGGCGGGTCCGTCATTCCTGGCTAGCCTGCGGGCCTCCGGGAAGGTGCATGCCAACCGGCTGCTCGTTCGCGACCTTATCGCGACTCATGTTTCGGCGAGTTTGAATCTGGATTCCAGAAAATTGCGGATCTCGGAGCTACGCGGCGATCTGCTGGGCGGAAAGCAGCGCAGCGACTGGCAGGTGGACTTCAGCGTGAAACCTCCGGTCTACTCCGGGAGCGGTACCGTCATCGAGATCTCTCTGGGGCATCTGGCCGCCACAAAGGACGAGTGGATCGCGGGAACTGCTAATGGCAGCTATCAAGTAACCGCATCGGGATCAACCGCCGATGAATTCTGGCAGTCCGCCAGGGGTGTGGTGCACTTTGATCTGCGAGATGGAATTCTGCCACGGATCTCGCTTGGGGAGGATACAGGCCCGCTGAAGGTAGGGCGTTTCGAGGGTAACGCTCGCCTGCGAGACGCCAAACTTGATATGGAAGACGGTCAGCTGGAATCTCCAGAGGGGCTGTTCAGCGTGAGTGGCACGGCGTCTCTGGGCCGCGAACTTGATCTCAAGCTGGCCCGCAGCCTAGTGACGAATGCCGCTAGCACCACGTCTCCCGGATACACGATCACAGGGACGGTCACGGAACCCCGGGTTGTGCCCTTGTCGAGTCTGGAAACCCGGGCTCAGCTCAAACCTTAAGTTCAACTTTTCTGTTGTCGGTCCATTTCTGAAAGATCCCAAAGCAGGCTTCGCATTGCGGGCCGCGACTGCCCTCAGCGGCTAAAGCCACTGTTGATTTTGCAGGACTTACGGCACGGTTTAAAGCCACGCCCCTCAAAAGCAAAATCAAAGCCAGAGTTTTTCCGCAACGTGCTACAGCACATATCCTGGTCCCCGCACGACTCTGCCCGGGAGAGCGCCAGTCATCTTGCCCTGATCGACTATCGGCACGCCATTGACCAGGACGTACTCCATTCCTTCGGAAAGCTGATTCGGATTTTCGAATGTGGCCAGATCGCGCACGGTTGCAGGATCAAAGATCACCACGTCGGCCCACATCCCAGCCTTGATGAGGCCACGATCCACTAAACGCAAGCGCTGCGCCGGCAAGGCGGAGAACTTTCGAATCGCATCCTCCAGCGTTAGTGCCTTATCCTCGCGGACATACTTCCGCAAGACGCGCGGAAAGGTGCCATAAGCCCGGGGATGCGGATGCTCCTGGCCGAGAATACCTTCAGGAGACGTTCCCGAAGAATCATTGTCATGCCGAATACGGCAACTCCTGCGTAGGGATCCTCGATCAGGAAATCGAAGAGCGCATCCATCGGGTCTTTGTTCCAAAGCTTTGCGATCTCCGAAAGGCGCTTGCCCTGCAGCGGGAGCAGCTTGGGATTTTGAACCACTCCGATCATGATCGCGTCGGGACCGGGAATCTCCTGCCATTCGTTGTCCCAGGCTTTCGACGGCGCAAGCATGTCCTTGCGCATGCGCTGGCGCGCGGCGGGATCTTTCAAGCGCTCAACCAGTTTCACTGTACCGCCGTCGTGCGCCCAAGGCGGGATAAAGGCTGAGAAGTCGTTGAACCATGCAGTGTAGGCGTAGGTATCGGCGGTGACGTCGGCTCCGGCATTGCGGGCGGCATTGATCTTGGCTACGACTTCCGGCATGCGGCCCCAGTTGTTCTTGCCGGCAACTTTGATGTGCCATATCTCAACCGGGACATGAGCTTCGCGGCCGATGCGAAGCGCCTCGTCGATCGCGTCAAGCACCGAATCGCTCTCGTTGCGCATGTGTGTGGAGTAAATGCCGCCGAATTTTCCTGCTTCGGTGGCGAGGGCGATGAGTTCTTCCGTTTTGGCGTAGGGTGCGGGAGCGTATTCGAGCGCTGTGGAAACTCCCACGGTCCCGTCTTGCATGGCTTCGCGCACCAACGCTCTCATCTGTTCGAGTTGTGCCGGCGTTGGCTGCTTGTCGTCGTCGCCGAGCACCATGCGGCGGACCTGCGTGGCGCCGACATAGCTGGCGAGGTTGATGCCCATGCCCTGTTTTTCGAGCCGCGCGAAGTATTGACGAAAGGTTCGCCAATCGGGCGTGATCTTGTAATGATCGTAGCCGGAGCGGTCAGTCTGAATGATGGCGTCGTTGAGCGGAGCGACCGTGCCGCCTTCGCCGGTGATCTCGGTCGTAATGCCCTGATAAATTTTGGACGGAAGGCGCGGGTCGACCAGAATCGTCAACTCGGACTGGCCGAGCATATCGATGAAACCGGGAGCGACTACCTTACCGCCGGCGTCGATGGTGCGTTTGCGCGGCGCGGCAGCAAGGTTGCCGGTAGCGGCGATTTTTCCGTCGCGGATGCCGACATCGCCGGAATACCAGGGAGAGCCCGTCCCGTCGACGATGTGGCCATTGGTGATGACGAGATCGAAGGCTGGGACCGCTGATTGAGCTGGCAGCAGGTGAGGAGTTCCTAGCAGAACGAGTACGATGAGCCAATTAGACAATCCGGACTTAGCCTTCATCAATTTCCCCTTTCTTTAAAGTGCCGGTATGGACTGCTTCTGTGCGCCCGGAGATCGCCCCTAATGCGATCCATACTCCTAGTGCCAACCATTCGTAGCTCGTGAAATGGCCGGGGACGCCGGGGATAATCTTCATCAAGGCCATTGCGACTCCGACTAACAATCCGACGATGGCGACAATCCACTCAATGGCTGAGAGTCTGATAACTTTCGACTGCTTCGCCCGCGCCAGATAGAGACAAGCCGCACACGTGGCCGACCATCCTATCGCGCACGCCACCGAGCCGACCTCGGTAATCGGGACCAGGATCGCGTCTCCCAGGAGCATACACGCGGCCGTGGCAAGTCCCACGCAGAGGACTGCGACCGACGGGGTCTGATACTCGGCATGGACCTGCCCGGCTCGCACATCGACCATACCGCGGCGTCCCAAGGCGAATAGCAGGCGACTGGCGGCAACGAAGTTTCCGTTGAAGCATTTAAACAGCGAGAGCGTAGCTGCGGCGAGAATGATGTTCACGATCCAGCGCGAGCCAACCGCCCGCTGGAAGGCCACGGCCGTCATGAACTTCTCGCCAATCAGTTGGTGCCAGGGCGCGACGAAGCCGACCGCAGCCACCACAATCGTGTAGAAGAGAATGCCGACGGCAATGGCCATCCAAATTGCGCGAACGAAACCGCGGCTACGGAAGTCGGGGCTCGCTTCTTCCGCGGCCTTGCCCACGGATTCGAATCCGGTCATGAAATAGGGCACGATTTGAATTACCAGCAGAATCGAAACCAGTGGGGCATGGGTGAACAAGGGCGGAAAGTTGCGCGGCGATCCGCGGCTCGCACCCAGCGCCACAAATAGGATGAAGAGCGCGAGCGTGCCAAAGCTGGTCCAATTCTGAAAGGCAGCGCTCAGGCGGATGCCGCGATAATTCAGCACAGTGAGAATCGCTGTGAGTCCAAGCCCGATCGCAAGGTGCGGAAGGAAAATTGGGCGCCCGGCGACGCGGTAGAGTTCCACTGAATCGAGCGCGGGCACGATGTAGCCCGCGATGCGGCCAACGGCAACGGCCTCCCAAGGGCAAACGATGAAGTAAGCCAGCAGCATCATCCAACCAGTCGCGAAACTGGAGAGACGCGAAAAGGCTGCCGAAGTGTAAGCGACCTCTCCCGCGGCATCGGGCATAGCAACAATCAGTTTGCCGTAGACCCAACCGATTGGCAGCAGCAGAGCGCCACCAATGGCGAAGCCGAGCAGTGCGCCCAGAGAACCACCGCGCAACAGCCAGTCGTCCATCACGACCAGCCAGCCGACACCCACCATGGTTCCCCAACCCAGAGTGAAGTAGTCGGTGATACGCAGTTTGCGGGCGAGTTGGCTCATGGCTCGAGGAGAGCGCCCTGCGGTTGCGTTTGAACAGCTTTTTCCGCTGGCATTTGGGCTGCGCGATTATAAAGCACCGGCCGTCGGCTGACTTTATGTTCGCTGCAAGAGCGTTCAACCACGAAGGGCACGAAGTTTCACGAAGGTCTCAACTTCTTAAGTTTCCCTGGTGCCTTCGTGCCCTTCGTGGTCGAGTGTGTATTATGGTTTGATTTCCTAGACTGAAGGTAGTGAGACGACTATGCCTCGATACGAATATCGCGTCCTGCATCCGATTCCAGCGGCGGAGAAGGCTTTTCTGGAGTGGATCGAGCGGTTGGACCGGGAGTTCATGAACCGCGATCCCGAGCACCGCAGTACAGTGGTGCGTGATGCGCTGCACCAGCTTTATCTCGGACGCCCATATGCAGATCCGAAGGCGAATGACCCCATGGCAGAGCAGGTGCTGGTGCATTCGTTCGATCCGCGCAACACCACACTCGAGCCGGAGTATTACGGAGATGTGGACGCGCAGAAGTATGCGGAGCGCAAGCCGCTTATCTGGTTCTGGATGATGTACGACCGGTCGCCGGTGGGTCTGAATCACTGGTTGGGATATCAGGTGCGCGCCATGCTGGCCCGGTATGTCTTCAAACATATCGGGAAGAACGTGAAGATCTTTCATGGCGTGGAATTTTCTTTCGGTTACAACCTCACCGTCGAAGACAATTGCACCATCCACAAGTACGTCCTGCTCGATGACCGCGGCGAGATCGTGATCCACGAAGGCTCTTCCATCTCCGACTATGCCAATGTGTACTCGCACGGGCACGATTTGAACGACGGCATGATCGTCGACAATCACAAAACGGAGATCGGACCGCGGGCGCGCATTACGTACCACGCAACCGTGCTCAGCGGCGTGAAGGTGGGGGAGCATGGCATGGTCGGCTCGATGGGAGTGGCATCGAAGGATGTGGAGCCATACCACATTGTGGCCGGAATTCCAGCCAAGACGATCAAGGTGAAGTCCATTGCTCCGGAAGAGGTGCGCCAGAAGATGGAGAAGCCTTAGCGGAGGCGCCAAAGGATCGCCGTCGCGCACAAGGCCACGCGGGCGGCGCGGGATGGGCTTTTTGCGTGTTAGTATCGAATCCAGCCCCGCATGACACTGCAACATGTGGATTATGTATTTAAGCTGATTGCATTTTTGTTTGCGATCAGCTTTCACGAGTCAGCGCACGCCTGGATGGCAAACCGCTGCGGCGACCCGACCGCGCGCATGCTGGGCCGGATCACGTTGAATCCGATCAAACATATTGATCCAGTGGGAACAGTGCTTCTACCTCTCATCGCTCTGATCTACCACGTTCCGATGATGGGCTGGGCGAAGCCGACGCCGGTCGATCCGCGCAATTTTCGCAACCAGGTGCTCGACGATATTAAGACCTCGGTTGTCGGCCCAATCAGCAATTTCGTGATTGCAAGCGGGGCCTTGATAATTTTGCTCATGATCGCGCTGACATCGCAGTTAGGCGCCGGGATCGTGAATCTTATCCCCTATGTATATCCCGACCGGCTGGATGTGCTGGCGAATCAGACTAGCTCCTTCCTCATGCCGCTTAGCCTTCTGGTGTATGAGTTTTTGGTGATGAACGTCATATTGGCCGTTTTCAATCTGATTCCTGTACCTCCGCTGGATGGCAGCCATGTCCTGCGGCACTTTCTGCCGGAACCGGTGTTGAAGGTCTATGACACGATTGGTTGGGTTGGCTTGGTCGCGCTGGTTTACCTTGGAGGCGGACTCCTTGGGCGGTTGATCTGGCCGGTCCTTGGACTCTTTGACTCCGTTTTGCTGTCGGTCACCAGGTCTCGCTGAGGGCAGATGACATCCTCCACCAAATCCCGTAAACGCGTGCTCAGCGGCATGCGCTCGACTGGCAAGCTGCATCTCGGAAACTACGTGGGCGCGCTCGCTAACTGGGTGCGGATGCAAGATGAGTACGAATGTTTCTTTGAGGTGGCAGACTGGCATGCACTTACAACCGACTACGCCGACACCTCGCGTGTGAAAGAGAATTCGCTGGAGGTCGCGCTGGATTGGCTGGCCGCGGGGCTTGATCCGGAGAAGTCGGTCATCTTCATTCAGTCGCATGTGCCGGCACATGCTGAGCTGCACTTGCTACTTTCCATGATCACGCCGCTAGGCTGGCTGGAGCGGGTTCCGACGTACAAGGAACAGCGGGACAACATTCAGGACAAAGACCTGGGGACTTATGGATTCCTGGGCTATCCCGTACTGCAGTCGGCCGACATTTTGATCTACAAGGCGGATGTAGTTCCGGTGGGCGAGGATCAAGTGGCGCACGTCGAGCTGACACGGGAGATTGCGCGGCGGTTCAACGGTTTTTACGGTAAGGCGTTGGAGGTATTTCCCGAGCCGCAGTCTCTCCTGACGCCCGCTGCCAAGCTACCCGGCACCGACGGACGCAAGATGTCGAAGTCGTACGGGAACACAATCCTGCTGACCGATCCGGAACCGGTCGTCCGGCAGAAGCTGAAGACGATGGTGACGGACCCGGCGCGCGTCCGGCGTTCGGACCCGGGCAATCCGGATGTTTGTCCAGTGGGCGATCTGCATAAAATCTTCAGCGATCGCGCGACCATGGACAAAGTAAACATCGGCTGCCGTCCCATGCAGGAGAAACGCAAGAAATATGAGGAGAATCCGCGGCTGGCCTGGGATATTCTGGAAGCTGGTACGGAACGGGCGCGCAAGGCGACGGCGGAGACCATGGACGATGTGCGGGAAGCTATGGGAACGTCGCTTGCGTATGAGCCTGCGAAAATAAAAAGCGCCACGTAGCAAGCCGGATGCAGATGACGGACGAAATAAAAATCGTTAGCGGCGCTGATCGGTCACCGGGCTCCGTCTCGCCGGGTGTAGTCGTGGAGCATAAGGCGGCTGCGAATACTGCTATCGCTTCAGGCCAGAAGGGATCGAAAAAGGAAGAGAGCGATTCCCCCTTTGCGGTCTCGGTCAGCAATGTGTACGAAGGCCCGCTAGACCTGCTGCTGGACCTGATCCGAAAGCAGGACATCGACATTTACGATATCCCCATCGCGCGCATCACGGCGCAGTATTTGGCCTACGTCGAAAAGATTCGCGAGCTTGACGTTAACGTGGCTGCTGACTTCATTTACATGGCCGCCGTGCTGATTCACATTAAGTCGAAGATGCTGCTGCCGCGCGATCCACTGGCGCCGGCTGAGGAACAGGACGATCCGCGGAACGAACTGGTTAACCGGCTGCTTGAGCATGAAAAGTATAAGTCGGCTGCCCAGATGCTTCTGCAGAAGCAGCAGATCGAGGATGCCGTATTTTCGAATCCGTCCCTGAAAGAGTTCGCTGATGCCGAAGGGACCGATCCGGAGATCGCCGCCGATGTGATCGACTTGGTCAAGACGTTCCAGCAGGTTCTGGAACGAGTGCGCACGCGGCCTGTGCTCAACGTCGACGAGGAGACCGTCACCGTGGGCCAGATGATTGACTACTTGCGACGGAGACTTTCGCTGGAAGACCGGCCCATTCGGCTCAAGCGACTTTTGGTGCGCGTTCCGTCGCGGCAGGCGCTGGTGTGCATGTTTTTGGCCCTACTCGAAATGGTGCGACTGCAGGCGATTCAGGTACGGCAGGATCGATTGTTCGGCGAGATTGCTGTGCGCAAGCATACCGGATTCGACGCGATCATGACCGAGCAGGCGGCTGTCCGCGACGACTGGCGGTAGGAACGCAATTTTGGCAACTTAATTCTATGAGTCTCAAAGCTCAACTCGAAGCCATTATTTATGCGGCGGAGACGCCGATTACGTTGGAGCAGATGACTCACCTTGTGAAAGAGACCATCGTCGCGGCGGGTGCGGTCGACGATGCCGAGGTCAAGTCACGGGTGCGAACAAGCCTAGAAGAATTAATTGGCGAATACGGGGGTTCCGATCATGGGATCGAAATCCGGCAGGTCGCTGGCGGATACCGCATGTCCACCAAGCCCGAACAGCATGAAGTGGTGCGCGCCTTTGCCAAGAGCCTGAAGCCGCCGATTCGCCTGTCTCTTCCAGCTCTGGAGACTCTTGCCGTCATCGCCTATAAGCAACCTGCCACGGTGCCGGAAATCAACGAGATTCGTGGGGTCGATTCCGGGGGAGTGATCGGCACACTGCTCGACCGCAAGCTGATCACGACCGCCGGGCGCAAACAGGTTATTGGACGACCGATCCTTTATAAGACGACTAAAGAATTCCTCATGCGTTTCGGATTGAAGGACGTCAACGAACTGCCGAGCATGGAAGAGTTTGAGAAGCTGGTGACGGAATCGTTCCAGGCAGAACTGATTCCAACTGAAATGGCGGCAGCGGAAGCTTCGAGCATTTCCGCAGAATCAGAGGCGGGCACAGCGGAGGATAGCGACGCTCCGTCACGGGAGCCAAGCACTCGGACTGCGGAGGCCAGGCATTCCGAGTCAGAAGAGATCGAAAAGTCTGCAAGTGCTCGCGAAGAATGATCGTCGCAGAATGACCGCCATCGCGGATCGAAAGCCATCACACTATGCCTGCTGAGCGCCTGCAAAAGATCATCGCTGCTGCCGGAATCGCTTCGCGGCGCAAGGCAGAAGAACTCATTGCGTCGGGGCATGTGCTGGTAAACGGCCAAGTGGTCAGCGAACTGGGGAGCAAGGCTGACCCGGAAACTGACCACATCCGCGTGAATGGGAAGCTCCTCCAAGGAGCTCAGCGGCACGTTTACCTCTTGCTGAACAAGCCGAAGGGATACGTGACTACGATGAGCGATCCGCAGAAGCGTCCGACGGTGATGGACCTGATTCGCGGCGTGAAGGGGCGGGTCTACCCCGTGGGGCGCCTTGACTATGCGAGCGAAGGATTATTGATTCTGACGAACGACGGCGAACTCGCACACCGGCTGATGAAGGCGGCCTCTCATGTTCCGAAGACCTATCTCGTCAAGGTGGCTGGGACTCCGAAGGAAGAAGCTATTGCCAAGCTGCGAGCGGGAGTTTCGATTGCCACCGACGACGGCAAGCGGGTGAAGACGGGGTCGGCGGGAGTCCGCATCGTGAAGGAAGCGGCGAATCCCTGGTACGAAATTACGCTGGTCGAAGGACGCAATCGCCAGATCCGGCGTATGTTCGAAGCGGTGGGCCATCATGTGGAGAAAATCAAGCGCGTGCGTTACGGTCCGCTCACTCTCGATGTTCCACCTGGCAAGTTCCGCGCTCTCACGCAGAAAGAAGTCGACCGCCTGCAGACAGCATGCGCGATCGGAATGGCAAGCCGGACGCGCTCCATGGCCTGATGTGCGGGCATGATGTGCGGGCCTGATGCGCGGATCCGATGCGCGGGCATGATCTGTGGGCCGGATGTGCCGATATGATGTGCGGCAAACATGAGCCGATTCTTTGACCTGGTCTCGAAGCCGGCCCGCGAAATGAGCAACTACGCGCGCGGTTCTTCGCCCCGGCAACCGGCGTCGGGAGTGCAACCGCGGCTCATCCGACTCGACTCGAACGAAAATCCTTACGGACCTTCGCCGCGCGCGATTGCCGCCATGCGGAACGCACTTGCCACCGCAAGCGCCTATCCCGACGACGACTGTAGCGAACTACGCCGCAAGCTGGCAACCGCTCATGGGTTGCCTCTGGAACAAGTGCTGGTAACTGCCGGTTCAACCGCACTACTCGCCATCCTCTGCCAGACGCTGCTTGCGCCCGGACTTAACGCCGTAACCAGCGAGCGCTCGTTCATCGTCTATTCGATGGCGGTACACGCGACGGGAGCGCAGCTGATCGAAACTCCCATGCGGGAAGATTGTTTTGATCCGGGTGCAATCCTGAACGCGATCGACCCAAACACGCGGCTGGTATTTCTGGCGAATCCTAATAACCCAACCGGCACGATGCTGGAACCGGCGATAGTGGACAGGTTCCTAGCTGAGGTTCCCGGTCACGTGGTGGTTGTTCTGGACGAGGCGTACTACGAGTTCGCCATGCACTTCGCTTCCTTGCGCAAGGGGGAGTGTTCGAATTCTCTTGAGTATGTAAAGCAAGGCGCGAGCGTGGTCGTGTTGCGCACGTTCTCGAAAGCTCACGGGCTTGCAGGACTCCGCGTGGGATACGGGGTTGGACCGGCCGAACTCCTGGGATATTGCGCGCGCATGCGCAACACGTTTTCTGTGTCGTCGGTGGCTCAGGCGGCAGCGCTCGCCGCGATGGACGACCACAACCACATCGCGCGTGTGGTCGCGAACAATGCCGTGCAGGCAAAGCTCTTAATTGAAGGACTGTCAGAGTTTGGATACCGCGTGACCCCGACTGCTGCAAATTTCGTCTACTGTGATGTACGCGAGGACGCGTCTGTCATCGCCCAGCGCCTGGCGGAAGAAGGGGTCAGCGTGCGGCCGTTGGGAGCGTGGGGTGCACCAAATTGCATCCGCGTGAGTGTTGGGACGCCGGAGCAAAACCTGTTTTTTCTGCAGGCGGTTCGCAACATTGCCGCACACAATTCATCTCAGCCTGCCGCGCGTCGGTGAGATCCGGGCGGCCTATTCGCGATTGGTGTCCTAAAATCATCAACCACGAAGGACACGAAGTTACACGAAGGCATGAATCCTCTGAGGTCGTTTCGTGCCTCTTAATCTCTTCCCGGTTAATTTGGGATTACCTGTCAGCGGCTCAGGGTTGGGATCCACGCCGCGCCATAAAGACCTGCATCGCTTCCCAGTAAGGCACGCGTGATGATTGTTTTTCGCCTGGTGCGTCCTTCGACCTGCGCCGAAGCGCCTTCCTCTTTTCCCAGCGGATCTTCGGGGGCCGTTGCTGCATAGACCAGCGATCGTTCCCGCATCTCCTCGAACATGGTCGGGGCGAAGGCGTCCCACGCACTCGAGACTCCACCTCCGATGACAAACATGTCGAGGTTTAGCACGTTTACCATCCCCGCGAGCAGAATGCCCAAATACCTGCCAAAGCGCCGGAAGATTCGACGCGCCTCTTCGTCGCCTTGGATCGCCAGATTATAGACAGACTCTGCGCCGAACTCGGGGTCGGAACCCGCGGCGCTGGCCAAACTTGGGGCCTTAGCACCGGCGATAGCTTCGCGCGCCATGCGGACAACGGCTGTGGCGGAAGCGTAGCGTTCGGCACAACCACGGTTTCCGCACCCGCAAGGATGCCCTTCTGGTTCGACGGTAACGTGACCGAACTCTCACGCCATGCCATTCATCCCGTGCCATATTTTTCCATTGAGCACGATGCCGCCGCCAATGCCGGTGCCTAAAGTTACGATCGCCATATTCGGCACGTCGCGAGCCGCACCCAGCCACTTCTCGCCGAGAGCAGCAACGTTTGCGTCATTCTCGAGGAAGACGCGTGCTCCAAGGCGCTGCTCGATTTCCGCGCGCACCGGATATTCCGACCAGCCCGGCAGGTTGGCCGACTTGTGCAACATGCCAGTCTCCATATCGATGATGCCAGGAATGCCGATGCCGGCGCCGAGGAACGCGCCCAGGCTGCGATACTGTTCCGTCAGTCGATGAATGGCGTCGCACATTTCGGTGATGACGTGATCGCGGCCCAAGGCGACCTTGGTCCCGAGAGTGACTTTTTCGAGAAGCTGGCCGTCGCTGGTCACAGCCGCGATGCGCAGGTTGGTTCCGCCGAGATCGACGCCGATAGAGAAATCAGGCATAGGGTAGAAATAGCAGATCTATGCGGGGAATTGCACTGTGGATTTGCGATTTGCCATTCGAATAAAAGTCGACATTCTTACTTCTGGCATTTCGGACAGTAGTGGCTGCTGCGTCCGCCGATGACGACGCGTTTGATGGGAGTCTTGCATACCAGGCAGGGTTCGCCTTCGCGGCCGTAGACGCGGTGCTGGAGTTGGAAGAACCCCTCTTCCCCGTCGGCATCCACGCAGTCGGAGATGGAAGAACCACCGAGCGCGATGGCTTCCTGCAATACCTCTTTCATCGACAAGAACAGCTTCCGCAGATGTTCCTGCGAGATCGATGACGCGCGCCTCCGCGGTCGAATGCCGGCGCGGAACAAGGACTCATCGGCATAGATGTTGCCGACGCCCCGCAGCAGCTTCTGATTGAGAAGCGCACTCTTGATTGGAGTCTTGCGCCCGTGGAATAACTCCCCGAAGTGGTCGAGTTCAACTTCCAGCGGCTCAAAGCCACCCGCATCGAAATTACCGGCATGGGCGACGCTTAGCCGTCCGAACCGCCGCGGATCTACAAATCGCAGTTCCCTGCCCGATGCCAGCTTGAGAACAGCATGGGTGTGTTTGAGTATTTCGGCCTGCGGATCACACACCTGCAACCGGCCGGTCATCCCCAGGTGGACAATCCACTGCGCCTGGGTGCGCTCGGGGCCCGGGCTGTTGGTCTTTGGTTGGATCTTTGCTTGGACACTGCTCGATGCAGAGCCAGACTTGCTCCTGCCTCCTCGTTGCATTCGAGGAGCTGCCTTCGCGGGTGAAAGCGTCCGCGCGACAGCTTCGCGCTGAAGGTCGAAAACGATGTGCTTTCCCATCCTGTGAACGGCGGCGATGCGACTGTGCTCGAGGACCGCAGCCATCTCGTCGGCCGGAGATTTGAGCGGCTCAGGCTTTTGGCCGAGCCAGACCGATTCGATCACATCTCCGGTAATGCGCTGGGCAAGGCCTCGGGCGATGGTCTCGACCTCAGGGAGTTCGGGCATGTTCTTCAGTGTACAAAAGCGCTTCGCTCCGCGTCAGTTGTTCAAGGATCGCTGCCGGGCCGCTGGTCTTCTTTGTGGGAGTCAGGAATGGTGTTCGGTGGATCTTTGGAGGAGGGCTGAAGCTCAGGGTTGGCCGGTTTGC
>WNFN01081250.1_pt1 | contig 15463 bp, 14 predicted proteins | sample 5400161 | NCBI WGS metagenome assembly WNFN01 (sample SAMN13153353, study PRJNA577476) | soil metagenome | isolation source: 80 cm saprolite on Douglas fir-dominated hillslope | place: USA:California | collected 2013-09-17
TCAATCTCGCCTTGCGACAGCGGAAGCACCGGGATGATGTCCACCCGCCCGGTCAGCGCCTGCCCCGCCTCCGGCAGGGTCGCGTACCGGGTCGACCCGGCCAGGACGTACCGGCCGGACCGCAGATCCCGGTTCAGCTGAGCCTTGATGGCATCCAGCAACTCCGGCACGTGCTGGTATTCGTCGATCAGGACGAGCTGGTCAGATTCAACGAACCTGGCTGGATCCTCTCGCACCGCCGACCTGGTGGCGGGGTCATCACAGTCGATCACGGATCGCCCCAGCCGCTCGCCGAGCTGGCTGAGCAGGGTGCTCTTGCCCACGGTCCGCGGCCCGTTGAGAACGACGACGGGCTCTTCGGCCAGCCTGGCTTCCACCACGTCCACCAGCCGCCGCTTCGCCAGGCCGGTCAAGGCTCCGCGCATGATCCGAATCCTACTACTTTATTTCCGCGATTCCGACAGATATTTTCCGTGTTTCCAGGCTCTGTCTTCCGTATTTCCACTACACAGGGTTTCTCGTTCTTCTGACAGCTCGACCGCTGACCTGGCTCAGCCGAAGTAGACCGGCTCCGGATTGCGAGCGCGCCCGACAGCGCGCACCGCGACGAAGCCGACGCCTGGCCGCTCCTGGCCGACGGTTTTACAGGGAGTCGTCGGCCTCGTTAGCGCCGTGGCTTCTACCTGCGGAACCGTCCAAGCAGCCTTCAACTGAGGCTGCCGTTTCGTCATGGTTGCGAACAGCCTCTTCGTCCCGAACTAGCGGCAGTGCTCGGCGTTCGGGTTCCGCTGCCGGTAGAGCAGTGCGTGCCGGTGTGGGATGACCAGCGGTTGGGCGGGTGCGTTGCTGTACTTTGCTGCTGTACCCGTCTGTGCGAATCGCCAGCGGATGGCGGATCGCCGGGAACGGTGTCAGCCTGCTGGCATGAGCTTTTTCGACTCGATCGGCGGTGGCGGTCGGCAGCATCCGCGCCTACCCCAACGGGTTTGAGTTCACCGCTCATGTCCGCGTGCGCGGCGAGGATGAGGGCGAGCCGGTCTGGCATGATCCCTTTGACCGCCTCGGGCGGCGAGGGAGCCAGCCGCCCGGTGATGTGCTGCGGCTGGGTGTCCTGTACGCCGACGGGCGCCGTGCTGCGACCACAACTCACTGGTGGCCCGATGAGGATGCCGATCCCGGACGCTTGGTGTTGCAGCACGGCGGGGGCGGGGGCAACGCCCGGGGGTGGGATGGCCAGTTCTGGGCGCACCCGCTGCCGCCGGAGGGCCCGGTGACGTTTGTGGCGTCCTGGCCTGAGTACGGGGCAGCCGAGACCCGCGCGGAACTGAACGGGTCAGCGATCCGTGAAGCCGCCGCACGCGCGGTGATCTTGTGGCCCGAGGAGCCGGAGTCCGAGCCCGGCGGTGGCTATGCGTGGAGGAGCCAGAGGATCACCGCGCACAAGCCCGACCACCCTGTCAGTGAAGCCGAGCCTGACCAGCCTGACGCAGAAGGCGCTGACACTGACGGATAAGGCAGCCAGGTCGGAACTGGCCTTGCCATCAACAATGCAAGCAAGCGCTCACCTCCCCCCAGGCGGACTCACCGCTAGCCGGGCGGCCCTACGACCTGCGGCATAGCGGCGTAACCCTCGGCCCTGAACGCTGGGGGGACCTGCCCCTGAGGTCGCTCGCCGGGCCGGGCATGGCGTCGCGGTACTGCTCCGCGTCTACGCCGGGTGCATCGATGGGACGTGCAACTTTGGAACGCTCGGATCGATGACTCCCTCCGCGACGAGGCCGGCGGCTAGGCGTGTTTCGCCGTGGTTACGCAAACAGTCACCAGCGGCCGAGAATCCCCGGTAACCACCGGGAGCCAGCAAACCAGCCGTTGGCCGCGTATCCGCTGGTCAGAGACGGCAGTCCGGTGCGCACGCAACTCCTATCCCAATGCCATGTACCTCCGGGTGGGCGGCCGGTTCCACGGGCCGGCGGTGCGGTTGCCGTCGGGGATGCGGTCGGGGGCTGGGTTCAGGCGGCGATGGGGCCGCAGACGGTGATCGTCGCGGGTACCCTGCGGGTGGTGATGCCGCGTCCGGCGGCGGGGAATGCCTGCCGGGCCTCTCTTACCGGGAGTCCCGCCCGGGAGCCCGTAACCCGGGCATAACACCCCCGCGTGTCGCTGTCGGCGCTCCCAGCCTGGGTCCCCAGAAGTGCCGGCCGGACCCCCGATCAGATGACGACCTTCGGGTTGGTGACCCGAAGGTTGAGGCCGAGTTGGAGGGTGGGTCACACTGATCAGGTCGTGCCGGGAGGCTGTTCACGGGTGGGACGGGTGAGTGCGCCGGCCCGGTCGGGGTAGACGTGTATGTCGATGACTTGGGCGTTGCCGACGGTAAAGACCTGGTAGAGCAGTTCGGGCGGGGCCGGCCGGGCTCCCTCGGCCTGGCGGGCCACGCTGAGACCGAGCACGACTGCGTCGCCATCGACCTCCACGCTTTCGACGGTCGATCGGATGCCGTCGGTCAGGAGGTTTCGGTACCAGTCGAGGACCTCGCCGCTGCTGGTGCAAACTCCAGTCCAGTGGACCTGGGGGTGCAGGAGCGACCCCAGCAGCTCAAGGTCGAGGTCGCGGTAGGCGGCTTCAAGGTGTCGGGCGATGTCGACCATGACGCCGGCGCCGACCGCGCCAGGCACCTCGGTCTGGTCGTCTAGTAGCAGCTCGGGCTCATCGTCAGGGGTGATGCCGTAGCCGCGAAGAAGGTCGATGACCTCCTCGGACGGCGGCTTGCCTGAGATCCACACGCCGTCTCGGGAGGCGCCAGCGTCGACGAGTGCTCGGACCACTTGGATCCAGTTGCCGGTCTGCCCGGCGAGCTCGCCACTGCCCACCGTGGCGAAGGCCAGCGGCGTGGCATCGAATCGGGTGTCGCGGCCGTCGACGTCGGCTCCGGCGTCAATCAGCAGACGGACCATTTCGGCGTTCCCAACGTAGGCGGCGGTGTGCAGCGGCTGCTCGCCGAAGCCGTTGCGGGCATGAGGGGAGAGCCCCAGATCGAGCATGAGGCCGACGCCCGCGACCGATGCAAAGTCGGCGGCCTTGACGACTGCCGCGCGGTCGTCATCGGTCATCCGGTCACGCAGGTCGGGATGCTCGGCCAGGAGTCGCTCCGCCAATAGGCGGTCGGCGCGCAGACAGGCGCCGATGAAGCGGTCGATGTCGGTGCTGTCGTCTGACGCACCGCGGCTGGCGAGCAGCGCGGCGGCCTGGTCCTTGCCTGCCCGCACCGCCCGGCGAAGCGCGGACATGCTCCGATCGTCGTCGTAGGCGTTGGGGTCGGCTCCGGCGTCCAGAAGGGCGGCGACGACCTCGTCAGAAGCCTGCGCCACCGCGTCGGGCAGCGCCTCGGTTGCCTCCCGGGCCGCCTGGCCCCCGTCGCGCTGGAGGGCGTCGAGCAGGACCGACACCGCGTGGGCGTCGTCGGCATACACGGCGGCGCCGACCGTCCAGGTTCCGGCCACCACCCGGGCACCGCGGGAGAGCAACAGCTCCAGACATCGCTGGTCGCGGAGGCCGGCCGCGGCGGCAATCGGCCGCCCTTGGTCGGGATTGGCTCCCGCCTCGAGCAAGGCCTGGGCGACATCAGGGTTGTTCAGCTCAACGGACCCCTTCAGGGCGGAGCGGTAGCCCTGTCTGGCGCCGTTGTTGGTGTTCGGGCTGGCCCCGGCGCCGAGCAGGAGCCGGACCACCTCGGCCATCCCTGTCGCCCGGCCAGGGTCGATCCGATGCCAGCGGGAGTAGCAGACATAGAGCAGCGGCGACCATCCTCGAACCTCGTCGATGGCGATCGCAGCTGCCCGGTCGACAGCCAGCTTCTCGCCCACCTGTGCGGCGTCGCCGAGCACGACGGCGGCCTCCAGGCTGTAGCGGGCGATGTCAGGGACGGCGTCCAGGATGGTCACGGCCTCGCGCCCGCGGACCCGGTGGCACCCTCCAGCGCCGACCTCACGATACCCGGTTCCGGACGACCAGACCTGCGGCCCGGCGCTTCGCTTTGTCGAACACATCGACGTGCCCACCCCGCACCTGTTGGCCGTCGACCCTACCGGGAACGAGGTCGGCGTGCCGGTACTGCTCATGACCCTCCTCCCCGTCCGGCCGCCGCGCAGCCGGCCGAGCAGATCGATGATCTCCCCGTCAGGCTCGGCCACAACGTCACATCGCCCGGAACATAGGCGAGCCGCCGGTGCAAGTCGACCGCGTCGCGCCACGGATCGACGCCGAGCAGGCTGACTTCGCCGCCATCCTTACGCAGCAGGCCGAGCAGGATGCGGATGGTGGCGGTCTTCCCCGCGCCGTAGGTCTTCTCTGGCTGGACGGCTGGGCGCCTCGCAGGCCACGAGTTCGTGCGGAGCGCTGCTGCAGATGAAAGGGTCCGGAGCGATTCCTTTTCCGCCCCCGTCAGGTCTGCATGGTTGAAGCCGGATCACTAGTGAGAGGATCGCAACTGATGGAATGCTCATTGGACCAGACCCTCCAGGGCACCCTGGCCATCTTGACCAAGGTCCGGCCCAAGGATCTGGGCGGGCCAACGCCGTGCGGCTAGGCCCTGTTCGGGCCCGCTCGCGAGCCTCCTGCCGGGGCGGGAGCGACCGACCAGTTCGTCGCCTTCCTCGGCCGCGTAGTGTGAGTCGTGCCCGATAGCGCCGGATTCGTCCGGGATACCGAGCCGTTCCGGCGTGAGCTGCTCGCGCACTGCTACCGCATGCTCGGCTCGATCCAGGATGCGGAGGACCTGGTCCAGGAGACATACCTGCGGGCCTGGCGGTCCTACGGCGGGTTCGAGGGACGCCATCCGGCCTGTACGACCCAGAACCGGATCCCGGAGGGTACCCGGAAGCGGCCGGGACAGAGGTGAACTGGCTGCAGCCGGCGCCGGATGCGATGGTGACCCCGGGCTCGGCTGATCCCGCGGCCATCGTTGCGGCGCGCGAGGGACTGCGGCTGGCGCTCATCGCCAGCCTGCAGTATCTTCCGCCAAGGCAGCGGGCGGTGCTGGTCCTGCGGGATGTGCTGGCGTTTCCGGCTACCGAGGTCGCGGTCATTCTCGGCACCACGACGATGTCGGTCAAGAGTGCGCTCCAGCGCGCCCGGGCGCGGCTGAGCGCACTGGCCCTGGCCGCCGACCAGATCGCCGAGCCGACCGCGCCGCGAGCCCGCGCACTCCTCGACCAGTACATCACGGCGTTTGAGAATGCCGACGCCGCCGCACTGGAGCGGCTCCTGATAGAGGACGTCACCCTAGAGGCGACGCCGCTGCGTACCTGGTTCGCCGGCCGCAAGACCTGCGTACCATTCCTGCGCAACCAGCTCCTGGGATCGCCTGGTGACTGGCGCATGCTGGCCACCAGCGCCAACGGGCAGCCTGCCGCAGCGGCCTACACCCGTGACCAGCACGGGAACTACCAGCCGTACGGAATCTGCGTGCTCACCGTTACCGGCGCAGGCATCCGCCGGGTCTCCTCCTTCGGCGACCCAAGACTGGTCACAGTGTTCGGGTTCCGGCCCGACATGGCACAGGCAAAGGATGCTGAACCGGCTCCCTCCGGTCTGGCTGGCGGGTCCGGCTGATCAGGCCTTCGTCGGCCGGGTACAGCACCGTACCGGGAGACTCTGCTGCCGGGTACCGCTCCTGAGGGGCAGGGCGTTCTGAGCGATTCCTTTTCCGTTCTCGTCGGGTCTTCCTGGGTGTAGGTATGCCGACCTCGATCACGCAAGCTAAGGAAAGGAAGCCGATTGCCATGAGCATCCCCGCCACCATGCGCGCCTTGCAGCAGACGTCCCTGAATGGCCCGCAGGACCTGCGCCTGATAACCGACGCGCCGGTACCGGTCCCGGGCCCGGGTGAGGTCCTGATCCGGGTCGCCGCCGCCGGTGTCAACTTCGGCGACATCTCGCAGGCCCACGGCACGTTCCTGGGCGGCCCGCAACCCCCGTACCTGGCGGGCTTCGAGGCGGCCGGTGAGATCGCCGCCAGGGGCGAGGCAGTGACCGGCCTTGAACCCGGAGCCCGCGTCATCGGCGTCGGCATCGGACGCGGCGCCTTCGCCGAGTACATGGTGCTGCCCGCGGCCGCGGTGGTGCCGGTGCCAGCGGGCTGGGCAGAGGAGCAGGCGCTGGGCCTGGTCGTGAACTGGCCCACCGCCCTGGCCGCGCTCAGGCCCCTAGGCGGCATCGCCGCCGGGCAGACCGTGCTGATCCACGCCGCGGCGGGTGGGACCGGCCAGGCCGCGGTGAAAATGGCCAAGCACTACGGCGCGACGGTCATCGCCACCGCCTCGCCGGGCAAGCACGAGACAGTGCGGGGGCTGGGCGCCGACCACGTCCTCGATTCCTGCGGCGCCGACCTCGCCGCCGAGGTGCTGCGGCTGACCGGCGGCACTGGCGCCGACCTGGTGCTGGAGTCAGCCGGCGGCACCATGCTCGGCGCCAGCCTGGCCGCGGCCAAGCGGGTCACCGGCCGGGTCATCGTGTACGGCGTGGCCGGCGGCGAAGCCGCGGTCACTAACTGGGAGCTGATGTACAAGCACCAGGTCCACGTGATCGGCCTGAACATCGGCGTGCTGATCCAGGCCGCACCGCAGATCTTCGGCGAGGTCATGGGCGAGCTGTTCGCGCTCATCGCCGCCGGGGTGCTCACCCCCGGCCAGCCCACCGCATATGACCTGGCCGACGGCCCCAAGGCGCTCGCGGAACTCCAAGCCAGGGCCACCGTCGGCAAGCTAGCCCTGCTGCCCTAAGCGGAAGTCGGTGACCACGTCAAGCTGCGCCGCACCCGGTACGATCTTCTTCTCCCAGTACCCGTCGGCGGCTACACCACGGCCCTCGCCGCCAGCTGACCGCGTCACCCTGGCGCCCCAGCGTGCTCCCGTCAGGCAGCCTGCGTAACCACGGAAACGACGCCAACCAGCGGCGGCGGTACACCGGTACCGCCGCCGCTGTTCGGCCTGCCGTCCGCGCAGGCCAGCATGATCCGCGACCGCAACGCCAACGCCTGCGACGACGAATGCCGTCGCGACCAGCGCACCAGCGTCTCTCGCTCTTCATCGGCCAGCTCGATCGCGACCGTCGGTCGACCCGCACGTCCCGTCAGCGGCGCGTTCTGTCGAGGCTCTTGCCTCTTCAGAACCAGCTCCAGACTACGAAATCCGGATTCGGGAAAATTTGTCGACGGATCAACCTGACCGGACACCTAGGAGTCTGCCAGCCACGCCAGCAAGCGGCCCTGCGACCAGCAGCGGCCAATGGCCTCGGCGCGCAGAGAAGACCGGTCGAACACCGCCAGGCCGATGATGCTGTGGCCAGAGGCGCGGCGATCGCCAAGTGTCGGTATTGTCGGCGCGACTCCGACCCCCTCGGCTGACACCCACGCCACCGCCCGGCCGGCCGCCGCTTCGTCGAGGCGGTGCAGGAAGCGCAGGCGGCTCTCGAGCGGGAAGTGCGACAGCGCCCACGTCGTGGTGACGACAGGCAGGGCGTCCGCGGGCACACGGGCGAAGGCGTCGCTCCGGCTGATCCGGCCACAGGCAGGCGCGCAACCATCGGGCGTCATCCGCGTCGGTCACGTCGACCGGATCGAGGTCGACGCCGACCCGGGCGACGACCTCGGGCATCGCCCGCGTCGGGATGGGCCGGTCTCCCACGATCGAAGACGACAGCTGCACGGGAGACGACGGGTCGCCCAGCGATTGCCCGTTGCTGTACGTGATGCCAACGCGATCGACATTGAGATTGAGCCCAGCCGAACAACCTACGTCGATCAGCCCAACCGCGTTCGCGCCTACCCGGCGCGCAGCCTCGGCAATGGCCGGATACAGCACGGCGCAGCGTCCGGTCTCGTTGGTCCGCGTCCGCCGGCGCACGGCGATGGCCACGACCGAGTCGGTCATTCGCAGCAGCGTGTCGATCGCTGCGCCAGCGGCAGCGTCGCCGTCCGCAGCGTCGCCGTCCGCAGCGGCGTAGGCCGCGGCGAGCGCCGGGGCGCGTCCGGCGAGGGCGAGGTCGTGCAGCGCGGCGAGAATCACCGTGGGGTGCCGCTTGCGCGCCGGAGCCGCCTCGATGGCGCGCAGCGCCTCGTCGCACTCACTCAGGGCGACGGCGACGCGCTCGTACAGCGGTGATGTTTCGGCGGCGTCGACCTCACCGAAGTGCCGGTACACCTGAGCGAGTGCGCGGGCCCTACCCACGGGTACGGCGCTTCCTGCGGTCGGCCCTGGCATCCCGACGATTCTAGCCATTGGAACGACAACCCCCCCACCCTTCACCGCCGCCCTGCTCGGCCTGTGGCGCATCCAGTTCAAGTCCCTGACGAAGTACCTGGACGGCACCCGCACGCCCGCGCAGGTCCACCAGGCCGTGACCGCCGACGTCCGCCGCGCAGCGCGGCTCATCGGCACCGGGCTGAACTCGTTCGCGGCCTTCACGCCCGCTGCGCACAGTGACCAGGACACCACTGCCACCAATGGCGCACCGCGCACGCCCCCTGAGCCGACGGTCTTACAGACCGCCCACATTGGCCGATAGCGCAGCCGGGCTCCCCTGGCTCGGCCAGGAACGCGGCCGGTTCACTCGCTCCGCGATCTGAGGAAGGTTCGCAGGGGGCGATGACGAGTTGGCTGGTGGTCACGAGGTTTCCCGGCCGGGCGGATGCGGCGCGGTTCGCTACTGCGGCGCCGGCGCGCTTAGCACGCCGAGGCGCGCGGCGGCGGCGGCACTGTCGGCGTTGTCCTGGCTGGCCTGCTCGCCGGCGATGAACAGCCGGTAGTAGATCAGGGCGGTGACAGTGCGGATCACCGCGGCGGCGTCCGTGCCGGGCGGCAGTTCGCCGCGCTGTGCAGAACCCGTCGGCACGGGAGGGCTCCACCGTGGTGCCCGGGTACCCGTTGTCGATGAGCTCGCCGACGACAGCCTGTATGACCGCGGCGCGGGCGCGCGAAGCGCTAGAAGCCGCAGGCGGCGGCGTTATAGACAGCGTCATCGTTACAGAGTGGGCGCCGAGCAGCCCACCACCTGAGCGGCCTGTCGAGGCGTCAGGCCTTGCCAGGCAAGCAGGGTGAGCAGCTCGCGGTCGGCTTCCGACAGCGTGGCCAGGGCAGTGAGCACCGTTAGCCGTTCCGCCACCTGGTCTGCCACATCGGAAGATCCCGCCTGCGGCTCGGATGCCCAGGCTTGCAATTCTGCGGTAACCGACTGCTGCCTGGCGGCGGCACGGAACTGGTCGATCACCACATTCCTCGCAACGGTGAGCAGCCACGGCAGCGCCGGCGCCGGCACATCGGCTAGCCGCCGCCAAGTGATCAAGAAAACCTCGCTCACAACCTCTTCCGCCAGCTGGCGCCCGGCACGACTCACGGCATATGCGTAGACCTGCTGGCAATGCTGGTCGTAGAGGACCGTGAACTGCTCGATCGCCTCGCGGTCGGTCAAGGCGCCGGCCTCCCTTGCTAGCCACAGCGGGTTCTCTCGCCACCCTTACTGAGGGAATGAGCCGCTCAGCGGTTTTCTTACATGACCGGGATAAATATCTCGACTTCCCCGACCCGCGAGCCGAGGGCGAGGCAATCGCCGCCCTCATGCCAGCAGCCCCGTCGGCCACCGTCGCGGTAGTTCCCGGCGCCGGACACTATCTGCACGCGCAATCGCCCGATGAGGTCGCCGCACCGGTGATCCCCTTCCTGGCAAACCTGGAATCAGTTCGCGAAAGCCGTCAGTGATCCGAACGCCAGCGGCCAGAGGGCAGCGCCGATGTTCGCGCTATTGATCGTGGTGACCGTTATGCTGCTGCTGGAGTCGGGGGCCGCGAGACTCAAAACCCACGCCGGGGCGCCGGGCGTGAGCGCCGATGATGAAACGGCTGACACCACGGACAGGCACGGACAGTGAGCCTTTTCATCCTGCGATCTCGCGGCCAGGGCGAGGACCCGCGGGCAGGCGATCTAAGCCTTCACGGCCAGTGGCGCGTCGGCGATAACCGTGGATTGCCAGCGAAGACTTGCGGCAATCTCGGTGATCGCCGCAAGGCGCTGTCTCGGAGCCTTCCTGCGCTCTGCTCGGCGGTCAGGCCCGAGGCAGCCGACAACGCGCGGCAGATCAAAGACTGGGCGCCAGCCGGCGTCTGTCAGCGGCGCAAAGCGCCGCGCCGGTGTGGCCCGGAACCGGGGCTGGGGTGCGCTGCCGGAAGCGAGCGGAGACTGAGGAGTGAGTTGCCCGGGCAACCACGCACGCGTTGACGCAAGGCCCTGACCTGTCATCGCGTGCTGCTTCGGACCACGGCGGAATGCGCACGGCGAGCCTGCCCCCCTTCTCGGCACCTCAGCGGAAGTCTCCCTGTGTCTGCGTTCCTGCTTTCCTGTCTTACGTACGTGGGCGCCGCCCTGCCTGGGTCCATCCTGGGCCTGGTATGGCCGTCGCTGCGGCTGAGCATTCACGAGCCGGTCAGCGCCCTTGGCATCCTGCTGGTGGTCGGCGTCACCGCCTCGGTGCTGTCGAGCGCCCTCACCGGGCGTGTTCTGTCCCGGGCGCCTGCCGGGCCGTCGGCGGCCGGCCTGTTGCTGCCGGGCGGCACCGCGTTGCTGGCGGCGGAAGCCGCCGCGCCGTCGCTGTGGGTTGTGACGTCGGGCAGCGCGGCTTTCGGGGGCGCCACGAACTGCCCCTCAGACAAACCGCAGCGCACCGCTTGAGGCCCACCGTCGCGTCGACCTCCTCGACCAGGCCGACCGCGGTCATGACGTCACGCAACAACACGGCCCCGCCATACGCTGTCACCGCCTGAGCCGTAGCTGCCACACCTACCGATTGCCACAGGTCTACGCTCACCTTGGAAGTGCCTCCTCGGGTAGTCGAATCTGGACCTTGGATAGCCCCGATTCTCCTTGCCGAGCAGGCATCTTCCGCGGGTTGTAACGCGCCGTCAGCGATCTAGCGGTGGTTCTGAGTAACTACGCCTTGGCGCGTCTTGGGCACCTGTATCCACGACGGTCCTCCCGTGTCATGGCAATCGCCACCTCACGTGCAGGCCGGAGCCTAACGGCGGTGGGCTCCGATGATGAATGCAGCCAGGGTGGCCGGCGCGCCCCCAGCCACGCGCCAACGGTGGCGAGTTCCGTTCTGCACCACGACATCGCCGGGGGACAGCAACACCTCCGCGCCATCATCGAGCTCGAGTACCAGGTTGCCGGAGAGAACGACCCCGAAATCCGTCGAATCGGTCCTGTGCATGCCGGGTTCGTCGCCGTCCTCCACGTGCATCCCGGGCAAGGGTTCTGGTGCAACCACGTCGGATTCCGGCGAGTACGTCGCTATGGCGAAGCGGATGCCACCGACGGGTGGGAATGGAGCGGGAGCCGCCGGATTGTCCCCCGCGTTCGGGTAGTTTGCGGGCTCATCGGCACCCCAGAGGAAGGCGAGCTCTCCTAGTACGGCAGCAGCCATTCGCTAGCTGACCAGGGCAATCTCGTCCAGAGCATTCCGAACGAGCGGCGCACGGGTGGTGCCAGCGCGAGCTGGCCTCATGGCGGTGTCGCAGTCGGCCCGGTGTTCGGCTTGTCCGGGCGGCCGGATTCGGGTGAGCAGCGCCGCGAGCAGGTGCTTGATCTGCGGGATCGTCAAGCATTCTTCGTGTGCTGGGTCGCAGACGCTACTTCATCTGGCACAAGACGTCTGCTTTGGTGGCGTGCCCGCTGGTCACAGTCGCTACCCCGGTTGCCTGGCACAGCCCTGCGCCGCTGCCGTAGAGCGGGCTGTGGCCCACGACGGTGTACCTGCCTGCGGGGACTACGACCGAGTAGGTGCCGCTGGCGCCGATGGGAACGTCACGGTGAACGCCGGGACCGGTCAGGGTCACGGTCCCCGGCCACGGGCGCGGCAACCCCGGCGCCGGACCACCAACGCCATGCAGGTGTCCGGTCAGGGTGCCACTGGCGGGATTCTGCCCTGAGCACGCCGCCGTGAATCCGGCCAGGCACACAGCCGCCACGGGCAGGCCGATGAGGGAGATCCTCACGTCCCTTGGACGAACGCGCGTGTTGCGGGGTTCCAAGCGGTCTTCGTGGTCTAGCTGACCTGTAGGTTCTCGATTTCGCGCGCGAGCCGTGTGCGGTAGTGGTACCAGCGTGCGCGGGCCTGGTGGCGACGGCGCCAGTTCGCCCAGTGTTCTGCGTGGCCGGGTCGTATGGCTGGTGGCGGGGTGAGGAGGCGGGCGATCTCCGGGACGGTGAGCGGGATCATTCCCGGGTCGGCTGGCGGCTGCTGGTCGGGCCGGGCCGGTGGAGGCGCCTGGGTGCTGGTGCGGTCGCGCAGTAAGGCGGCGGTGACGGCGCAGGCGGCCAGGGCGGCCATGACCAGCACGGTGTGGCGGGCGATCGCGGTGTAGAGCCGGACCTGGGACTGGTCCAGGCCGAAGCAGTCCTTGCCGAACTCGAAATCCTCTTCCACCGGCCATCGCAGCCCGGCGGCGGTGATCAGCCGGGTTGTGGTGACCGGCTGGCCGCCGGGCACGTAGCAGTAGTGAAAGGCCAGCTCACCGGTCTTGAGGTGGCGGCGGATCAGCAGGTGGTGCGCCGGGGAGGCGGTGGACAGCCGCGCCCACGCATACCAGCGATCCCCCTTGGAACCCTTCCCGGCCGAGCGGACCTCCCAGCGGCGCTTGCTCCTGCCCAGCGCGCGGGCGGCCTGCGCGCAGGTCACCGCCGCCCCGCCGCCGGCCAGCACCAGGTGAAACGTGGACCGGACCCGTAACACATACCCCTGGCCGTGGCCTTCACAGAACTCCCGCAACTCAGTGCAGTTTCCGTACACCTCGTCCCCGCACAGGAAGTCGAACCCGACACCGTCGGTGAACGTGTCGGTGCAGATGTCGATGGCCAGCTGCCCCTTGGTGCGGAACACCAGATCCGCTGGCAGCCCCATCACCGCCGACGCCGCCGGGTCGCTGATCTGCTCGGCCGGGATCCACTGCCGCGCGCCGATCAGCGCATGCCCGGTCATCTCCCGCACATACGACAAATGCACCGTGTTGATCCCGTTCGCCACCCTGCCCGCGCACCCCAGGTACTGCCGCTTGACGCCGGCCGTGGCCCGCCCCGACTTGCACTGCCCGGTCTCATCCAGCGCCCCGATCACCAGGCCCCGCCGCCGGCCAGACCGCGCCGCGGCCTCATCCAGCCCCGCCACGGCGAACCGCCGCACCACCCCCATCGCGGCGAAAGTGTCCCAGCAGGCCCGGCTGAGCAGCCGCTGCGTCTTATCCGGCGTGCGGTCTCCCGCCTGCTCAGCGATCGTCCAGCCGTTCCGTTTCGGCAGCCCGCTGACTACCGCGCCGACATACTTCCCCGCCTGCAGCCACGGCTCCACCCGGGCGAAGCACACCCGCAGCAGCCCCACCAGCTCAGCGCGCTTCTGCTGGCCCAGGCCAGCACCTATCCTGACGGCAGCAGCCGCCTTCGATTCTGTCGTTCGCACAAACACATGATCGACAGGCGGCTGCATCCTGTCGATCCACGGCTTGCCCTGCTCCGCCGCAGGTCACAACCCGAATGGCGGCTGCCGTACTACTATCGCCAGGCCGATCGACATGCGAAGTTCCTCCAGTCAGGAGAGTTGCCGGGGAGTACTTCTATGAGAACGCGACTAGGGCTCGGTAAATACAACATCCACCCAGTAGTTGGTGGCGTTGTACGTGTTGTTGGGAAAAGCCAGCGAGCTGCCATAGGTGTACACACCGTTGCCGCCGCTGACTGCCGACGACTGCGGCGCCGTCAGTGGCCCGTTGGTGACACCCGCGCTGGCAAAGTATGCCGAGTTAACGGAATAACCACCGTTCGGCGCGAAGTAGGACGCGACGTAGGTGGTGCCGGCCGTGACCGGGATCGGGGATGAGAAGTCCGCCTCCTGCCAGCCCGACGCGGACTCGTTGGTGAAGGTCACCTGGCCGAGCAGAGTCCCGGTGGAGCTCCACAGGCTGCCGGTATGGGTGCCGGTGTTGCCCGCGCCTTTGTAGAAGCGGATGCCCGCGATCCACCCGTTGACATCCGTTGTGAACTTAACGCCGAGGTTGACGGAACTCGAGTCGTTCGCCGAGGTCACCGACGGCTGCGCCGTCTTCGGCCAGATGCTGCAGGGGCACTGGGCTCCTGCAGTGGTGAAGCTCCAGGAGTAGGGGCTGCTCATCGGCGTGCCGAAGGTGTTCTGGGCACCCGACACTGTGGCCGCGTAGGTCGTATTCGCGGCCAGCGAGTTCGTGGGCGTGAATGTCTCAACCGTCTCGGCCCTGTTGAATGAGGTAGTGCCGGGGACGGTGTTTCCGTTCGGGGCCTTCAGCGTGAACGGCGCAGTGCTGGGCACCACGGCCTGCGAGAACGTCGCCGTGGGCGCGACCGTGACCGGGTTGCCCGACGAGCCAGAGCTCGGCGTGACGCTCGACACCGTCGGCGAGAATGTGCCGGATGGAGTCGAGTACACGACGTCGACCCAGTAGTTCAACGCGTTAGTGCTGTTCGATGGGAATGTGTTCGCAGAACTGTACGCGTAGAGACCGCCGTTGGCCAGCGCCGTCAGCGGCCCGCTCGTCACCGCCGACGCCAGCCCGTTCGCGGTGTAGGCGTAGTGCGCCGCGTTGGTATGGTAGGAGGCCACATAAGTCGTTCCCGCGGTAACCGACACCGGGGTGGAGAAGTCCAGTTCTTCCCAGCCCTTGGTGGACTCATTGGTGAACGTGCCGGTTGCCAGCAGCGTCCCGGTGGAACTCCACAGACTGCCGGTATGCGCACCGGTATTGTCGGGCACCTTGTAGAAGCGGATCCCGGAAATGGAGCCATCTTGTGAGGCCGTAAACTTGACACCCAGCTGTACCGGGCTCCCGTCAGTCGCGTCGGATACGCCAGACGGCGCGAGATCGGGCCAGATGGCGCAGGGACACTTGCCTCCCGAGTCAAACGCCTTACTGGTAATGAACGTGTATGTGTACGGCGCCAGCATTCTCTGGCCGGAGTTGTCCAGGGCCCCGCTGATAGTGGCGGTGTAGGTCGTGCCGGGCGCCAGTGAGTTCGCCGGGGTGAAAGTAGCCACCGTGCCGGTGCTGTCGAATGAGGTAGTACCGGGGACCGTGGTCCCGTTCGGGTCCTTCAACGTGAACGACGCCGTGCTGGACACCACCGGCTCAGAGAACGTCGCAGTGGGGGCGGCCCCGACCGGATTGCTGGATGAGCCAGCATAAGGCGTGACACTGGTCACCGCCGGATGGCTGGGGGGCTGGGTCGTGGCGAAGGTCACATCAACCGAGTAACTCCAGCCGTGATTCATCTGAGTCGGGAAGCCGGGCCCGCCGGGGTTGAAGACGCCATTGCCGCCGCCAGCATGCATGTAGTCGGCTTTCACCGCTGTCAGAGGTGGCGTATTCATCGCTGAGTCGAAAAGATCCTCATCGACC
>WNFN01178795.1_pt1 | contig 15461 bp, 13 predicted proteins | sample 5400161 | NCBI WGS metagenome assembly WNFN01 (sample SAMN13153353, study PRJNA577476) | soil metagenome | isolation source: 80 cm saprolite on Douglas fir-dominated hillslope | place: USA:California | collected 2013-09-17
CGGACCAACTTACGGGAATTGACAGCAAGACTCTCGATGAATATGACGAACTGATTGAATGGTTTTCCATCGGGCGGAATGCTTTGCATCAAGAAGCCGGAAAGCACGATTTCGCCGAACTTGTAGGACGCTACAAGAGAGATGATCTTCTTTTTGCCGCGAATGTCGCGAACATTCCGGAGCTGGCAAATCCGGACAAAAGTGAAAAAACCGCCATGGGTTTCTTTAATGAACCATCCGACGAAGACGGCGTAGTACGCCGCTCGTTGCTGGTCTTGCCCTTTGGGAGATCCAAGGAAATCAACGAATGGCAGATGTACGGTTCGCTCGAGGTGCAAGCGATTCGATTGTATCTTGGGGTCCGCTCGGACCAGGTGACCGTTCAATTCGACCAGACCGGCGTGGTCCGCCTCGACTTTGGTTCCGCTTTGCAGTTAAAGACAGATGCAACCGGCCGCAACCAAATTAATTATCACGGACCGAAAAGAACCTATCCTTACCATTCGGTGGCCGACGTCGTTCAGCGAAAGTTTCAGCAAGGCATTTTTAAAGACAAAATTGTTCTAGTTGGCGCTTCGGCTACGGGCATCGCCGATCTGCGCACTCCTCCGTACGGAGAGAACGACTATCCCGGCGTAGAAATTCACGCCAACGTCATCGACAACATGCTGCACCAAAATTTCCTTGTGCGTGGAGTAAAGCAGCAAATGTGGGATGGCATTTTGATCTTGCTCTTCGGCCTCCCACTGGGAATCTGGATGGCTCTCGTCTCTCCACGCTGGATGTGGTTTGGCATCGCCCTGTTCGTGCCGCTTGTGGCCGCAGACTACTACTCGTTTCTGCGGGGTTGGTGGCTTAATTTCACGATTCCTGCTTTGGCCCTCAGCGCCAACGTTTTGCTCGTTTCGCTCTACCGCTCGCTGTTCGAGGAAAAAGAAAAACGTCGTGTGCGATCCGCGTTCGGCCAATACCTCAGCCCGGAAGTGATTCGGCGGCTGCTCGTCAATCCGCAACTTGTCGAACCGAAAAAAACCGACATTACCGTGATGTTCAGCGACATCCGCGGATTCACCACCATTTCCGAAAAGCTCGACGCCCAGGACCTGGCCCTCTTCCTCAACCAATATCTCTCGGACATGACCGGCCTCGTTTTCGAGCACCACGGCACGCTCGACAAATACATCGGCGACGCGGTGATGGCCTTTTGGGGCGCGCCGTTCGAAGAACCGGGGCATGCGGGCAGAGCTTGCTACACCGCGCTGAAAATGATGGAGCGCGTCCGCGAGATGCAGAAGAAATGGGAAGCGGAGGGCAAACCCCATCTCGATATTGGCATCGGCCTGAACACCGGTGTGGCCAGCGTCGGCAACATGGGCTCGGCGCTTCGCTACGGGTACACCGCCCTCGGCGACACCGTGAATCTCTCATCGCGCCTCGAAGGTCTGAACAAAGACTACGGCACGCATATCCTGGTCAACGAAACCACCTACGCCGCCGCCAAGGACGACGGCTTCCTTTTTCGCGAACTCGATCTCATCCGCGTGAAGGGCAAGCTCCAGCCAGTCGTCATCTATGAACTCATCGGCCGCGCCACGGAGAATTCCACCTACGGAACGGCAGAAGAAGTGCGCCAGCGTCTTGAGCTCTTTCGCCAGGCTCACGAACTCTACCGTAAGCGCCGGTGGGAAGACGCGCAGAAATCTTTTCAAATCATCCTGGACCAGTGGCCCGATGACGGCCCCTCGCGTACGTACTGGAAGCGCTGTCAGGACTACCTCTTCGACGAACCGCCTTCCGGCTGGGATGGCGTCTTCACCATGACCCATAAATAGTTTTTATCGCGAGTCTTACCGCCGCTTGGCCCGGCCCTACCCTAAGGCAAAGAGCGCCATCCAAATTGGATGGAGCGGTCTATGTGCCTTGTGTCAGAATGTCTGCATCGAACAGGTGTGGCCTTACGGGGAGCAGTGCCTTTCGATCACTAACTGTTACAAAGCGCGGGACTTAATCGGTGACCCAGCGCAGACCGATGAGGGCCGTACCCAAACAAACGCTCTCAGGAATCTAAGTGAAACTGGCGATGGAGGGGCGGCCAGGCGAGAGCTTCGCCCTCCCAAAGTAAGGTGGCGGCTAAGAATTTATGTGGATTGTCCGGCTAGCACTACGAAGGCCATACACGTTTGTGGTGATGGCGCTCGCCATTATCCTGCTGTTTCCGGTGGTGCTGCTGCGCACACCTGTCGACATTTTCCCCGACATCGATATCCCGGTCATCTCTCTGGTGTGGACTTACAACGGCCTGCAACCTCAGGAGATGGAGCAACGCATCACCTCCAACGTCGAGCGTGGTGTGACAACATTGGTGAATGATGTCGAGCACATCGAATCACAATCGCTCAATGGCATCGCCATCATCAAGGTCTACTTCCAGCCAGGCGCCAATATTCAGACGGCTCTGGCCCAGACCGCTGCTATATCGCAAACCTTTTTGCGTTTCCTGCCGCCCGGGACCACGCCGCCCTTGGTGATCATCTATTCGGCTTCGACCGTGCCGGTCATTCAGATCGGCCTGACCAGCGAAACGCTCAGCGAGCAGCAGCTTTTCGATTTCGGCAACTTTTTTATCCGCACGCAGTTGGCCACCGTTCCTGGCGCCGCCACGCCGTTCCCCTATGGAGGCAAGCAGCGAATCGTCAGCGTCGACATCGACCCGACAGCGCTTCAAGCCAAAGGACTTTCCGCGGTTGATATCGTAAACGCCGTGAACGTGCAAAACCTGATTTTGCCTACCGGCACCGCGAAGCTGGGCACCCTTGAATACAACGTGGAGATGAACGGCAGCCCGCAATCCGTCGCGGAACTGAACGATCTTCCGGTCAAGACCGTGAACGGTGCAACGATTTACATGAAAGACGTCGCACACGTACGCGACGGATTTTCCCCGCAGACCAATATCGTCCTATCGAACGGCCAGCGTGGCGTGCTAATGAGCATTTACAAAACGGGCAGTGCTTCCACCATCGAAATCGTCGACAACGTGAAGCGCATGCTCGAGTACAACAAGGGCTCGATCCCCGATGGCATGCACATCTCCACGTTCTTCGACCAGTCGCTCTATGTGCGCGCGTCCATCGAAGGCGTCATCCGTGAAGCGATCATCGCCGCCTGTCTGACAGCGGTCATGATTCTGCTCTTCCTCGGCAACTGGAAAAGCACGCTGATCATTGCCGTCTCGATCCCGCTGTCCATTCTGGTGAGCATTCTCTGCCTCAGTGCCCTCGGCCAGTCCATCAATATCATGACCCTCGGCGGCCTGGCGCTCGCTGTCGGCATCCTGGTTGACGACGCCACGGTGGAAATCGAAAACATCAATCGTAACCTGGCGATGGGCAAGGAAACGGTCCAGGCGATCCTTGACGGCGCGCAGCAAATTGCCGTGCCGGCGTTTGTTTCCACGCTGTGCATTTGTATCGTGTTCATCCCGATGTTTTTTCTGTCCGGGGTGGCCAAGTTCCTGTTCGTGCCGCTGGCCGAAGCCGTGAGCTTCGCCATGCTGGCTTCTTACATGTGGTCGCGCACCATCGTGCCCACGCTGGCCATGTATCTTCTGAGTTCGGACGACGAGTATCACCCCGAGGAGCACATCGGAGAAAAGATGGGCTTCTTCCGCCGCTATCAACAGGGCTTCGAGCGGAATTTTGAGAAATTCAGGGAAGGCTATCGCGGCGCCTTGGGGGCCGCTCTGCGCTCGCCAGGAATCTTCTCGGCTTGCTTTCTGACCTTCTGCATTTTGTCGGTGACGCTCGTCGGCGTCCTCGGCCGCGATTTTTTTCCAAAGGTTGATGCGGGACAAATTCGCATGCACATGCGCGCTCGCACTGGTCTGCGCATCGAGGAAACGGCGCGTCTCGCCGACCAGGTAAATGGCATCATCCGTGAAACCATCCCGAAGGAAGAGCTGACCACGATTCTCGACAATATCGGCTTGCCTTACAGCGGCATCAACCTGACTTACAGTAATTCGGGCACCATTGGTAGTTCCGACGCGGAATTTCTCGTCCAGTTGAAGGAAGTCCGCGGCAAGCCCACCGGCATGTACATCAATGAATTGCGCGAGAAGCTTCCGCAACGCTTTCCCGGCGTGCAGTTTTTCTTTCAACCCGCGGATATCGTGACGCAAATCCTGAACTTCGGGACTCCCGCGCCGATCGATGTGGAAGTCACCGGTGCGAACCAGCGCGGAAATTATCTGATCGGGGAAAAATTGGCCAACGAGTTCCGGCACATTCCTGGCGCGGTGGATGTGCACGTCCAGCAGGCTTTTGACAATCCCACGCTGTACATGGAGATCGACCGGGCTCGTGCGCAATCCGTGGGCATGCAGTCGCGCGACGTGGCTCAAAACGTTCTTGTTTCGCTGAGCTCCAGCTTCCAGACCGCGCCGGCCTTCTGGCTGGATCCGAAAAATGGCGTGGAGTACTCCGTCGCCGTGCAGGAACCGCAGTATCGCGTGGACTCTTACCAGGCGCTTCAAAATACCCCCATTAGCGGCAGCATGCCGGGTGCGCGGCCGCAAATTTTGGGAAACTTAGTCACCACCTCGACGACCGCGCGCCCGGCCGAAGTGTCGCACTACACCACGCAACCCATGATCAACGTCTATGCGTCCGTGGACGGGCGCGACCTCGGCGGCGTCGCTGACGTGGTGGAACAGCGCGTGCACGCCATCGAGAAGGATTTGCCGAAGGGCAGCCACATTGTCATTCGTGGCCAGGTGCAGACTATGAAGAGTTCTTTCGCCGGCCTGGGCATCGGCTTGATTGGGGCCATCGTGCTCGCTTACCTCCTGATCGTTGTCAATTTCCAGTCCTGGCTCGATCCCTTCATCATCATTACGGCGTTGCCCGGAGCACTAGCGGGCATCTGCTGGACGCTGCTGCTGACGCACACCACCCTAAACGTCCCGTCGTTGACCGGCGCGATCATGTGCATGGGCGTGGCCACAGCGAACAGTATCTTGATGGTCTCCTTCGCGCGCGAACAGCTGGATGAGGGCAAGAATGCGCGGGATGCGGCCATCGAAGCCGGCTTCGTGCGAATCCGCCCCGTGCTGATGACCGCGCTGGCGATGATCATCGGCATGGTGCCCATGGCCGTGGGCCTCGGCGAAGGCGGCGAGCAAAATGCGCCGCTGGGCCGCGCGGTGATAGGCGGGCTGATCTTTGCTACCTTTGCGACGCTTTTCTTTGTGCCGTGCGTTTTCTCGATGATTCACGGACGCCGCGCGCGCAGATCGGCGCAGCACGGATCGCCGTCGCCGGCAACGACCTGACATTTTTCTTTCTGGAACTGAAAGCGGGGATAGGTAATTATGGAACGTGGAGTTCAGATGGATCCTGCAGATCAAGAGCAACCGAGGCAAAGGGGCAACCGGGTTTTCACGATTCTCTTCCTTGTCGTGATTGTGCTGGTGGTTCTTGGCGCATTTACGCTCTTTCAGCGCCGCACTCAATATCAAGCGCTGGCTAAGGAAACGGAAACGCTGGCGATTCCCACTGTGGCCGTGATTCATGCCGGCGTGGAATCGGCGGAGGAGGACCTTGTCCTCCCTGGCGCCATGCAAGCCTATGTCGAGTCGCCCATCTATGCGCGCACCAACGGCTACCTGAAGAAGTGGTATCACGACATCGGGAGCCGCATACGGCAAGGCGATTTGCTTGCGGACATCGACACGCCGGAAGTGGATCAGCAATTGTCTCAGGCGCGCGCCGACCTGAATACCTCGCAGGCCAATGCGAATCTGTCCAAGATCACCGCGGCCCGGTTCCAGGAACTCATCAAAACCGACGGCGTCTCCAAGCAGGAAGTCGATAACGCGGTCGGTGACCTGGAAGCCAAAGTCGCCAACGTAAAATCCGCGGAAGCCAATGTGCGGCGGCTTGAGGAATTGGAATCCTTCAAGCACGTTTATGCTCCCTTTAGCGGGGTCATCACTCGGCGCAACGTCGATACCGGTACGTTGATCAACGCCGGCAACGGCGGCGCGTCGCAGCAACTCTTCGTTCTCGCGCAGACCGATCCCATTCGCGTGTATGTAAGCGTGCCGGAAGCTTATGCGCCCTCAATTCGCGCGGGGCTCGGCGCTTTTCTGGAGCTTACGCAATATCCCAGCCAGAAATTTACCGGCAAGGTGGTGCGCACCGCGGAGTCCATCGACCCCGGCACGCGAACCCTGCTCACCGAAGTGGACGTGCCGAATCACGCTGGCGCGTTGCTTCCCGGCGGTTACTCGCAAGCTCACCTGCAGGTGAAGGTGACCGGTGCCCGCCTCGCCGTTCCCGTTAACGCGTTGCTGTTCCGGTCGGAAGGCCTGCGCGCGGTGGTGGTGGATGCCAATCATCGAGCGCACCTCCGCGCGATTACTGTGGGCCGCGACTATGGCACTACTCTCGAAGTCCTTCAGGGGCTCGACGTCAGCGACTGGATCGTGCTGAATCCCGCAGATTCCCTCGATGACGGGCAGGAAGTTCGCGTAAGGGAAATTGCAGTGAACCGCGCGCCGAGTCAGCCAGCTCCGCAGCAACCTCCCGCTCCGGCGGCCAAGAAACAATAATGAAACGCATCAAGCAATTTCTTGCTGTGTCGGGACTTGGTGTTTGCGCCCTCGCCGGTGGTTGCACCGTCGGGCCAAACTATAAGCGCGTCGCCGCGCCCGTGCCGGCCAAATGGGATGTCTCCGAGCCCTGGCGCGAAAGCGCCCCCAAGGACGGTGTAGCCAAAGGCGAGTGGTGGAGCGCTTTTCACGATGACGAATTGAGCGGGCTGGAAAAACAAGCGCTCGATGCAAACCAGACCATCAAGATTTCCACCGCGCGGCTGGAACAGGCACGGGCCTCCGCTGCGGTACAGGTCGCGACGCAATTTCCCAGTCTTGCGACCGCTCCCAGTGCCGAACGTCAGCGACTTTCTGGAAACCGGCCCGCCAACAGCAACTTCCCCGTAGCTTCACCCGTGTCGCAATCCAATTTTGTCCTGCCTTTCACCGTCGGCTACGAAGTGGATTTGTTCGGGCGCCGCCGCCGTAGTATCGAAGCGGCCCAGGCGTCCTATCAGGCAAGCGCCGCCGATCTAGAAAATGTGCGGCTGGTGATCACCGCGGAGCTCGCCGGCGATTATTTCACGCTGCGCCAGCTCGATACCGAGATCGGAATTCTGAACCGCACCGTGGAGACGCTGCGGAAGGGTTTGCAACTGGTGGATTCCCGCCACAAAGGCGGCGTAGCCTCGGGGCTCGACGTTGCCGAAGAAGAGACGCTCTTAAATACCACGCGAACGCAGGCCATTCTGCTGCAACAGCAAAGAAAACAGTTCGAAGACGCCATCGCCGTGCTGGTCGGAAGGCCTGCGCCGGACTTTCATCTTTCGCCAAAGGAACTTCAGGATGCGCCGCCTGCGCTGGATGCCGGGCTTCCTTCCGATCTGCTGGAGCGCCGGCCGGACATCGCGGAAGCCGAGCGGCAAATGGCCGTGGCCAACGCACAAATCGGCATCGCTCGCGCCGCCTACTATCCGTCGCTGAATCTTTTTGGAACTGGCGGGTGGCAAGCCGCTGACATCGCCAAGCTGATTAACGTGCAGAGCACCTTCTGGGCAGTCGGGGCCAACGTCGCGGAAAGCATATTCACAGGTGGGTCCCGGCGCGCGCAAGTGCAATTCGCCAAAGCGGGATACGACGCCAACGTGGCTGCTTATCGCGACAGCGTTCTGAATGCGTTTCGCGAAGTACAGGACGACGTTACCGGCTTGACGGTCTTGGATCAGGCGAATCAGGCGCAGCAGCAGGCCGTCGATTCGGCACGGCGCACCCTGGACATTGCCAGCAGCCGCTACACAGGCGGCCTCGTGAATTACCTGGATGTCGTAAATGCGCAACAAAATCTTTTGAATAATGAACAGGAGCTTGCCGTGATTCACGGACAGCGCCTGGTAATGAGCGTGCTCCTCATCAAGGCCCTTGGCGGCGGATGGGATGCCTCCAGCCTTTCTGCCGTGCAAGTAAAGCCGAAATGGAAGGACGTTGTTGCTCCTTGAAATCGAATCGATCGTCTGAAGAAATCTGTACGGCTGATAGTTGCGGCTTCAGCTCAATTCCGGAATTAATTCACAAATTTCTTTTGTAACTACCGTTTTGACCTCAGTTGAAACGATTCGTCGTGAAACCGTAGGTGTTACCGCTAATCGCAAGCAATTGCGGAATCGCCGACAGCCTGTGCCATCTTCTGGAGTGCGCCATTTTCCAGCTGACCCAGTTCAGGCCGGTAGCCAGCGCGAAGCCGCTTGCGTAATAGGCAGGTGCGGGTAGCTTCACCAGCGGTCTTGCCAGCGGATCCGCTTCGTACCACCACGGATATTTTCTTTGTTTGAGCGTTTCATGCATGTCCGCAAAACTCGCCCCGTAGACTCCCGCGCTCAGAATTACAAATTGCATGCTGTGGGTGCGCACCGACGGCAGTGGTTTTGCTTCATTGCTCCCTTTCAATCGAATCGGTGCCGGCACTTCCGCTTTAAGATCGGCTCTATTGACGGCAGGTGCGAAGACGTTTGGCCGGATGACGGGTTCATCGGAAAGCATCTGGGCTTCGCCGCCGGTGGCAAAACAAACGATTGTGAGACCCGCTGCCCCGACGATATTTCGACATTTCATAAGGACTCGCTAACATTTCCTGAATACACACCGATCTACTTGGCAATCCGCTGCCCATCGAACATGGAGACACACATAGCCACGACCTCCGCTTGCTGCTATCACAGAAATTCACTGATTTGCTGTAGTTGCGGGTCTTTGCAGGAATACGCTTCTTGGGATCTTCGTCTTAGAAGGCGAAACACAATAACCATTGGGCGTGTTTCAATCCAGCACGCTGTACCGTGGCAAAGCAATTCACGTCAGATGAGAGTTTTCTTAGGGATTTCCCGTATCGTGTGCCGAAACCACCCGGCCATATTGCGAGGCTCGGCTGAGGCGGTCAAACATCTGGTACGCCGCTGTCGCGATTCTCACAATCGCGTCCCCGCCGTCTTTTCGCGCCGCAAGTAAGTTGTCATCACACTGATGGCGAATGGCCGGTTGCCCGTGAAAACGATGCCGGAATCATTGCGCACGCCCTCCAGCTCCCCGGGCTTGTTGGCGATGCGCAAATCTTCGGGTAGTTCGCGCGGAATGTAACTCTCCTTGTGTACGCTAAGCAGTTCGAAAAAATCGTCGGTCATCTGTTTATTCAACACTTTCCCGCGGTACAAATCTTCCAGTAGCATCGCCATCTCGCGCGGCGTGGCGATATTCTCGCGGCCTTCCGACGCGGCTTTGACGTCCATCATTTTCCGCCGCAGCCGCGTGTGCGTCAGGCCCAGCGAATCGAGCAGCGCATTCACGTTCTCCATGCCGATGCGGTCGATGATGATATTGGTGGCGGAATTGTCGCTCACGGAAATCATCAGTGCGGCCACGTCGCGAATCGTCAACCTTGTAACGCCAGGAGTGAGCGCATTGGCGATTCCGCTCCCGGCAACAAGATCGGAAGCTTGCAGCGTGTAGAGATCACCAAGCTTGATTTTGCCCTGCTGCGCTTGGCGGTAGAGTTCCGCAAGTATCGCGATCTTGATGGAACTGGCGGTGGGAAGCACTTCATCGGCATGGAGAAAATATTTTTGCCCGGTTGTGAGATCCAGAATCGCGACACCGAGAACACCGTCAAGACTGTGGTCCACCCCGCTGATAGTCGCTTCCAGCTTTTGCCAGAGGAATAGCTCTTTCTCTTGAGCCGCTTTGTCAGTTTTTTCTGTACCGGCTTGCTGCGCGCAAGACGGCGCTGGCGCCCAAATCAAGGCGGCGAGCAAAGCGGGAAAGCACAGTCGTTTCAGCACGGTGACCTCCGGGTCAGCCGGATTATAAGGCCGAATGGGCGTGACCGCGGAAAATCCGCCAAACTAAACTCACGGCAACAATCTCAGTGCCAACCCACCGGGGGCGCTAACCGGGCATGGGACGTGCCTACTGTGAAACGCGTGATTCTTGACTATGGAAGGAAGCGGCCGAAAAGGCGAGAATAACCACAGGCACCCACCCGCCTGCGGAATGCTGCACCGATCCACATTGGGAAACTGAGCTAGAAAAAATCGGCCGGCACCGCACTTCCAGGAGAGACGGAACTCATGCGCAAAATCCTAATGGGAATATGGTTCATGGCTTTGGCGGGAACGCTTTCCATCGCCGCGCCGCCCAAGGACCGCGACGACCACCGCGATCGGGACGATCGTCACGACAACGGGAAGCACAAAGGACAGGACAAGCACGACGATCGCGACCGCCATGACAATGGCAATCACAAGGGTTGGGATAATCCCCACAACCCCCATGCAAATTGGGATGCCGACCACGACCGCGTCCAGCCGGGGCGCGCTTATCCCCACGGCCGTTACGAGCATGTGCGAAGCGACTTCGTCGCCCGGCGCATGGATTTCCGCACCCGCCGTGTTGAGCTCTACGACAATTCGAGCTGGGTGGTTGCTTCCTACGACCTCGACCGCTGCCGCGATTGGCAGTGGGACCACGACCGCGTCTACGTCTACGACGACGATCATCACCCTGGCTGGTACCTGCTCTTCAACGCCCGCCTCGGCCGCTACGTCCACGTCGAATACTTCGGCGTGCACTGAAATTCACGCAGCCTGTGGCATTCGCCAGTGAAACGAAAACGCCGTGAGAAGCGGTTGCTCCGCGCGGCGTTTTTCTTCAATTGCTCTTCGCAAGCCGCTCCCTAGATCGGCACCCGATCGAGCGGTACGATGAACTGAATCCCCGGAATCTGCTTCGAATGCAACCGCGCATCGTTGGTGATGAACAAATCCACTCCGGTCGAAGCCGCACACGCCAGTTGAATCGTGTCCGGGGGACGCAGCGAGCGATCCGCCCGCAACCGCGCGTAAGCCAAAGCAGCCTTCTCCTCGAAAGGGATCACCACTGCCGTGGTAGCAATCAGTTTCTGGTAATAGGCGACTGCCTTTGCGTCATGATTTTGCATCGGCTTTACGAGAATCTCACCAAGCGTGATGGCGGAAGTCAAAAGCTGATCGTTGCGCGCCAGCATCTTATTCCGAAGTGCCACGACTTGAGTCGAGAATTTACCCGAGCCTTCGAAGAGATAGATGAAGATATTCGTGTCCCAAAAAATGCGGCTCATTCCCAGCCGTCTCGCAGCCGATTGACATATTCGTCCGCATGCTCATCGGCCCAAATGTGCTTGCCCGATCCACGCGACTGCAGAAGCGGATCCGTTTCTGCAAGATCTTGCCTGGCCGCTGCATTCCATTCGCGATACCACTTCAGGAGCTCCGCATATTCCGCGGGAACATCTTCAGGGTCGGGAGTAGTTTTTGAGCCCTCCCGGTCTGGATGATAGGGATCCCCAATTCGGTAAAGCCGTCGGCGGCCTTCAGTGGTTTCATAGAGAAGGCGGTAACGGCCCGGATTGGGCGGGCGGTTGGCAACGCAATGCAATACGGCATGGACATAAACGCCGGGACGAAGCGGCTCGTGGAGGCCTTCGCGACGAGCGCGGTCAACTATTTCTTCAATCAAGAAATCGAGAGCCTCGGGGTGTTCACGGTGAAGGAGTGCTGTGGCAATCCAAACTTCGTCAGCGACTTTGATCTTGGCTGGAATCTGGGTCTTCATAATCCCTCTTTGCGATGTATTACATCACGACCAAGTATTGTAGCAAATTCCAAGTCAATGTCAAGAAATTTTGAGATTTGCTCCATATCACACTATCTCTGGCAGAATCTACAAGTTATCGAGGAAAAATTGCGTCAATGAGGTCGTTAATCACTGAGAGCGTGTTAGCGAAGTGCACGTTGTCGTCGCCGGTCCCGTGGGCGATCATCAGCTTGCCTTTGAGCTGAGAGGCATACTTCACCGGCGAAGAGTCTTGATAGCCTTTTTCGTTTTTCTGCGGCAGGCCAAGGTACCGTTCGGTATAGATCGAATCGTAGTAGCGCCAGTCGGTCACCGGCCCGCCCGCGAAACCCACTTTGAAATCATCGCCGGCTTCAAACATGGCGTGCAGCGTCATGTGGCCGCCATAGCTCCATCCCCAAATCCCGATGCGATGCACATCCACGTACGGCAGTGACTTGAGATACTGCACGCCGTCGCGCTGGTCGGAAAGTTCTCGCGCACCCATACGGAAATGAAGCGGTGTTTCGAATGCATGGCCGCGGCCCGCCGAACCGCGATTATCCAGCGAAAAAATAATGTAGCCTTTTTGCGCCATGAGTTCGTGCCACAGAAAATTCGCGCCACCCCAGGCATTGCGGACCACTTGAGCGTGCGGTCCGCCATATGTGTAGACCAGCACGGGATATTTCTTCTGCGGATTAAAATCCGGCGGCTTGATGATGCTGGCGTTGAGCTCCACCCCGTCTCGCGACTTTACGGTGATAAATTCCATGGGCGAAAGATGGTAATCCGCAAGCTCGGCGACCTTGTTTTCGTTAATCGCGGCGATGTGCGTTCCGTCGGCGCAGTAAAGGTCCTGTCGCGGCGTTGTCGCGGCGTTTGAATAGGTGTCGTAGAAAGCGGCGGCATTGGGCGCCAATACCGCAGTGTGTGTGCCTTCGTCCTTGGTGATTCGCGTCAAGCCGGTTCCGTCAAGAGCAACGCGGTACAGGTGACGTTCCAGTGGAGATCTTTGTGTGGCGGTGAAGTAGACAAGGCCTTTTGCTTCATCGATCGCGTCGACTGCGGAGACTTCCCATTCGCCCTTGGTAAGCTGCGCGAGCTGCTTGCCCTCGAGGTCAAACAAATGCAAGTGGCGATACCCGCGGCGTTCGCTGGACCACAAGAAACGCTTGCCATCTTTCAGGAGAGTGAGATCGTCACTGACGTTGATCCAATTCGAGTCATTTTCACTGAGAACGGTGCGTGTCTTGCCCGTGGCAGCGTCTGCAATCAACAGATCGAGCGTGGTTTGGGTACGATTGAGGCGCTGAATGGCAACGTGTTTTGCATCCGTGAGCCAATTCACGCGCGGAATGTAAATATCGGTCTCCGCTCCGGTGTCCATCGCGCGCGTTGCGCCATCGTTCAGCGAAGCCACAAAAATGTGGACGATGGGATTGGCGCCGCCAGCCGCGGGATAGCGTTCCATCTCGGCCTCTCCGCTCGGCGACGAAAAATCAACCAATGGATATTGCGAAACCTTGCGCTCGTCCATTTCCAGAAAAGCAATCGCCGACGAATCCGGCGCCCACCAGTACGCCGTCTTGATATCCAACTCTTCTGGATACACCCAGTCCAGCTCGCCTTTGCGAATCTCTTCCGTTCCACCCTGCGTGACGCGACGTTCTTTGCCGTCTGCGACGCTCACAAGCCATAGGTTGTGATCGCGGACGAAGCTGACGTACCGGCCGTCGGGGGAAATCTTAGGGTCCGCTAGCGTGGCTTTGCCGGAAACGAGCGTGTGCCCCGTTTGCGACTTCATAATATCCAGCCACGCCAACGCCGTCGGACCTTGAAACAAAATCCCCATTCCATCGGGCGCCCATTGATATTGCGAAGGAGCGCGCGTCCATCACCCAAAGTTCTGTTTTGGCGTCTTTACCGGAACCTTTCGTTTCGAAATAGCTGAGCCCCTTGGCATCCGGAGTCCACGCCAGCCCCCGCGTCAACCTCCCGCTCAAACTCGGCTGCGAATAAATGCGCTCCACCGTCAGCGCCTTGCCTGCGCCCGCCGGTTGCTGGGCCTCTAAAAAAGGAGCGAGGAATGCGGAGAAGAGCAAAGTTGCAGAAAATGCCGAGAAACTCGAAATGCAGCGCCGCAAGGGCATGCGATCCTCCTGGGAACGGACGCTAGTTTAAGCTGCAGCAGCGAGAAGAACAAACATTTGGGCGGAAACTAACCGGGGGGCCAGCGGAATTGCCGTCCGCCGAGCAGATGCAAATGCAGATGAAACACGGACTGGCCTGCACCACTGCCGTTATTTAAGACCGTGCGGTAGCCTGCAAGAAGATTGCGCTCGCGGGCCAACTGCGCGGCGACCAGTTGCAGTTTGCCAAGGATGGCCTGGTCTTGGAGCGTGGCTTCCGTCAGCGACTCGAAATGCTTGCGCGGGCAAATCAGAATGTGCGTGGGCGCCTGCGGGCTGATGTCCTCAAACGCGAAAGCATCGGGATCTTCGTACACGATTTTCGAAGGAATCTTCTTCGCAGAGATCTTGCAGAACAGACAGTCGGCACTCATCGGATTCCTCCTCCAGGTATGCCCTCGTCCAATCGCGTCACGAATGGGGTGAATCCTTCGCGAGCATGGAGTTGCTCACCGAACTGGCGAGCGGCATCTTCGCCGGAAATTTTGCCAACGCGAACACGATAGAAAATCCCGTCGGGTGAATCATATTGCTGAATAAAGATGGGCGGGTACAAGGCGTTGAGGCGGTCGCGCAGCCGCTCGGCATTCGCGCGGTCGCGGAACGCCCCAACCTGCACGGTGAAAAAACCGGCGGTGGGATCGACGCCGCCAAGAACTTCCACGCGAACCGGCACGACGCCGGGACCGACCGAATCCACTTCTTGCGCGGCGGCAAAGGAGAGATCGATGATGCGGTTGTCGACGAACGGGCCGCGATCGGTGATTCGCACCACGGTGGACTTGCCATTGATCAGGTTAGTAACGCGAACCATCGTTTCGAACGGCAGCGTGCGGTGAGCCGCCGTGAGCTTGTACATGTCGTAGGTCTCGCCGTTCGAAGCGCGCCGTCCGTGAAATGGCACGCCATACCAGGAAGCGTTGCCTTCCTCTGTGTAACCAGAAGGAGCAGGCGTAACGGCAGGCTTGCTTCGTTTCGGAACAGCCACTACCGGAGGAGAAGTCGCGGGAGCTTCCGGCATGTCAGTGGATCGTTTCGCCCTGTCTGCGGTTTTCGCCGGGGTTTCCGTGGGTTGCGACGGAGGCGGCTGGCGTCGATCGGCAGTCGGTTTGCGCGACGCGCAGCCGGATGAAAACACAGATAGAACGCTGAGCACGGTGAGGACAAAGATTGGCAGACTTGAAAAAGGCGAGAGCGAAACAATCCGCCGCGTGGAATGGCGCTTGCGCGAGCCCATGCTAAGGAAAACCCTATCCGCCGAACTCTTCAATGCGCCGCCCGTCTCATGATGATGGCGGATTCTGCGAATTGCGCGCCGCATTACGCGCTTCGATCCACGCCGCGGCCTCGGTAAGCTTCTCGGAAACTTCGCGCAAAAACTGCGCGGTTCGTTTTTCCGTTTCCGGCGCGACTTCTTCTTTTACAAAGCTTTTCACGCGGTCGAGTTCTTCGTCAACTCGCTTGCCAAAATCCTCGAAATTCTTGATGCGCTTGAGCCGCGCGAATTCTTCATCGATACGCTTGCCGAACTCCTC
>WNFN01238200.1_pt1 | contig 15460 bp, 15 predicted proteins | sample 5400161 | NCBI WGS metagenome assembly WNFN01 (sample SAMN13153353, study PRJNA577476) | soil metagenome | isolation source: 80 cm saprolite on Douglas fir-dominated hillslope | place: USA:California | collected 2013-09-17
ACCCTTCACCGTCATGATCAGCGATTTTCTCTGCCCGGCTGCCGACGAATAGGAGCCGGCGTGCAACACCCCGGCATGGTTCAGCGCGCGGATCGTGTCGCGGACTCCTCGCTGCCCTTGATCAAGGGTGTGATTCGAAGCCGTCGAGCATGCTCGCCACCCCGTCTGATGGATTGCGGTGGCGAGTTCGGGCGGCGTGTTGAACACCGGGTAGCTGGTGGGCGGAGCCGGCGTCATTGGCGTCTCGACATGGCACAGGGCAAGGGCCGCGCGCCGGACGTAGGGCTTGATTCTGGCGAGCAAGGGAGCGAAGTTGTAATGGCGGCCACCACCAAGGACCAGCGCCCGCTCCCAGACTGGGCTATGGATCAGCAAGTCTCCGCTCGACTCGACCACGAATTGGACGACAGGGCTCTCGCTGCGGCGGTGCAGCGGAGTCGCCACGGCAGGGGCGTGCTTGAGCGCGACATCGTGGCCGCCTGCGCGGTTGGCGTCGCACGCGCCCGCTGCGAGCGCGAGTACGCCGGACAGCATGATCGCGCGCCGCAAACCGTTGCCGTACCCGGCCATACACAGCACCTTCTCACCGGGGCCCGCCGCCGAGGCAGTCACAACTCTAAATATCAGTCAGCCGACCGATGTCTCTACCTGAAAGTGTCAGCAGCATTTGTAGTGCAATCCCGGCCACGATCCAGCGCCAGGAGTTTGACCGGATCGACCGGGCGGGCCGCGCAGGTGTGAGTTGCGCGGCCAGGCCGGCTCAACCCGCTCGGCAAGGAATCTCAGGTGAACACGATCGCGCCGATCCGCCCGGCCGTGCGACGGCCGCTCCGCCTCTCGCTCGCGGCAGGACCTGCCGCTGCGGCCGAAGCACGCAGCCATGTCCGGGCAGCCATCGACGCCTGGGGCGTACCCGTCGACCCGTACGTGGCGGCGCTGCTCACCAGCGAACTGGTAGCCAATGCCATCCGGTACGAGGCGGGCGAGACGGTCAAGCTCTTCGTCACGTGCTCCTGCGGCCATCTGCGGGTCTACGTTCATGACACGTCGCGGTCCTGGCCGGTACAGATTGAAGCGCCGGTCGACGCGGAGGCCGGCCGGGGCCTGATGCTGGTCGCCAGCCTGTCGACCGACTGGGGATATTACCGGACCCCCGCTGGCAAGGCCGTCTACTTTACGCTCGCGCTCGAGACCGATGACGAACACAACGATGAGTTCGGTCCCGAGCGCGATTCCTACGACCGCCGGTAATCGTTGTACCCTCCGGCACGCGCGGAACCGGCCGCCCGGCCAACCGCCGGCGGACCGCGATTACCTCGTCGCCCTGGTGCGCAGTGCTGCCTCGCGGGCGATATCTATCCGCGAGTTGACGTTGAGCTTCTGCAGAATGTGCGAAACGTGGGTCGCGACAGTGCGCCTGGACAGGAACAGGCGGACCGCGATCTCCGGGTTCGACATCCCTTCTCCGACGAGTGCGGCGATCTTCGTTTCGGTCGGCGTGAGACTGTCCCACCCGCTGCGCGCCTGCCGGTGCTTCGCGTTCGGGCCCCGCCGGATGCCGTACGGCCGGAACCTGGCCTGCAGCCGGGCCACATCCGCGGCAGCACCGAATGAGCTGTAGCTCTCAAGCGCGCAGGTGAACGCGGCTCGTGCCTGGTCGCGATTGTCGGTGCCGATGAATTCCGCGGCCGCCGCCTCCAGCGCCTTGGCGCTGAGTAGCGGCCGGCTGGCGTCGGCATAACGTTTGGCTGCCTCTAGCAGCTGGGCGGCATCGTGGTCAAGAAGGCCCTGGCAGTACAGAGCGTTCGCCTGCCGGCGGGGCGTCTCCGCTTCGGCGGCGAGCGCAGCCGCGTGGTCGGCGAGGGCTTTGGCAGTGCCCACGTCACCGACGCTGGCGGCCAGCCGGACCGCATCGGCAAGCAGGTTCTCGATCTCCTCGAGCTCTTCGGAGTTGTCGGCGATTCCGGCCGTGAGCTTAGCCAGGGCTTCCGGCAGAGCGTCCGCGTGCTCGCAGTCCAGGCTGCGGGCTAGCGCTAGCGGCGGGATGACCCGATTGCCGAGCCGCTCAGCGTGCGGGATGGCTGCGGCGAGGTCGCGGCGCGCCGCGCTGATCTCGCCGCGATGGAAGCGAATTGCGGCCGCGACACCAAGATCGCAGCACGCCGCAGCGGGTTCCTTGAGGTCTTCGTGCAGCGTCTCCACCTCTGCCAGGGCGTCGTCCCAGCGCCCCGTGTCGAAGAACAGCTGGCCGAGCGCGCTGTGCGCTTGGGCCAGCCGTACGACGGTGCCGACCTGGTCCGCGAGGTTCTGTGCCTGCCGAGCTGCGGCGAAGGCCGCCTCGTACTGGTCCAGGCTGCCCAGCGCGACGGCCTTGTTGATCTGCAGCAGCAGCCACAGATCAGTCAGCCCCGGGTCGGCCTGCGTCACGGTCAGCGCCCGGTCGAATAGCGGTAGTGCCGCTGCCATCTGTCCTTGCACCGCGGTAACGATGGTGAGCACGTGCAGTGCCCAGCCCATCGCCCAGTTGTCACCCGTTTGCGAGGCCGTCGCGAGCGCGGTGGCGGCGACCTGGCCCGCCTTCTCCGCCTCGCCCAGGCTGCTGTGCGTCCGTGCTGCGAGCACGAGGAGCCGTGCGCGATGCCGGTCCGTAATCCCCGGAGATGCCAGGGCCTGGTTCAGCGCCCTCGACGGCATGGGCAAGCGCGCGGTTCGCCACCTGCTCGGCCCCGGCCGCATCACCGACGCGATAAAGCGCGTCAGCAAGCCGACCCGCAAAACCGTCATGCTGAGCCGAGCCAGTCGGAGAGCTCGCGACGGCCTGCCGGAGGAGTCCAGCCGCGACGCGGGGGGCCTGGCGGACCAGCAACTCCGCGGTGCGGGCCAGCCAGTTCAGTATCCATTCGTCCACAGGCTCGGCGGTGCCGCCCGGTCCGCCAACCGCCCAGAGCAGCTGCCTGGCCACCCGGTCCGCCGACGCGCCCGCATCTGCGAGGGCGCGCCCTGCGTCGCGGTGCCATGCTGCGCGCACCGGCTCCGGCACCCCGTCGTACAAGGCCGCGCGGATGAGCGGATGGCGGAACCCGAGCCTAGATCCTGACTCAGCCAGCACCCCGGCCGCCCGTGCCTCTTCGACGGCAGGAACCAAATCGGCGACGCTCCGGCCTAGAACGATCGCCAAGTCGGGCACGGCGAAGTCCACGCCAAGCAGCGCAGCCGCGCGCAGGACGTCACGCACCGATCCGGAGACGAATCCGAGGCGGTCGGCTATTGCCGCCGACAGTGAGCGTGGCGCGGAGCCGCTGGTTAGCTCGGCGGCTCCGGCGCCCGTGATCGTGACGCTGGAACTGCGAGTCAGGGCGCCGACGAGCTCGGTGATATATAGCGGGTTGCCCGCAGCTCCGTCCGCGAGCTTGAGCAGCTTGTCGCCCGGCTGGCCCCCGGCAAGGGCTGCTACGAGCTCCGCTACCGCACCGTCGGCCAGCCCGGTGAGCTGGAGCCTTACCGCATCGGGCACTGCCCGCCGCAGCACCAGCAAGTCGTCCCGCTGCGGCACCGGACGCAGCATGCCGATCAGAAGCAGCGGCAGTTGCGGCACAGACCGCGCCAACCGCCCCCACAGCGTGATGCTGGCCTGGTCAGCCCACTGAAGATCGTCTATGACCAGGATCGTCGGCTGTGCGGCACATTGCTCGGCGATGAGCGCCAGCAACTGCTCAGCCAGCGCCGCTGACACGTCCAGGCCACGATCGGCCGCAAGCTCACCGCGCAGGAGCCGGACGATCGTCTTGCGCCGCGGATCTGCGGAGGGCTTGCGAACCCTTAAACCCTCGAGCAGCGGCAATAGTGGCAGCGCCTGCCCCAGCTCATCTCCGGCGCCCCAGAACGCCCGGCAGCCATCCGCCTCCGGCTCGGCTAGGGCGGCCCGGACGAGCGCGGACTTGCCGATTCCAGGCTCGCCTTCGATCAGGATCGACCCGCCACGCCCCCGAGCCACATCCGTCACCAGGCTGACCAGGGTCGCGATCTCGCTGTCGCGGCCGACTAGCGCACCGGCCAAGGTCGCGCTGGGCACGCTGCGACACTACTACCAGACCATTAAGCAAACAAGCGGTTCTTTTCGGTGTAAATTCTTTTAAGCCCTGCGGCGCCCCGCCTCGCGGCAATTGTTGCGGTTCAGATTGAGTAATGGCGTGCTCACGTTGTCGGTGGCATACACGCGCATGCCAATGCGGAACCGCGATGCTGCCAGCGATGATCGGCCGCCTGCAGCGCTCCCGCCACCGATCCAGCAGACGCGCCGGGGCAGCACGCCGTGCGGCTCCGTCGACAGTCTCACCATCTCGTTCACGTCGCTCATGCGCACCCGGCGGCATCGCTGGTCGGCCGGGCACGGTTGTGCTGCAGCGGGAATACGGGCCTGCACCAACGCCGGAAAGGAATGCAGCGCTCGCTGATCCCGGTTCCTTGATCTTATTCTCTTCGTGCCCGGACCCGCCGCTGGGACACAATCAGCGGCTGCCGATGGGCGCCGTCAATAATCTAGCGAAGAAACCATCGGCCCTCAGCCCTCTGATGAAGGCACGGAGCGCTGCGGGATGATCTTGAAGTCGCCAGTCTTGGTGGTAGATACGCTTGCCCTTGCCATAGGAGATCTTCATCTGGTCCCTGTTGAACCAGATGAGGCCAGCCAGTTTGCTGTGCTTGATGCCAGCGAACAGATCCTTAATGCCAGCCGCCTGATGACCGGTCATGGGACCTACTGCCGTTTCGCCGATCATGATCCTTGTCTTCGGACTTAGCTTCCTGAGCAGACGAATGGTGCGGGCGAAGATTATGTGGAACGTATCCGTTGTATGGTAATAGTAGCCGTCAAGGCCGACGAGATTCACATACTTGGCGCCTGGCCAGTAAGGGATAGGCGATGGGGTTGCTACGTGTATGGCCGACGGCTGCCACATGAAGGTGATCAGGCCAGCTGCCCGTGCTGGCGAGAGGTATTGGCCGACGTCCTTGATTAGCTTGTCGTGAACGTATCTATATGCCTGGATGTAATCACGAGCGCCGTTCTCTCTTGACCCATACGCGTACCATGAGCCATTCATTTCTGGCCCGAAAGACAAAGTGAAACGTATTCGAGTCTCCGCTATGGCGGCCGCAAACTCCCTGAGCCAGCCATCGCCCCTGCCTGCGACGATCTGCGGTAGCTTCGGGACGCCCTTCCCCCTCGGCTCAAGTTCAAGCACTGTCCTCGCGCCGACTCTTGCGGCGTGCCGGATGTACCCGGCGGGAAACGGACTTCCCCAGTTAATATACGCGACGGTCAACGTGGCCCTATGATGGACGGCGGCATCGAATGATTTCAGACCAGTAGTATCTGATACTGTTCGGCCGCTGCTAGGTAGAGTCGGAGCAAAGACGCCAAGTTGAGCGCCCTTGGTCGATGGGAAGTGTGCGCTTACTGGAGCATTCGCGTGCGGGCGGTAAGCGGTAGCCGCCGCCGGTTGATGGCGGAACTCGTAGACCGCATATCCAGCGGCGCCAGCAGTCGGCAGAACAGAAATCGCAAGGAACATCCGCGCCGCCAGTGCAGCTCGATTCATTCCCGGGGCCCCGCGGTATGGTAACGGCGATGATCCGGAGCATCCTGTCGAATCCGTGAGTCCAGGGCAGCCCAGTCATCCTGGACATTGGACGGGTTCAACCCGTTCCATCCCCTCTCGGCAGGCCATGGGTCGCGAACAAGTCTGGGCTCTTGCGGAGGCTGACGGTCTGGCGCAGGCCGCGAATCGTGAGCCAGCCGCGCCTCATGAGCGAGCCAGCGATCCTCGGCATATTGGCGCTCTCGAGCAAGGCGCGGATCCCGAGCGACGCTGGGGTCAGGGGCAGCGCGCGCATCCCGAGCGCCGCTAGCGGCCTGAGCATGGCGGGGTTCGCGAGCGAGTCCCATGTCCTGACCGAACCGCGGGTCGCCAGCGAACCCCCTGTCCTGAGCAAATCCGTTCGGCGCAAATGGCGGATTGCGTGCGGGCTGAGGAGGGCCCGGAGCATGCCGACCCGGATTGAGCCGCGGATCCCGAACAGGGTCAAGCTGACCATCGCGTCGATTCCAAGGATCTAGCACGGCCCTATGACCCTCGACGCCATGCGGATGATCCTGGACGCGATGCGGACTCATACCGTCCCAGCGACTCCGAGCGTCCTGGATAGCACGACTGCCCGCACTAGCTTGCAGGCCGCCGGCAACCCAGAGGTTACGAGCATCGACCCGCTTTTGAGCATCCCAGGGGTCACGAACATCGCGCGGGTCTCGAACAGGGCGCAGACTGCGCTCCCGGACGGTCCAATCGTCATGGTTGTCAAGTCGACCGGTGCCTCCATAGTTATCGCGCTTGCTGCCATTGACGCCGAGTCGCCGATCGTCGTGGATGCCGTGCATGACCGGGCGGAGGTAGGATTCGCGCGCCACGGACTCCGAGCGGTCTACCGGTTCGTGGTTACCGTCAAGCCTTACCTCCACATGCTGCCGGGTGACCCAGCCCTGGCGCCAGCAGGTGGCGATGCCGTAGAACCGAATCTGGCGCAAGACGATCACGTACCACAGTGCCGCCACCGGCAGCAACGCCACGCCAATCAGCCGACTCATGGTGCCTTGATCACTTCGCCGCACGGTGGCCAGCCTCAACGAGATGGACACCGGCCAGATCACCATCGCTGCGAGCGAAGCGAGAAGCAGGCTCTGAGTGGCTGGCCATGCGAGCGGGATAGTCACCGAGATCGCCACTGAGGAGAGGAACGATCCAACGGTATAGACGGTGAAAATCCAGCCGTACGACATGATCGGCAGGTAGCGGAGACGCCAGAGCATTCGGATCGTCGACGCCCGCATCCACCTAGTCCATTGCCGCAAGTGGTGGGCGAGAGTCTCAGGGTAGACCGGCAGCGAAACCGCGGTTGGCTGGTGCACGGCGCGGCCATGCAGCAACGCGTACATCGTCAATGCCGTGTCGTCACCAAGCGTGACGGGCACCCCGAAGAACGTCTCGCCTACGTACGCCGGCACAATCTTCCTGATCATCGGCGCCCAGTACAGCGAGAACGCGCCGGGATTAATCAGCACGCTGCCTCGCGCGACCGACTGAGCGCTCATCGCGAACAGCTGGAAGACCAAAGACCGGTGGCCGATAGCTCTGGTCAGCAGGTTCCGATCAATGTTGATCGCCGTCTCCAGCCCGGCTACCGAGACGACGCGCGGGTCCGCAAACGGTTTCAGCCCTTCGTCGATTGCGCGCCGATCAAGTGCGGAGTCGGAGTCTATGGTCACGAAAATGTGAGCATCGTGGTCCGAGGTGAACGCGACTGCCTGGGCGTGCTTCTTGCCGGCATTCCGTTGCCGAACCCAGGTGAATCGAACGCCTGCTGGATGATGGGCGAGCCAGAACTCCCGTACATCCGCGTAGTCGACCGTCGAGCCGTCGTCGACAACCTCGATGTGGTCCGGCAGCCTGGTCTGGCGCGTCAGCGACACGATGGTCCGGTCAAGGATCTGCGCATCCTCGTTGTAGCACGGGATGACGACGGTCACGTATAGCCGGTCGAGTTCTTCCTGCTCGCGCCGGCTGACCGTCACTGGCTTCTGCGACCATGCGAGCACCAGCTGGATCACGATGAACAGCAGCGTGAACGCCCATGTTGCGAGCAGCGCGGGGTCGGCGACTATGCCGCCTTGGAGCCCGGCTTCGTGCAGATAAAGCGATCCGCCGGCGACCGCCAGAACTGGCAGGACCGCAAGCCAGCGCCTTGGCCGGAAAGTAATTTCGGGTATCTCGTAGTCGTGAGCTAGATATCCAGGGCGTCTCTCCCGCGCCGGAAGAATAGCCGGACGGCCACCGCGATCGTGAGCGTCGTCCCCGCGATGATACCGATCAGCACGGGCAGGAAATGGGTGAACGGCTGGTGCATCGCTTACTCCAAACCGACCATCAGCGGCGAGACCAGACAGCGCACCGGGGCCTGCGGCCTGCCTGGCCGCCTGGGGGTGGTAGTCCGGGTAGTCAGCGGCGTAGGTACTGCGGCGCCTAGCCGACGCAGCCTGCGTCATCCGCTGATACCTCCGATACCTCCGATACCTGGTCGCACCTGCTGGAGGTCACGGTGCCGACGGCCATCACAGATGATATCGACTAATCTCGGCAACTTGGCCAACTTCAGTAGATATGGAAGGAGCTTTCGCATTGCTGGAGCATCGGCCGTCTTGTCGGCGACTCGCCCATCTGACCCGGATCGCTGCGCAGCCTGATCGTAGATCGCGCTGGTTCCTCGATATTGCCCCATGCCCACCGCCCTTGCCGGAGTTTCATCAAAGACGGCCCGCAGGAGGGTTGCGACTCGACGAGCGTCCGACTTCGCGCAATATCCGGTCCGGATTCTAGCGGGAATTATGGTCCGGGTACGGTCATCTCGTGCGTTAGCCTCTGCGACGCACACAGAGTCCAGACGCGGGATGTACAAGGTCGCGTACAGTGCCGCCGACGCGCAGTTTGGCTGCCAGGAACTGATAGCGGATCGCGGCGCGCGCCTGAAGGGTCGGCTGCTTCATCCTCATCCGCCTGGCGACACCAACCACGTGAGGGTGGTGAGGCCGGGTGGATTTCGACACCGTGCAGGAGCGCTCTGCCAATCGATCATTGTGAGCCAGCGGCCCCACAGGTCCTCGAAACGGACGCCTAGCCGCGCGAAGTGCGCATACGAGGTATCGCGCGTCCAGGCGATCACCTCGGCGGGGCTCGGGCCTCAAGTCCGGAGCAGGTCGGCCAGCACAGCCGCTTCGCTGATATCGGGTTGCTTGGTGGCGGTGAGCAGCGTCAATTGCCGCTCCTTCGAGAGCCCGCGCATGTGCGCCAGCGCTTCCGCTCGTCTTGGATCTTGCAGCTCCAGCCGGTAACGCCGGCCGAACTCAGCGAAGCGGTCGGGGTCGTGGCCGTACCACTTGCGCAACTCGTCCGAGGGCGCGACGTCCTTGCACCACTCATGGAGCGCCGCCTTGGCCTTGGTCAGCCCCCGCGGCCAGATCCGGTCGACTAGCACTCTGGTGCCATCGCCCGGCTCCGGATCCTCATACACCCGGCGTACCCGGACTTTTCCTCCCGACATAGCTTGCCTCCTAACCGTGGGATTCCGGCTCGTGGCGAGCAACTCGCGGCGGCGAACCGCAGTAAGCGCACTCCGCTGCCAGGACATCAGCCGGCAAACCTGCCGGCACGGGCCACGCACGAGGTGTTCCGCATCTCTTGTTGCGGTTCTCGTCGTCACAATTGTCCCGCGCCATTCCGATCGACGCGTGGCCGGGCCAGCAGCACCAGGCGCTGAGGACCTGGTCTGCCGACTACGTCCCCATGATCAAGGAGGACGCCCGCCACAATAACCATGCCGACCGACTCCGGGACGCAGGGGAGCACCAGTACGGGCGACCGGACATTCCCGGCCGACATCTATGCTCGGCCGCCCTTCGGTCTTTACGGGGTTTGCGGTCGAAGCGGGTTCCGGTCGATATGAAGCGCAGGTCGCTATTCAGCGTGCCCCGTCGCTGTTTCCCGCCTTGTGCAGGCCAGGTTCGCTCCAAATGCGCAAACATCATGCCGCCGAATGCGCTACCTATAGTGGCGAGCCGCATGGCTCGTCACAGGCCTTCGGCGTGCGACGATTGCCGTGTGGCCGACGCACCTTTCGGGATCCGTCCCGCACGGGACGAAGATCGACTTCCGCTAGCGGTTCTGTTCGCCGCGGTGGCAGAGGAGCGCAGCGGAATCGCTGCGGAACCGCCCGTGGACGTAGACGCCCTCGCTACTGACCAGTCGCTCGACGGGGCGCTAGCCGCGGCCGCTGGCGACGACATCATCGGCTGGTTGCACGTGGAGAAGACCCCGTTTGGTTTTGGCGAGATAGGCATGCTGGTCGCGAGCGAATGGCGTAGGCGCGGCGTGGGTTCGGCGCTCCTCGAGGCGGCGATCGAGCGCGCACGCGAGCGCGGGCTTTACCACAAGTTTGGGCTCCTGCTTTGACCTGCCTGCGGCAACGTCGGCTGGCGGCCTGCTGCTTCCGGTCATCTCATGAGCTGGCGGGGATGCACGACTTGGTTCGGGGGCGGAGGACCCGGGATCCGCACTGCGTTCCACTGGGTCAGGTTCACGCTGCCCTTGGTCGGCGGCGTTGGGACCTCGCGGAGGACATACGGCTTGCCGTGCGCCGCGACGTATATCGAGTTTCCGTGCGAATCCTGCAGCAGCCAGGCCGGCTGGCCGGCGATGGTCACCGCCCCCAAGTACTTGACCTTGCTGGCCGGCGCGCTGGTCAGGGAATGGGTCATCGAAGCCATGTTCAGGCCAGCCAGCAGCTGGTGCGACTGTAGCGCTGGGAGTACCAGGTATTTTCCGCAGAACCGGCTGCAGGCAGTGGCGGGCAGGTGGGCAATCCTCAGAACGGCGGCGCTGAGCTTCAAGTAGCTGTGGCCGTGCCTGGCCAGCACGGTGAGCACTGCCCCGTTCTCGGAGATCGTTCCCGAGAACGCGCCGGAGCGGGTGATGCCGAGGTTGAGGCTCAGGGTCTTGGCGCCTTGCCGGATGGTGCCGCTGATGTGGACGCTGCTGGCGGCCCGCAGCGCCGCGCTCATCTGCCGGAGCAGGACCGTCACATTGGGCCGGCGCGACGGCGTGGACCCGGCCATGCCGGGCTGGCAGGGCTCCGCGCTGCGGCTGGGAAGGGTAGCCACCGACAGCGCGGTGATCGCCCAGTGCGCGCTGACCTGCACCATGCGCCAGGTCTCGAACACGTACGCCTGCCCCGGGGACGGCAGGAAGGCCGCGTCCACCTTTCCGGTGCGCGGGTTCTGCTCCCTGAACTTGCTGCCGTCGTCGCAGGTGGCAATGATTGCGTTGCGCCCCGTTATCGCAGTGACGCGCGTCATGAAGAACCGGTCTACCCCGGCGGGCACGAGATCGCGTGCCTTACCGGCCTTCACGGTAGCGGCCAGATGACTGAGCGCCTGGCCGGTCACGTACTCCCGGACCGGCGGCACTAGATGCCGCGCGCTCTGCGACTTATCCCAGAGGACCCAGCCTTGACGAAAACCCTCCACCACGGCAGCCTGGGCCGGGCTCGCGGGCAGCGGGCTGGCGAACACCTGGGTGTAGCGGCCGACATGAACAACGCTTCCCACGCGGACGGCAACGTTACTGGCTGGTTTGCCTGAGCTGCAGGCCGACAGTACCAGCAATCCGGACAGCACTAGCGCCGTGAACGCCCCCTGACGGCTCATTCCCGCCACCTAACTGTTTGTTGTCTGTACCGGTCCATCCGCGTTGGCCGCAGCGGCGGCGGGCCATACCTGTCAGTAAATAGACGCGCGCCCCCGGGCCGTGGTTGGCCAAAGGGAGACCGCCCCTGCGGCAACGGAAGGAGCGAACCCAGCCGGGGCTCTGACGGTACTTAACGGTCTCCCTTATGAGAACATCGTGGTCGACGCGCGGCGACCAGACTGAAGGCTCATCGCGGCCTGGCCAAAACTTCTCTACCGTGTATGTCAATGAACAGGGCAGCAACGTTGCTGAATATCGTCGATGTCGAGGCGACGTGCTGGCAGGACGGCCCGCCGGACGGCCAGGTGAGCGAGATCATCGAGATCGGTCTGACTACTGTCGACCTGAGCCTCGGTCAGCGCATCGGCCGGCACCGCATCCTGGTACGGCCCCAGCGGTCGGCCGTCAGCGCGTTCTGCACGGAACTGACCGGCCTGACCTAGGCGGAGGTGGAAGCTGGGATCAGCTTCGCCGCCGCGTGCCGGAGGCTGGCTTCCGAGGATCAGGCCGGGTCCAGGCCGTCGGCCAGCTGGGGTGATTACGACCGGCGCCAGTTCCTTCGCCAGTGCCGCGCCAGCGGTAGCGAATATCCATTCGGGGCCGGCCATACCAACGCGAGGGCGGTGTTTGCGCGGATACATGGCCTGCGCAAACGGCCCGGCATGGCAGCTGCTCTGGCCATCGCCGGGCTCCCCCTTGAGGGTCGGCCCCACCGCGGTGAAGACGACCCATGGAACATCGCTGCGCTCGTGCTTCAGCTGAACACAGCCGACCGCTGGCCGAGATCGGGCTGATCGCCCGCGCCGCGGCATTCCGCTCCCCACGCTCTCCGAGACGACCTACCCGCGCGGTCCGGCCGTCCAGGTCTTCATCCACAGCGGCTGCCACCCCGAAATCGACAATTTCAGCCTCCAGCCCAACACCGCGAGCAGCATCATCCCGCTGATCCAGCAACTACTGCGACAAAATGGCCCGCAGAGCCAAGCGACCATCCCTTGCCAGTTCCATTAAGAACACCATCCGCGTCCGCCGCTCGGACCGGCGGACACGGATCATCATGCGGCGAACCAGGCAGACCGCGCCGGATCGGATCGACTCGTTGCGTTTGATACACCATTGCCGAGCGCACAGGCATCGTACAGACTGCCCAGTTCAGGCTGGCATGTCAGGCGCCCAGGATCCCCACGTCGTATTGCTGGCAGTGAGGATCTCTGGTGACCAGGGTGAGACCTTCGCAGCGGGCCTGCGCCACCAGCATCCGGTCGAATGGATCCCTGTGAATCATTGGCAGGCGCCCGGAAGCTATGGCGTGGGCGAAACCGATCGGAAGTTCCCGGAAGCCGCTGTCGCGGACACGCTCGGGAAGATCTGCCGGCGCGGTGATCTTGCCGAGCGCCTGCTTGATGGCGATTTCCCAGATCGTGGCCGCGCTGACGCGGACATCCGGCTCCTGATCAAGCCGGTCCTTGATCTCATCCGGCAACTCTGGGTCATCGGCCAGTCACCACAGCACGACATGGGTGTCCAGCAGCAAGCTCACGACGTCATGCCGAATTCGGCGGCGATGGACTCGTTGACCGCATCGGAGTCCCAATCCGGCGCCAGGATGAGTTTGCCGCGCAGCGACCCGCGCCCGCTCCGCTTGACCCTGCCCGCCAGCGGGATCAACTTGGCGACCGGGCGGCCAGCCCGGCTGATGATGATCTCCTCGCCATGCTCCACCCGCTCGATGATCCGGGACAGGTTGGTCTTTGCATCATGAATGTTGAACTGCTCCGCAGCGTCGCCTGACATGACGGCCCCCTTAGCTAACAGCTTAGTTCATTGCTGGCGGCCCGGCGGCTGCAGGCCCAGAAGCTCCCATGTGTGACCACGCCGACGATGTTCATGATCTCCTCGGCAGACTTCACTCGTGCCCTCCCCGGGACCCGGCTGAAAACGGATGGCACCGCTCAGCCAAGCCGGGGAGGGGACTCCCGCCGGCTAGCCGCAGGGGACGGTCGGGATCGTGTTGGGCAGATCCGGTGGCCGTCAGCGAGCACCTTTAGTGGCCGCCAGCGAGCAGGGACCTTGCCGTTTCCCTGCAGTTTCTCGTGGCCGCCGTCACTTGCTGGCGGCGGTGACTGAGGCGGCCCTCGCCACGTCCCGCTGGGGCTGCGAGAATCCAGGTCCATAACGCAGTGACCACCGACTCCCCGATCCGTCCCGGGCAAGGAGCTACCGCAATGGATGCCAGGCATGCCATCTTGTTCGAGCCGGTCAGGATCGGCCCGAAGACCCTGCCCAACCGCTTTTACCAGGTCCCGCACGCGTCGGGGTTCGGGTCGGGTAAGCCCAGGACCCAGGCGGCCTTCCGGGCAGTCAAGGCAGAGGGTGGCTGGGGTGGGGTGTGCGTGGAGTACGCCCCCGTCTCGCCGGACTCCGACGATTTGCCGGCGATCTCCGCGGAGATCTGGGACGACCTTGACGCCCGCGCGCTTGGCTTGGCCGCCGAGGCGATTCACGCACACGGGTCACTGGCCGGTCTGGAGCTTTACCACGGCGGCGCGTCCTGCCCTAATGGCAACTCACGCGCGGTTCGGCTGGCCCCCAGTCAGATCACGTCGGGAGTTCAGTGGGCGGGGCTGGCGAAGGAGATGGACACCACCGACATCGCCCGGATCCAGCGGGACTGGGTGCAGGCCGCCCGGCGCGCTCGCGACGTCGGTTTCGACATTGTCTACGTGTACGGTGCGCACGGGTACCTGATGACCCAGTTCCTCTCGGCGCACGCCAACCGGCGCGCCGATGGCTACGGGGGGAGCCTGGCGAACCGGGGCCGGTTCTGGCTGGAGACCCTGGCCGCGGTGCGAGACGCAATCGGCGGCGACTGCGCGATTGCCACGAGGATCGCGGTGCACGGCGACTCTGGGGTGCCAGGCGCGGAAGGGCTCCCCGGCATCCATCTTGACGACATGCTGACCCTCGTGAAGATGGCCGATGATCTCGTGGACCTTTGGGACGTGACCGTCGGCTCCTGGCCCGAGGACTCCGGTACCTCCCGGTACTTCCCTGAGGGCCACGAGCGGCGATGGGCTCATCAGGTGAGGGAGGCCACCGCCAAGCCGGTGGTCGCTGTGGGCCGCTACAGCAGCCCGGACCTGATGGCCGAGGTGATCCGGTCGGGCGCAGTGGACCTGATCGGCTCGGCCCGGCAGGCGATCGCGGACCCGTTTTTGCCCCGCAAGATAGCCGAGGGCAGGCTCGACGAGATCCGGGAGTGCACCGGGTCCAATGTCTGCATTCTGCGCGAAGAAGCCTTCAACCACATCGGCTGCGTGCAGAACGCCACTGCCGGGGAGGAGTACCGCCGAGGCTGGCACCCTGAATCCTTCCGGGCCGCGGCTGACCCGAACCGGCCCGTGCTCATCGTGGGCGCCGGGCCGGCGGGAACGGAATGCGCGGTCGTGCTCGGCAAGCGCGGCTTCACCGCCGTCCACCTAGTGGAGGCCGAACCGGAGATCGGGGGCCGGCTGCGCTGGGCGAGGCAGCTGCCCACGCTCGGCGACTGGGGGCGAATAATCGACTGGCGCGCGGTTCAACTCGCCAGGCACATCCCGGTGTGGAGGTGATCACCGGGCACAGGCTGACCGCCGCTGATGTCCTGGAGTACGGCGCGGAACTGGTCGTGATCGCCACCGGCTCAGCGTGGCGCGGCGACGGCATCCAGCCCGGCTACCCGGACCCGATGCCCGGGGCCGAGCCGAGCATGCCGCATGTGCTCACCCCGGAACAGGTTTGCACCGGGAAGCGGCCACCCGGGCGACAAGTCATGGTGTACGACACCGACGGCTACTACGTCGCACCCGGCATAGCCGAACTGCTGGCTCGCGACGGATTCGAGGTGAGCGTGATCACCACATTCGACGTTCTCTCGCCGGTCAGCGATCAGACCCTGGAGGGTGACATGCTCCGTGCCCATCTGCACCGCGCGGGAGTCAGCGTCCGCCCTGCGTCGACCATCACCGGGATCGGCATCGGCTCGGTCACAGGCCATGACCGTCACGGCGAGCACTGGTCCGCCGCTTGCGACGGGATCGTGCTCGTCACCCAACAGGTGCCGCAGGACA
>WNFN01247915.1_pt2 | contig 15442 bp, 12 predicted proteins | sample 5400161 | NCBI WGS metagenome assembly WNFN01 (sample SAMN13153353, study PRJNA577476) | soil metagenome | isolation source: 80 cm saprolite on Douglas fir-dominated hillslope | place: USA:California | collected 2013-09-17
GGGGTGATAGGGCATGGGGAGGCCGTTCAAGGCAAGCATGCCGATCACCGCGGAAAGTCCGCCAAACAAAATCGTCAGCTCGAAGGTCACGATGATAAACGATGGCCAGGAGTGAAATGGGCGTCCGCCAACGTTGACAGGATAGGTGATCGTTGCGACCCAGTACTGAAGCGAGTATGCCGATATCCCACCGATGAGTGCGCCAATGAGGACCACAAGCGGCACGCGGTTCTTATGAAAGCCGATAGCTTCTGCAAGGCCCTCAATGGGGAACGGGCTATAGGCATCGATCTTCTTGTAGCCCGCTTCGTGAGTCTTGTGAGCGGCGGCAACCAGTTCTTGCGCAGAGTCGAATTCGGCCATCAATCCATAGATCGAAGAATCGCGGACGGGAGATTCATAGGTGGAAGAATCGCTCATTGCTTCACCTCCGTCCCTTCATGCACCTGCGCCTCCGGCAGCAAAGTGCGCAACTCGTTGATGGAGATCATGGGCAGCACACGCACGAACAGCCACATGAAAGTCAGGAACATGCCGATGGTGCCGAAGAACGTCATCCAGTCCCACTTGGTTGGATAGTATTGGCCCCACGAAGAAGTCACGAAGTCGCGAGTCAAACTGACGACGACAATAATGAAGCGCTCGAGCCACATCCCGACGAGCACCACGAACGAGATGAGCCAGAGCCAGCCTGTGGAGACGCGGAATTTCTTCAGCCACAGAACCTGCGGAATGAAAATGTTGGAGGCAAGCAATGCCATATACCACATCCGATACGGGCCATGGAGCCGGTTCCAGAGCAGGAACGAGTCGAACTGGTTTCCGCTGTACCATCCCATGAACGCTTCCATGCCGTACCCGTAAGCCACGATAAGGCCAGTGGCAAGCATGACCTTGGCTGCGTTCTCGAGGTGCCGCAGGGTGATGAAATCCTGTAGTCCATAAATAGCGCGGATCGGAATCGCGAGGCAAAGAACCATGGCGAAACCGGAATAGATGGCCCCCGCGACAAAGTACGGGGGAAAAATCGTGGTGTGCCAGCCAGGGACCAGGCTAACCGCGAAATCGAAGCTTACGACCGTGTGCACGGAGAGCACCAGCGGTGTCGCGAGGCCGGCGAGAAGTAGGTAGGCCGTCTCATAACGGTGCCAGTGCCGCGCTGAACCGCGCCATCCCATAGCGAGGAGTCCGTAGATGCGCTGGAGCCAGGGATTCTCGGCGCGATCACGCAAGGTGGCGAGATCGGGAATCAATCCCATAAACCAGAACACCAGCGAAATCGTGAGGTAGGTCGAAACCGCAAAGACGTCCCAGACCAGTGGGCTGCGGAAGTTCGGCCAATAGTTCATGGTGTTCGGATACGGAAAGAGCCAGTACGCGAGCCACGGGCGTCCGGTGTGAACCAGCGGGAAGATGCCGGCGCAGGCCACGGCAAACAGCGTCATGGCTTCGGCAAAGCGGTTGATGGAGTTGCGCCAGGTCTGCCGCAGGAGAGCAAGAATGGCAGAAATCAGCGTGCCCGCATGACCGATACCGATCCACCACACAAAGTTAACGATGGCGAATCCCCAACCGACGGGGATGTTGATGCCCCAGATCCCCGTACCTTTGATGAACAGGTATCCGAGCGCCACCATCAGCATGTTTAGCATCGAGAATACGATCAGGAAGCCGAGGATCCATCCGAGTGAGACGGGGCGCTTCAGCACGATGTTGCTGATCTTCTCGGTGATGGTGGAGAAGGTATGGCCCGGTGCGATTACCGGCACTCGCCTGTCTTCCACGGGTATTTGCGTATTGGTCGCCATGCCTACCTGCGCTCCACTTATGCTTTCGCTTCTTCTAACTCAGGGTTAGGGTTGCGGACTTCCGCGAGATACGTCGTGCGCGGCCGCGTATTCAATTCAGCCAGCATGGAGTAATTTCTCGCCTGCGCTTTCCATTTATTGACTTGGCTGCTCGGATCGTTGAGGTTACCGAAGACGATGGCGTTGGCCGGGCAAGATTGCTGGCAGGCCGTCTGTAACTCACCATCTTTGATCGTCGAGTCGGCGCGCTCGGAATCGATGCGATGCTCGCTGATGCGCTGCACGCAATAGGTGCATTTTTCCATGACGCCGCGGCTACGCACGGTCACGTCGGGATTGCGCATGAGCTTGAACTGTGGCGTCTCCCAGTCCTGGAAGAGCAGGAAATTGAACCGCCGCACTTTGTACGGGCAATTATTCGAACAATAGCGCGTGCCGACGCAGCGGTTGTAGACCATGTCGTTCAGACCTTCGCTGCTGTGAATCGTCGCCTGTACCGGACAAACCAGCTCGCACGGCGCATTCTCGCACTGCATGCAGGGCACAGGCTGGAAGAAGCCCTTGGGATTATCGCGCGGTCCGTTGTAGTATGCGTCCACACGCAGCCAGTGCATGTGGCGGCCTTTGAGGGTTTGCTCTTTGCCGACCACAGCGATGTTGTTTTCCGATTGGCAGGCGACGATGCAGTTGTTGCACCCCACACAGGAATTCAGGTCGATCGCCATGCCCCAGGAGTAAGTCTCCTTTGAATAGTCGAAGGGCTTGTAAAGCGTGAGGTCGGCCCGCGGTTCGCCTTCCTTCGCGAAGTTCGGCTCTTTCTTGTACTCCTCAAGGCTGCGCTCCTGCACCAGCGGACGCTCGCCGACAGGAGTTTCCATTGTCTGATAGCCCTGGGTGCTTGCGAGTTGATATACATCGCCAGTAGCACGAAGTTGTGCGCCGTTCGCAAACCACGGAGTCTGACTGCTGCGCAGCGGGTAAACGTCAAAGCCGGTGCCGGTTCCAATGCGGCCAGCGCGCGTGCGTCCATAGCCGAGGAAGACCGTGATCGAGTTGTCGGGATGGCCAGCCTGAATCCAGACGGGACCTCTGACTTTCTTTCCGTTGAATTCGACCTCGGCGACGTCTTTGAAATTCAGCTTCAGCCGCTCGGCCATCGCGGGACCGATCATGATGGGATTGTCCCAAGTCAGCTTGGTTAGGGGTTTCGGAAGTTCCTGCAACCAGCCGTTGTTCGAGAAGCGCCCGTCATAGATCGAGGGATCACGGCGGAAGTTGATCTCGTAGGTGGTGCCCGGCGCGGATTGCGATGCCGGAAAGCTTGTCGCTTTCAGCGCGACATTTTTCGACGCATAGGTCGTGCCTTCTATCCAGCCGTCGTGAAGAGACTTTCGCCAATAGGCGTCAAAGTCCGCGCCGCTGTGCTGTTTCTGCCAGTAGCCCTGGATGAGATCGTGTCCAGTGATGCCGGACTGGCCCGCCAGGATAGCGATAATCTCGTGCGCACTCTTGCCGCCGTAAAGCGGCTCGATCAACGGCTGAACGATGCTGACCGTTCCGTCGTAAGCGCGAGCGTCGCTCCAGGACTCGAGATAGTGCGCTTCGGGCACGTGCCACTGGCAAAGTTCGGCGGTCTCATTGCGATGCGTGCCCAGAAATATTTTTAAATTGACGGCATTCGATTTCAGGGCGGAAGCGAATTCGAGTTCGGCAGGTGCGTCATAGGCAGGATTACCACCGAGAATCAGCAGCAGGTCAACTTTGCCCGCGCGCATGTCTTCGACGAGCGCGTGCAGCGACTGGTTGCGGTTAACGGGATTTGCGTCAACCGGCTCGGCGTAGAAGACCGTCTTGCCAACATTTCCAAGCGACTGGTTGATGGCATGCGCGAGCGCATGAACGTTAGGAGGTTGATGATCGCCGGCGATGACGACGCTGGAACCTTTGTGCGCTTGCAGGTCCTTCGCGAGCGCGGAGATAAAGTTTTGCTGTTCACTGGACGTGCCGCTCGCAGTCGCACCGCCCGCGCTCGCCAATGTGCGGGCCAGGTTCTCGACATCCGCAGCCCGCACCGGCAGTCGGTGATCCGCCTTCATCCCCGTCGAACTCGGTGTGCTCTCGACAACATACAACCGGTTCATGTTGGCATCAGGATTGCGCCGTGCAGCGAAATCACGCGTGTACCGCGCCGAGCCCGGAAATCCCGCATAGAGGAAGTCGGCATCGAGCGAAACGATGACGTCGGCCTTCGACAAGTCGTACCGCGTCTCAACCGGCTCGCCGAAAGCCAACTTCGCGCCTTCGACCACGTTGTCGCGATTAATCGGCTCGTAAACGTGCCACTTAGCCGCGGGATTAGCCTCGAGATAGCTGCGAATCTGCGCCGCCAGCGCGGGCGAGGAAACAGTCTGCGTCAGAATACGGACGCCGCCGCCCGCCATGCTTTTCTGCACATTCATGGGGCCGCGCACAGCTTCCATGAAGCCGTTCCATGAACGGACATCCCCCATATATGTGATGTTCTGGGCTCGGTCGGGATCATAGAGATCGAGAATGGAAGCCTGCGCATAAACGTCCGTACCGCCGAGGCTGGCGGGGTGTTCGGGATTGCCTTCGACCTTCGTCGGCCGGAACATGTGGCTCTCGACCAGAATTGGCGAAGCATAGCCGCCGAGGGTGAACGCGGTCGCGTAGAACTTGGGGCGGCCGGGAATGACATTTTCCGGCTGCTTCACATAGGGCACGATTTCGGTGGTCGGCATCCGCGTGCAGCCAGTTAGACCAGCGAGCGCCAGCGACGCGCCCATCGTCTTTAGAAATCCGCGGCGCGAGAAGTCGTCGAGCCACTCGGAAGCGCCTTTCGGGAACTCGCGATGGAGCATCTCCTGAAACTCGTCGCTGCCGGCCAGTTCTTCGAGACTGCGCCAGTACTCGGGGCCGGTCGTATCCTCGATCTGCTCCTTGACCGTGGCGAAGTCAAGCTGCTTTCGCTTGCTCGGGCACACATCGGCTCCGACTTTGATTCCGGCCGGCTTCGTTTTTTGCTCGTCCATGCTCATCTTAAGTTCAGCTCTCAGCTCTCAGCCGTCAGCTTTCAGTAAAATGACGCTACCGATGGCAGGTATTGCAACTGGTAATGTCTTTCACCGAGCGCACCTTGTATTCCTGCTTCAGCGCGTTCCCGAGCGTTTCCTGATCGGAGTATGCCGTTCCCTTCACAACGACCGGCTCTCCCGTGGAGGGCTGCTCATAGCGCATGTTGAACACTTGTTCGCGCGGGCGCAGATATTTCTCGGTATTGCGGTGGCAGTCGAGACAGAATTCCATCTGCAACGACGCATACTGGTACATCAGCGGCATCTGATCGACGGGACCGTGGCACGTATTGCACCCCACCCCTTTATTTATATGAATGCTGTGATTGAAATATACGTAGTTGGGTAACTGGTTGACGCGCGTCCATTCGATGGAGCGGCCACTACGGAAGCTTTCGCGGACCGGCTCCAGATAAGCCGCATTGGTCCAGATCTGCGCATGACAGTTCATGCAGGTCTTGGTAGGTGGAATGCCGGCGAAGCTCGACTGTTCGACCGAGGTGTGGCAGTAGCGGCAGTCGATGCCGAGTCCCGTCACGTGGTGCTGGTGGCTGAACGGAACAGGCTGCGACTTCCGAACTCCCGCCATCGTGATGTAGGGAGTGCGCTCCAGTTGCGCCAGGACCCAGAATAGCCCGCCCACGGCGAGAACAACCAGGACCAGAGAGGCCCGAGCGATGGCGTTGCTGCTGCGCGGAAAGATCTGCATTGAATGTGAGGTCTATAAAAAATTAAGGAATTGGCTCGCGCCGCTCCCGGCTTACTGCATTCGTATGAATTTACGTGCGTTCTGTTGCGACGCACGTCACTGAAACAGGTGAGTATAACAGTTGATTAGCGTAATGGTATAGGTTGCGCAGTTTTTCTTTAGGGCAACTCGAGTGCCAATTTGGGATTTCATTTTTCCGCAATTGAATCTTGAGAAAATCTGAAAGCATTTCATGATCCGGACCGAAAGTTAGATATTCAGGGTAACGCATTGTGAATTCGTCTCTGGAATAATTAGCGTGAGAATGAAACTTCAGCGCAAGTTCATGACTAGCAATTTTGGTTCCGTCATTTCCTGAATTGCGTCGCGCACGCCCTCGCGGCCAAGTCCGGAATCTTTAATGCCGCCATAGGGCATGTGGTCAATGCGGAATGTGGGGACATCTCCGGCGATCAAGCCTCCGACCTCGAGTTCGTCATAAGCCTGAAAGATGAGTTTGGCGTCGCGGGTGAAGAGTCCGGCCTGCAAGCCGTAGGCAGAATTGTTGATCTGTTTCAGCGCGGACGCGAAATCGTTGTAGGGCTCCACGGTTACTACCGGCGCAAAAATCTCCTGGCAATTCACTTTCATACTGGGTTTGGTGCCAGTCAGCACGGTGGGCTCGAACAGAGAACCCTTGCGATTGCCACCGCAGAGCAGGCGTGCCCCACCCCGCACCGCTTCCTGTACCCAGTCGGCAGCGCGGATGGCGTCGCTCTCGCGGATGAGCGGGCCAATGTCGCTCGACTCGTCGAGCGGATCTCCGACCTTCAGTTTGCTGACTCCCGCCAGCAACAGTTCGGTGAACTTTCCGTAGATGGAGTGCTCGACCAGAATGCGCTGGACGGAAATGCAGGACTGTCCGGCATAAGAAAAGCCTCCAGTGACGCAGCGGTCGGCGGCATAAGCGAGATCCGTGTCGCTGTGGACAATGACGCCCGAATTCCCTCCCAGCTCGAGAACGACTTTTTTCTTTCCCGCATTGTTCTTGATCGCCCACCCGACGGCGGCGCTCCCCGTGAAGCTGATCAGCTTGATGCGTTCATCGCTGACGAGCAGACCGGAATCTTCATTGGAGAGCAAAACCGCGTTGAATCCGCCGTCCGGCCATCCCGCTTGCTGGATAATTTCCGCCAGGAGAAGCGCGCTGAGCGGCGTCTGGGGAGCCGGCTTGAGCACCATGGAACAGCCCGCGGCAATGGCCGGCGCCACTTTGTGGGCGACCAGGTTCAAGGGAAAATTGAAGGGCGTGATGCCGGCGATGGGACCGAGAGGAAAGCGCTTGACGATGCCCCAACGTCCGGCGGTCGACTGCTGCCAATCCAGCGGCAAATATTCGCCGTAGCCGCGAACCGTCTCTTCGGCAGCGATATTGAAAATAAAGGCAGCACGATCAACTTCGGTGCGAGCGCTCTTGATGGGCTTGCCAGCTTCGAGCGCAATCGTGCGGGAAAATTCCTCTTTGCGATCATGAATACCGGCCGCAATCTGGCGCAGAACTCGTTGGCGTTCGAAAGCGGGCAGTCGCCGGGTAGTTCCGAAAGCCTTGACGGCAGCGGCAATGGCGGCGTCTGCGTGTTCGCGACGTCCCTGGTACACGTGCGCGACGAGAGCGCCATCGTAAGGTGCGCGAACATCGACGATGTCCCCCTCCTCTAGCCACTTCCCGTCCAGGAAGAAACCATGGGTTGCGACTGGAATCACCGCCATCTCGGCCATGCCTTACCTCTTTCGAGCGCGCTCGCGATTCGCGTGTGACGATTCGAGTCTTGATTCCCGCAAATGGATTATAAAGCTTCGCGAGGAGCACATTGTCAACGGGAAAGGTCTCAGGTGTCAGGTTTCGAGATTGAGGCGCTCTTGGTTTTCCTGAGACCTGACACCTGCGACCTGAGACCTGTTTTCATTTGCCGGCCTGCGGTTTGAAGCGGTCGTCGACCTCCACCTGATATCCGGCGACGAGCCGATTCGTTTCATTCGCCATGCCAACAACGGACATCAACTCTTTGAACTGGGCGTCGGTCATGCCTTTGTGTATTGCCGAAGCGGTATGCGAAGCGATGCAGTATTCGCACTGGTTCGTGACTGAGACGGCGACATAAATCATCTCTTTGGTGAGCGCATCGAGCGCTCCGGAAGCCATGATCTGCTTGATGTCTTCCCAAGTCCGCTTGAGCATTACCGGATCGTGCGCGATCGCCTTCCAGAAATTGTTGATCCAGTCCGTCTTGCGCGTCGCCATGATGTCGTCGTAAATTCCTCGGACTTCGGGGCTGGCATCGGCATACTCGATAAGGCCAAAGATAGACATGCGGTTCTCCGGAAAACAGGTCTCAGGTGTCAGGTCTCAGGTTCCCAGTACAACTAAATGCCGCTCACTTTGTTCCTGAGACCTGGCACCTGGCACCTGACACCTCAGACCTCCTTCTCTCACGATACCCAGTCTAGAACTTTGTAGTACGCCCCCGCGAACGGCAGAAACCACGGCTTGCCGTTGTACAACCCGAGCGGCGCGCCGGGGAACGGAATCTCAGCAAACGGATTGTCGGTCTTCCCTACCGCAATCCACTCCGCCATCTTCTGCCCTTGATATGTGGCCATGGCAACGCCATGTCCGGCATATCCGAGCGCGAAATAGATGCCGTCGACCTGCCCGGCGTGCGGCATGATGTCGAAGCAGAAATCGAGCGTGCCGCCCCAGACGTACTCGACTTTCGTGTCGCGCAGTTGCGGATAGACGTCGATCATGCCCAGGCGCAGAATTTCGGCGCTCTTACGGATGATTTGATCGGTCTCCGGAAAGAACGCGGCGCGGCCGCCGAACAACATGCGATGGTCGGGGGTGAGGCGATAGTAATAAAGATAGTTCTTGGAATCGTAGATTTGACGATTGCGCGGGCTCAGTTCGCGCGCCAGCGCTTCCGGAAGAATTTCGGTCGTGATGATAAACGACCCGATCGGAATGATTTTCTTCCGTAGCGCGGGAGTCGCTGCGCCGGTGTAGCCGCTGGTCCCAACCAGCACGTTGCGCGCCCACACCGCGCCACGAGAACTGTTAAGCCTGAAACCAGGCGCACCTTCTCGTGATTCGCGTTGGATGTTAAGCAGTCGCGTGCGTTCGCAGATCTGGGCGCCGGCACGCATCGCAGCCAAACTGAGTCCGGCAACGTAGCGCGCGGGATTGAGTCCGGCGGAGATTTCGTCGACCATGCCGCCGTAATAGATATCGGAACCGATTTCGCTGCGGAGTTGGTCGCGGGGCACGACGCGCAGTTGATGGTTGAATTCGCGGGCGATCACTTCAACCTGGCGGGCGTAGCCATCAAAATGCGCCCGCTTGCAGGCGACTTCGAGGTGCCCGGTGCGGACGAAATCGCAGGCAACGTTTTCTTCTTTCACGATGCGCTCGACCGCGTCGATGGTCTCAAGCGACGCGGCGTACATGCGTCGCGTCAGCTCGCGTCCATACATCGAGACAAGTTTGTTGACGCCAAGCTTCAGTCCGGTGAGGACCATGCCGCCGTTGCGCGAACTCGCGCCCCAGCCGATGGTTTCTGATTCCAGCACGACGACTTTCGCACCGCGTTTGGCAAGCGAGAGCGCGGCGGAGAGTCCCGTGAATCCAGCGCCGATGATGGCAACGTCAACGCTCTCCGGCAATGGCTGCGCCGGGGGAGTGGGCATCTGAGCGGTGGTGAGCCAGTAGTTGAGTTCCTGGTGCATGTCGTTTTGCAAAAACCTTAACCACGGGGAGCACAGAGGTACACAGGAGAACACAGAGGAATTCCTTAGGTGTCCTCTGTGCGCCTCTGTGTACCTCGGTGTCCTCTGTGGTTAAGGTTCTTTTCCGCGGCCATGATAAATGATGCAGTTGCGAATCGCGCGGCGACTACAGCACCGCCGTCTCCTGAATCATCCGCTCCTCCGCGAAGCGCGCGAAGTTCAGCAAAGATGCGTCGATCAAATCGGTCTTTCCATTCAGAATCAGATCGCTGAGAATTTTCCCAGTTGCCGGCGCGTGCATCACGCCGTGTCCGCTGAAGCCATTGGCGAAAAAGAAGCCGGGAACTTCAGGAGATTCGCCAAGAATCGGGTGATGGTCCGGAGTCATTTCATAGAGTCCGGCCCAGGCCCGCCTGGGATTGACCGCGACATTTTCGAAGACGGGCACGCGATCCGCTGCTCGGGTCAGGATCTTTTCAATGAAGCTCGCGTCGAAATCAGTTTTGTAGCCGGGGGTTTCTTCCGGATCGTTCCATGCCAGCAGGAATCCGCGGCTCTCGGGACGGAAGTGGAAGCCGGTGGACATATCGATGATCATGGGCGCGGTGTGCGGAAATTGGTCAAACGGTTCTGTCGGAACCAGCATGCGGCGCAAAGGTTCGACGGGAAGATCGATGCCCGCCATCTATCAGCAACGTTGCCAGTAACGCGCGTGATTCCCGTGACGCTGGCGTTCTTCCAGAGCGTGGCGCCGTGATCGCTCGCCCAGGTCATGAAGCCGATCATGGCGCTGTAGGGATCGACGAAGCCGTCGGTGGAGCAGAAACTGCCGCCCACGATGTCATCGCTGCGGAGTTGAGGGAACAAGCGGCGGATTTCGTCGCCGGCGACAACGCGCACATTCTTCAATCCCATGGCAACCTGCTTTTCGTAGTTGGAGCGCAGGTAGGCGATGTGCTTTTCATTGGTCGCGCAAAAAAGATATCCCTGCGGACGGTAGTCGCACGGGTAGCCAAGGCGCTCTTCGAAGCTCGCATAGAACGGGATCGAGTAAAGCGACATCTGGATGTTGACCGGCGTCGAAAACTGGGCACGCACGCCGCCCATGCTCTTGCCCGTGGATCCCTTGCCCAGCGCGGTCTCGCGCTCAATGACGAGAACGTTCTTGCAGCCACCTGCAATAAGGTAGTAGGCGATGCTGGAGCCAACAATCCCTCCGCCGATGAGAACGACGTCTGCGGTATGCATAGTGTCGAGTAATTGTAATTGGTTTAAATCACGACACCGTCATCTCCGGTGTTGCCGCCAGCAGTTTGCGTGTGTAAACGTGCTGAGGTTGGGCAGTGATCTGCTGCGTGCTTCCGACCTCGACAATCTTGCCTTGATACATCACCGCAATTCGGGTGGCGAGATAGCGAACGACCGGCATAGAATGCGAGATGAACAAATAGGTGAGGCCGAAATCGCGCTGGAGTTGCTGGAGAAGATTCACGATCTGCGCGCCGACACTGACATCGAGAGCCGACACCGGTCGGATTCATCCATTCCCACGGCACGCAAAAGTTCCCGCACCCGCTGGCGGCGGGCATCGCGGCTCAGATTCTCATGCATGATTTTCTGATGGAGAATAAGCGGCTCGGCAATCACGTCTTCCACACGGTAGCGCGGGTCGAGCGATCCAAACGGGTCCTGGAAGATGATCTGCATGTTGCGGCGAAGATGGCGCAATTCAGAGCCGTTCGCCTTCAGCAGATCGACGCCATCGAAAAGAATGGCACCTGAGGTCGGCTCGATGAGGCGAAGGATGAGGCGTCCGAGCGTGCTCTTGCCTGAACCGGATTCGCCAACCAAGCCGAGTGTTTCGCCCTCGTGGATGTCGAGGGAGACATCGTCGACAGCGCGGACTTCGCCCGAACGCCGGTTGCCGAACGGTGATTCGGCGAGATCGAAAACCTTGGTCAGGTTGCGGACTTCAAGCAAAGCCACGGCGTCAGAGTAGCAGTGATGACGAACAACTATCCACTGTCCACTTTCACCCCGCAATCATCGGCACGGCCGCCAGCGCCGCGACCATGCCAATGGTACGGGCGCGGCTGAAGTGCTCGCGTAGAAAAATGCGAGCGAGCAAAACCGTGACGGCGGGGTACAGCGAACTGAGCACGACCGCATCGTCCAGGCGTCCGATTTGGGCCGCGCGGATGAAGACGGCGCTGCCGGTGATGTCGAGGATTCCGGCAACCACCGCGATGCCCAGCACCGGCGTCGGCACCGTGCGGAGATGTCTTCCGAACAGAACGAAAGCGCTCGTAACCAACAAAGAAGCAGACCGCGAGCAGGTGGCGATCCACAATGCAGAGGCGTCGCCCGCCTTGTGAATACAGAGGTAAAAGCCAGCGAAGCCAATTCCGGCCAGCACTGCCATGCCTATGCCTTCGGGACGGCCAGCGCCGGCTTCGCTACGTGAGATGAGCCAGACACCGATTCCGGCGAGAATGAAACCGAACACGTGCCGATAGCCCGGAAAGCCCTCTGCGAAGGCGGTGAGGATGGTGGGGATAGCGGCGCCGAGAACGGCGGCCACAGGCGCGATCAGTCCCATATTTCCGCTGGCTAACGAGCGATAGAACAAGGCCAGAGCGATGCCCCCGACCGACCCGGCGAGCAGCGACCAGACCAGGCTGGCGTTTCCAGGAAATGGCGCGTGCGTCATCAGCGCGAAAGCACCGACCGCAACCATGCCGCTGACATGCACGATGGCCGTAAACAAGAATGCGTTCGCGCGCCGCGCGCCCACTCCACCCAGAAAATCACTCGCGCCCCAGACGCCGACTGCGGTCAGGCTATAGGCAGCAGGGATGTATTGCGCTGCAACGGACATGGGAATTTGAGATTAGCACGCAGTAAGCGCGAACCACGCGGGACTGCCGCCGCGGCTGTCTAATCGAGCGCATCTCGACAGCTAAGCGTTGACCACTTCCGGCTGCGCTTTCCCCGCCAACAGTTGCCGCAGCACGTACTGGAGTATTCCTCCGTTGGCGTAGTAGAGAGCTTCCTGCGGAGTATCGATGCGAACGATCGCCTGAAATTCAGCGGCTTGTAATTCCGTCGACTTCCCACTCTTCACCCGCACAGTAATCTTCCGGCCGGAAGAAAATTTCTCGACTAGATCGCGAATCCCGGCAATCTCGAACACTTCTTCGCCGGTTAATTTCAGCGTCTCAGCATTTTCTCCCGGAAGAAACTGGAGCGGCAGAATACCCATGCCGACAAGGTTGGAGCGGTGAATGCGTTCATAGCTTTCCGCAATCACAGCGCGAACGCCAAGAAGGCGGGGTCCCTTGGCTGCCCAGTCGCGCGATGATCCGGAGCCGTATTCCTTACCCGCAAGAATCACGAGCGGCACTTTTTCGGCACGGTACTTTTCGGATGCTTCGAAGATCGACATCTCGTCGCCATCGGGCAGGTGGCGAGTAAATCCACCTTCAGTGTTCACCATCTTGTTGCGCAGGCGGACGTTGGCGAACGTACCGCGCACCATGACCTCGTGATTGCCGCGACGGGATCCGTAAGAATTGAAATCTCCCGGTTGCACGCCGTGAGCAATCAGGTATTTGCCGGCGGGTCCATCTTTCTTAATCGACCCAGCTGGTGAGATGTGATCGGTGGTAACGCTATCGCCGAGCACGGCGAGCACGCGCGCGCCGTTGATGTCCTCTATAGCCGACGGTTTGAGCGCCATGTCATCGAAGTACGGCGCCTGCCGGATGTATGTGGAATTATTTTCCCAAGCGTAAGTCTCGCCCTTCGGAACCGGCAGTCCGCGCCAGCGCTCATCTCCCGAGTACACATGGGCATAGCTCTTGCGAAACATCTCGGACGTAATCGCGCTCGCCATAGCCTGCTCGACCTCCTGCTGTGAAGGCCAGATGTCGGCGAGATAGACGGGCTTACCGTCTTTGCCTTTTCCGATGGGATCTTTGCGCAGATCGACGTCGATGCGTCCGGCGAGAGCGAAGGCCACCACCAGCGGCGGCGACATAAGATAGTTGGCGCGGACTTCAGAATTGATCCGGCCCTCAAAGTTGCGATTGCCGGAGAGCACCGACGCAACAACCAGATTTTTCTCGTCGATTTCTTTCGAAACTTCTACCGGCAGCGGACCGGAGTTTCCGATGCACGTGGTGCAGCCATAGCCGACGAGGTGGAACTTCAGCTTCGCCAGATACTGCATCAGGCCGGCTTTCTCAAGGTAGTCGAGCACGACTTTCGATCCCGGAGCGAGCGAAGTCTTGACGGTCGCGGGGACTTCGAGTCCCCGCTCCACGGCCTTCTTTGCCAGCAGTCCCGCAGCAAGCATCACCGATGGGTTTGATGTGTTCGTGCAACTGGTGATCGCCGCAATCACCACGCTGCCGTGCTGCAGTGCGAGATTGCCATTCGTCGGGATGTGCTCGTGAACGTTCGGGTCCTCGACGCCAATCGCTATGGGATTTCCACCCTCTTGTTCCCAATGGTTGACCTGCTTGTAGGCGTTCTCGGCCGGAGCTGCAGCAGCGGCCGTAGCCTTCGGCTTGATCAAGGATGGCAGCGCCTGCGCAAACGACTCTCGTGCCTGTGACAGCACGACTCTATCCTGTGGGCGCTTTGGCCCCGCAAGACTCGACTCGACCGTAGCAAGATCAAGACTCAGCAGCTCGGAGTATTCGGCCTCGGGCGTGTTGGCGTCGTGAAAAAGTCCCTGCTCGCGCGCGTAAGCTTCGACCAGCGCTATCTGCTCGTCACTGCGGCCAGTGAGTTTCAGGTAGCGCAGGCTTTCTTTGTCAATCGGGAAGATGCCGCAGGTAGCGCCGTACTCGGGGGCCATGTTGGCGATGGTGGCGCGATCTGCGAGTGGCAAATCTTGCAGGCCGGGGCCGAAGTATTCGACGAACTTGCCGACAACGCCGTGCTTGCGCAGCATCTCGGTGATGGTGAGAACCAAGTCGGTTGCAGTGGCGCCTTCACGAAGGCGTCCGGTGAGCTTCACGCCGACGACGAGCGGGATCAGCATGGAGACTGGCTGTCCCAGCATGGCCGCCTCGGCTTCGATGCCGCCCACGCCCCAGCCCAGCACACCGAGTCCGTTGACCATGGTGGTGTGCGAGTCGGTGCCAACAAGCGTGTCTGGATAGGCAGTGCGCTTTCCGCCTTCTTCGTGCACAAATACCACGCGCGCCAAATACTCGAGGTTGACCTGGTGGACGATGCCGGTGTCCGGTGGCACGATGGCAAGATTGCGGAAACCGGTCTGTCCCCAGCGTAGAAACGCATAGCGTTCTTTGTTCCGCTGGAATTCCAGCAGCGCGTTCACATCAAACGCTTTTGACGACCCAAATTCGTCGACCTGCACCGAGTGGTCAATGACCAGCTCGGCGGGTTGCAGCGGATTGATCAGCTTGGCGTCTCCACCCAGGCGCTTCATGGCGTCGCGCATGGCGGCAAGATCCACAACCGCAGGGACGCCGGTGAAATCCTGCAGTAGCACGCGGCTGGGCGTGAAGGCGATCTCCTTCGCTGGCTTTGAATTCTTGTTCCAAGCCGCCAGCGCCCGAATTTCTTCCTTCGTCACATTGCGCCCATCTTCGGTGCGGAGCAGGTTCTCCAGCAGAATGCGCAGCGAAAAGGGCAAGTGTTTCGTTGAGATACCTTGCTTGTCGAGGGCGTCGAGCCGGTAGAGTTCGTATTCCTTAGTGCCGACTTTGAAAGTTGCGCGGGCGCCAAAACTATTCGATGACATGATGGCCTTCCTTAACAAGCTCCGGTACGGAACCGGAATGCGATGCGGATTCGGAACTAATAGTGTAATTCGTTTCGAAGCGAACGTTGGCTACGTTGTTCCCGTGGATGCCATTTTAAGTGGATCGGTTTCGCTGAAGTCTGAGGCCGGCAAAGCAGCGGCGGGGCGGGCGGCGACGACGCGGTTGCGGCCGGCGCGCTTGGCCTGGTAGAGGGCGTCGTCGGCGAACTTGAGGAGAAGGTCGACGCGATCGGTGGTTTCCTCGAAGGCGGCGACGCCGATGGAGACGGTA
>WNFN01209768.1_pt1 | contig 15438 bp, 11 predicted proteins | sample 5400161 | NCBI WGS metagenome assembly WNFN01 (sample SAMN13153353, study PRJNA577476) | soil metagenome | isolation source: 80 cm saprolite on Douglas fir-dominated hillslope | place: USA:California | collected 2013-09-17
CGACGAGGATGCGCTGGTCGCCCAGAACCCGAAAGCCTGGCGCGGCACGATCGAGCCACGGGATCGCGCCGCCTGGTTCCGGAGCTACGGCACGCTGCTGCTGCCCTACGTCGCGGCGGCGCAGGCAGGCCACGCGGGGACCTTCGTTCTGGGCACGGAGCTCGTGTCACTGGAAGGTGCCCAGCAGTGGCCCGGCCTCGTCCGCTCGGTCCGGTCCGTCTACAGCGGCCAGCTGACCTATGACGAGAACTACGACGAGTTCGCCGCGGACGCTGCGAACCCGCCGGGGCCGAGCCACGACGTCGACGCCTACCCGCGGATCAGCCTCCCGGACAGTGCGTCGGTAGCCCGCCTGACCTGGTCCTGGGATGCCTGGCTGGGAGCCCACCCGCTCTCAGTGCGCCGGGAACTGACCCTGAGCGAGCTCGGCATTGCCGCGGTGGCCGGGTCATATGGGGAGCCCTGGGCCTGGCTTAGGACACTGACCGCACCGATTGACACGCGCGTCCAGGCCGCCTGGTACCAGGCAGCGTGCAACGCTGTCTCGGACGAGCAGATCGGCGGAGGGATCTACTGGTACGAGGTCAACTTCGACGCAAATCCCGCGCACCCAGGCCCGTTCGAGTCCGACCGGCTGACGTTCCTGGATCGTCCGGCCCAGCAGGTGATCCAGAACTGCTTCGCCAAGCTTCAGGCCACACGCCCGTACGGCACACAGGCCAAGGCGGCTCACGCGTCCCGCAGACAGTATTAAGGGATGACCACCGGATCCGTGGGCGCGAGGGGCAAGATGACGCGGAATGTCGCGCCCTGGCCTAGCGCGGTGTCCACGGACACCGTGCCGCCGTGTGCTGCGACGAGCGCTGACACAATTGACAGCCCGAGTCCTGATCCGCCAGTCTTCCTGGTGCGGGCCGCGTCGGTGCGGTAGAAACGCTCGAAAACGCGGGCCGCCTGATCGCTTTCGATGCCAGGCCCGTGGTCTATGACATCGAGGGCTACACCAGGAGCAGAGTCAAATGTGACCGAGGACAGCCGCACATCGATCTGGGTTCCGTCTGGGGTGTGCCTAAGGGCGTTGCTCATCAGGTTGCCTATAACCTGCCGGAGCCGGCGCTCGTCACCAAGGACAATCGGCGCGGCACTCATCCTGACAGTCAGGTCGATAATCCGGTCAGTTGCGATTATCCGGGCTTCCCGTACCGCATCGACCGCGAGCGCGCCCCGCCATACGAGCAGATTCTTGGTCGACCCGCTGCATGATCCAGTCCAGATCCGGCCTGGCCAGCGGGCCATGGACAGTGACCGCTGCGGGAACATCTTGCTCGCTAGCAGAGATCGTGGAGTCCGCCGATCGTTCCTCGGCATGCTGAGTCTCGCCCTCCGCCCCGGTGCGTTGCCGGTAGTACTGGGCGAATCCCCTGATCGCGGCCAGTGGGGTGCGCAGCTCGTGGCTGGCGTCTGCCACGAACCGCCTCAACCGCTCCTCCGACCTGCGGGCAGCAGCCTCGGACTCGGCCCGAAGGCGGAACGCGGACTCAATCTGGCTGAGCATGGTATTGAGCGACCGGCCCAGCCTGCCGACTTCAGTTCTCGGATCTTGGTCGGGAACGCGCCGGGACAGATCTCCGGCAGCAATGCCTTCGGCGGTCCGCTCGATTTCGGTGAGCGGGCGCAGGCTGGCTCGCACCACCACCATGCCGACGATCGCGAGGCCGAGCACGACGAACCCGCTCACGATCAGGTCAATGCCAGTCAGCTGCCGGATCGTGCCATTGACGTCGCCCAGGTCCGCGCCCACGACCAGAGTGCCGGTCCTCTGGCTTGTCGTTCCGGTGGCAGGGTCGACGACCTGGTAGCTCACTCGCCGCGTGATCACCCGCCAGTTATCCGTGCCCGAAAGCGACGGCACCGTGACGAGCCGTCCCGCGTTGGATCCGAGCCACCCCAGATCGGTGGGAACGTCGGGGCCGCCCGGATTCGGCGGTGCCAAGCCGGTTGCAGTCACTATCTGCCCTCGCTGATCACGTATCTGCGCCACGTAAGGGAAGGCCGCGCCGAGGCCGCCGCCCGGCGGGGGCCCGATGTACGGCTGCCCGCTCAACTCGCTGAGGCTGCGGGAGAACGAATCAGTCACCTGGCGGTCAGCGCGGCCCTGCAGATAGTCACGCAGGACGTAGACGGAAGCGATACTGATGATCGTGAGGGCGATGGCTACGAGCGCCAGCAGTACGGAAAGGAGCTTGACCCGCAGCGGAATGGGGCGAGCCAGCGCCCTCGATCGAGGGCTCCCGGAGGCGGGCGGATTCCCGGGGATCACAGCTGCCTACTGGTGGGAGAGCCTGAACACGCAAAGCGGCCATGCGGCGGTAGCCAGAATGACCATGCCTTATGGTCCGGCTTCTGCCTTAGCGCAAGCTGAATAAGGGCTTCAGCGCCGCTGGGCGGCTTCGACGGTGCGCGGCAGGCGCTCGACCAGAAGCTGGATTTCGGCGCCGGGACCGATGTAGAGGAGCAATGCGCCGAGGCCACGGGGAAGGTCTGCGGTGTACCTGTGGCGAGGCTGCTGGGACACAGCCGGGCTCCTGAGGCATCCGGTAACTCGATCGGGTGAGCGGGCCGGCTGAGGCCCGCCGACGGCGTGGGTGCCTTTTGTGACTCGAGGATGTTAACGTTCCGTTATGGGAGCCCTACGTTGCGTTGATGGATCCGTGCTCACGGTCGTGGCAGTCGCGTGCCATGATCAGACGGGGACGCCTTACGAGATCACTCTCGACCTCAGGCGGGGCCGCAAGCCGTTCGCGTCGGTCGGCGAGCGTTGCGGCTTCCGGCTGTCACAGCTGGCGGCGAGCGTGACCGCGGCACGCGAGGATCCGCAGCAGGCCGCGGCGTGGCCCGATCCCGATGACCGCTTTCCCGAGCCCGGGCCGCAGTGTGGCGAGAGGGCCGGCGGGGGATTGAGGTCCGGGGAGCGAGAGTACTTCTCGCTCCGCTCCCGGGACCGGTCCGACCTGCCGGGCAGCGGCGAATTCCGGTGCGTCCTGCGCGACTCGGCGGAGTGGCTGGGCCGGCGCGGCGCGGGCGCCCAGGTCCAGCCGGGAGGCTGGCGGCTCAGCCGCCGTGCGGTCATTGAGGCATGGGGGGCTGATGGGATTGGTCTGCGAGCCGTCCTCACCTCGGCGGAACTGGTGACATTCTTGGGTACGGTGCTTAAGGAACCGGTCGGCGGCGGGGCAGCGGCCCGAGCTCCGGCTGGTGCCGAGGCAGCCGGCAAGAAGCAGGCAGGCACGAGCCGGCCAGCCCGGCGGCAGCGAGGAAGGGTCCCGGATGGGAGTGCGCGATCTCGCCTACCGGCTTTACGAACATAGGATCGAAGCATCGCTTTCACCCCGGGCGATCCCCAGGCACGTCGGGGTGATGTGCGACGGCAACCGCCGCTGGGCGCGCTCGGCGGGCCTGGCCGACGTCAGCAGCGGTCATCAGGCGGGCGCTGACAAGATCTTCGAGGTGCTGCAGTGGTGCCGCCAGATGGGCGTCGAGGTGGTCACATTGTGGCTCCTGTCGACCGATAACCTGACCCGCCCGGCGGCCGAGCTCGAGCCGCTGCTGCGGATCATCGAGGACACCGTCCGCGGGCTGGTGGCGCAGAACTGGCACGTCAACCCGATGGGCGCGCTCGACCTGCTGCCGGCCGGCACCGCGCAGGTGCTCAAGGACGCGGCGGAGGCCACCTCGGCGCAGACCGGGCTGCTGGTGAACGTCGCCGTCTGCTACGGCGGGCGGCGGGAGATCGCGGACGCGGTCCGCTCGCTGCTTCAAGACCACGCCACCCGGGGCACCACGATCGAGCAGCTCGCCGAGATCCTCGACGTCGAGCACATCGCCGAGCACCTCTACACGGCCGGGCAGCCCGACCCCGACCTGGTGATCCGCACCTCCGGCGAGCAGCGGCTCGGCGGATTCCTGCTCTGGCAGAGCGCCCACTCGGAATTCTACTTCTGCGATGCCTACTGGCCTGCGTTCCGGCGGGTGGACTTCCTCCGCGCGCTGCGTTCCTATGCCGCACGGCACCGCAGGTTCGGCGGCTGATACTGCTCACGGAGCTTGCTCCGCGGCGGGGAGACCTCGCCGGCCGGAGCTTGCTCCGCGGCAGGGAGGCATCGCCGGCGCTTTGATATCGCCCCAGCAGCACCTACGCGCCGGCGATGCCGCTTGGGGCCTCCCGCGGAGCGACTTCTTGGGGCCTCCCGCGGAGCGACTTCCTGCCCGACCAGTGCCAGCCAGAACGGGGCTGACCAGGGACCATGCCGGGGATCGGCCGGATGTCCGGCACGTTAACAGCACGGGGCGGTACTTCCGGGGAGTGGCTGACCGAGGGTAACGTCTGAGCAGACGGGCGGTGCGTAGCCGCCCGACGGGAAGGCCCTCGAGATCCTCGAGCTTCGCGTCCTGGCACGCAGGCGAGATGAGCGAAGGGCCGGCGCCCGGCCTTTCGCTGGCCGGTCCCGGTCCCTCCGACACGTCTGTGTCCTATCGCGGCGCCGCCCCGGCGCCCAGGGGAGAGCGAGTGGCCAGTTCCTCAGCGCGTCGCACCTACGTCCTCGATACCAGCGTCCTGCTCGCCGACCCGGCCGCCATCGGCCGGTTCGCCGAGCACCGGGTCGTCCTGCCGGTGGTGGTCATCACCGAGCTGGAGGCCAAGCGCCACCACCCGGAGCTTGGCTATTTCGCCCGCCAGGCGTTGCGCTACCTGGACGACCTGCGGGTCGAGTACGGCAGGCTGGACGCCGACCTTCCGGTCGGCGATGAGGGCGGCACGGTCCGCGTCGAGCTGAACCACGCCGACCCGTCGGTGCTGCCCGCCGGGTTCCGGCTCGGTGACAACGACACCAGGATCCTGTCCGTGGCGCGCAGCCTGGCCGCGGACGGCGACAGCGTCGTGCTGGTCAGCAAGGACCTGCCGCTGCGGGTGAAGGCCGCGGCGATCGGCCTGACCGCCCAGGAGTACCGCGCCGAGCTCCCCGCGGACTCGGGCTGGACCGGCATGCGGGAGCTGGACGTCACCGCGGCGGAGATCGACGAGCTGTACGCCGAGGGGCGGCTGGACTGCGCGGCGGCCCGGGACCTGCCCTGCCACACCGGCCTGGTGCTGGTCTCCGGGGCCTCCGGCGCGGGCAGCGCCCTGGGCCGGGTGCAGCCGGACAAGGCGGTGCGCCTGGTCCGCGGCGACCGCGAGGTGTTCGGGCTGCGCGGCCGCAGCGCGGAGCAGCGGGTGGCGCTCGACCTGCTGCTCGACCAGGACGTGGGGATCGTGTCCCTCGGCGGCCGGGCCGGGACAGGGAAGTCGGCGCTGGCGCTGTGCGCCGGCCTCGAGGCCGTGATGGAGCGGCACCAGCACCGCAAGCTCGTGGTGTTCCGGCCGCTGTACGCGGTGGGCGGCCAGGAGCTCGGCTACCTGCCCGGCTCCGAGGCGGACAAGATGAACCCGTGGTCGCAGGCGGTGTACGACACCCTGTCCGCGGTCACCTCGCAGGACGTGATCGACGAGGTGCTGGCCCGGGACATGCTCGAGGTGCTGCCGCTGACCCACATCCGCGGCCGGTCGCTGCACGACTCCTTCGTGATCGTCGACGAAGCGCAGTCCCTGGAGCGCGGGGTGCTGCTCACCGTGCTGTCCAGGATCGGCGGCGGGTCGAGGGTGGTGCTCACCCACGACATCGCGCAGCGCGACAACCTGCGGGTCGGCCGGCATGACGGCGTGGTCGCGGTCATCGAGAAACTCAAGGGCCATCCGCTGTTCGCGCACGTGACGCTGGTTCGTTCCGAGCGTTCCCCGATCGCCGCACTGGTTACGGAAATGCTTGAGGACGCTACTCTCTGATCAACGCGAGTCCCTGGGCACAGGATGAGCACCATGATCATGAGCCTTGAGCAGGGTCTCGGCGATGTGGAGATCGATGGGGTACGTGATCTTGATGTTGCGCTCGCTGCCGGGTACGAGGCGGACCGGCACTTCGGGCAGGTAGCGGAGCACGATGCCGCAGTCGTCGGTGGCCGGGCGCTGGGCGAAGGCCGGGTCGGCGTCCGCGATCTGGTATGCCCGCCTGATCACCGAGAGCCGGAACCCCTGGGGCGTCTGGCAGCGCGCGAGCGCATCGCGTCGCGGCATCGCCGTCACCACGCCGTCGCTGACCTCGACGATCGTGTCGGATGACGGGACTGCCACCCCGATGGCCCGGTAGGCGCCGAGCGCGCTGACGCAGTCGGCGATGATCCGCTGCTCCAGCAGCGGCCTGGCCGCGTCGTGGAAGAGCACATCGCATTCTTCCTCGCCGAGCGCGGCGATCGCGCGGCGCGTCGAGTCCGTGCGCGTGGCGCCGCCCTCGATGACGTCGGTCACCTTGCGGCAGCTGCCCGCGAACTGCTCCCGGGCCTGGGCAGTGAGACCCGCTGGCATCACGACCATGATCGCTTCCACGCCATCGGCCTGCTCGAAGGCCGCCACCGAGTGCTCCACCAGACTCTTGCCCGCCAGGACGTGCATCTGCTTGGGCATGTCGCTGCCGAACCGCTGACCGGTCCCGCCGGCCAGCACGACCGCCACCATCCGCATGAGGGGACCCTACCTGTCAACGGTGGCTCAGAAGTACTCGCGGAGCTTGCTCCGCGGCGGGGGTTGAAGGGGGTCGCCCCCAAGCAGGCCCAGGGCTAGCAAGGCCGCGGCGGCCTCAGGTCTGCGCTCATTCCTCTCTGGGTAAACATACGTACGCTAGATCACTGCTGACGCGTCAGGACTGAGAGCCGATGGGCCGGAAGGTAGCGGCCGGGCCGCATGCCCGGTCGGCGGGAGCACGGACATGAGCGAGCTGACGGGGCCTCCGGGCGCCCCGGAGGCGAGCGGGAGACACGGCATGAGCATGCCGGGGGTGCTGGAGGGCCTGCCACGCCGCGTTGCCGACTGGGCGGTGAACCGGTCCCTCGCCCCGAACTCGGTGACCGGCATCTCGCTGGCCCTCGGCCTGTGCGCCGCGGCCTGGTTCAGCGCGGGCACCCGGCCCGACAACATCTCCGGAGCGCTTGCGCTGTTGGCCAGCTACCTGGCCTGGCGCGCCGCACGGCGTCTATGCCGGCCTGGCGGTGGGCGGATATGAGGCCCACTGGAGCGGCACGTGGGAACTTGCGGCCGCGGTCGTGATCGCTGTGGTCGTGCGCAGGACCGCCGTGGCGTGCGGCGGCCAGATCGCGGGCCCCCCCAGCGACGGGAATCCCCTGGCCAAGGCGCTGCGAGGGTTTCTGGCCTTCTCGCCCGGCGGGCGGGTCGCGGTGATCGTGGTCGCCGCGCCGATCTGGGGTGCCCACGCCACGCTGCTGATCCTGCTGGAGTGGGGAATCATCGCCATCGCCTACGTGATCACCGGGCACGGGCCCGACCGCGTCACCGCGGCATCGCCGTTCGGGGTCAGGTCGCCGGTTCGGCCGGAATTGTCGAGCCGAACGGAATTGCCGGCGCGGGAAGAATTGCCGGCTCGGGAAGAATTGCCGGCTCGCGCCGATTCCTCCGCTTCAGTCGATACATCCGTCAGTGACGTGTCTGTTACGGCTGAATCACCGGTCTCGGTTGACCCTCCGGTCCGCGTGGACTCGTCCGCGGCCGATTCGCCGGTCGTGGTTGACCCGTCCGCCCGTCCGGATTCGTCCGTCCCGGCCGGCCGGCCGGCCCGGGTAGATTCGCCGATCGGCCTCGACTCGCGGGTTCATGTCGATTCGCCGGTTCGCGAATTTTCGTCGGTTCCGGCGGACCCGGCGGTTCGGACCCGATCTTCCGGACTCTCCACGTCGGCAGCCCTGGCGCGCCTGGCCGGCGGTTCCGGACGGTCGGAGACTCCGCTGGCCCTGGCCGGCCCGTCCGAGCCGACCATGACGCTGGATCTGATGATCAGCCGGGAGCCCGGCCCCCGCCGCGAGCCGAAGCCCAAGACAGTTCTGGATCCCCAGGCTCGCGCCACCATAGCGGCGTACCGGGATGACGGAGCGGCCGCCGTCTGGCTCAGCCGGGTGGTCAGGGGACAGTTCGTGCCGCTGCCGCCCGCGGTGGCCGGGCTGGTCGCCGCGTCCTTCCTGGCCTGGCTCGGCATGCGGAACCTGCCCGGAATGCTGCTGCTCACGCCCCTGGTTGTGATGCTGCTCGCCGCATTCGGGTCCGGTCATCCGCACAACGGGCGCCTCGACTGGCTGGTGCCGGCGGTGCTGGTAGCCGGCCAGCTGGTGTACATCGCCGCGATCGGCTTCTCGTTCGGCGTTCCGGCGCCGGCGACGTTCACGCTCTGCGCGCTGATCGCGCTGCGTTATGTCGACCTGGCGAGACGCGAACCGCGGAACGCAGCCCAGGCCGCCGACACCAGGCCGGGCTGGGAGGGGCGGATGCTCGTGGTCGGCATCGGCGCCATGCTGGGCATCGCCACGGTCGCCTACGTGGCGCTGGCGGCTTATGTCGCGGCGCTTATCTGCGGGAGACTCAAGGCCGGCCTTCTCGCCGCCGGGGACGGGGCGCGCCGGTGAACGGCACGGTCCTCGCGCTAGTTCGAGTGGAGTAGCGCTGCGGACCTAGCCAGGCATCAGACTTCCGGGTGACGACAGCGGGCCCGCGGAGCGCCACGCTAGGAGCGGAGCTTGGATCGGCTGCGCCAGTCGGACCGAGGTCACCGCGGGGCCATCGCGGCCGTACAGCGCACGCTAAGCTACCTTTGGCCAGTGGAGGAATGTCTGCGATTATGCTTTCGCTGAAGGCGGGGCCGCCGCCAGGCAGTGCGCCGAGTCCCTGGGTCAGGCGGCTGTCGCCGATGAGCGTTCCGCGATACTGGGCCGCGGGCGCGTTCGTGGTCTGCGCGGGCTTCGCGGGGGGCGTGACCCTGTTCAGCACGAACGACGTGCACCGGCTCTGGGGACTCATAGCGGCCTGCGCCTACGCCGCGGCCGCGGTGGCGGTCCTGACCTGGCGCTTGCGGGGGATCGATCTCGCCCTGCTGCTGAGCGTCAGCGGGGCGCTGATCACGCCGCTGTTCCTGAACGCCGCGACGGGTCGCAAGCAGCCAGAGGTGGTGGTGATCGCCCGGTCAGCGAGGCAGCTGGTGCACGACCACTCGCCGTACCTGGGCGCCGCCATGCTCGCCGCGGTCCATAATCCCGATGCTTATAACCCGTATTTGCCAGTTATGTCGCTTTTCGGCATTCCGCGAGCATTGTTCGGCACCCACGTGATCACCGATCCCCGGGTCTGGTTCGGGGCCGCGTTCCTGGTCATCTTCTGGCTGGCGCTGAGGGCCGCCGGCGCCAGGAACTCCCTTCGCTGGACGGTGTTCATCGCGGCGTCGCCCGTGATCGCGTTCGAGCTCGCCGTGGGCGGCACCGACATTCCCATCCTGGCCCTGTTGTGCCTGGGCTTCGCGCTGCTGTGGCGCCAGCCCCGGTTCGTCCTGGCCGGGATCGCGCTCGGCCTGGCCTCGGCGGCGAAGGCCACGGCCTGGCCGGCCGTGATCGTCGCCGCGGTGCTGATCGTGACGCGCGACGGCCGGAGACAGACCCTCGTCTTCCTCGGCTCGGCGCTGGCCGCATGCGCGGCGATTGTCGCGCCGGTAGCGATTGTCTGGCCATCCGCGCTGGTCGAGAACACGATCCTGTTCCCCCTTGGCCTGGCGGGCGTCAAGTCGGCCGCGGCCAGCCCGCTACCGGGACACGTGATCGCTGACACCGGTCATACCGGGCACCTGATCGCTGTAGGGCTGCTGGTGCTGGCGGGCGCCGCGATTGCCGGCTCGCTGGTGATCCGTCCGCCGAAGACCGTTCCGTCCGCCGTCTGGCGGCTCATCATCGGCCTGTCGCTCATGTTCTTGCTGGCGCCGGCCACGCGGTTCGGTTACTTCATCTATCCCGCATCGCTGCTGCTGGCCGCCGCAGGAGGCCAGGATCGGGGCATCGGGCCGGCTGTGCCGTCAGCCGCCCTAGCCTGCGAATGCTGCCTGGTCTTTGCAGATGCCGGTGTTCGCCGTTATGGCGTGGTCGGAAGCGCTGATCTTCGAGACCGACGGCGCCGACGCGGTGGCCGAGGAGGATGACGAGGACGGGGACTTCAGCGCGGAGAAGGTCGAGCCGACGATCAGGGTGATGGTGCCCGGGGTCAGCGTCGCGTCCGGCACCACCTGGGCGTGGCTGAGCTGTGCCTTCAGGGTGTTGACCGCGGGCAGGTCCGAGGCGGCCGCGTACTCGATCACCGAGCTGGTGTAGTTGAAGTTGCTGGCGTCTCCCGTGCCCACCACGACAAAGCCCCGGCTGGTCAGTTCGCCGCCTACCTTGGTGGCCATCTTGCTGACGCCCGACCCGTTCTCCACCTGGACCTTGACCTGGGACGGGGCGGTGTCCAGCACCGGAGTAGTCGCCGGGTTCGTCGACCGGGACCTCTTCGCCTTCTTCGCCTTGGGCAGCGTCGTGTCGTGCGCGATCGCGCTGAACAGCTCGCCGGCCTGCGGAACCGCGAACTCCCCCTCGGCCCCCGGGTCCGGAGGGTAGGCCACGTTGGGTGCGGTGACGAACTGCACCGAACTGGACCGCAGGCCTCGCAGGCTCTCGGCGACCTGCAGCATCGCGTTCTGGTCCAGCCCGGTGTCCGTGGTCATCGCGCCCGTCGCGTCGCGGATGACGTTCAGCATCTTGGCCGGGCTGTTGAGCAGGCCGCTGTGCTCGATGCCCTGCACCAGGGAGGCCATGAGGAACTGGTCGCGCTGGATCCGCTGGAGATCGGAGCCCAGGCCGATGTTCTCCCGGACGCGCCAGAACGCGAGCGCCTCCCGCCCCCAGACGTGGTGCCGGCCGGCCGACAGGTTAAGGCCCGACTGGGGATTGCTGACCGAAATGGGCAGGCAGATGTTCACCCCGCCGAGGTCATCGATTATCTTTTCGAATCCGGTGAAGTCAAGCTGGACGAAGTGATCGATGTGAATGCCGGTCTCGTGGTCGACGGTCTTCCAGCTGCAGGCCGGCCCGCCGGCCTGCAGTGCGGCATTGATCCGCTCGAACGACGTCGGGTTTGCCTGCTGACCCGGCGTCCCGTCACTAGCCGCGCAGCCCAGAATCGGAACCATGGTGTCCCGCGGGATGCTCAGCACGGTGGCCCCGTGGTGGTCGGGGGAGATGTGCAGCAGCATCAGGGTGTCCGAGCAGTTGCAGCCGGGAAGGTTCCCGCCGACTCCATGCTGCCCGGTACGGGTATCCGAGCCGATCACCATGATGTTCTCGGCGTTGTCGTACTTGGGCGGCTGGTTGCCGATGAGGCCGGTCACGTCGACGCGCTTGATGCTGTCCCAGAAGCTCCGGTACTTGACGTAGGCGGCGAGCGTGGCGACGACCAGGACGGCGGCCAGCCCAATCGATGTCCACGCGGCGACCCGCTTTCCCAGCGGCTGCCTCGGGCCGCGCCTTCCCAGCTGCGGCGAGCGGCGGCTGCGCCGCGGCTGGCTCCACCCCGCGCGGTCCACATCGGTGCGACGGGTCATCTGTCCTCCGGGCAGGAATCCTCGTCGGCCGACGCGGGGCATCTGGCCGTCAGGGTGGCCCCATGATACGTGTGGTAAACGGGAGGATTCGTGTGTAGTTGGTAAAGTTCCTGGCCAGCGGGTTCTGCCGGGCAATGTATGCGCAACCCGGCGCGTCCCGGCGCACCTGCTCCGCGCCGCATGCGGCGCGGAGCACCGCCTTGATACCGTCCGGCTGACTGTCCCTCTAAAGTGGAACCCGTGCGCTCAGGCGATCGCCCGACCGGTAACACCACCGCGACTGACCAGTCGGCCGCGGACCCGGAGGGCGCCAGCAAGCCTGAGGATATCGACGTGGACGCGTCAGCGACGGCGGTTCAGCTGACTGGCCAGCAGGACTCCGCCGTGCCACCCGTCGTCGTGCCACCCGGGCCTGAGCTGGACGACGGTTCGCCCTGGCCGGGTGACAGGCCGTGGCCGGCGGACGAGCCAAGACCCGGCCACGACGCGGCGGCCGGGCCGGACCCGGGGAGCACGACGCGCCTGGCGGGCGGTGAGCAGGATCCTGCGGGCGACCGAGACTCCGCGGGCGGCCGAGACTCCGCGGGCGGCCAAGACTCCGCGGGCGGGCCGGACCCGGCGGGGGCGAGGGACCTGGCGGGCCGTGAGCCAAGGCCCGCGACCACCGCCCTGAGGCAGACGGGATGGAGACGGGCGGGCGCACTCGCTGCCTGGCCGAGGGTTCCGGCCGCGCTCCCGGGCCTGCGCGGTCTGCGGTTCCGCGCCGCCCGCCAGCGCAAGCGCCGCCAGGTCGGCGGAACCAGTTTCGCCAGGATCACCGTGCTGCCGGTGATCCTGGTCATGGCCTGGCTGCTACCCGGGATACCGCTGCTGCTGGCCGGCGTGTTCCTGCCGGTGCCGATGCTGCTCATCGCGGCGCCGCTGGCGGTCGCCCTGACCGCGGCCGGCCTGCGAAAGGTGCCCGCGAGCTGGCCCAGGACGCCGCCGGTGGCCAGACTCGGAGCGGCCAGCGCGCCGCGCCCGAACCGGGGCTGGTCAGCCTGGTGGGGACTCGCGGGCACCGTCGCGGTGGCGGCCGGCTTTGCCCTCTGGCAGTTCCTGTTCAACTCTGAGAGCGTCATCGTGCTCCGCGACCCGGGGGCGTACCTGCAGACGGGCTACTGGATCGCACAGCACGGCTCGCTGCCGATACCGCAGTCGCTGGCGTCATTCGGCGGTGCGCATCCGGGGCTCGGCTTCTCCAGCATCGGCTTCTACTCCAGTGGCAGCTCGGTCGTGCCCGGGCTCATGTCGGGCCTGCCGTTACTGCTGGCCGGGGCGTTCTGGGTGCACGGCATCTCGGCCGCCGCCGCGATCGGCCCGATCCTCGGCGGGCTCGCGGTGCTGACGTTCGGGGGTCTGGTCGGACGGCTGGCGGGTGCGCAGTGGGCTCCGGCCGGGGCTCTCGTGCTCGGCTTCACGCTTCCCGAGCAGTACGTGAGCCGGGCATCGTTCAGCGAGACAGCCGCGCAGGTGCTGCTGTTCGGCGGGCTTTGCCTGGTCGCGGACGCGCTGACGCTCGGTGACGCGCGCCAGGACCCGGCGGTGCCGGGGGGGCCGTCCGCCACGGGCGCCGGGAGGCGCTGGCTCCGGCCAGGAGCGTGGACCCGATGGTTCACGCCGCAGCGGGCGATGATGGCGCTGGGCGGGCTGGCGCTCGGGCTTGCCGCGGTGGTGCGGATTGACGCGCTCCTGGACGTGCTTCCGGCGATCCCGTTCGTCGGCATTCTGCTGGTCCGCCGGAGCACCACGGTCCTTGTGTTCTGTATCGGTCTTGCGGTGGGGGCCGGCTTCGGGCTCGCCGACGGCTATCTGCTGGCCCGGCCGTTCCTTGACGCGCTGCAGCCGATGCCGGAGCTGATCGGGCTGATTGCCGCGTGGCTCGTCGCGATGACCCTGGTCGGCGTGGAGATGCTGCGCCTGCCGGGGTTCCGGGCGATCCCGCAGAGGCTGCTGCGCGCGCGGCCGCTGCGGTGGCTGCCCGAAGCCGGCGGCCTGGTCGTCGTGGCGGCGCTGATCGGCCTCGCCGTCCGCCCGTACCTGCACATCGTGCGCGAGCAGGCCAGCCGGGCGTCGGCCGGCTACGTGGCCCACCTGCAGCGGCTCGAGCACCTCCCGGTCGATCCCGGGCGCCTCTACGCCGAGGACACCCTGTACTGGGTCATCTGGTATGTCGGGCTCCCGGCGGTGCTGCTCGGCGGGTTCGGCGTCGCGCTATTGGTGCGGCGGGGCCTGCGGGCGCTGTTGTCGCCGGGCGACCCGTCGGGCGCGGTCCGCATCTGGGCGCTGCCGGTCATGGTCATCTGCTGCGGCTCGGCCGCGGTCCTGTGGCAGCCGGAGACGGTCCCGGACCAGCCGGGCGTCCTCGTGGCTGCGCCAGCGCGCACGGTCGCGCGGGGCAAGCCGGACGGCGGCGTCGGTCGTGGCCGCGTTCTGCGTCGCTGCGCTGCTCGTGCCCACCGTGGCGACCACGTTCGGCCTGGGGCTGACGCACAGGGGCCAGGACCGCTCGCCGCACCCGTCGGCCGACGGCCTGGCGCTGAAGCGGACCGGGCCGGGGGAGGTTGGGGCCGTTCACGGGCTCTGCTCGTCGCTCGGGCCGGCCGCCTCCGTCCTGATCGTGGACCGGCTGGTGGCCGCGCAGTTCTCCCAGGTGATCCGGGGGATGTGCGGGGTTCCGGTGGCGTGGATGACCGTCCAGTCACCCCAGGCCGTCCAGAACGCTCTGTCCGGCATAGACCGCGCAGGACGGCGGCCGGTGCTGCTGGGCGCGCGGCCTTCGGAGCTCGCCTCTTACGGGGGCAGCCCGGTCCGGATACTTGACCTGTCGACCACCCAGGATCCGCACACGCTGACCCAGCCGCCGACCGCGCTCTGGCCGGCTCACTACGTCATCTGGATGTCGACCCCCGGCGGCTCCCGGGCCGGGTCTAACTCCGGGGCCAGGGTCTGATTTGCCTGCCGCCCGGTGAGGCCATAAAGTAAAAGGACTTCGACGCGGGGTGGAGCAGTTCGGTAGCTCGCTGGGCTCATAACCCAGAGGTCGCGGGTTCAAATCCCGCCCCCGCTACCAGGAAAGTGCAGGTCAGAGGCCTGATCGCTGAGTGTAGCGGTCGGGCTTCTTGATCGTCTGTTGATGGCTCGCCGGCGGAATGGCACCCGGAGGCGTGGCGCGATGCGCCCGGAACTGGCATGAAACGGCATCGGGCGGCGGTCGCGAACGGCATCGCGAGAGGTTCTGAAGCCTCTCTGCGTCGAGATTGCTCGGCCGGCCTGCACCACGTCAGCGTCCGCAGCCGCTGACCTGGCCAGCCGCAGGCCTCCCATACGATCACGGCCCGGACCCGAAAGTGGACTAGACCAATCTTGTCGCAAGTAGAAACGCCTGCGTCGCGGCAGTCAAGGCGCCTGAGCGACTGCGCCAGTTCGCCAGTCACGTCAGCCGCCCGCGGCCGGCCGCCGGCGGCCTGCCCTGCGCACCGGCCGTCTTGACCAAAATGGTATGGACGAGCTGCGAATCTGGTCTAGACCACTTCTCTGAATTGGGGTAGCGTCAGGCGCGCACGCAGCGGGCGTGCCTGAGGAGTCCGAGGAGGATGTGGTCGAATATGAAGCGAGGCCTGGTGGCGGCCATGACGCTCTCTGCTGCGGCGGCTCTCGCCCTGGGCGGATGCGGTAGCTCGAATCCGGGCAGCGGTGGTGGTGGGGCCATCACGCTGAAGCTAGTCGCCGCCGACTATGGTACCGGCCCGCAGAACTCCAGCCAGAAGTACTGGCAGGGCATCGCGGACGCCTTTCACAAGCAGAATCCGAATATCACCGTGACGGTGCAGACCATCAACTGGAATGACTT
>WNFN01223557.1_pt1 | contig 15436 bp, 12 predicted proteins | sample 5400161 | NCBI WGS metagenome assembly WNFN01 (sample SAMN13153353, study PRJNA577476) | soil metagenome | isolation source: 80 cm saprolite on Douglas fir-dominated hillslope | place: USA:California | collected 2013-09-17
ACGGTGGATATTGACGCTGCTGCGGTACCCGCCGCCTTCAAAGCGGCATTCCCAAAAGGCGCCCAGGTGAGTTCTACGCGGATGGCTTGGACTGCTGAGATCCAGCTCCCCACCCGATTCTTCACCGTAGTGGCAAAGTACTATAACGGCAATGACCTGCGATACTATTTCGCTGGCCAGATCTTTGGGCCTTTTAACGATACTACCGGTTTGACCGGTGTCACCACCGCACAGTCGCTCGACGGATCGTCTACGCTTGCGTTCGGGCTGCGCAATGGCATTCCGGTGATTGCTAACTCGTTGCCGCCGCGGTCGCAAGGCGGGTTTGTGAACATCGGCATTCCGCTATCGCGTCTGGCTCATGCCGATCCTGCCGGACGCAACTCTGGGTGGGCACTCTACGCTCACTATGGGTACGATCAGGTGCTGGCGCGCGACGTTCGTCGCGAAGGCGGTGGACGCGAAAAAGGCGACATGGGGGCGGGAACACTGCAATATAAACTGAATAGCTGGGTAACCTTCGTTGCGGAAGAGTCCCTTTATCGCACCCGGGCAACTCCTCTCAATGCCACAGGTAATTTCCCGCTGTTCCAGGGCCGTCCGATGCGCGAATGGAAAGATTTCCGCTCAGAATTTGGGCCTATCCTTACTTTCTGAGCTGGTGGCCCTTGTTGAAACCAAAGGGTCAGGCTTCGCAAGCTGACCCCTTGGTTCGCTTCCCCTAAGAGGCGGCCCTCCAAAAATACATTGCAAATACCACCCGCGATTGCTCCCCACCACGTCGTTGCGTGTGTTCGTCGTTTGGACGACCACAGAACAGCTGATTCAATGAGTTGAACTGTCTTATAATCGTACTCGCGCTCTTATATTTGCGCTCCCAAAAGGCGTAGGGATCCTATCGCGCATCTATAACATTTGGTCCTGCGAGGGAGGCCTCGGTTTGCCACGGACGTACATAAGGCAGTTTCAGCCCACAGGGGCTATCGCATTTTCTGGCTGTAGGGCAGAGCTATAAGTGGAAAAGTGCTTCAGGAGTTCCAGTTGGAGCCGAGAGCGGAAACGGCTTCGCAATCGCACTAACCCAATTCGCCTTACGGCGCTTTCGTCGCCGATGGCGACAAATGTACATCCACTCCGCGACTCGACTGCCATCTGGGGCACAATCGAGATGCCCATGCCAGCGGCCACCATGCCAAGAATGCTGGCAAGGTGGCCGCTTTCGAAGACGATGTTTGGCGTAAATTTCAATTGCCGGCAGGCTGCAATCGCGGTATCTCGAAAGCAATGGCCTTCCTTCAGCAAAAGGAAAGGCTCCCCCGCAAGATCTTTTAGGTGCACGGAGCCATTGCCGCAAAGCGGTTTCTTGGTTGATGCTACCATGTACAGCCGTTCGCGCAGGATCTCCTCCGATATGAATTCTCCGCCTCGGACCGGTAGCGCGACAATAGCCATGTCTAGGGCGTTCTCACGCAACTTCTGAAGCAGACCAGAAGTGATGTCTTCTGTGATGGTAATGTTCACCTGCGGAAACTTGCTGGAAAATGGCGGTAACATCCGGGGAAGAAGATATGGCGCGATGGTGGGAATAACTCCGATCTTCAAAGCTCCGCAGGCTGTGGCGGTCATCTCTTGTATCTCAGACTTCGCCGAAGCCACAGCGCGCAGAACTTGCTTTGCCCTCGGCAAGAAAACCTGCCCGGACTCAGTGAGGCGCACGCTACGACTGAACCGATAGAACAGTTTAGTCCCCAGCTCCTGCTCGAGTTTGATGATTTGCTGTGAAAGGGACGGCTGTGAAATGTGTTCGCGTGCCGCAGCGCGGGTGAAGCTGCCCGTCTCAGCTACCGCGCACATGTAACGGATCTGATGAATTTCCATAAGAGCAGTGCACGTGAGATTCCGGGCGCTTGTGTCCGGCCTTGCGGTGGTGGTCCTAAAAGTCTGTTCGAATCGTATCTTAACGCTAAATCCGATTTCGGCAAACCGGCCGAAGCGCAACGTACTCCCAACATCAAACCTCAGGGCAAACAAGCCGGCGTCGACTCGAAGTAGCAGCTTGAGCGCAACGTAAAACATGGGCGCACTGGACTTTCCACATGCATATAACCTGCCTATAGCAGATTTATTCCAGCCAAAATTTAGGCGCTCGATTCTGGAGGTACTCTCCCGCGGGGGCTGCTGCTCGTGAGCGGTAAGCAGCCTGTTTTGAACGGAACCATCTGTCGTCTGGGTAGGAGTGACTAGTTTGGGCCTGTCCGCAGGGGACTCCTCGGGAAATTCGTCCGCAATGCCCAGGCTGACTGAGGAGCCGAGCCGACCACCCGCGCGGTGATTAGCGGTGATTAATTGTCTGGAAAAGTTCCGTCGCCATCACCAAAACGTGTCCTGAAATGCTGCAATCGCCAAGGATTGGGCATTTCGCCACCAATAGGTGGCGCCTATGGGATCAAGCTGATGTATATATTTGATCTCTCGCTCAATGAATCTTAATGTGTCCGTGGAACAAGTGCGGCCACGCTGCCTGCGGGTCCTGAAGAATAATGCGGGTCAATCATTGGAAAGAACTCGCGACTGCCAACCATCTGTCTAGATGCTGGACAGCGTTATGGTTTCAGGATCCGCACCGCAGGGCGAAATCGGCCGGTCTGCTTTAGGGCATTCTGGTGCGCAGCACAAAAGTGAGGAGCGCATTTCTTTGGATAATCGATCTCTCAACAATATAAGAGTGGGTGTTCCCGTTTACGTGTTGGAACAAAACCCTCTGGCCGCGGAATACCTGCAGCGGATACTGTCAAAGGATAGGCAATTGGTCGCGAAGACCGTCAAGAGTATCTCTCCCCAATTGGGGACGAAGGAAAAAGGGTGCATTCTTGTCATTAATCAGGCAGGCATCTCAACGCGGATTCCCGAATTCGTCGAAGGGTTGGAACACCATTTTCAGAACGCAGGCCTTGTTTTCTTGGGTGAATTAGATTTCTGGAAGGAGTTGCAGGAACTGAGTTGCCATCAATCCATCGGATTTGTCACCTACCCCGATATCCCAAAGAAGCTGGTTGTGACTATCAAGAGGATCGCCAGCCGAGTACCCACAGGAGATTCGGTCTCCTGCCAGACAAGCCTGGCAGCGAACCGGACAGAGCAAATACGTGTCAGGCAGGCAATGACGAAGCGGGAGACCGAAATCGTCGAGCTCATCCGGCATCGGCTCTCCAACAAAGAAATCGCAAATATTTTGAATGTGGCTGAAGTGACTGTGAAGTTTCACGTATCAAATATTTTCTCTAAGGCAAGCGTCGATCGCAGACGAGACCTGCTGGCACTGATTGATGCGGACGGGGAAGCCGCTGCTCTTGATATAGCTGAAATAACATCAGTCCTCTAGGTGAAATGGCCCAACCAGTCCGCTAAAAACGGCTTGAGCGGTGTCCCGCATGCTAGAAAGATGGTGGCTTTGCCAATATTGTGATGTCAACGTAGCCTATACCATTTTGATTAGATTACCTATACTCCAGATCTCTTGTTTCTTTACCGACTCAAAGGTATTGTCATGCGGGAAGTGTTGTTGGGCCAAAGGAGTAAGGCAGAGTCTGGCCGGATAGGCGTCTCACTTCACTGCGACTTGAAAAAAGCATATATTCCATGATCAAAAATCTCTGTAAAGTGATGCCCGTTGCTGCATTTCTTTGTTTATTTCCAACATTGGTTCTCGTCCAGCATGATCCCGGGGTTAGAGGCGGAGTTGCAAATATCGCAGCCCATTTTTCTGAGGCAACAGCTCAGAATAATCAGACTCACAGCCACGCATATTCGGCATCAGAGGGCCAACACATTGATCCGCAACTTTAACAAGCTCTCTGCTACAGACAAACAAGCACTCCTCGATTTTCCTTCGTTCGCTTCAATCGAACGAGGGCTGACGCGAGCAATCTCTTTCTGTTTACCCGCTAAAAGCAGATTGCTCGCGGTTTTCTCAAAGCGATCCGAACGGTCAGCAAGATACACAAAGACACGACCCGAGCTGTATTCATGATGCGAATGCCCAGGTTCACCGTGGTTCTCGTAGCCACTTTCGTGTTGCTGATGCCTCGGCAGCTCATTGCATCTAGTATCGAAGGAAGAGTCGTTAACCGAACACTCAATCAGCCTTCGCCGGGTGATGAGGTTCGTCTTTTCGAATATGGCACAACCCTCCGCGAGGAAGCTCACACTGTCAGTGATTTGCAAGGCTCTTTCCAATTTGAAAGATCTAAAGCCAGTCCTTTTATGGTCATTGTTGTGCATCAGAATGTTGTCTATCATTCCAGTCTTTTGGCCGGCAGCGAACCGGTCGACGTAGCGGTGTATGACTCGGTTCAATTGAGCAATAGCGCCCACGAAGATGGTGAGGCCTTGTTTGTAGAAGCGGATACGCAATCAGTCAAAGTGACGCAGTTTTTCGTTCTCTCCAATCTGTCTGAGCCGCCGCGTACCTTTCTTGGTGCCAGCACGTTTGATTTTGTTCTACCTAGCAGGGCAGTCCTCGATTCAGTAGCTGCCCAGCCCGGTGGAAGCCTCCCATCAGCTACGAGGCCACTACGGCTTACTGGCAGCAATCACTTTGGGATTTCCGATCCGATCCGCCCAGGGATAACAAAGATCGTTGCGACTTATCATGTCCCCCGTTCCAACAAAATTGTCATCACCCCAAATCTTCTTCGCCCCGTCGGGTTCTTTAAAGTTATGCTGCCCGCGTCTATGCAATTTATCTCGGGCAGTGCATATCCTTTCGTCCGAGAAGGAGAAGAGAGCGGAATAGTGACGCAAATGGCGCGGAATGTGCGACCCGGCTCCGGCCTTTCATTCAGCATCAGCGGTGTTGGAGACATCCGTGCCCTTTCCGCGGCGGCAATGGAGCATGCACGTCGTACTCTTCCAGTAGTACCTCCTGCGCCGGCAATCGGATCGACCCTCGTCCAAGTCCAGACTCCGGCTCAAGATCACAAACTTGGGGCGAATGTCGTAAAGACGTTTACGCTCGCAATTGTGCTTTTGCTCATTCTGATGGTTGTGCTGCTCTGGCGCAGGCCTCCCCGTTTGAACAAGACATCCTGAATACGAGAGGACTGCCCAGGTAATGGGCCTTCGGCGCGATACTTCGCATCCATTGATCTTGGTCCGGTGGAGGGAATACCAAATTATCATCGATTAAATCTCACGGGATGTCGTACGAGCGGCGTCATCGCAGGCAGGTGCCGCCCCTGAAGGCCAGCCTGTCGAGGGTGTCGCGTTACAGCCTAAAAGGGGGTTTCGTTACAAAGTACTACAAACAGAAGACATCTTTTATATAGTGGGCTAATTTCGCAAACTTACAGTGTCAGAAGAGACTTGTACGGGTTGGATGCTCCGTGGGCGGTCTGTTTTGGCTGTGCAATTTTCGGGGTTAGCCTTAGCCACATTATTCTTCCGGAACTGCAGTAGATCTGTCGCCCATTTCATGTCTCCTGCCGCTGCACCGCGCGTTGCAGAGTCTTGTCCAGTGCTGCCTTTTGATCGTCATATTCGCGAGGTGAGATTTTCTGTTGCAGACGGTCGGATTCCAACTGGAATATTTCTTCTTTCATCGCCTCAAGCAATATGGAGTTGGAATTTGTACCACCACTTTGCGGCGATGCCTTCATCTTAAGCGGCCGCTTTGACGAATAAACAAAAACGCCGCCCGCGACGAGAAAGAGTGTCATCATGCACAAGAACATCCACTGGCTGTTGTGCAAGGGATCGGGCTGTTCGTTTGGAACGCCCAATCCACTCTCGCGGCATCGCACCAGAGCCTTCTATCTGGAATCCGAAATTCCGCTGTGGGCCCACCTTATTATTCGCCAGATATATGGAGACGCCGTTCATCTGCGGATTACCAGCAGGCGCGTAGGAGGAGGCATCTTCGGCAGAAAAGTGGATTGTGTTCGGCATTACGATCAACATCTGAGCGGCAGGCATGCTAAACTTTGGCATTATGGTCAGTTTCCCACCATAGGGAATGGTGTAGGTTAGGTGAAACTGCGTTTGCCCCGGGCGGACCGGGTAACTGAAATAGTACTTGTTCTTGTCCGCTTTGTCCGCCACAACAGGTACCTTCAGAGGTATGCTGCCGGTAGTCTGTGCTGATGCATCTTGCAGACGTGCGTCGTCAGGAAGAATAATGTCAAAGGTTCGCTGCCCTTTCCTGGTAAGTGGCGGAGAAGATTGATTGTCGAGCGTGTAAAGTTCGTCAATTTTGAGCTGGTCCCCCGCGGACAATGTTTGGAGTACCATCACGTGTTCGGCAAGCCTGATATTGGCTACCGATGTAGAACCATCAAAAACCTGAACTTCTGCAGGCCGTTTGCCCGCGATGACCATTTGCGAATAAGTTATTTCCTGGTGCTTCACCCAAACCACGAAAGGACGTTGCTGCTGACCATCGGCCACGGTAAAGCTGAACCCACCCTTCAGATTGGTTTTCGTCTTGCCGGCGTCTTCCATGCCATTCCCAATGCGCTTGAGAATTACCTCGTCGCCGGCGGAAGCCTTGCGGCTCGTACCATTGAAGACAACTCCACGGATCGTATCGGCCGAAACGGACAGAGAATATGCGCAAAGAAGAAGAGTGATAAATTGCTTCAATCGAGTGTACTCCTTCTGGCCTTCCCTAATTCCAGCGTTTCAATTTCGTCCAGGATGTGGGCGGCTTCAGCCTCCATGGTTTCGTGCATGCTGGCAAAATCTGCCTGCGTGAACTTTCCGGATTTGAATTCAAAGTTCATGTCGCGCAGATTTTCGTACACCACATCTTTGCGCTCGTACAGGTAGGCCAAACGTGTCTTGTCGCCGTGCGTGCCAGCTTTGCGATGGGGCGTAAAGGTATAAATCAACGCCATTGCGGCAAGAAAGCTGCAAAAGATCTGAATAAGCACCTGGGTATTAGCAGGATTCAAAGTTCTGTGTCGCGGCGCGCGATTTCGCGCAGCGCCTCAAAGTGAGGATCCAGCGTCATATCTGATGAGTTGATTTCAGGCGGCTGGAATCGCCATTTGCGAACAACCAGGACCATCAGACAGAACCCGATTCCTAAGCCGGCGAATGGTAAAATCCAGGCTAGCAACTCAAAGCCGTGCTGCGATGGTTCCACTACAACGGTCATGCCCCACTCTCTGCGGAAGAAATTCAGGACGTCTTCATCTCTGTCACCTGTGCCCCGATCGGCGGTTTCGTCCACCTCAGCTTTTAGCTGCTTGAGCATCTTTGCAGAATTGGGACAGCCCACGTGATTGCACTTCAGCAACATCTGCCCGCATCCGCAACTGCACATGATCTTGCTTCCCAAATTCTCATAGCGAGCGCTATGATTGTCCGCGCCCATCAATACGACAACCGTGGCGCATACGACGAGCAACTGAAATGTTCGCTTCACTTGGCAGCCTCCGCAGGCGTCATCGCTCTGTATTCCTTGGCCGGCACCGCCACCAAACGAGGATCGGGCGACCGAACTTGAGCAGCGTTTGGGACCAAAGCAAGTCCTGTGCCGAAAATCACTACGATTACACCGATCCATACCCAAGCCACTAGTGGGTTAACAAACGCTTTGATGATGGGGTGACCGGTGTCCGGGTCGTTGCCTTCATAGATCAGATAAAGATCTTCCTGAAGGGTGGAATGATTGGCAACAATATGGTCAGGCTGGCCGCTTGCTTTAAAGACGCGGGTTTCGGGATTCAGGCGCGTGAGGAACTTGCCATCTTTATAGACATCAAGCAGGGCTGCCTGGGATGCATAATTGGGGTTGTCGTCCTGCGAGTACTCCTGGCCTACGAGGGTATAACGGCCCACTTGGAGTGTATCCCCCTTGCCCATCGTCTGCTCCTTGTCGAGGTTGAATGCCTGGCCGGCGATGCCAATCACGATGAGTACCACGCCAAAGTGCACGACATATCCGCCATAACGCCGCATGTTGCGCCGCATCAAGTGGCCCATGGCCACTAACAGGTTAGTTTGAAGCTTGGCGCGCAGCACGCGGCCGCCCCGGATGAATTCGGAGGAGATGGTCGCTAGAACAAGTGTGCTGACGACAAAGGCGAGCCACGAGTAAAAGTGGGCCATGTCGGTCCATGGCTTAATCCCCGCAAACAAAAGAATGGTGGCTGTTGCCATCGCCAGCCCTGCGGGAACAGCGAAGTTTTTCCATAGACTGCCGACTGACGTCCTTCGCCACGCCAGCAAAGGGCCGATTCCAGTCAGGAAGATCAGAAACAGGCCAATTGGGATCATTACCTTGTTAAAAAAGGGCGGGCCTACAGTAATTTTGTATCCGCGGACCCATTCGGAAAGGATCGGGAACAGCGTTCCGCAGAGTACAGCAAAACAAGCGGCCAGGAGCACCAGATTATTGAAGAGGAAGCTGGATTCGCGCGAGATCAGCGATTCCAGCTTGTTCTCTGGGGCAAGTTGCTTGCGATTCTTAAGGTAAAACCAGAGACATGCCGCGAAGGCTATCTCAAGAAAGCCCGGATATGCGTAAGGGAGAGAATGCGCCTTCGTGCCCCACCAGCCATAATCGCCAACAAACCAGGCGCCAATGCTAGAGCGTGCAAACGAATGTACCGATTGCACTATGCCGCTTCGCGTCAGCAGCGTTCCAAAAATTGAAAGCATGAATGTAGTAAAAATCAGCCACACATTCCACACCTTCATCATGCCGCGTTTCTCTTGCATCATCACGGAGTGCAGAAACGCAGTGCCGCTTAGCCACGGCAACAGAGAAGCATTCTCCACCGGGTCCCAACCCCAGTAGCCGCCCCAGCCCAGTACGGCGTAGGCCCAGTGCGCTCCCAGGAAGATGCCGCAGGTGAGAAAGAGCCATGTCACCATGGTCCAGCGGCGGGTGATGCGCAGCCACTTTTCCCCCGGATAATGCGTGATCAAGGCTGCCAGCGCGAAAGCAAATGGCACCGAAAAGCCGACATAGCCTAGGTACAACATAGGTGGATGGATCACCATTTCAGGATATTGCAGCAAGGGGTTCAGCCCGTTGCCATCGGGAGCAAGGCGATCCATGATGCCAAAGGGATTGGCAACGAAGTTGACCAGCGCCAGAAAGAAAATCTGTATTCCCGCCAGTACCATTGACGCAACGGCTATCAATTCTTGATCCGCCTTGCGGCGCACTCGCAGTACAAAGCCGTAGGCCGAAAGCAGCCACGACCAAAATAGCAACGATCCTTCCTGTCCTGACCAAAGAGCCGCCACCTTGTAGGGAGTGGGGAGAGCGCGATTGCTATGGTGCAGAATGTAAGCGACTGAAAAGTCATTCTGTAGCACCGCCCACACCAGAGCCATAGCCGCTCCGGTGACGGCCAGGAAACTAGCGATGCCAGCGCGGCGCGCAGTTTCCGCCAGACTAAAACCAACATCATCCTTGCGACGAACTGCTGCCACGCCTGCCACAAAGCAGTATGCGGTTAACGCCAAGGCGAGAAGAAGGCAAAAGCTTCCCAGTAAGGGCATTGATTAAAGCGTAGTAGAGCATAAGGCATCCGGCAATATCCTTAGCCCCTTTACCGAACACATATTTAGTATAGGTGGTCAAAAAGCTCCCCTACGATAATCCCATAACCCCACATTTTGGCCGCAAAAGCTTTCACGAGATCAGCAGGCTTGCGACCCCGGCAGTTGCTATGCCCCCTTTTTATTTGAGTTTTAGAGCGGCTAGATCCTCGCTGGATCTGGTTCCCTCGGGTTTCCTCTATTGTTCCATTGGCTAAGAGCTCTGTGAAAATTATCGGGAATAAAATCTGTCGATCTGGGTTCTATCCGAGCTACTCCTTTGCGGTACTTGCGAGCAACCCTTCCGCGGCTCAGGGAGGGTTGCTCCCTTTTTAGTAAGGTCGCAGCTCGTCCTTGCACCTTCCTGTTTCGCTCTCGGCGTGCGGCCTAGGACATGCCTGTGTCATTGATAGTTAAACACTGTTTTCATTATGGAATGTTGAATGCACATTACGCCTGTGCAGCTCCCAAAGCCTGTGAGGAGAAAGCGCGGAAGAGCACGAGAGACAGAATAGGCCTCCGGCCCCGGTACCCATAAGTGAACGCCCAGATCATGTCTATTCATGAGCAGGCGAGACGGGCCTAACTCGCAGAGCTCTTCCGTTCTGCCTAGTGTTTCCCTCAGCACCGTTGCTGGGATTCGCCGATCTCACACTGATTCATTTGTGCTATTTTGGGCAATCGAACCCAACATTTTCCTTATTTGGGCAAAACCCTCGTTGGTAGACGGAAGCGTCGGTCAGACCAAAAGGAAACTCTCAATACCAGAGCGTGGAAGCGAAGATTGGAGACGTCATGATTCCGGAGGCCGCGCATTGTGAGAGATCACGATCTCGCGTCGTCCGAACCGGTGAGCATCGAGCGAAAACGCGCCCGGGCCAAGACATACCAAGGCAGCGGCCATCACGACATTGACGGCGGCGAGTTTCGAGTCGCACAGACTCACGGTAGGCGCCGGGAACCATGAAAGCGCGATGCCTATGCTGCCTCCACCAGCCAGGATTGCAGTCGTTGGAGTCAAAAACCCTATCAGGATGGAGATCCCAATTGACACCGCGACCAAGCCGACGGTCCACATCTCTAGTTTAGGACCGCGGACTGTCAGGCAAACTACGCCTTGGAGCAGCGCGATTAGACCGACAGCGCCGCGCAACAGCAGTAAACCCACTCCGGGCCGCCCGCTTGGAAACATGGAAAATAGCCTTTGCAGTTCCCGCCTCCTTGTGTGCGTCGAGTGCGCGACCCTAATAGAGCCGAGAGTAGCGCCTGTGGATCGGCGGATGAATCCCCATACCTAGGAGTTTTTTCCTACCTCTTTAGGAGTATTGTCTCGGGCCACAGCGCTTCTTACAACTGAATGATTCCGAGCGGGTTCGCGATCGCCACCTCCTCCGCTGCTTGCGATCACTTGCTCCAAGCTTCTCGATGGATGTGTTCGACGTGAACCTTGCGGTCTCTTCTGTAATGAAGAGCTTTTCCGCAATGTCTCCATTCCCCCGCAGGAGGGGATGATCATCTACGCAGAACACGCGAATTCGTGGTTGTTCGGTCATTGGTTTCGCTCGCTTCCAGCTTGCGACTCGTCCTTTTTCCGCTTTCCCGGATACAGCCGGGAAAACCATTTCGCCGCACCATCGGACGATTGAGACTCAAAGGCCACACGGCTGGGTACTACCAGTCGAAGCACATGAGAGTCTATCCCGCAGCCATCATCGCGTGTAAGTATCCTTAAGTGGCTGGACTCGTATCCGAGTTCGACCTCAATGTTGCGCGCACCGGAGTGGCGAAATGCGTTGACCAGAGCCTCATGGCCGATAAGGTAAACCTCATCGCGGACCACAGGACGCAGCGGCCGCTTCATGCCTTCCACAATGACTCGGAAACCGACTTGCTGTGAAAGCGCAAGCTCCTCCTGGATTCTGGAAAATTCCGTCTCAAGATCATAAGCATCGCAGCCAGCGGAGCGGAGACCGCGCAGTGCATTCCTGCCCTCCTCGATGACATGTCTCATCAATTCGAGGACCCGGCTTACCAAAGCTTTCGCCGGTGAATCCGCGGGTAACTGATCATCGGCAACGTGAAGCTGCATGGAGGCGCTAAGGAACCCCTGCAAGAGCGTGTCGTGCAAATCCTGGGCAATGCGCATTCGCTCGGACAGTCGCTCTTGGAACTGCCAGTCCAGGCGGGCCGTCACTTGACGCACTCGCCATTGATAAGTAGCCCAGGCAAGACACCCGGCCGCCGCAAGGCACAGCAGAAGGAACCAGTTGGTCTGGTAAAACTTGGGAGAAAGAGTAAAGTTCAGCGACGCCCCGGCTTCATTCCAAACCCCATCATTGTTGGCGGCCATTACCCGGAATTGATACTTCCCCGGCGGGATGTTTGTGTAATAGGCAGTATGGCGGCCGCCAGATGAAATCCAGTCCTTATCGAAGCCTTCCAGCTTGTATTTGGATACAACCCTGGACGGCTCAACGAAACTGAGTCCGGCAAAATGAAACTCCAACTCGCCGCGCCCCACCGGCACACTGACCTGGTCTGGAACCTGCATTTGATTGATCAGGCTTTCCTCAATGACCACAGGAGGGGCCAGTGGGTTGGTACGAAGATGACTGGGATTAACTTCCACCACTCCCCGGCTCGTGGCAAAGATCAGCTTGCCTTCCCGCGTTCGCAATCCCATGGTCTGATCACCGCCATTAAAATCCGTAGTCGGCAACCCGTCTGCCACACCATAAACGGTGGAGGATATCCGGGCAGTCCTTCCGGAAGCAAAGTCGTCCAGGCTGCTTTTGCTGACCCGAAACAAACCCCGGTTGGAACTCATCCAGAGATTGCGCGAACCATCTTCCACAATGCTCCAGAGGGTATCGTCAAGCAGGCCATCCTTCTGTCTGAAGCTCACGAATTTTCCATTGCTAAAACGGACCAGACCGGAGCCAAAGGTGCCAAGCCAAAATACATGCTCATCGTCTTCATACATGCAATTAACCCCGGTGCTGGTACCGTTTTCGCCCGCTGCCAGGGGAATATTATTGAATTCTCCGTCTTTGAAGCGCGTCACACCCTGCGCCGTGCTGAGCCATACACTGCCTTCGTGGTCCTCCATGACACTGCGGACCCACGTAGAAAGCAGCCCATCTTTTTGGGTCAATCGGGTAAATTTTCCGTGAGCATAACGCGTCAATCCCCCTATCTCATTGCCCATCCATAAATTGCCCTGGTGGTCCCGGAAAAGCGCGGTAACACTATTTGAGGCCCAGCCGTCCGGAGTGGTGAAGGTTCGGATGACCTTGCCATCATGCAACAACTTCAACCCTTCTTGTGTGCCCAGCCAGAGATCGCCATTGCCGGCTTCTTCAATCGCAGACACTGTGTTTCCGGGCACGGTGGAGGCGATCTTAATGGTGGTAATCCTGCCATCCTGAATACGGGTTAATCCTGGACGCGAGCCCACCCAAAGGGTACCGTCGTTGCTTTCATGGATGCTAAGAACATTATTATTGGAAAGTCCTCTGCGTTCGTCATGCGTGAAAAAGTTATTCACCCTCAGGCGAATCACTCCGTATTCCTCAGCTGCAAGCCAAAGGTTGCCCTCGTGATCTTCGTAAATCGCAACCACATTATTTTCCGGCAAACCGTCTTTGGATGTATAGCAGTCAAATGTGCCGCCGGGCCGCGGCTGGCACAGACCAGCCTTGTAAATCTCGACCCATATTTTTCCCTTGTGGTCCTGGTAAATGGCACGTATCGGGGGCTGGGCAAGAGAGGAAGCGTTGCTGTAATGAGTGGTTTTTCCTCCGGACCACTCATACAGGCCATGCGTCCTGGTTCCGACCCAGATGTTCGCTTCATGGTCGGCATAAATCGTGTTTGCGTCCGAAACCTGAAATTCCGGCTTGGAAATCTTTCCCACTTTGTCCATCCGATAAATGGCGCCTTCATATAAAAACCACGCCGAGCCATCCGGACTGGCGGTTATCGGCGCGACACGCTTGTTGAGTGCCTCACCGGGCAACTGGACCTGCTCAATCTTTTCGTTTTTAAAGACGGCCAGTCCCTTGTCGGTTCCAATCAGCAGCTCTTGAGCAGGTCCCTGAGCCAGTTCAAAAATAAAATTGCCGGGCAGTCCATCGCTGGTTGTGTAGGATTTGAAACTGCCGGACTGATAACGCGTCAATCCCCCGCCGTATGTTCCAATCCACAGAGTCCCTCTGGCCTGATCCGCCAGTAGAACGGTTATGTAGTTCTGATTAATGCCGGGAGTGTTGTTTTTATCGAAGATCCTGAACTGCGCTCCGTCAAATCGGGCAACGCCGTCCTGCGTGGCAAACCACATATAGCCATCCTGAGTCTGCGCAATCGACTCGACCCCGGGCGGCAAACCGTCATTTACGGTGAGTATCCTGGGAATAAACTGCACGTCTTTGGAAGAATCTTCTGCTTTTGCCGCAGGCGCATACAGCAGGCTGAAAAACAGCAGGGCCAGACAGGCGCGGCCAGCTATCTTCAATTTAGGCATCGACCCCTCCTGGGCAGGAGCGCGTATCGCCGTTGCTAAAAGGGATTCCCTCCGCCTTACCATAACAACGCGTTCCTATTTCGATGACCTGACACAGCGGTCCAAGAGTGTCATTAAACGCGGTACGAGTAATCCAGACTGTTCCATTTCGATCTTCGACGATTGAATTGATGTATCCTTGGCCCGTCAAATAATTAGTAAGGTCCTGGCTCCGCCAGTGGCTCAGGCCGCCCGCCGTCGCGATCCATAGGCTCCCATCTCGTGCGGCTAGAAGACTACTGATACTGGTGGACGGGAGCTGCCTCCCGTTCGGAGTAGTCCATGGAACGAATCGCACGCCATCGAAGCGCACCAGACCGGCTTGCGTTCCGATCCAAATATATCCATCCAGAGTTTGGGCGATTGCAATCGGCGTGCCGTTGAAAATTCCGTCCTGAATTGTCCATTCAGTGTGCGCATATTGAGAGATGCGAGAGGTGGGATCGACTGCCGATGCAGTACACACAGTGAAGAAGAACAACAGGCAGCAAATTGAGAGCTGCGTAAGGTTCAGGTTCCGGGTGTCTACCTCTTTAGTAGTATTCTCTCGGGCCACAATGCTTCTCACAAATGAATGATTCCGCGCCGGATCCCGATCGCCACCGCCTGCGTGCGATCACTTGCTCCAAGCTTCTCCATGATGTGTTTGAGGTGGACCTTTACCGTCTCTTCCGTGATGAAGAGTTTTTCCCCAATGTCTCGATTCCGATTACCTGCAGCGACTTGATTGAGCACCTCGATCTCACGTTCGGTCAGGTCCTCATCGCTGAGGTGCTCACTGAGCTGCGCCACGACATAAGGAGGAATTTGCTTTTTTCCTGTATGCACTCGGCGGATCGCCTCAACCAACTCCTTGGGAGGCATGCTCTTGAGCATGTAGCCGCGGGCTCCCGCCTCCAGGGCTCGCTGGATTTCGACGTCGCCCTCAAACGTAGTCAGCATAATTACGCGAGCTTCGGGGAATTCTGCGCGGAGGGCGATCATCGTCTCGATTCCGCTCATGTCCGGAAGTCTCAAGTCCATAAGGGTAACGTCGGGGTGGTGTTTCCGAAATTGTTGAATGGCTTCTTGAGAATTGGACGCTTCACCCACCAACAGCATATCGGGCTGACTGTTGATGACGGTTTCGATACCCTGACGCAGGAGAGGATGATCATCTACGCAGAACACGCGAATTCGTGGTTGCTCGGTCATTGGTTTCGCTTGCTTCCAGCTTGAGATTCGTCCTTTTTCCGCTTTCCCGGATACAGCCGGGAAAACCATTTCGCCGCACCATCGGACGATTGAGACTCAAAGGCCACACGGCTGGGTACTACCAGT
>WNFN01147864.1_pt1 | contig 15432 bp, 15 predicted proteins | sample 5400161 | NCBI WGS metagenome assembly WNFN01 (sample SAMN13153353, study PRJNA577476) | soil metagenome | isolation source: 80 cm saprolite on Douglas fir-dominated hillslope | place: USA:California | collected 2013-09-17
TATTCGTTCTTCCAGCGCAGCCGCCATCTGCCCTTCGAGCATTTTTCCATCGAGAACCTGACAAATAACGGCCACGTGTCCCGCGCGGCGCTCTCCCCGGACGGCAAATACCTGCTGCATGCGCTCGAAGAGAATGGCCTGCAGTCGCTTTGGCTACGGCACATTCCGACGATGAGCGATACGCAGGTGGTGCCTCCGGCAGCGACGCGGTACGCGGGACTCACTTTTTCTCCAGATGGCAGCTACATCTACTGCGTGCGGCAAGACGAGGCCGAGCATACATTGGCGTCCCTTTATCGCGCTCCAGTCCTTGGCGGAACGCCGCGACTGCTGATCAAGGATGTCGACAGCCCCATCACATTTTCTCCCGATGGGCAACGTTTCGCTTACATGCGCGAGCGCCACTCCAGCCCCTTCTGGGATCTGCTGATTGCGCACAGCGACGGCACGCCAGACCGCGCGCTGTTCAGCAACGCATCGCTGGCCAGTATGGTCTACGAGCCGGCCTGGTCGCCGGACGGGAAAACTCTCGTGATTCCGGTGAGCCAGCCCACGCCGGATGCTCTATCCGGGCTATTGGGAGTAGACGTCGCCAGCGGCAAGCAGCACGCGGGGATTTTGTCGGCCGACCGGGTTTATTTCGCAGCGAAATGGCTGCCGGATGGCAACAGCCTGGTGTTGACCACCGTTAGCCAGATGACCAGCCTGCACGGACAGCTGGCGCTTGTCAGTTATCCGGGCGGAGAGTTCCGGCAATTGACCACGGATACAAATGACTATTTCCATCCGAGCATTTCGGCGGATGGACGCAGCATCGTGGCCAGTCAGTTGCGCGGCCAATTTCAAATCGAGGTTGCACCGGCAGGTACGCCGGATGCGCTGCAGCCGGTGCCGTTGGCTTCGCGCCGGGATATTTGGCGATGGGATTGGGCCGCGGATGGGCGCCTGGTGATACCGCAGACTCCGGACATTCGCTTGGTGAATTCGACGGGCGGCGAAACGGTTTTGTTCTCGGACGCGCAGCACATCTCTGATCAGGTCACGACCTGCGCGGGAGGAAAGTATTTTGTCTTTCGCATCTCAGGGCGCTCCGGGAAAGTGGCGCAGAATCTTTGGAGGATGGACAGCAACGGAACGAACCTGAAGCAGCTCACGTTTGGATCCAATGAGAGCGAACCGGAGTGTTCGCGCGACGGACAGTGGGTGTTTTACGTGGACCGCGGAGACAATAAGGCGATCAAGCGCGTTAGCGTCGAGGGCGGAGAGCCAGAAACGGTGATGAGGGAAGCGCTGTGGGGCTGGAGCGTATCCCCGGATGGAAAAACGATTGTGAGCACGGAAGTGCGCGAGTTGGATCACCGGCTGGTATTGAGATTTGATTCGGTCGAAGACAAGAAGACGAACTACCATGATTTGGATCCTAGAGCTTCCCCGCCCTTGGCGTTTACGCCGGACCCCAAGGCGGTGGTGTACCTTGTTCGCGAAAAAGGCATCGATAATCTGTGGGAGCAGCCGCTCGATAATTCCCCTCCTCGCCAGCTCACGCACTTCGTCTCAGAACAAATTGCGAGGTTTCGGTTTTCGCCGGATGGGACAAAACTGGCCATCGAGCGCGGGCATATAGAATCCGACGCCGTTCTGCTCCGCGACGCCGCCCGGTAAGCGATCTCCACGGTCGCCGCGCATTACCACCACCGCCCTTCTCTCGGATGTGGCAAACAATGGACGTTACGGGTGTTTGGCTGGACTTTGCAGATTTGAATAGCGGTTTCCTTCCCCGAAGGAACTGCCCTCGTAAAGTCGGCGGCTTGCACCTGTGGGTTGCTGTAAGATTTGGGTGGCGGTTAGGAGAGCGTTATGTCTGAGGTTGGGCGGGCTGCGGCAAATCTTCCAATGCGCACCGAAACCGACAGCATGGGGAAGATGGAGGTGCCGGCGGACCGGTATTACGGGGCGCAAACAGCGCGGTCGCTGGTGCACTTTGCGATTGGCAAAGACACTATGCCGCCAGAGTTGATCCGGGCGTTTGGGATTTTGAAGAAAGCCGCTGCGCTGGTGAATCAGGACTTGGGGAAGCTGCCGGCGGACAAAGCGCGGCTGATTGCGCAGGCCGCGGACGAAGTGATTGCGGGCAAGCTCAATGAAAATTTTCCTTTGCGGATTTGGCAGACGGGCAGCGGCACGCAGACGAACATGAACGTCAACGAGGTGATCTCGAATCGCGCGATCGAGATGGCCGGCGGGGTGATGGGCAGCAAGAAGCCGATCCATCCCAACGATGACGTGAACATGTCGCAGTCATCGAACGACACGTTTCCCACGGCCATGTCCATTGCGGCGGCCACGGAGACCGCGCGGCGCCTGTTGCCCGCGGTGAAGAAATTGCGCGACGTGCTGCTGGCCAAGTCCACATGCTGGATCGCGATGGCGCGCGCATTGCGGTGGCGCTAGACGGGCTCTACGATTTGGCCATTGGCGGAACCGCCGTAGGAACGGGGCTGAATGCGCATCCGGAATTCGCCGAACGCGCGGCGCGGAAGATTGCGGAGCTTACCGGGCTGCCGTTCCGCTCGCATCCGAACAAGTTCAATGCGCTGGCCGCGCACGACGAAATCGTCTTTGCCAGCGGCGCGCTGAAGACCCTGGCCGCTTCGCTGATGAAAATCGCGAACGATATCCGCTGGCTGGCCTCCGGCCCCCGATGCGGCTTGGGCGAGCTGACGCTGCCAGAAAACGAACCGGGCTCTTCGATCATGCCAGGCAAAGTGAATCCGACGCAGTGCGAAGCGATGACCATGGTGGCGGTGCAGGTGATGGGCAACGACGCCGCGATCGGTTTTGCCGGCTCGCAAGGCAATTTCGAGCTAAATGTCTTTAAGCCGGTGATCATTTTCAACTATCTGCACTCGGTGGAGCTGCTAGCGGACGTCTGCAATAGTTTCGTAGAGCACTGCGTGCAAGGCATAGAAGTAAACCACGAGCAAGTAGACAAGTACGTAAAGAATTCCCTGATGCTGGTAACCGCGCTATCGCCAAAGATCGGCTACGACAATGCGGCGAAAGTGGCGCACACCGCGCTTCATGAGAACATGAGCTTGCGCGAAGCAGCAGTCAAGCTCGGCTTCCTAACCGGCGAAGAATTCGACGCCCTAGTCCACCCCGAAGACATGACCCACCCGTAGGAGAGCCGAGCGCGCGGTGTCATTCCTCTAAAGATTCAATTGACTTGGCTTGCGCCTTCAGAAAAATCTCGATCCGGTTTGTGGTCCACACGGCAACGCCGGTTCCAAAGAAGTCTTCATCCTCGGTCCACACTGGACATGCCAGCGCGAGTGCTGTAGCGAGCACCGGCCAGTCATTCTCATCTCGACCGCGCAATCGCTGTCGCGAGTCGCTCTCAAAGACAGCATAAAATTCGGGAGTCACCGGCTCGATAATGTTTCGCATGCACTGAAGCGAAGCCGGGAGGTCCGTGAGGGGCTTACCGCGTTTACTCAACAGCGCAGGCAGATATTTCTCGGCGTCATCAAAAACAACGTCAGGCGCGAAGAACCGAATACCTTGGGCCGCGTAGGTGTCGATCAACTGCCGAACGCGGCGTCCCAAGACGGCGCGAATAACGATGTTCGCGTCGAGAACGATCATCTCAGCGGGATGAACCCTTTCCGCGACGCAGTTGTTTGTACTCGGCTACGAGTTCTTCTTCATCCACGTCCGCCAATGCACTGGCGAGTCGCTCCGCTGCGGCCTTTAGTTCGGAGAGCTCAGCTGTGCTGGCACGCTTGCGAGGCGTGGGAACGTAGACACCGAGAGTTTCACCGCGCCTGGTGACCGCAACCGGCGTATCTGATTCCAGGAAAGTGGCAATGCGTTCGCGAAACTCGCGGACACCAACTTTGATCGTAGGCATAAATGCTCCTGAACTAGTGTACACCTGTGTGTACACATATGCCACACTTGATTTTTCCTTTGCCACAGCCCACGATTCTGCGTCTGTTTCCTGTGAACAGGAGTGCTCCTTGACGCATTTTTTGCGTGACATACAGCGCCAGCCTGCGGAGTTGCAACGCACGCTGGATCATTTATCCGGCGCGGGACGAACTGCGCTTGGGGCGGCCGTCGCGGCGGTGCGCTCCGCGCGCCATGTCTATTTGACCGGGATTGGCAGCAGCTGGCATGCGGGGCTGAATGTTTCGGCGCTGTTTCAGCTTGCGGCGCGGCCGGTGTACATCGTGGACGCAGCGGAGTTGGTGCAGTTTGCGGCGATTCCGCCGGACTCCGTGCTAATCGTGATTTCGCGCAGCGGCCGCAGCGTCGAAATTGTGCAGTTGCTGGCCAAGGCGCGGGAGAGCCGTGCGACCGTCATCGGCATCACCAACGCGCCAGACGGCACGCTGGCGCGCGAAGCCCAGATTGCCATCGTGGTTCCGATAGCGCTCGATCACACCATTTCTGTGAATACCTACACGACCTTGGCGCTCGCCGCGGGAGTCCTCGCCACCTCTGTCACCGGCACGTTCCATGTTCCCGTCGCCGAATCCCTTTCCCGCTGTTTCTCCGCCGTCGCGCACGCCATTCCCGGCTGGCAAGCACAAATCGAAAATTCGTCGTGGCTGGCCCCGCAATCGGTGACTTACTTCCTTGCCCGCGGCTCCAGCCTGGGCAGCGCCTATGAAGCCCGCCTGATGTGGGAAGAAGGCGTGAAATCGCCCGCCACCGCAATGGGCGCCGCCAGCTTCCGCCACGGCCCGCAAGAAATCGTCGGCAAGGACGTGCGCTTCGGCCTATGGCTCGACGCCAAGAATATGCGCGACCAGGATTTAGCCTTAGCCCGCGACCTCCGCAAATTAGGCGCACGAGTAATGCTAATAGGCCAACGTCTCCCCAACGAGGATGCCGACCTCGTCTTCAATCTCCCCGAAATCCCCACCCCCTGGCAATTCCTAATCGACATAATCCCCGCCCAACTAGTAGCCGAGCGCCTAGCCAGCCTATCCGGAAGCGATCCGGATACATTTAACCTTTGTAAGTTCGTAGTAGAAGACGAATCCGGCCTACTGTAGCCAGCACAAGCCGTCCATAAGTGACACAAAACCCGGCGCAACGCCAAAATGGAAGACGTGTAGCTCGGGTTTACCCTGAGTCTCGAAGGGTCCGCCTTTTGGACCTGAGGGTTTAGATCAAAAGAGCCAAGGCCGCAACCGACATCTGCCGGCGCAGAGGTAGTGCTGTGCCTCCCTTCAGCCCGAAGCGATGTTATTTCTTGCCCCGCAAGCTCTTGTAAACGAAATAGACCAGCACCTGTAGCGGCCGCGGACCGTCGCGGGCGCCTTCGATTTTCCGCGAGGGACAATTTCTATCGAGGTTTGACAATAAGCCAAAACAACCCTTGACATCGTATAACTATATGTTACTATACCAGTGGGAATAACCACGCCTTCATACCTAACTCCTTTAGAATGCGCAGATCCAAAAATCGCCACACCTAACTCGTTTAGAATGTGCAGATCCATTTTCATTATCCCGGAAGTCCTTTAGAATCCGCAGATCTGGGAAACAGGGGCTCGTTTCACTCTGACTTTTCTGCTGCTCGCCTCTGGCGTTTCCGCGCAGCAGCCCGTTGCCAAGCCCCAGTACTCGCTCGCGCCCACGCCAAAAACAATCGCGTGGGGCTATTACGACGCCAGCACGCCGCCAGTGCTCCGAGTGAAGTCGGGCGACACCGTCGAGGTTCAGACGCTGATCACCTCGAGCCCCAAGCGGCTGGAAGGCGCGGGCCTGCCCGCGAATCAGGTCGAGCAACCACTGCGCGACATCTACGATCAGGTGAAAGACAAAGGGCCGGGCGGGCACATTCTTACCGGACCGATTTACATTGAAGATGCGCAGCCCGGCGACGTGCTGGAAGTGCGCATCGTTTCCGTAAAGCTGGCCATTCCATACGCTTACAACGGCTTTGGGCCGGGACGCGGCTTTTTGCCCGAGGATTACCCGTACCCAAGGATGAAGATCATTCCGCTGGACGAAAAGCGTATGGTCGCGCGGTTCGCGCCGGGCATTGAGATTCCGCTGCACCCATTTTTCGGCAGCATGGGCGTGGCGCCGCCGGAGACGACCGGAAAATTCAGCAGCAACCCGCCCTGGATTCACGCGGGAAATCTGGACAACAAGGATTTGGTGGCGGGCACCACGCTGTACATACCGGTGCATGCGGCCGGCGCGCTGTTTGAGGTCGGCGACGGGCACGCCGGGCAAGGCAACGGCGAGGTGGACATCACCGCGATGGAAACTTCGCTGATCGGCACGTTTCAGTTTGTGGTGCGCAAAGACATGCACCTGCCCGTGCGCGAGATGATCGATTATCTGATGACCGAAAAACATCTTTCGCGCGACGACGCGTATATGCTCTCGAGCGTGGCTGCGGACTTGAGCATCACGGAATTGGTCGACGGGAACAAAGGCGTGCACATGGCGATACCGAAAGCAATTTTTGTGGCGGGGCCGGCGAAATAAGGCTCGGAGCATGCGCGCGGCCCGCGATGATCTTCGCGTTGCGTAGCGCTTAGCCACCCAAAAGGTGGGCTTCGAGGCTAGAATAAAGATTCCGGCTCGTGGCAAGGAATTCCTGATGCGCCTGCTGCTTCACGCGACTCGCTGCGCTGCCGCTCTCCTGATCCTCTGCAACACACCTGCGCTCGCGGGGGATAAGAGCGTTTGGAATTACCAAGGCGGGATCTTCGTAATCACGAATGGCGCGATCGCGAATGGCCCTTGTTTTCGGCTGGCGGGGCGCGTGACGTCCGGCGATTTTTTCGATCATCTGAAGCGCATTGACAAAGAGTCCGGGACGATTTTCCGGAGCGGGTCGGAGAATGTCGAGAATTTTCCCGACCAGCTCACGCTGACGTTTCTCGTGCACGATCACTATGACCAGACGTGCCCACCGCGCGAGGAAAACCCGGACGCGCCCAAATACTTGACGCGCGCGATGATGAGCTCGCTGCATCTATATCTGTATTGGAAGCGTGGGGTCGAACTGCGGCCGGTGGAAAACGTGGAAAGAAAATACTTCGCGGTGAGGCAGATCATTCCGCAAGCTGCCGCGCAAGTGCACGACTTGCCGGAAAAGCTCGAGTGGGCTTACGAATACGTGGTACCCAGCGCCGGCGTTCCGCTGACCGACAGCCTCGTCCTCGTTCTCCGGGATAGCGAGAACCACATCGTCGCCCGCGTAGCCGCGCGACTCTAATCTATCTCTTTACCCTGCGCCTCGCCCCGGCGCACGTTTCCTGAGAAAATCGTGAAGCCGGTCCTTTAAATCATCCCATCGCGCTGAATTTGTGCGGCTCGATTTTGTACAACACTCGCGTCTCGCCAGGCTGCCGGAAAGGATAGACGTCCTTGCCGAGATACTTCTTAGCGAGAGCATTAATGTGATCGTCTGCGCCCTTCTCCGTGGCTTCTACTACCTTGCCGCGAATCTCAAGGTAGCGATACGGATTCTCCGGATCCTGGATCGATAGCGACACACGAGGATCGCGCCGGATGTTCTTGTCCTTCTGGCGCCCGCGCGCGGAATTGATGCGCACGTGCTTCCCATCGTAATCGACCCACACCGGCGTCACTTGCGGACTGCCGTCAGGGTTCAGCGTGCCCAAACTGGCGAACGCCTTTTTGTTGCTCAGCAGATCAGCATATTTTTCAGGTAGTTGCTCAGCCATTCCAAACCTCCGGAGGATGTTGCTCCTCGACTTGTCTTTCTTCAAAACCGTCCGGTACAACAAAAGCGGTTGACATCAGATATTTGCCGCCACCTTCAGCGCCCTGTCCCTGATCCCTGGCTCCATCAGGCGCTCCATCAAGCCGCTGCGCTGGAGCCATGCGCCTGTTTCCGCTCCGCGCAAATCCTGGCGGACTAGCACGCGAAGATCGGCTTCATCGTCAACATCCATCTCCAAGCGCGCATTGCGGCGAACGACAATCTGCGCACCGGCACGATCGGCCTCGCCACAGTGTTTCGCAAAGCTGCCGCTGCCGAAGTGCGAGGGAAAGAGTGCAGGCGGCGTGCGCAGGATAGCGTTGGTACCGGTGCCATCGCGCGACGGCACAATCACGAGCGCAGGCGCCGCGCATTCCACCGCGAGCAATTCGTCGATGTCGCTCGCTTGCACGAGCGGCACATCCAGCGGCAGGCGCAGCAATGCCGTAATTCCGGACTCCGCGCATTGCCGCGAAGCGGCGTCGACCGAGACGCTTTCCGAAACTTGCCGCTCCTCGCGCAGAAGTTCCCAACCGTTCTCTTCCGCTGCCTGCATAGCAGGAAGATAATTCGTCACCACGAAAATCCGGTCCGCCCGCCGGACACCGCGAACCGCGCGAATCGTGTCCGCAAGCATCGCCTGCGCGAGCGCAAAGCGCTCCTCGGGACTAAGCAGCGGAGCGAGCCGCTGCTTCGCTTCGCGCAAATCTTTTATGGGTAAGAGCAATGCGCGCATCGGGTGGGCTCAGTACGCGCCTTCGGCGTAGGAAACGTGCGCTGCGTTTTGCAGCAGATTCAACTGCGGCTGCGCGGGAGCGCCCGGCTCCTCGTCGTCGTTGTAGAGATGGCGAATTTTGTAGGTTGTGGTGCGCTCCGCCGGGACGCGCCCGATCGAGCGAATCATGCGGCGAAAGTCCTGAGGCGAAACGTACTCGCCGAAGGTCGCGCCGGCCGCCTTCGAAATATTTTCCTCCATCAGCGTGCCGCTAAAATCGTTGGCCCCGGCGTTGAGGCACGCCAGTGAAGTCTCGAAGCCGAGCTTCACCCAGGACACTTGAATATTCTTGATCGCGCCATGCAACAAAACGCGCGCCAAAGCGTGGACGCGCAGGTGCTCTTCGCGTCGAGCCCCGGGCCGCGCGCCGCCGTGTTTGAAGAGCCGCGTATTTTCGTGGATAAAACCGAGCGGCACAAATTCCGTGAAGCCGCCCGTGCGCTTCTGAATCGAGCGCAGCAGCAGAATGTGGCGAACCCAATCGGCTGGTTCTTCCACGTGGCCGTACATCATCGTGGAAGTTGTGGGAATGCCCAGCTCATGCGCAATGCTAATGATTTCCACCCAGCGCGCTACCGGTAGTTTGTTGGGGCTCAGCTCGCGGCGCACCCTGTCATCCAAGATTTCCGCGGCAGTGCCGGGAATGCTCCCCAGCCCTTCGTCTTTCATCATTTGCAGGTAATCGCGCAGCGGCATTCCCGTTTTATCGACGCCGTAGGAAATTTCCATGGGCGAAAACGCATGCACGTGCATGGCAGGAATCGCGCGCTTGATGGCGCGAAGAATGTCTCGGTAGAAGAAGCCGTCGAGATCGCGCGGTAAGCCGCCCTGGATGCAAACCTCCGTGGCGCCCGTTTCCCACGCTTCGCGCGCTTTGCGCACCACGTCGTCCACAGAAAGCGAGTAAGCATCCGGCGCGCCCGGCCCCTTGCCAAATCCGCAAAAGCTACAGCCCACGAAGCAAACGTTCGTGAAATTGATGTTGCGGTTCACGACGTAGGTGATCGTTTCGCCGACAGCTTCGCGCCGCAGCGTGTCCGCGAACGAAACGAGCACCTCTAAATCGGCGCCGTCGACAGTAGCCAGTAGCAGCCCTTGCTCGAAGCTCAACTCCGTGCCGGCGCGAGCAGCTTCCAAACATTCTCTGATTTGCTTAGAGCATGACGACAGAACGGCTTGTGATTTCGTTTCTTGGGGATCGGCACTCATCGGCGGTATCCATGCCTGAGGCATCGCGGGGCCTCGGGGGGTGGTTAATCCCTGACATCTGTATCCTACCAGAGATGAATTCACTCTATATATTGAAATAGGACGAGGCTCGCGCGGCGCTCCGTGCTGGCTTGAGCCCCTTTGGTTCGCTACCATGGTCCACTCATGAGCCGCGGCAGTGCGATTTTTCTGGTGATCGTCATCGCTATCGCTTTGATAGCCGTCGCCGCTGCCTCCCTCTTGCATGATGGTCTGAGTTCGCGTGCGAAACCTACAGCGATGGAAACCATGATGGCGCGCAGAGTCCGGCACATGGCTATTCCCGCAAACGCCAGCAAGCTGCAGAATCCGGTTGCGGAAACGCCAGAGAATCTTCGCGATGCTCGTTTGCATTTCGCGGATCATTGCGCCATCTGCCACGCTAATGACGGCAGCGGAGACACGATGATGGGCCGCAATCTTTATCCGAAGCCGCCGGACATGCGCCGCGAGGATACTCAAGAGCTTGCCGACGGCGAACTTTTCTGGATTATCGAAAATGGGGTGCGCTTCACGGGTATGCCGGCATTTGGGGGCGCCCATGGTTCGGAGCAGGATAGCTGGAAGCTGGTGCGCTTCATCCGCCACCTCCCGCAGCTCAGCGACGAAGAACGCATAGAGATGGAACGCTACAATCCCAAAGGCCCGGGAGATCGCGAAGAAGAACAGGAAGAGAACGACTTCCTGGGTGGCGCGCCGATGCAACAAAAGCCGGAAACAACGCATCATCATTGAGTGTGGTTGCTGAGCGGAAAGCTGATTCCTATTTATCGCGTTATCGCGACGGGAAAAAACCGATGAAAACTGCGACGAGAACCAAACTATTTGCCTTCTTCGCTATCGCCGCGCTCTTGGCCAGCGCGGCGCTGGCCCACGGCGACAAAAAGCACGTGATCGGTACGCTGGAAAAAATCAATGCGGATTCGGTCGTGGTCAAGACGGCCGCTGGAAAATCCGTGGAAGTGAAGCTAGTCGCGTCAACGACATATGTCTCGCACGCTGGAAACGAAGACAAGCCCGCTAAGCTCTCTGACCTGGCGGTCGGCGATCGCGTGGTGATTCACGCCACGCCAAAAGGCGAGACCCTTGAAGCCAACGAGGTGAAGTTCTCCGCGCCGACATCCTCCGCAGCTTCGGTAAAGCCAAAAGGCTAGCCTTCCACGAAATGACACGAATGCGTCTTTAGCACTAGCCAGACCTTTTTCTCGGCGGCAAGCTCCAATGTTCGCTCCGCGCCCGGCGTCACATGGACGGTGAAAATGGCGCCGCAGTCCACTCGGGCCGCGACCAGCGTGCCACGCCGTTCGAGCGAAATAATTTTTCCTTCCAGGACATTGCGCGCGCTCAACGCCCTTGGCGCTTCCGTGGCCAGCAGAATGTCGCCGGCCCGAATCGCGATGCGTACCTGATCCCCGGGTGCGGCATGTCCCAGCGGCACTTCGATTTCGCAGGTGGCGTCCGCCAGGCGCACGCGCATGACGCCGTCCGGCTCGCGCAAATCCAGGACCGTGCCGCTGAGCAGATTCTCGAATCCCGCCGCTTGCGCCAGCCGTCTGCGCCGCGGCGCGTCCAAGACTTCGCGCGGCGTTCCTTCACTCACGATTTCGCCGTGGTCCAGGGCAATCACGCGCTCGCCAAGCGCATCCACTTCTTCGCGGCTGTGCGTAACATACAAAATCGGTATCTTGTGCACCGCGTTCCACGCCCGCAAATCGTCGATGATGGACGCCTTCAACCCGGCGTCCAGTCCGGTTAACGGCTCATCCAGCAGCAACACGCGCGGCAGAGTCACGAGCGAGCGCGCCAGCGCGACCCGTTGCTTTTCGCCCCCGGAAATCTCTCGCGGCTTCCGCCCGCGCAGCTTTTCCACACGAAACATCTGCAGGATTTCCGCAAGGCGCGCGTCTTTTGTCGTGTCGGGCCCGTCCGGCAGACCGTAAGCAACGTTGGACTCAACCGTCATGTGTGGGAATAGCGCCAGTGTTTGGAAGACATACGCGACCCGCCGGCTCTGCGGCGCCACGTTTACGTTTTTGTCCGAGTCGAACAACGCTTCGCCATCGATTGCGATCCGGCCCGCGTCCGGTCGTGTGAGCCCCGCGATGCAATCCAGTAGCGTCGATTTCCCGGCACCCGACGGGCCGAACAAAATGGTGATACCGGGGGACACTTCGACATCGAGATCCAGCAGAAACCTCTGAGCGGCATCTCCGGAGAATGATTTTTGCACACGGGCCGCCAGCGCCCGGGAGGTCATTTCGCGGCCCATGGCAACCACGCGCGACGAAAGGCCCGCCGATTGATTCCGTACACCGCGGAAAGCACCGCGAAAGAAATCACCAGCAGCAGTAACGCCGTGCGGCCTGCGCTCGCATAATCAAGGGACTGTACCCGATCGTAGATGTCGATGGAAACGGTTCGAGTAATTCCGGCAAGATTGCCGCCCACCATCAGCACGACCCCGAACTCTCCGAGTGTGTGCGCGAAGCTCAGCACCAGCGCCGTCACGATTCCGGGAACGGACAGCGGCAGAATCACGCGCAGAAACGTGCGCATCCGGCCTGCGCCTAACACCGCCGATGCATCGAGCAGCTTGCGATCCACCGTTTCAAACGAAGCAATCAGCGGCTGCACCGCAAATGGCAAGCTGTACAGCACGGACGCGATCACCAAACCCGCAAACGTAAACGCCAGCCCGTGGCCCAATGCCGCTTGCCACAATTTCCCCAGCGGTCCGCGTGGACCCATGGCCAGCAACATGTAAAACCCAAGAACCGTTGGCGGCAGGACGAGGGGCAACGCCACAACCGCCTCTAGCAAAAATTTCCAGCGCCATTGAGAATAGGCGAGCCAATAGCCAAGCGGTACACCTATGACAAAGAGAATGGCGGAGACGCACAGCGCCAAGCGAATCGAAAGCAGCAGCGCCTCTATGTTCATCGGCGTGGCGCGCTCGCGTTGCCCGAAGCCGGGAGAACGAACCCGTATGATTCCAGAATCTTCCGCGCCGCGTCGCTCTTCAAAAAGGCCAGAAAGGCTCGCGCGCCTTCTTTATCCTTCGCACTTTTCAGGATGATGGCGCCTTGCTCGATCGGCGGATGCATGTCTGCCGGAATTTCCCAGCGTTTGCCGGCTCGCATCGGAGGGGAAACCGCCAGTGACAATGCGAGAATTCCCGCCTGCGCACTACCCGACGCCACGAACTGCGCGGCTTGCGCGATATTTTCGCCGTAGACAAGCCTCCTGCGGACTTGCTCGTACACTCCGGCGTTGCGCAACGCCGCAACGGCGGCGCGCCCATACGGCGCATGCTCAGGATTCGCGATGGCAATTCTCTCAAGGCCGGGCTCCAGGAGCGCCTTCCAACCCAACTTGGCCACGTCAGCGCGCGCATCAGCGGGCATCCAGATTACGATCCGGCCGACCGCATATTCATAAAGCGTTCCCGGCTCGGCCAGGCCCGCGGCCTCCAGCTTTCGCGGATACTCTATATCCGCCGACAAAAGAAGATCGAAAGGCGCGCCATTCTGAATCTGCGCGAAAAAATTCCCGCTCGAGCCATAGCTGACGTCGATCTTTTTTCCCGTCTGCTTCTGGTACTGTGCGTCCAGTTCATCCAGCGCGAATTTCAGATCTGCCGCCGCAGCCACGCGAATCTCCTGAGCATTGGTGGCTCGGAAGGCCAGCAGCGCAAAAAGCAGCATTAAGCAGCGTGAGGCAAATCTCACAAAATCACTCAAACTTTAAATCGTTTGGCGGAGGCGGCGCTCATACGCGCAGAATCATCACTTCCGTTGACTTGATCAACGCCGCCGCGCGCTCACCGGCTTTCAAGCGCATCTCCTTGGCCGCGTCCGCGGTGATGATCGCGGTGATTTGCTGCTCGCCGATTTTCAGCGTTACTTGCGCTAGCAGGCCGCTGTATTTCACGTCCAGCACGCGGCCGAACAACTGATTGCGTCCGCTGATCTTGCGAAAATTGCCGCGCCGCGTCTCAATGTCCCCGCGTTCCAGCTTCTTGGGAAACAGTCGGTCGATTTCGCTCTCGGGTACGCGATGATGTCCGCCGGGAGTCTTGGCGGTCTTGAGCTTCCCTCGATAAATCCACTGCTTCAGGGTTGGATAGCTGATGCCGAGAATGTTGGCCGCTTCGCGCGGCGCCAAAAGCTTTTGCAAGGCGCACCTTCCGCCAAGCAGAATACCGCACTGCTAACCGCTATTTCAATACGGTTGTATACGTTTTATCGTCGCCGAGAGCGTCTAATTGCGCAGGGGTTTGCCGGTTTTCAGCGTGTGCGCGATGCGCTCCTGCGTTTTCTTTTCCCCGCAGAGCGACACGAAAGCTTCGCGCTCCAAATCCAGTACGTATTGTTCGCTGACCATTTGTGGCGCGGTCAACGGTCCGCCGGCCAAAATATTGGCCAGCTTGCGCGCCACCGTTGCATCGTATTCGGAGGCGTACCCGCCGCGCACCAGCAAATGAATTCCCATCTTCGCGGTGGCAAGAAATTGTTCGCCAAGCACTTTAATCTGCGTGGTCTGCGCGCCTTCCTGCCAATTCGCCGCCGGCGGCTTGTACCCGCCGCGAGCCAAGGCCAGCGCCGCTTCCTTCGCATCCGCCACCAGCCTGTCGCGGTTCATGGAAACGCCGTCCTCGCGGCGCAAGAAACCCAGCTCGCGCGATTCCTCCGCGCTGGTTCCTACCTTGGCCATGGCAATCGTTTCAAAGATCGGCCGCAGCGCATGAAACAAATCCAGATCGTCTCCGCTCGCGGCGCGCTCGTTGGCGCGAATCAACATCTCCTTTGTTCCACCACCACCAGGGATCAATCCGACGCCTGTTTCCACCAGCCCGATGTATGCTTCAGCGGCCGCTTGAATTCGCGTCGCGTGCAAGCCGATTTCGCATCCACCGCCGAGCGCCATCCCTTGCGGCGCGGCCACCACCGGCTTCGGCGCGTATTTCAGCGCCAGATTTACATTTTGAAATTGCTTCACCGCCATGTGGACCTCATCCCATTCCTGCTCTTGCGCGGCCACCAGCACCAGCATCAAATTCGCGCCGACGGAAAAATTCACCGCGTCGTTCGCGATCACCATGGCGTCAAAATCGGTGGTCAGCCGCTTCAGCCCCTTGTGCAGCATGGCGATCAAGTCCGCCCCAATCGCGTTCATCTTTGCGTGAAACTCGCAGCACACCACGCCGTCACCGAGATCAATCAGGCTCGCGCCCGAATTGCGCTCGACTTCGCGCCCGGCATCCTTCAGCGATTTGAGAAGCAGCACCCGGCTCGGCGGTTCCACCGCTTTCGCCGCGCCGCTCGCAAGATCAAAAACCGTCGTGGCGCCCTTCGACGACTCATAGAATGCGCCTCTACCGCTCGCCAGCAGTTTCTCGATTGCGGCGGGCACGGCGCGCCCTTCTTTCCGCACCTGCTCCGCAAACGCCTTCACGCCGACGGCGTCCATGACCTCGAATGGACCGAACTCCCAGCCAAAGCCCCAGCGCATAGCGCGATCCACATCCACAACACTGTCAGAAATTTCCGGAACACGCCGCGCCGCATAAAGACACGTTTCTGAGATCGAGCCCCATAGAAATTGCTGCGCCTTATCGCCCTTTTGCCCTTCCAGAATCGGCCCGACCAGC
>WNFN01254796.1_pt2 | contig 15432 bp, 18 predicted proteins | sample 5400161 | NCBI WGS metagenome assembly WNFN01 (sample SAMN13153353, study PRJNA577476) | soil metagenome | isolation source: 80 cm saprolite on Douglas fir-dominated hillslope | place: USA:California | collected 2013-09-17
CGGATGCCCGGCGTCACCAGCACCATGTCGGTACCGATGATCGGGCGCAGCAGCGCCGCCTCCTCGCCCGAGCAGACGAGCCCGTCGATCCCGACGTCGCGCGCCTGCGCCGCGCGTTCGCCGACGAGCTCTGAAACCGTGAAATCATACCCGGCCGCGGCGAGATCGGCGTCGTCGTAGGAGGTGAGCACGGTGACGGCGAGAAGGCGCAAGGCGGAACCTTTGCGCGCATCGACCGCGGCATGCATGGTCTGGGGATAGGCGTGCACGGTAAGAAACGACGCCCCGAGCCGCGCAACGCTTTCGACGCCCCTGGCAACGGTGTTGCCGATGTCGTGCAGCTTGAGGTCGAGGAAGATGCGCTTGCCGGCGCCGGCGAGCACGCGCGCGAAGTCGATCCCGCCCGCAAAGGCAAGCTCATAGCCGATCTTGTAAAACGAGACGGTTTCGCCGAGCCGCGCGACCAGCGCCTCCGCCTCGGCGACCGACGGCACGTCGAGCGCGACGATCAACCGCTCGCGCGCATCAAGCTTCACGGCCGACCTCCTCCTCGTGCGTCCCGGACGCGGCCAACCATCCTCTCATGCCAACAGCTTGGCGGTCTCGATGAGCTTGCGCACCACGACCTTGAGCTGGCTCGCGGCGCGCGCATCCTTGAGCTCGTCCATCTCGTCGAAGGCCTGTTCGGCGTTCGGCACCGTCACCTGCTCCGCGATCACCAGTGCCCGGCAGCCGACCGCCAGCACTTGCCGTAGTGCCAGCAACGAATGCGTCGCGCCGGAACGGCCGGGCGAGGCGCCGCCCAAGGCGAAGACCCGGTTCTGGTAGGCCGCGAGCGGCGGATCGCCGCGCTCGCGCACGGCCGAGATCCAATCGATCGTGTTCTTGATCAGCGGCGTAATCGAGGCGTTGTACTCCGGACTGGCGATGAACACGCCCTGATGCGCGGACATCAATTGCTTGAGCTTGAGCGCATTGGGCGGCGGGCCGGCGGTCTCGGCGCTGTCGGCATCGTAGATCGGCAGCGGATAGTCCAAGAGCGAAATGCGGGTGACGTCGGCGTCCGCCAGCATCAATTCCTTGGTCGCGAGCGCAGCCAGCCGCACATTGTACGACTTTGCCCGCAGCGAGCCGGGAATGACCAGGATTTTCGGGGCGGCCATGACAGACGACGGACGGTGGATTCAGACGACATGATACGCACATGTCCCATCGTCTGTCGTCAGTCCCTCCGATACACCCATACCCGCGCGGGCGGAATATTCATCCACACCCGCTCGGATGCTTGCGCACTCACGCGATCGAGCCGTTTCGGGATCGGCGCAACCGCGTTGTAGGTGAACTGCACGAAGGGCGCGCCCGGCGACATCAGGCCGAAGGCTTCGAACAACAGCCGCAGGCGCATGTGCAGTGGCTTGGTGAAGAGCGGCAAGCCCGATACCACCCCGGCGGCCGGTTGTTGCAAGACCCCGCTCAGCAGACGCTTAAGGCCATAGGCGTCGCCCTGGACCACGGTCGCGGCCGGATAGCGCGCGCGCAACAAGCGGCAGAAGATCGGATCGAACTCGACCAGCATGAGGCGCGACGGGTCGATGCCTTGCGCGAGCAGCGCCTCGGTGACCGGCCCGGTGCCGGGGCCAAGCTCGATGACCGGACCCGGCCGGCGCGGATCGACATAGGAGGCCATGGTGCGCGCGAGCGCGCGGCCCGACGGGGTTACGGCGCCGGTCGTGAGCGGCTTCTCGATCCAGGAACGGATGAAGCGCACTTCGTCATCGAGACGAATGCCGTTCTTCTGCTCGAAGCGGCGGATGCGCGTCTCGATCTTCTTTTTTTGCGTGTCGAACTTCTGCTCGAACTTTTTTTTGTGCGTCTCGAACTGATGTTCGATCTTTTTTTCGAGCGCGCCCTTGCGCTGCTCGAACAGCTGGATGTGCTGCTCGATCGTTTTTTCGAGCGCGCCCCTTCTCAATTCGAAGAGGCGCTTCTGTTGTTCAAGTTTCTGCTCGAGCAATTGCAGGGCTGGGAGCGGCATTTTGGGGCTAACGCTACGGAATAACTGCCTAATTGACCCTCCAACCCGTAAAGGGCGCAAGTGCAGGGGTCAAGCGGCAATTTCCTCAGGCCGAGCCCGACCGACCCAACAACTCCTTGACCTTGCCGAAGAATCCTGCCGCTTCCGGCTGGGTGTCCTGGGACGACAATCGTTCGAATTCGTTCAGCAATTCACGCTGGCGCTTGCTGAGTTTTTGCGGCGTCTCGACCAGAACCTGAATGTACATATCGCCGGTTTGTTTTGAGCGCAGCACCGGCATGCCCCTGCCTTGGAGGCGGAAGCGGCGCCCCGACTGGGTGCCTTCCGGCACCTTCACGCGACTATGGTTGCCGTCGATGGTCGGCACCTCGATCTCGCCGCCCATCGCCGCAAGGACCATGGAGATCGGCACTCGGCAGTGCAAATCGGCGCCCTCGCGGTGGAAGAACGGATGTGAGCCGATCGCGAGAAAAATGTAGAGATCCCCGGCAGGTCCAGTGCGCACGCCCGCCTCGCCTTCGCCCGCGAGTCTTATGCGGGTGCCATCCTCGACGCCCGCGGGGATGTTGACCGAGAGCGCGCGCTCGCGCGTCACCCGCCCGGAGCCCGAGCAGGATGGGCAGGGGTTGTCGATGACTTGTCCGCGACCCTGGCAGGCGGGACAGGTCCGCTCGAGCGTGAAGAAACCTTGGGCGTGACGGATGCGTCCGTGGCCGCCGCAGGTCGGACAAGCCTTGGGTTTGGTGCCGGCCTTGGCACCGGAGCCGGAGCAAGCCTCGCAGGTCACCGAGGTGGGGAGGCGTACCTGGGCGGTCTTGCCGAAATAGGCCTCCTCCAGGCTGATTTCCATGTTGTAGCGCAGATCGGCGCCGCGCTCGCGGCCGCCCCCGCGTCCCCGGCGAGCGCCGCCCATACCGAACAGATCATCGAAGATATCGGCAAAGGCCGAAGCCACGTCGCCGAAACCGTGGGCCGCGCCGGAGCCGGCATGCTCGAAAGCGGCGTGGCCGAAGCGGTCGTAGGCCGCGCGCTTGTCGGGATGCTTGAGGATCTCGTAGGCCTCATTGATCTCCTTGAAGCGGACTTCGCAGCTCTTGTCGCTGGGATTGCGATCGGGGTGCCACTTCATGGCGAGCTTGCGGAAGGCGGATTTCAGTTCGCCGTCGCCCGCCGTGCGCTCGACCTCGAGAACCTCGTAGTAGCAGCGCTTGGCCATGCCCGCGTCCACCCCCGTCATTTCCGCCGCAGCGTCGTCAAATCCGACCCGGTCACTCATGACGCGTCAAAAAGTCGTCGTCGACCTCGGTGAATTCCGCGTCGACCACGTCCTCGTTCTTGCCGCCGGAGCCCTCGCCGCCGGAGCCATCACCGCCGGGACCACCCGCCGCCGCGCCTTCCTGGGCCTGCTTGTACATGGCCTCGCCGAGCTTCATCGAGGCTTGCGCGAGCGCGTTGGTCTTGGCCGTGATCGCCGCGGCATCGCTGCCCTTGAGTGCTTCCTTGAGGTCGGCCATCGCGTTCTCGATCGCGCGCCGATCGCCTTCGCCGACCTTCGAGCCGTGCTCCGCGAGCGCCTTCTCGGTGGCATGGACCAGCGCCTCGGCATGGTTCTTCGCCTCGACCTCGGCCTTGCGCTTCTTGTCCTCTTCGGCGTGCGATTCCGCGTCCTTGACCATGCGCTGGATGTCAGCCTCGGACAGGCCGCCCGACGCCTGGATACGGATCTGCTGCTCTTTGCCGGTGCCCTTGTCCTTGGCGTGCACGTTGACGATGCCGTTGGCGTCGATATCGAACGTCACCTCGATTTGCGGCACGCCGCGCGGCGCCGGCGGCAGCCCGACCAGATCGAACTGGCCAAGCATCTTGTTATCGGATGCCATCTCGCGTTCGCCCTGGAAGACGCGGATGGTCACTGCGTTCTGATTGTCCTCCGCGGTCGAGAACACCTGGCTCTTCTTGGTCGGAATCGTGGTGTTGCGATCAATCAGCCGCGTGAACACGCCGCCGAGCGTCTCGATGCCGAGCGAGAGCGGCGTCACGTCGAGCAACAGCACGTCCTTGACGTCGCCTTGCAGCACGCCGGCCTGGATCGCCGCGCCGACCGCGACGACCTCGTCGGGGTTGACGCCCTTGTGCGGCTCCTTGCCGAACAATTGCTTGACCACCTCCTGCACCTTCGGCATGCGCGTCATGCCGCCGACCAGAACGACCTCGTTGATCTCGGCCGCGGATAGACCGGCATCCTTGAGCGCGAGCCGGCACGGCTCGACGGTCTTCTGCACGAGATCGTCAACCAACGCCTCGAACTTGGCGCGGGTGAGCTTCATGGTCAGGTGCTTGGGACCCGACGCATCGGCGGTGATGAACGGCAGATTGATTTCGGTCTGCGTGGTGGAGGAGAGCTCGATCTTCGCCTTCTCCGCGGCTTCCTTGAGCCGCTGCAGCGCGAGCTTGTCGCGGCGCAGATCGATGCCTTGCTCCTTCTGAAACTCGTCGGCGAGATAATTGACCAGGCGCATGTCGAAGTCCTCGCCGCCGAGGAAGGTGTCGCCGTTGGTCGACTTCACCTCGAACACGCCGTCGCCGATTTCCAGAATCGAAATGTCAAAAGTGCCGCCGCCGAGGTCATAAACCGCGATGGTGCCGGTCTTCTGCTTGTCGAGGCCATAGGCCAGCGCAGCCGCGGTCGGCTCGTTGATGATGCGCAAGACTTCGAGGCCGGCGATCTTTCCAGCGTCCTTGGTGGCCTGGCGCTGGGCGTCGTTGAAATAGGCGGGCACGGTGATGACGGCCTGCTCGACCTTCTGGCCGAGATAGGCCTCCGCCGTCTCCTTCATCTTCTGCAGGACGAAGGCGGAAATTTGCGAGGGCGAATAGGTCTTGCCTTCGATCTCGACCCAGGCGTCGCCGTTCGAGGCGCGCACGATCTTGTAAGGAACGAGCTTCTTGTCCTTGTCCACCATCGGGTCGTCGTAACGGCGACCGATCAGCCGCTTGACTGCGAAGATGGTGCGCTCCGGGTTGGTCACGGCCTGGCGCTTGGCCGGCTGCCCGACCAGCCGCTCGCCGTCATCGGTGAAGGCCACGATTGAGGGCGTCGTACGCATGCCCTCCGCATTTTCGATAACTTTCGGCGTCTTGCCTTCCATCACGGCGACGCACGAATTGGTGGTGCCGAGGTCGATGCCGATGACCTTGCCCATGTCTCGCTTCCTCTTGTCTGCGGCAGGTCGGCCGGGTCCTTTCGGCACCCGAACGGGAGATTCCGCGAGACCCGCGGAGCCCCCCTCATCCGACCCCCTAAATGCACATCGATGCCGCCCCCCGGTGGCGTCTTGGCTCATATAGGAGGGCGGGTTTGCCCCGCAAGACATATGATCACGGATTCGCGAGCGGCGAGGTCAACGCCATGGCCCGTCCCGCGAAGCGGAAGCGGTTCGCCGCACGAACCACCTCGCTGGGGACGGCGCTCGCCCATGCGTACTCGCCCATGCGTAGTCGCCTATGTGTATTTGACAAGGTGCAACAGCGAGAGACGATGACGACATGACCGCCGCGCGCCCGCTTTCCGGCTTGCGTCTCGTGCCGGCCTATCTCGATCGGCCGTCCCAGGAAGCGCTTTTGGCCGCGCTGCGCGCGGTATTCGCGCGCGCCCCGCTCTATACCCCGCGCATGCCCAACAGCGGCAAGCCGCTCTCCGTGCGCATGACCAATTGCGGGCCGCTCGGCTGGGTCACCGATGAAGCCGGCTATCGCTACCAGCCCCTGCATCCCCACACCGGCCAGCCGTGGCCGGCTATGCCGGATCTCGTTATCGGTGCCTGGAAGTCGCTCGCGGGCTATCCCCACACCCCCGAAAGCTGCCTCATCAATTATTACGGGCCCGCGGCGAAGATGGGGCTGCATCAGGACCGCGACGAGCTCGACTTCGAGGCGCCCGTGGTTTCGCTCTCGCTCGGGGATACCTGCCTCTTTCGCATTGGGGGGACCAAGCGCAGCGACCCGACCCGCACCATGCGCCTCGCCTCCGGTGATGCCGTCGTGCTCGGCGGCGGGGCACGTCTGGCGTTCCACGGCGTCGACCGGATCATAGCGGGCACGTCGACCCTGTTGCCGGAAGGCGGGCGGATCAACCTGACGCTGCGGCGGGTGACGCTGCCAACGCCGCAACAGCGATCAGGCTGAGTCAGAAGGACGCGCCGCTGACGTCTGACTTCGACTACTGATCGCCGACCGGCGTGATCCACGCAATCGTCGCTCCACCCGGCGCTTGAACGATCGCGACACGTCCCACGGTCGGAACGTCGAAGGGCTCTCGCATGACTTTTGCGCCGGCGGCCTTTGCCGCCTCAAGCACTGCGTCGACGTCGTCGACGGCGAGATAGGGCAGCCAGTTTTCCGGCACGCCGTCGAAGTCCGGCCCGATTATCGGGAAAATACCGGCAACGGGTTCGTCGTCCATTTTCGCCACCCAATAGGTGCCGTCCGGCATCGGCATGGCATCGAACGTCCAGCCGATCGTGGAACCGTAAAAGTTCTTCGCCTGCTCGACGTCGCGCGCCATCAGCTCGTTCCAATAGAAGCTGCCATGCGACCACATTGCCGTTCTCCATGGTTGATCGCGTCATCTTAACGCCGTCCGGACTGAAGGCCGATCACGCCTTTGCGAACGGCGGCGCCGCGTCCGCTGTATTTTCCCCCGTTCGATCGCGGTACTATCACGATCGCCATGATCCCGCGGCTCCTCATCGTCCTCGCGCTTGCGCTTGGCATCTCGCCCGCGCTCGCCGCCGATGCCACCTATCCGCCCGGCTCCCGCATCGGGCTCGCGCCGCCCACCGGCATGGTGACGAGCAAGAGCTTTTTTGGTTACGAGGACCCCGACAACAACGCCGCCATCATCTTGCTCGCGCTGCCGGCCCAGGCCTACGCGGATCTCGACAAGTCCGTCACCGCCGACACGCTCAAACGACAAGGCGTGACATTGGAGACACGCGAGGACGTGCCGCTTGCCGTCGGCAAGGCATTTCTAGTGACGGCGCATCAGGAGGTCGAAAACAACCTCGTTCATAAATGGATTCTGGTGGCCGGCTCCTCCGCATTGACCGCGCTGGTCACGGTGCAGATCCCCGACGCAGCGAAAACGCTCTACCCCGACGCTGCGATCCGCGCGGCGCTCGTCACGCTCGCCATCCGCGATACCGTCCCGGTGGACGAGCAGCTTGGCCTGCTGCCGTTCAAGGTGGGCGATCTCGCGGGTTTTCGCGTCGGCGGCGTCGTTCCGGGGCGCGCGCTGATGCTGAGCGACGCCCCCGCCGATGCGCCGGGGCCGCTGGATACCCGCATGGAGCCCCACATTTTCGTGGCCATTTCACCCGGCGCGCCCATGCAAGCCGCCGACCGCGACGCATTCGCCCGCGACGTCTTCGCCACCGTCCCCAACCTCAGGGATATTCGCATCACCACGTCCGAGCCGTTGCGGATCGGTGGCCAGCAAGGCCATCAGATCCTCGCCGATGCCAGGGACCCGACCGGCACTGCCACGTTGACGGTGGTGCAGTGGCTGCGCTTCGGCGGCAGCGCCTATTTGCAGATGATCGGGATCGCGCGCGCCGACGCCTGGAAAGACGCCTATCCCCGCTTCCGCTCCGTGCGTGACGGCATCGAGGCGCGTTGAGCGCTTCCTCCCCGGCAGTCCGGACGGCGAGTTGGTATTTCAGCGAGAACCTCACGGCTCCTGCGAGGCACCGGCGTTGTCGTTGGCGGGCGGCTCGATCGAACCCTTCGGTCCGCCCTTGGCAACGGCAACCAGCGCCGGCCGCAGGATGCGCTCGCCGATCATGTAGCCGGGCTGTATCACGCGCGCCACGGTGCCCGCGGGCCGCGAGGCATCCGGGAGCTCGAACATCGCCTGATGCAGGTTGGGATCGAATTTTTCGTCCAGCGGCTCGAACTTTTTCACCCCGTGCTTTTCCAGCACCTTCAGCAGCTCGCGCTCGGTGAGCTCGACGCCGTCGAGCAGCGCCTTGGTCCCGGCGTCGGCCTTCTCTCGCAGTTCCGCGTCGAGCGCGCCGAGCGCGCGTTCCATATTGTCGGCAACAGCCAGAATATCGCGCGCGAACGAGGCAATGCCGTAGTCGCGGGCATCCGCCACCTGCCGTTCGGTCCGCTTGCGCAAATTTTCCATCTCCGCGAGCGACCGCAGGAGCCTGTCTTTGTAGTCGGCGGCTTCGCGTGCGAGCGCGACCATGGGATCCTCGTTGGGGGCGGCTGGCGTCTGGCTGATCGATGTCTCGGGCGGGGCCTGATCGGCTCCTTGATCGTTCTGATCGGTCGCGGCGCCCGGTGCGCGAACGGTCCAATCCGGCATGTCGTGTTCCCGCTTGTAGTTCGACCCGCCTCCGATATCAGGGCTGAGGCCCAAAAAATCAAGCCGCAACGGCCATTTGTTGCGGCGATGTCATCCGGCGATGAGCTTGCTCACGACCTTGGCGGTATAATCCACCATCGGGATCACCCGTGCATAATTGAGCCGCGTCGGGCCGATCACGCCGAGAACGCCGACGATGCGGCCGGTGCCCTCGCGGTAAGGCGCGACGATGGTGGAGGAGCCCGAGAGCGAGAACAGCTTGTTCTCCGAGCCGATAAAGATATGGGCGCCCTCGGCGCGCTCGGCCCGCCCGAGGAGATCGATCACCCCGCGCTTGGTCTCGAGATCATCGAACAGAAGCCGCACCCGCTCGAGATCCTCGAGTGCCTTGAGATCGTCGAGCAGGTGAGCGGCGCCGCGCACGATGAGCTTGCGCTCGTCCGATTCCCCGCCGGACCAGCTCGCGAGTCCGGCTGCGATGATCTTCTGAGTAAGCTGGTCGAGTTCAGCCTGTGCCACCGCGCGCGCTTTCTCGAGTTCGACCTTGGCTTCCGCCAAAGTGCGTCCGCGCACATGGGCGTTGAGGAAATTCGCAGCCTCGGTGAGAGAGGCTGCCGGCAGCCCCATCGGAACGCTGATGATGCGGTTCTCGACCTGTCCATCATCCGCTACCAAGATCACCATCGCGCGCTCGGGCTCGAGCCGAACGAATTCGATATGCTTCAATCGCACGTTCGATTTCGCGGCCAGCACCACCCCGGCGGCACGCGTGAGGCCCGACAGCATGCCGGAGGCTTCGTTCAGCACGGCGTCCAGGGATTTGCCGGCGGCAGCCACCTTGGCCTCCATCTCGCGCCGGTCGGATTCACCGAGGTCGCCGATCTCCATCAATGCATCGACGAAGAAGCGCAAGCCGAGCTCGGTCGGCAGCCGCCCAGCCGAGGTGTGCGGCGCATAAATGAGGCCGAGCTGCTCCAGGTCCGACATCACGTTGCGCACGGACGCAGGCGACAGCGGGGTCGTGATCAAGCGTGAAATATTGCGCGAGCCCACGGGCTCGCCGGTGGCGAGGTAGCTTTCGACGATCTGTCGGAAAATATCGCGCGAGCGCTCGTTGAGCTGGGCGAGGCTCACCTGCGTCGCGCCGATCGGGACGTCGTGGGACAATGAGCGCTCCATTCAAACGCGAGCAGAATGGTCCATTCCGGCTGCACAGTTCAAGCCTGACGGCTTTGCCCGTTCCGCCAGCGCCAAATTCGTTCACGCGAGGCGCGCAACCGCCGCTTCGCCTCTTGTCGGTCGCGGCGCGCGCCCCTAAAAGCTTGCCGATATGCCGAGCAGGAGACCAGCATGCGGCCGAGCCGCCGACAACCCGACGAGCTGCGCGCCATCTCGCTCGAACGCGGCGTGGTAAAATACGCCGAGGGCTCCTGCTTCGTGAAGTTCGGCGATACTCACGTGCTGGTGACGGCGACGCTCGAGGACCGGCTGCCGCCTTGGCTCAAGGGCCAGGCGCGCGGCTGGGTCACGGCCGAATACGGCATGTTGCCGCGCGCCACCTCGGAGCGCACGCGCCGCGAGGCATCCGCCGGCAAGCAGAGCGGGCGCACCATCGAGATCCAGCGGCTGATCGGGCGCAGCCTGCGCGCGGTGCTCGATCTGCCGGCGCTGGGCGAGCGGCAGATCACGATCGATTGCGACGTCATCCAAGCCGACGGCGGAACCCGCACCGCCGCCATCACCGGCGCCTGGGTCGCGTTGCACGATTGCATCACCTGGATGAAGACCCGCGACATGGTGACGGGGGAACCGCTGCGCGACCACGTCGCCGCCATCTCCTGCGGCATCTGCAACGGCACGCCGGTGCTGGACCTCGATTACGCCGAGGATTCGGAGGCCGACACCGATGCCAATTTCGTCATGACCGGCGCCGGACGAATCGTCGAGGTGCAAGGCACGGCGGAGAAAATTCCCTTCACCGAGGAGCAATTCCTCAACCTGCTCGCGCTCGCGCGAAAGGGCGTCATGAAACTCGTCGACTTGCAGAAACTGGCGGTGATGTGAGCGCGCGCTCCGCGACCTCGATCATGACTCCGAGCGACGCCGCGCATCGACGGCTCGCCGGCCGTCTCGTGATTGCGACGCACAACCCGGGCAAGCTCAAGGAGATGCGCGAGCTCCTCATGCCGTACGGGATCGACGCGGTGTCGGCAGCCGACCTCGGTTTGGTCGAGCCCGTGGAGAGCGGCACGACCTTCGAGGAGAACGCCCGCATCAAGGCGAGCGCGGCGGCGAAGGCGTCAGGTTTGCCGGCCTTTGCCGACGATTCCGGGCTGACGGTCGATGCGCTCGGCGGCGATCCCGGCATCTATTCGGCGCGCTGGGCGGGCCCTGAGAAGGACTTCCGGCGGGCCATGCAGATCGTGGAAGACAAGTTAGGCGAGCGCGGCGCGCGTGCGCGCAGCCAACGCACGGCGCGTTTCGTCAGTGCGCTCTGCCTCGCCTGGCCCGACGAACACGTCGAAGCATTCGAGGGCACCGTCGACGGCACGCTCGTCTGGCCGCCGCGCGGCGAGAAGGGTTTCGGCTACGATCCGATGTTTTTGCCCACCGGCCATTCCCGCACCTTCGGCGAGATGACGAACGTGGATAAACACGGCCTGCCGCCGCGGGGCAAAGGGCTTTCGCACCGGGCGCGTGCGTTTCTCAAGCTCGCGGAGGCTTGTCTTGCAGCGCGCTGATCGCAACGACGCTCCGGCCTTCGGCGTCTATGTCCATTGGCCGTTCTGCCTGTCGAAGTGTCCGTACTGCGACTTCAACAGCCATGTGCGCCATGCCGCCGTCGACGAGGCTCGCTTCACGCGCGCCTTTGCCGCCGAGATCTCCGCGACCGCCGCGCGCCTGCCCGCGCGAACCGTCTCGACCATCTTCTTCGGCGGCGGCACGCCGTCGTTGATGCAGCCCGCAACCGTTGGCGCAATCCTCGATGCCGTTGCGCGCCACTGGCCGATCGATCCCGATGTCGAAGTGACGCTCGAAGCCAATCCGACCAGCGTCGAGGCGACGCGCTTTCGCGGATTTCGCGCGGCGGGCGTCAACCGCGTCTCGCTCGGCGTGCAGGCGTTGGACGATGGTGCGCTCAAAGAGCTTGGGCGGCTGCACTCGGCGCGCGAGGCGCTCGATGCGGTCGCGCTCGCGCGCTCGATTTTCCATCGCTATTCGTTCGATCTGATCTATGCGCGACCGGGCCAGACGCCGCAGGCCTGGGCCGCCGAGCTCACACGCGCCATGGTCGAGGCAGGCGAGCATCTTTCGCTCTATCAGCTCACCATCGAGCAAGACACGCCATTTGCCGCGCTGCATTCGGCCGGAAAGCTCGTCGTCCCCGACGACGACACCGCCCGCGCGCTCTATGACACGACACAGGCGATCTGCGCGCGCGGGGGCCTGCCGGCCTACGAGATTTCCAACCACGCGCGGCCCGGCGCCGAATGCCGCCACAACCTCGTCTACTGGCGCGCGCAGGAATATGCCGGCATCGGGCCGGGCGCCCACGGCCGACTTGAGGTCGCGGGCGGGCGCCACGCCACTGCGACCGAGAAGCGGCCGGAGAGCTGGCTGATACGGGTGGAATCGCTCGGGCACGGCGTCGTGAGCGAGGAGGCGCTCACGCGCGAGCAAGTGGCGGACGAGTTTCTGCTCATGGGATTGCGCCTGGCCGAGGGCATCGATCCCGCGCGCTACGCGCGCCTTGCCGGTCGGCCGCTCGATCCGCGCCGCATCGCCCTCCTGCGCGAGCAGGGCGCCCTCGAGACCACGGCGAACGGCATGTTGCGCCTGACGCTCGCCGGCTTTCCCGTGCTCGACGCCGTGGTCGCCGATCTCGCGGCGTGAGGACGGTTACGTCGCCGAGCCGCCGAAACCCTTCGGCGGCGCACTGATGACCTGGCCGCCGGTCGGCGACACCCGCATCACGGCGAGCCCGCGCTGGTTGGTGCCATCGGGACGGAAGCGAAACAGCCCGTCGATGCCGGTGAAGCCCGAGGAACTGGTCAGAACCTCGTCCGAGAAGCGCTGCTTGCCCTGGGTCTTGACCAGCGCCGCGACCAGCGCGACGGCGTCGTAGGCGAGCGAGGCGGTGCGCACGGGATCGCGGCCGTAGCGGCTGCGGTAGCGGGCGGAGAAATTGCGAAAACCGGTCGAATCCGGACCCGCATACCACGCCCCGTCGAGCAGCGGGCTGGAGAAGATTTGCGCGTCTTCCCACAAACCGGTCCCGAGCAGCTGCACGCGTTTGGTGTCGATGCCATTTGCGGTCAACGCCTGCACCAGCGCGGGCACGGCGTCGGCCCCGTCCGGGATAAAGATGGCGTCGGCCCCGCTCGCCGCCTGCGCGACGTTGCGCACCGGGCCCTGCATCTGCGCCTTGTCGAGCGGATAACGCTCGAGCGCGACGACGCGGCCGCCGCCGCGCCCCACCGCCTGCTTGAACGCCGCTTCCGCCACGCTGCCGTAGGCATTGTCCGGAACGAGCGCCGCGAACGACCGCCGGCCCTGGCTCGCGGCATAGCCGATGATGCGATCGACATCGGACTCCGGCAGAAAGCTCAGGAGATAGATGCCGCGCGCCGCCACATTGGCGTCGGTCGAGAACGCGATCACCGGCACACCGCGAGCGCGCGCGGCCCGTCCCACCGGCCCGACGGTGAGCGCAAACAACGGACCCAAAACGATCTCGGCGCCTTCGTCGAGCGCCTGCTGCGCCGCCTGCTGCGCGCCGGGCGCGCCGCCGCCATCGTCCTTCACCAGGAGCTGGAGATCGGGATTGTTGAATTCCGCGAGCGCCATCTCGGCGGCGTTGCGCATGGATTGCGCGGCGACCGCCGCGTTGCCGCTGGCGGACAACGGCAGGATCAGACCGCCCTTGACCTTTCCTTCGCCGATATTGGTTGAGGGCTGCGACGGCGCGCCCGGCGAGGAGCCCAAATCGGGAAGATTCCCCGAGCAGCCCGCCAGCACGACGATGGATGCGAGCGCGGCCCACCACGGGGAAGAAGCGCGCGCCGGCCGCGGGCCCCGGGACTTAAGTCCTCCGAACATGGGGAGGGGTCTCCTCGACGACGACCGATAATGTCGACGCCAGCCCACGCCGGCAATCGGCATTTTGTCGGTGAATAGTTAACTGAATGAAAAGGATAATGATTTTTTACGCCGCCCATGACGGGGCAAGAGCGCGCCGCTAGAGTAAGGCGCATGAGGACGACCGCACCCGCCGCCGCAACCCCCCGCGCGCTCCGCGACCGCGCCGCTCGCCCCTACGTCCTCAACGGCCACTCGACCAGCGCGCCGCCGCTTCCGGCCGGCCTCTATCTGGTCGCCACCCCCATCGGCAATTTGCGCGATATTACCGTGCGGGCGCTCGAGGTGCTCGCCGCCGCCGACCTCATCGCCTGTGAGGACACGCGCGTCACCCGCAAGCTTCTCGACCGTTATGGCATTACCACCCCGCTCGCCCCCTATCACGACCACAACGCCGCCGAGGCGCGACCGAAGCTCATCGCCCGGCTCGCCGAGGGCGCGGCGATCGCGCTGGTCTCGGACGCCGGGACCCCGCTCGTGTCCGACCCCGGTTACAAGCTCGTGCGCGACGCGCGCGCGGCGGGCGCGAGCGTGACGGCACTGCCGGGCGCCTCGGCGGTGCTCGCAGCGCTTACGCTGAGCGGGCTTCCCACCGACCGGTTCTTGTTCGAGGGATTCTTGCCAGCGAAGGAAGGCGCGCGGCGCGCGCGCATCAACGAGCTCAAACGCATTCCAGGAACGCTCGTTCTGTTCGAGACCGGCGCGCGTATTGCCGCGACGCTCGCCGACCTTGCCGCGGAGCTTGGTCCGCGCCAGGCCGCGATCTGCCGCGAGCTCACAAAGCTTTACGAAGAAGTCCGGCGCGGCGACCTCGGCATACTCGCGCGCGCGGCGGCGCAAGCGGAGGAGCCGCGGGGCGAGATCGTGATCGTCGTGGCGCCGCCCGATCGGCAAGCCGAGGTGGGAGCGGCCGATCTCGATGCGTTGCTGCGTCAGGCGCTCGAGCGTCTTTCGGTCAAGGAGGCCGTCGCCGAAATCGCCGCCGTCACCGGAGAATCCCGCCGCGGGGTCTACCAGCGCGCGCTCGCACTCACCAAGGAGCGCGAGCATGGCCGATGAGCGCCCGCGCGCAAGCCCGATTCAAGTTCCGCGCCCGGAGCGCCAGATCGCGTTTCGCACCGGGATTTCAGCCGAGAGCCGGGCGGCGGCGTTTCTCATCGCCAAAGGCTTTCGCATCCTGGCGCGTCGCTGGAGGAGCCCGGTCGGCGAAATCGACATCATCGCTCGCCGCCGCAGCCTGTTGGTGTTCGTCGAGGTCAAGGCGCGCGAAAGACTGGACGACGCCGCATGGTCCGTCACCGATCGCCAGCGCCTGCGCATCGCCGCCGCCGCCGAGGCGTGGCTCGCGCGAAACGGCGATGACCGCATCCGCGACATCCGCTTCGATGCCATGCTGGTGGCGCCGGGCCGTATTCCGCGTCATATCCCCGCGGCGTTCGACGCTAGTGTCCCGATTCCGAAGTTCGCAAACCCTCGTGGCAGCCTCTGATGCGAACTTCGGAATCAAAGGGACACTAGCAACTTTATGACTCTAGGGCGGTTTTGGATTTGAAGTTCCTAAACGAGCTTCCAGCCGCAATGATAGGAACTTCAAATCCACCGCACTAGCGGCTGATGCGGTCGGGTGACAACTTGCGGCACCGAAACATGTCCTTGGGGCATCGATGCGCCTGAATATCGCCGTGCAGATGGACCCGATCGAGCGGATCAGCATCCGCGGCGATTCCACCTTCGCGCTGCTGCTGGAAGCGCAAAAACGCGGCCACGGCATCGCCTATTACACGCCGGACCGGCTGGCGTTGCTGGGCGCGAAGGTGGTCGCGAACGTGCAGCCGCTCAAGGTTCGCGACCAGCAAGGCGACCATTTCACGCTCGGCGAGGCGCGGCG
>WNFN01012542.1_pt1 | contig 15426 bp, 11 predicted proteins | sample 5400161 | NCBI WGS metagenome assembly WNFN01 (sample SAMN13153353, study PRJNA577476) | soil metagenome | isolation source: 80 cm saprolite on Douglas fir-dominated hillslope | place: USA:California | collected 2013-09-17
AGGCGGTGGAGTTCGACGGGCCGGTGCTGGAGTTGATGAGCGATGCGCGGGCACGCACCGATCCCCGCCTGGCGGGCCTCGGCCCCGACGTGATCGGAGAGAGCTTCGACGAGCGTCGTTTCCTCGCGCGCCTGCGCGAAGACGATCCCACGCGCCCGATCGGCGACGCGCTGCTGAACCAGCAGACCGTGGCCGGCATCGGAAACATGTGGAAGGCCGAGATCTGCTTCGCCGCGAAGCTCGACCCGTGGCGGGCGACGGCCGAGGTGGACGATGCCCAGGTCCTGACCGCCGTCGCCTTCGCCCGCGAGAGGATGACGCTGGCGGCTCGCGAGGGCGTCCACCGCCGCCCGCATGCCGTCTACAGGCAGGCGGGCCGTCCCTGCCCGCGCTGTGGCAGCACGATCCGCCAGCGCGGCCAGGGCGAGAACAACCGTGTCACGTTCTGGTGTCCCGGCTGCCAGCGCTGAGCGGGGCGCGCGCAGATCAGATCAGCTCGGCAAGGCGCCCTCCGGCTCTGAGCAGGCCCGCCCGGCCGCGCGCCGGGAGCACGATCTGGAGGTCGAGCATGCGGAGGCCGAAGGCGTTCAGCTCGGCGTCGGCGGCGATCGCGTAGCAGGGCACGCCCGACTGGCGGGCGAGGGTCGCGATCTCAAAGGCCGTGCTGCCCGCGAGCGTCCGCTCGCTCAGCGCCGGCCGGCGCGCATCCGCGCATGGAAGCCCTCGCGCTCCAGCAGCTCAGCGGTGCCGTGGTCGTCGACCCCGGCGGGCAGCGGGAGGCGGTCGGGCGCCGGCTGCCCCGCCGCCCTGAGCCCGGAGGCGATCGCTTCCGCCACCGAGGCAGCATCCAGCCGCGCCCCGAACGGCTCGCACGCGAGCAGCGCATGGCGCGGGATCGCAGCTGTGCCTGCCTTCACGATCGGGCATCCTTCCACCAAATGGCCCCTGGCTCCGATCACGAGATCATCGACGTCAACGGTCGGGAGGTGCGCGTGAGCAATCCCGGCAAGCTGTACTTCCCCGCAGTCAAGCTCACCAAGCTCGACCTCGTGAACTACTACGTCGAGTGCGAGCAGGCCGTGGTCCGAGGGCTGCGAGAGCGGCCCACGGTGATGAAGCGCTGGGTCGACGGAGTGGAGGGCAAGCCCTTCTTCCAGAAGCGTGTTCCGGACACCGCGCCGGGTTGGCTCGAGACGGCGACGGTCACGTTCCCGAGCGGCCGCCATGCCCGGGAGCTCGTGCCCAACGACGCCGCGCATCTCGTATGGGGCGTGAACCTCGGCGTGATCGACTGGAACCCCTGGCCTGTCCGCCGCTCGGATCTCGACAGCCCCGATGAGTTGCGCGTGGACCTCGACCCGCAGCCCGGCGTTCCGTTCGAGGAGGTCCGCGAGGTGGCGCTGAGCGTGCGCGATGTGCTCGACGAGCACGGCCTCTCCGGCTTCCCCAAGACCTCCGGCTCGCGCGGCATCCACGTGTACGTGCGTCTCGTGCCGGAGCAAGGGTTCGAAGAAGTCCGGCGGGCCGCGCTTGCGCTCGCTCGAGAGGTCGAGCGCAGGATGCCGGGGCGGGCGACGAGCCGCTGGTGGAAGGAGGAACGCGAAGGGGTATTCATCGACTACAACCAGAACGCCCGCGACAGGACCGTCGCCTCGGCCTATTCGGTGCGCGCCGTTCCCGATGCCCGCGTCTCCTGTCCGCTCGAGTGGGACGAGGTCGCGGCGGTCGAGCCGGGGGAGCTCACGTTGCGCACGGTGCCGGGCCGGCTGGCCGAGCGCGGCGACCCCTCGGCGAGCATCGACGATCGGCCGGGGAGCCTCGACGGTCTGCTCGAGCTGGCTGCACGCGATGAGCGCGAGGGCCTCGGCGACGCTCCCTGGCCGCCCCACTTCCGCAAGCAGAAAGGCGAGCCGAAGCGTGTCCAGCCCAGCCGGGCGAAAGCGAAGGGCGCCGGCAAAGCGCGCGCCGACGAGGCCACCGGGTGAGCCTGCCGATCGAGCCGCCGCTGAAGCCTCAGCTCGCACTGTCGCGCAAGGAGCTGCCGCTCGGCGAGCAGTACCGCTACGAGATCAAGCTCGACGGGTTTCGCTGCATCGCCTTCGTCGACGGGGGCGAGGTCTTCCTGCAATCCCGCAACGGGCGTCCCCTGAGCCGCTACTTCCCCGAGCTCGTCTTCCCCCCGGGACGCTATGTGCTGGACGGGGAGATCGTCGTCCGGGACACCGAGGGGCACGAGGACTTCGACGCGCTCGGCCAGCGCATCCATCCCGCGGCCTCGCGGATCGAACGACTCGCCGCCGAGACGCCCGCGGCCTTCGTCGCCTTCGACCTGCTGGCCGATGAGGACGAGGTGCTGATGGGCCGCCCGTATGACGAGCGCCGCGCGTCGCTCGAGGCGCTGCTCGCCCGGCAACCGTTTGCGGACGCTCCGATCGAGTTGATGGAGGTCACCGACGACCCCGTGCGGGCCGAGGAGTGGCTGCAGGACGCCGAGGGGGCGATCGCCAAGGAGCACGACGCTCCCTATCGCCCGGGCGAGCGCAAGGGCATGGTCAAGGTCAAGCGCGTGCGCACGATCGACGCAGTCGTCGTGGGGTGGCGTCCCGGCAAGGAGCCGGCGACCGTGGGCGCCCTGATCCTCGGCCTCTACGACGACGGCCGGCTACGCGTCGTGGGGCACTGCTCGGGCCTGAGCGCCAAGGAGAAGAGGCGCCTGGTCGGCTTCCTCGAGCCCTATCAATCAGGTGAGCACGGCTCCGCGGACCCAAGCCGGTGGTCCGCGGGCAAGGAGCTCGAGTGGATCGGCCTGCGGCCCGAGCTGGTCGTGGAAATCGACTTCGATCACGTCTCGGCGGGCCGCATCCGCCACGGCGCCAAGCTGCGACGCTGGCGCGAGGACAAGCCCCCCGAGGAGTGCCTATACGAGCAGCTGGGAGCCTGAGCCTGTCCTCTAGAGTCAGCTCGGTGGGCACCGACACAGCGACAGTCGCCGAGGAGGAGTACCTGCAGAGCCTGTTCTGGCTGCAGGAGGCGGGGCTCCCGATGACCGGCGCCAATGTCGCCCGCGCGATGCAGCTCTCGGCACCAACCGTGCACGAGATGATCGGGCGCCTGGAGCGCGACGGCTACATCACGCGCGGGCGCGACCGCGCGATTGCCTTCACGGAGAGCGGCGCCGAGCATGCCGAGGGGATCGTGCGCCGGCACCGCCTGATCGAGCGCTTCTTGACCGACGTGCTCGGCGTTCCCTGGGACGAGGTACACGAGGAGGCCGAGCGCCTCGAGCACGCGATGTCGCCGGTGCTCGAGGAGCGGATGCTGGCCGCGATCGGCGACGCCAAGACCTGTCCCCACGGCCATCCGATCGCCGCTGGCACGCGGCTGCAGGGGGTGCCGCTGGCCGATGTCGCCGTCGGGGCCTCGGTACGGGTGCTGCGCTTCGAGAACGAGGCGGAGGACCTCCTGCGCTACCTGAAGGCCTCCGGCGTCGAGCCTGGCATGGACGCCACGCTCGAGGAGCGTGACGATCTGAAGGTCGTGCTCCGCCGCGCCGATGGAGCTTTGAGCGCTGTCACCCCGAGCGTCGCCGAGACCGTCTCGGTGATCGCCGATCCCTCGCCGCCGCCTCGCACGGCGCTGCCCGAGCAGCTCGTGTTGGGCCAGCGTTACGGCCGCTGAGGGCGGCCATCGGCGTCGAGCTCGCGGGACATCCCGACAGCCGTCCGGGCGGCGTCCAGATCCTGATACCAACCCTGGAAGGCGATCAGCCCGCCCTCGAACCGGTAGGCGGAGGCGATCTGCTGTTCCACCGGCGTCTCTGTGCCGGGCAGCCAGCCCCGCCACTGCAGCTCGGCCACGAGGCAGTCGCCCTCCTCGTGCAGGTGCATCGGCACGAGCTCGCTGCGATCGAAGGCCTTGATGAGCGGTTCGAACCCGGCGATCACGGCCTCGACTCCCTGCACCGATCCCTCCTCCATCCACAATTCCCCGCCGTCCGCGACCACGTCCGGCGTGTACATCTCGCGGTAGACCGAGATGTCCCCGCCCGACCACGCCTCGCAGGCGCGGCGAACCATATCGGCGTGCCCCTCCGCCATGTTGGAAAAGTATGCCAGTGCGGGACCCCGCAGGGGGTCCTCCGCTACGCTCCTGCCTACATTCTCGGCGTCGGAGGGGGCTTCGATGGGGGGGCAGCAGAACAGCCGCAAGGTGGCCGTGCTCGGCGGGGGACCCGCCGCGCTCGCCGCCGCCTTCGCGCTCAGCGACCCTGCGCTCGGCGGCCGCTTCGAGGTCACCGTCTACCAGCCCGGCTGGCGCCTCGGCGGAAAGTGCGCGAGTGGGCGCAATCAGGAACGCCACCGCGGCATGCGCATCGAGGAGCACGGATTGCACGTCTGGTTCGGCTTCTACGAAAACGCCTTCTCGGTCGTACGCCGGACCTATGACGAGCTGAAGCGCCCGGCGAACCACCCCCTCGCCACCTTCAAGGACGCCTTTGTCGGCTGCGATGAAATCGTGCTCTTCGACCGCCAGGGAACGGGATGGCAGGACTTCGCCTTCAAGGTCCCTGCGAACGGCCTCGAACCCGGCGCCGGGAGCGAACAGCTTCCCGGCTTCTGGGAGATCGCCACGTGGCTTTGCGAATGGGCGATCCGCGACTACGTCGCGCTCGACCCGAGCAACCGGACGCCCGGCGGTCCCACGAGCCGCGCCGCGGGGACGCCCGGCGGTGCGGCAGCGCCGGCCGTGCCCGTGCTGCTCCGAATGGCACTCGCGCTCGTTCGCGATGCCCAGGAACGCGGGACCGAACTGCTGCCACTGCAGCCGGCCCACGCCCAAGGGGTCACTGCCGGCTTTCTGGGGCTCGATCCCGAGCGCCTGCTCGCCGAGCTCCTCGGCGAGTTCCGCGACTGGTTGTGGGCGAGCTTCTCGGAACTCTTCGAACGGAACGCCCAGGCGAGGCTCTACTTCACGATGTTCGACACGTTCGCTTCGGGCACGATCGGGATCGTCACCGACGACGTGCTCGACGCGGGCTGGGAAAACATCAACCACCTCGACCTCGCCGTATGGCTCGGCAAACACGGCGCGAAGCCGATCACGCTGGGCGACGAACGCTTCGAACGCTCGCCGATGCTGCGCTCGATCTACGACGTGGCCTTCGGCTATCAGGAAGGCAATGTCAAAAAGGGGAACATCGCCGCCGGAACGGCGATCAACGACTACCTGCGCCTCCAGTTCACCTACCGGGGCCATCTGATGTGGAAGATGCAGGCGGGCATGGGCGACGCGGTGATCGCGCCGCTCTACCTGCTGCTGAAGGCCCGCAAAGTCAAGTTCGAGTTCTTTCACTCCGTGGAGGCGATCCGACTCGACGCCACCGGGGCCCGGGTCGAGCAAATCGACATGGTGGCCCAGCTCGGTCCGAACGTCGACGTCAGCGGCTACGAACCGCTGATCGAGGTGCCGGACGCAACGGCCCCCGGCGCGCCGGGGCTCGAGTGCTGGCCCGGCGAACCGCTCTGGGCGAAGCTGCCGGGCAGCGATCAGGCCGCGAGCTCGGGACACGACTACGAGCAGGAACCAAATCCCGACGGGGTCGCGCCGAACACCCTCCGGTGCGGAGCCGACAAGGATTTCGAGGCTGTCGTGCTCGCGATCCCCGTCAGCGCGTTGCCGGCGATCTGCGCTGACGTCTCCGCCAAGGTCCCTCGTTTCGAGGACATGCTGAAACACTCCGAAACGATCGCCACGCAGGCGTTCCAGCTGTGGCTGACGATCCCGCTAAAAGGGCTCGGGTGGGTGCACTCCGAAAACTCGGTGGCCGGCTGCTACGTGGAGCCGATCGATACGTGGGCCGACATGACCCACCTGCTGCACAAAGAGCGTTGGTCGAAGGCGGATGGCGTTTCCGGCGTCGCGTACTTCTGCGGCGTGCTCGAAGACGTCAGCAACGAGACGCCGGCTGCAGCGAATGCGCGGGTGAAAGACAACGTGGAACGATTCCTCGTCGACCACGTCGGCCCGCTGTGGCCGCGGGCGGTCCGTGCGGGCAAGATCTACTGGCCGACGCTGGCCGACCCGGGGCGCGAAACGGTGGGTCCGGCGCGGCTGGACGCGCAGTACTGGCGCGCGAACGTCAGCGCGACCGAACGCTACGTGCTCACGCCCGCCGATTCCGTCCGCTACCGGCTCGCCGCCGGCGGCTCCGGCATCACGAACCTGGCGCTCGCCGGCGACTGGACGCGCAACGGCATAGACGGCGGCTGTGTCGAGGCGGCGATGACCTCCGGCCTGCAGGCCGCGGCCCACCTCGTCGGCGGCGGCGGCGGCGAACTGACCGGAGCGAGTCCTACCTGGCTGAGCGGCGAAACCACGGGGCGGGTCTCGATGCCGCCGCCACTGCGACCGGACGGGACCGGCGGCGCCGACCCCGTCGCAAGGAAGGGCGCTTTCGCGGCTACCTGATCGAGGGCGACGCGAAACTGATCGCGGAACTCTGCGAGCGCGTCCTCAAGATCCCGGCCGCGGGTGCCGCGAGCTACACGCCGATGCTCGGAAAGTTCGTGCTCCTGCAAGCGGGCCACTTCGGGCGGATCGCTTCGCTGGACCCGAATTTCGCGAACTGGGGATACGCGGAAGAGTCACAGCTCTCGCTGTTCATACCCGTGCTCGCGACGGGCGGCGGGGCGGCCGATCGCGTCTGCATGTTCTGCCCCTACATGCTGGTCGACAACCCCGTGTCGCTGTCGGGGGGCCGCGAGATCTACGGTTACCCGAAGTCGCTCGGCAGGTTCGATCCGGCCGGCGGGCTCGGCGACCCGCTCGCTGTCGAAGCCTTCGGCGGCGACTTCGGGACGGCCAACCGCGCCGAATGGAGGCCGCTCTTCAGGCTTGCGCGCAGCTCCTCGCCGGCGGCCGCCCAGGGCGCTTCCGGCCCTTCGGAGCAGACCTGGTACGAGCTCGATGAGACGCTGCCGCGGCTCAACTCGCTGGAGCAGCGCGAGGAGCTCGCGCTGCTCGATCTCGGCGCGCTCGAGGCGATCATCAGAGCGCTTCTGGGCAAACAGAGCATGGGAGTCTTCCTCAAGCAGTTCAGAGACGCCGGAGGCGGACCTGGCGCCTGCTACCGGAAGATCGTCGAGGCGCCGCTCGAATACGTCTCGAGCAGCATCTCGCCGTCGTTCGATCAGTGGGAAGTCGTGATCGACCATCTCGACACCGACCCGATCGCCCGAGAGCTCGGCATCTCTTCACCGCAGTACACGCGCGCCACGTTCGACGCAAGGATGGAGGTGATCGCGCCGGGAGGCCGGATCGTGGCGCCCTAGCGCGAGGCCCGGAAGGACGAGCAGGCGCAAGCAATGACAAGCGTCGAGTGCGACCAATGCGGAGCCGCGAACTCCACGCGAGCCCGCTTCTGCATGGCCTGCGGCGCCGCCCTGTCCCGGGGCTGCCCGGCCTGCGGTGCCTCCGCGCAGGCCGCAGCCCGCTTCTGCGTTGAGTGCGGCGCCGCGCTGGATGCGCCGGCCGGCGCGGACCCCGCTCACTCCGCGGCGGAGGAACGGCGGACGGTGACGATCCTGTTCGCAGACATCGTCGGCTACACGACGGTCGCCGAGCGTCTCGATCACGAGAGCGTCAAGGCGCTCACGGAGCGCTACCTGACGCGTCTGGCGCGCGAGGTGGAGCGCTACGGCGGCTACGTCGACCAGTACATCGGCGACAACGTGATGGCCGTCTTCGGGGCGCCGACCGCGCACGAGGACGATCCCGAACGAGCGGTTCGCGCCGCGCACGGCATGCACGGCGCGATGGCCGAGCTCAACCGCACCGCCGCCACCGACTTCGGCCTCGAGCTCGCACTGCGCGTCGGTGTCAATACGGGCGAGGTCCTTGCGGGCCGCATCGGGACCGAATACACCGTTGTCGGCGACGCCGTCAACGTCGCCGCCCGCCTGCAGACGGCAGCGGCGGTCGGCAGGATCCTCGTCGGCGACCGCACGCGGCGCGCGACCGCGGGGTCGGTCGATTACCGCCAGATCGGTCCGCTGATCCTCAAGGGCAAGACCGACCCGGTCAACGCCTGGGAGGTCCTCAGCGTCGACGATCCGCAGCTGCCGCCGCAGCCGCGCGCTCCGCGCGTGCCGCTCGTCGGGCGCGAGCTCGAGATGGCGCTCCTGATCAGCCTCAGCGAGCGGACGCACCAGGAGCGCCTGCCTCAGCTCGCGGTGGTGCTCGGGGAGGCCGGCGTCGGCAAGACGCGCCTGATCTCGGAGCTCGAGCAGCGCCTCAAGCGGCACGTCCCGCGGATGTATTTCATGCGCGGCCATGCAACCGGGTTCGGCTCCGGCTCGGCCTTCGAGCCGCTCGCCGAGATGCTCCGCACGGAGCTCGCGATCCTTCGCGAGGACTCCGAGCGCGAGGTCCGCGCCAAGCTCGCGGGCCGGCTCGCGCCGGCGCTCGGCGGCGCGCCGCGTGAGGAGCAGCTCGAAAGTAGGCTCGCGCCCTTCCTGCGCCTCGTCGCCGGCGGGGCCGGCGAACCCGAGGGAGCCCTCGCCGAGGGCGACCAGGAGGAAGCACGCGACAGCTTCTTCGCCGCGGTCCGCGCGCTGATCGAACAGCTCGCCATCGACCAGGTCCCGGTGCTCGTCTGGGACGACGCGCAGTGGGCCGACGAAGGGACCCTCGAGCTGATCGCCTACCTCGACGAGTGGGTTTCCTCGCCGCTCGTGCAGATCTGCATCGGTCGCGAGGGGCCGCTCGACCGCGCCGCATGGCGGGCCACGCTGCAGCGGCCGGTGACGCGCATCGCGCTGACGCCCCTCGCGACCGAGCACGCCGCCGAGCTCGTCCACCTGCTGCTGGAGGAGGCGCTCGTCGAGGAGGGCGGCGAGCCGCTTCGGCAGATCACGGCGAGATGCGGCGGCAACCCTCTCTTCGCCGAGGCCCTCGTGGACCGGCTCGTGGAGTCCGACGACGGGCCAACCGGCCCGTTGCCCGACACGGTGCAGAGTCTGCTCGCCGCCCGGCTCGACGCGCTCGCGCCGTTCGAGCGACGGCTGCTCGGGCACGCCTCCGTTGTCGGGCCGACGTTCACGCGAGCGTCGCTCCAACACCTCGACCGCCCCGAAGGAGCCGAGCTCGACCGAGGCCTGGTGCGCCTCTGCGAGCGGAACCTGATCGCACCGGTCGGCCAGGAGGAGGCCGAGGACGGGTCGTACTCGTTCCGCCACGTGCTGATCCGGGAGGCCGCCTACGAGATGCTCCCGATGGCGGTTCGCGCGCGCAAGCACACGGAGGTCGGCGAGCTGCTCGAAGCGCGCCAAGACAGCGGCGGCGCGGCTCAGCAGGGCGCGCTGGCGGAGCACTTCACCCGCGCCGCGTCGCTGGCCGCAGAGGTGCATCTGCCGCCGCCCGAGCTCGAGCGGATGCGCCATCGCGCCCTGCGGCACGGAATCGCCGCCGGGGACACAGCCGCTGCCCTGTTCTCCAATCGAGAAGCCCTGGCCCGTTACCGCACTGCCACAGGCTTCGCGGAGGATGGCGGCCCCGTTCTGGTCGAGATCGCGGAGAAGCTCGGCGAGGTCGAGTCGCGGCTGGGCCATCTGGACGCGGCGATCGAGGCCTGGGAGAGCTGCATCGAGGCCCACGAGGCCGGCGGCCGCGTCGAGCGCAGCGCCGAGATCCACCGAAAAATCGCGGCTGCCCTGGTGCACCGCGGCGAGCGCGACGCCGCGATCAAGCAGCTGCAGAGCGGCATAAACCTCGTCAAGGACCGGCCACCCTCGCTGGCGGGGGCGCGGCTGTTCGGCGAGGCGGCGACGCTCTACGCCCAGGTCGGCGCCAACATGCTCGCCGCATACGCCGCCGAGCGCGCGCTCAGCTATGCCAACCAGCTGGGAGAGCGCGGTGCGGCGAGTCGCGCCTACGCGATCCAGGGTGGCGTGTTCGGGCGGATGGGCGACCTCGCCAAGGCACGCGAGAGCCTCGACCGCGCCGTCGCGGTCGTGCGAGATTCCGACCCGCAGGAGGCCGCGATCGCGCTGTTCGCCGCGGGCCGGAACCTCGAGGGCAGCGAGGGTGACTACGCCGCCGCGAGTGATCGATATGAGGAGGCACTGGTCACTGCCGAGCGAGTCGGCGGAATCCCGATGCAGGTCGAATTGAACGCGGCGCTCGCTCATCTCGCGCTGCTCGGCTGCGACTGGGAGGCCGCCGCACGCGGCGCGGAGGTGACGGCGACCCTCGCTGAACAGGACGGGCTCGTCAGCATGTTGTGCCTGGCCGACGTGCTGCGCGGCCGTCTTTGCTGGCGGGCTCGGGACTGGCCGGGGTCGGCGGAGCTGTTGCGGCGCGCTCACGGGGCGGCTGTTCACAACGCGTGGTCGGAGGTGGCGGCCCAGGCTCTCTTGTGGCTGGCCGCGACGATCGCAGACGGCGGCGAGCTCCAGGACGCAGAGCCCGTGCTGAGCGAAGCGCTGGCGCTATGCGAGCGAATGGCGTTGATCCCGCTCGCGGTCGAGGCCTGCGCCGCGCTCGCGCTGCTCGACGTGCGCTCCGGGCGGAGCGAATCGGCGGTCGGCCACGCGCGGCATGCGCTGCGCCTCTCCGAGCAGGGCGGCGACCCGGTCTCCTGCGCGGCGGCGCAAGAGGCGCGCGGATCGGCGGCCGGAGCGGGGCAGGGGATCGACTTGCTCGAGCGAGCCCAGGCCGGCTGGGACAGCATCGGACGACCACTGGAGAGCGCTCGCTGCATCGCGGTTCGCGCCGAGCGGCTCCACGAGCGCGGCGATCCGTCCGCTCGCGTGCTGAGCGCGATCGCGGCCGAGCGCTTCGAGGCGCTGGGGGTGGCGCACCTCGCCGAGCGCACCCGCGCGCTGGGCGCGCGCTGATCGTCAGTTCCATCTGCCAGACTCCGGACGTGCTGGCTGGGACCTTCCTGGCGCGACTGGGTGAGCCCGAGCAGGCCGCGCTCCGGGAACTCGGCATCGCCCGGAGCTTTCCCTCCGGCGCCGTGCTGATGTTCCAGGACGAGCATGACGAGCGCCTGATGCTGCTGCTCGGCGGGCGCGTCAAGGTGACCCGCTCCGCTTCCGGCGAGCACGAACTACTGCTCGCGATCCGCGATCGCGGCGAACTGCTCGGCGAGCTCGCCTTCATCGACGGGCTGCCGCGCGTCGCGACCGTCACGGCGCTCGAGCCGGTCGAAGCCGCGGTGATCGGCGGCCGCGAGTTCCGGGCCCACCTCGAAGCTCACCCTGCCGTCGCCTTGGCACTGCTCGAATCCCTGTCCGTCCGGTTCAGGGAATCGACGGTCAAGCGATTGCAGTTCGCAGCATCCGACACGCTGGGGAGGCTCGCGTCCCGGATCCTCGAGCTAGCCGAGCTCTACGGCGAGCAGGCCGCCGACGGACTGGCCGTCGCGATGCCGATCTCCCAAGAGGAGCTCGCCAGCTGGACCGGAGCCTCGCGGGCCGGTGTGGCACAGGCGCTGCAGACGATGCGCCAGCTCGGCTGGCTCTCGACCGATCGCCGCAGCCTCGTCGTCCATGACGTCGACGCGCTGCGGGAACGCGCCGCCTGAGGCGCAGTCCAGGATTGGACACCGACGTGCCCAGCAATGGGTGGGCGGCGACGAGTGCACAGCGGATAGTGGATGCACACGAGAGGAGTGGCTCTCGGGCCCGGCTGGAGGGCGGGCCCGAGGGCCGGAACGCCAACGAAAGGAGCGGTCATGGCCATGGCGAGGGGGTCGGCTGTCGGGACGGGCCCGGCCGGCGCACGCGTGGCTGCCGCGGAGTGGGCGGGCTACCTCGAGACGGTGTCGCTGGTCTGTTGCGGGATGCCGACGAGGGTCCGGGCGCTCGACGCCGCTGCTGGAGAACCGTGCGGAGCGCGCTCGGCCGGCATGCCGCTGCGCGAGCTCCGCCTCGACGAGGAACAGGACCTGCTCGAAGTGGCTCTCGGTGGTTCCAGGGGAGGCGGTCCGGCCCTGCGCTGCTACCTGCATGCGCCCCACGCAATCATCGCCCGCGCGGGTTCCGCGTTCCACTCGATGGTGGTCGTCGGGGACGGTGGCGCGTCGACGCTGATCGAGATCCTCGCGGCGCCATCGTGATCCTCGGGTTCAGCCCCAGCCAGCTCGCGTACTTCGTCGAGGTCGCCGAAGCGGGGCAGATCTCGCGTGCTGCGCGGACGCTGTACATGGCCCAGCCCGCCCTTTCGCAGTCGATCAGCCGCCTCGAGCGCCAGGTCGGCGTGGATCTGCTGGTTCGCCACCCCCGCGGCGTCAGCCTGACGCCCGCGGGAGCCGTGTTCCTGGAGAAGGCGAAGTTGGCTGTCGACGCCGAGGCTGACGCGCTGGCGACCGCCCGCGCTCTCGCGAGAGCCGATCGGGCGGTGCTCGAGGTCGGCTTCCTGGGGAGCCCCCCGCCGTTGACCGCGCCGCTGATCCTCGACGCGTTCGGTTTGGCCTGCCCTCACGCGGACGTTTCGTTCCGAGAGCTCCGCTTCCCCGGTGGTTCGACCGCGGAGTGGCTGGTGGACGTCGATGTCGCGATCTGCTTCTCGCCGCCTTCGCACCCCGAAGTCGAGAGCCAGCCGCTGTGGCACGAGCGCCGCAGCGTGTTGCTGCGCAACACTCATCGGCTCGCCTCGCGGAGCGAGCTGTCCGTCGCTGAGGTCCTCGAGGAGCCCTTCTACCGCTTCCATCCCTCCGTGGACCGGGGCTGGGCCGGCTTCTGGAACCTCGACGATCACCGGGGCGGCCCTCCCCAGATCGTCACGAGCGCCGAACCAACCAACTCGCTCGAGCTGGTCGCCGCGCTGCTGGGGGGCGGTGGGATCAGCGCGGTGCCGTGGACCGTCGCGCAGACGATCGCGGCCGTCGCTTCGGGACTGGTGGCGATCCCCCTGCGCGACGCGGCACCGGGGATATGCAGCCTCGTCTGGCGCTCTGCGCCGCCGAACGAGTTGACGAAGGTTTTCGTGGAGGCCGCGAGGAGCACAGTCGGCCCTCTGCGTGTGCCGGACGAGGCCCCCGCCGAGCTCCTGGCTGCTTCCGTCGCTTACAGCGAGCGGTATGCCTCGGCCAGCCGCGCGACGCCCGTTTCGATCTGCTCGGGCGAGACGCCGGAGTAGGCGAGGCGCAAGGTGTTCTCCCCGCCCTCGAGCAGGAAGTCGGTGCCCTTGACGAACGCGACGCCGCGCTCGGCGGCGGCGTCGAAGAGGCGGTGGACATCCGTGCCCTCCGGAAGCGTCACCCACATGAAGTAGCCGCCCTGAGGCGGCACGAACTCGGCCTCCGGGAGCTCGCGGCGCAGGCTGTCGGCCAGCGTCTGTGCGCGTTCGGAAAGCGCCTGCTTGACGGTCTCGATCGATCGATCGATCGCTCCGGAGGCGCAGAACTCGTACACGATCGACTGCGCCACCATGTTCGGGGAGATATAGGTGTTCGTCGCGAGTTTTGTGATCTCCCCGATCACGTCGGGTGGGCCGACGAGGTAGCCGACGCGGATTCCGGGGCAGACGGTCTTGGAGAAGGAAGAGGCGTAGACGACGCGGTCGGGGTCCATCGAGAGCATCGTCGGCAGCGGTTCGCCCGAGAAGCGGAGCTCGACGTAGGGGTCGTCCTCGAAGACGAGGAAGCCGTTCGCCGCCGCGAGCTCCAGCAGCCGGCGGCGCTTCTGCAGCGAGAGCGTGTAACCGGCTGGGTTCTGGAAGTTGGGGATGATGTGGGCCAGCTTCGCCCTCACGCCGCCCGCGAGCAGAGCGCCGAGCTCCTCGGTGTTGATGCCATCGGGCTCCAGCTGGACTGCATGCAGCTGCGCGCCGCGGCCGCGCAGCGAGAGCAACGTGCGGTCGTAGGTGGGGCGCTCGATGACCACGTCATCGCCGGGCCTGACGAGCGTCTCGAACAGGAACGCGTCGGCCTGCATCGAGCCGTTCGTGACCAGCACCCGCTCGGGCTCGACCCCGTGGTGATCCGCGATCCAGCTTCGCAGGCGCGGATAGCCGATCGCTGTGCCGTATGCGGTGGTGCCGCCCGGGTCGCTCTCGAATGCTCGCGCGGCGGCCTCCTTGAGGCCCTCGACGTCGACGATGTCGAGCGACGGGGCGCCGCGGGCGAAGGAGATCGACGGTCCGGTCGTGACGGGCACAGCGGCGTAGCTTAGGCGTCCGAGCAGCTCGTCGTATTCGTGGGTCAGATCGCGCGCGGCACGCTCCAGGCGCTCGCGGAAGCGGAGCAGCTCAGCAGGTCCCGGAGACGTTGGACGCTGCACGCCCACCTGCTGTGGCGGCGTCGCGGCGCGCGGCGGGGGAGGTGTGCGGGCAGCCGGTGCCGCTGGGCCCGGTTGGACCGGGAGCGACTCCTCCGGGGCCGGGGCCGGTGCGCCAGGGGCCGGTACGCCAGGGGCCGGTACGCCCGGGCCCGGTACAGGGGCCGGTGCGCGCGTTGGCCTCGTGCCGGCATCCGCGGGGGCCGGGGCCGCTGACCCGCCGCCGGCACCGGGGGATCCCGGGGCCGCCGGGCGTTCGCCGGCTCCAGCGGATCCCGGGGCCGTCGGGTGTTCGCCGGCTCCAGCGGATCCCGCGGCCGCTGGGTGTTCGCCGGCTCCAGGGGATCCCGGGGCCGCTGGGTGTTCGCCGGCTCCAGGGGATCCCGGGGCCGCCGAGGACTCGACCGTCTCGTCGACGATCCGCCCGAAGCCGGTGTGTGCAGGCGGCGGGCCGGGCGACGCGGCCGAGTCGCGGGGCGGGCGGACGGTCAGCGCCGGGGGCGGGGCAGCCGCTGCCCCCGGGGTCTCCGCGGGGGCACTGCTCCCCAGGGCCTTCAGGGTCCTTTCGAGCTCGCCGAGCTTGCGTTCGAGCTCATGAATCGTCTGCGTGACGGCCTGCTCGTCCATGTCGAGCAAGCGTATCGGCCATAAACGCCGGTCGTGGGGTCAACGACGCGCCCGCGCGGTCCAGCTGCGGCGGCTCAGGTATCGGCCATGAACGCCGGCAGTGGGGTCAGCGACGCCCGCGCGGTCCGGCTGCGGCAGCTCAGGCGGTGCGGAGGGAGGTACCGCCGAGCACCTCGACGGCGATCGAGGCGGCTTCCGTCGGTGTGCGCCCGACCCGCACGCCCTTCGCTTCGAACGCCTCGGCCTTGGCGGCGGCCGTCCCCGAGGAGCCCGAGACGATCGCGCCGGCGTGGCCCATCTGCTTGCCGGCCGGGGCTGTGAAGCCGGCGATGTAGGCGACGACGGGCTTGCTCATGTGCTCGGCGATGTACTCGGCAGCCTCTTCCTCGGCCGACCCGCCGATCTCGCCTGAGAGCACCACGAGCTCGGTCTCCTCATCGGCCTCGAAGAGCTCGAGCACGTCGACGAAGGAAGAGCCCGGTACGGGGTCGCCGCCGATCCCCACGATCGAGCTGCA
>WNFN01220653.1_pt1 | contig 15423 bp, 16 predicted proteins | sample 5400161 | NCBI WGS metagenome assembly WNFN01 (sample SAMN13153353, study PRJNA577476) | soil metagenome | isolation source: 80 cm saprolite on Douglas fir-dominated hillslope | place: USA:California | collected 2013-09-17
CACCGGATCGAACGGAAGCGCCCGGTAGATGGCTGCGCTTATCGAGGTGCCGTTGGTGACGAGGCCGATCGTATAGCCGTCGGGCGCCTGCGAGAGCACCGCGCGCGCCGCCGCAATCCCGCCTGGTCCCGGTTGATTCTCCACCACGAACCGTTGTCCGAGCTTGTCGCCGAGCTTCTCCGCCGCGACGCGGGCCGTGATGTCGGCCACGCCCGCCGCGGCAAACGGCAGCACGAAGCGAACCGGCCGACTGGGATAATTCTGCTCGGCGCGCGCGCCTATCGGCAACATTCCGGCGGTCGCAGCCGAGGCGGCGAATACCATTGAAGCCTTCCGTCGGGTGATGCGGTTCTCAGTCATTTGCGCCTTTCTTACTCGTGTGCGCCCAAAATCGTCATCCAGTCTTGCCGTTGCGGTGAAGCACGCCGACGCCTTCCATGCAACACGACATCGGGTGAGGGACGCCATTTGCCGCCCGACGAAATGTCACACCTTCTCCTCGATCACACTCGCGCGCACGTCATCCTCGATCAGCCGCCAAATGTGATCCACGTAGCGTACGAATTCGGCCGTGCGTTTCACCGCCAGCGTGCGCGGACGCGGCAGCTCGACGGCCACGCTCTCCCGCAGCCGACCCGGCCGGCGCGCAAAGACGAGCACACGGTCGGCCAGAAACACCGCCTCGTCGATCTGATGGGCGTCGAGCGAGGAGAACGGCTCGTCCATCAGCAGGATTTGTGGGTCGATCGCCAGCGCGCGCGCGAGATTGACCCGCTGGCGCATGCCGCCCGAGAGCTGGCGCGGATGGTAATTTTCGAATCCCTCGAGGCCGACGAGCTTCAAGAGCTCCAGGGTGCGCTGGCGTTCGACCGGACCGACGCGGCCCGCGACCTCCCGCCCGATGATCGCGTTGGCGAACACCGTGCGCCACGGCAAGAGATTGTCGGTCTGGAACACGAAACCGCGGTCACCGCCCGGACCAATGATCGCGCGCCCGTCGAGCCTGACCTCGCCGGAGCTTGCCGGCTCGAGGCCCGCGACGATGCGCAGAAAAGTGGTCTTGCCACAACCGGAAGGGCCGACGACGGCAAAGAACTTGCCGCGCTCGACCACCAGATTGATGTCTTGCAGCGCCCGCAATTCGCCGAACGACTTGCCGAGATGGGCAATTTGCAGCTTTGGCGCCACGCAGCCCTAATCCTTGGTCCAGGGCACGAGCCGGTTTTCGAGCCAACTGAAACCTGCGGTAAGCGCGATGCCGGCGGCTGCGAGCACGATCACGCCGGCAAACAGGTCCGGCATATTGAAGGCATCCGCCGATTGGGCGATCAACCGCCCGAGTCCGGCGCGGGAGCCGAACAGCTCCGCGACAACGACCCCGATTAGTCCGCGTCCGATGCCAAGCTTGAGCCCCGCGAGGATGAACGGCACCGCTGACGGCAGCGATACCTTGAAGAAAATCTGGCGCGGGGTGGCGCCGAACGAGCGCAGCATCTCGATCAGCCGCTCGCTCGTGGTGCGCAGACCGGCCTCCGTATTGATGCTAACTGGAAACAGCACGAGAAAAATGACCACCAGCACCTTCGACCAGATGCCGATCCCGAGCCAGAGGATGAACAAAGGAGCGAGCGCGATCGTCGGCGTTGCGTAGAGCCCCGAGATCCATGGCTGCAGCACGCGCTTCATGGTGGCGCTTTCGGCCATGGCATAGCCGATCACCACGCCCAATAAGCTCGCGATCGCATAGCCGAGCGCAAACTCGACCGCGCTGATCGACATATGCCGCCACAGTTCCCCGCTGTCGGCGAGGCCCGCGATCGCCGCGAAGATCTGCGAGGGCGCGGCAAGAAATAGCGCGTTGGCGACCACAAGCCGACTCGCGAGTTCCCAGAGCAGCAGTCCGCAAAGCACGGAAATGGCGCCGGCAACATGGACGCGCGGCAATCCGATTCGCCGCCCTGGGGCCGGTTCCGCTGCGCGCTGCACGACCCATCCCTCGATGCGGCTTACCTCCGGGTCAGTCCGTCAGCTGAGTCATCCCCGGAAGTACGAAGCGCTCAATGTTTGTCGGACCCTCGATGTCGCCAAGGCTTTTGAGCGCGTTGAGCAGCGCGCCCATCTTCGTTTTCGAGACCTTGCCGGTAGTTTCGAAGAACTCGTTCTTGTGCAGGAAGTCGTAGGATTTCGCTACATCCTCCTCCTTGAGCTTGCTTGCCTCGACCATGATCCTGATGGCCTCGGCGCGATTTGCGGGATCGGAAAACCAGGCCATGCTTTTGCTGTTGACCAGGAGCTTGGCATAATCGATGGTCAGCCCGAGATTGGTGAACCCTGCCGACTCGGCATAGAAATTGAACGGCGGCAGCAGAATCGCCGCATCGACCGCACCAGATTGCAGCGCCGAGAATCGGGCCGATGTCGCGCCCGCAAAGACGGTATCGTAATCGCCGGCTTTCAATCCGTTTGGAACCGCCATCCGCTCCAGATAAATGCGCGTAATATCTTTCGGGCCGCCGATCGAAATCGTCTTGCCCTTGAGCTCGGACCACCGCTTGATGGGAGGCTTGGCGAGCAGCGCATAAGGGGGAGCCTGCATTTCGATCCGGACGATGGCGATGGGCGAGCCCTTGTCGATGGCGCGTATCGGATCGGCAAGGCCCGTCGACAAGGCCAAATCGAGCGAGCCGCCGGTGAGCTGCTGGACCAGCGCGGCGCTCGACTGGATGAATACCAGATCCGGCGTCAAATCTTCGGCCGCGAAATATCCCTTGGTGAGACCTATATAGACCGGCCAGTGCGTCGAGGAGACCGCGCCGACCAGACCGATGGTCACGGTTTCCGCCCTCGCCTGCGGCGCCAGCGCCATTGCGGCGACCGCCAGCAGCGCTGCAAGCGCCTTTCTCGACCATCGACCCATCACCATTTTGTACTCCGTTACTGCTTGGCGATCTGCGCGCGATAGTGTCGCGCGATCTCGGCACCTGTCGCTTTCCATACCCGCGCGTGATTGCAGATATAGCCGAGCGCCGCATCGAGGGCGTCGATGCGATGCGGTACGCCGGTGAGATAAGGGTGCAGCGCGATTGCCATGACGCGACCCGATTGCGCGCCCTCACGATAGAGCACATCGAACTGCCGGCAAATCATGTCGCGGAATTCATCGGCGGTTCGGTGGAAGCGTTCGAACACCGGCTTGTCATTGATCTCGTGGCTGTAGGGCACCGAGATCAGCCTGCCTCCGCCGTCGAGCCTCATGACATACGGCTGATCGTCGTTGGTCCAATCGCAGACATACTCGCAGCCCTCCGCTGCCAAGAGGTCTAGCGTGTCCCAGGTCTCTTGCAGGCCGGAGCCTAACCAGCCCGCCGGGCGCGCACCGGTGCTTTGCGCGATGGTCGCCAGCGTCCGGCTAATGATTGCCTTTTCCTCACCCGGCGGAGATTCGTTGAGGCGGCGCGTGTTGCTCTCGCAATGACCCATCCACTCCCAGCCGAGCTTGCGACCCTCTTCGATGATTTCGGGGTGGTGGACGCACACATCGCTATTGAGCGCCACGGTGGCGCGAATGCCGTGGCGATCGAGCACTTGCATGAGGCGGAACACCCCGACCCGGTTGCCGTAGTCGCGCGCCGACCATGACGGGATGTCGGGCACCGGAGTGCCGGGGCCGCCGGAGCCGGCTGGCACTTTCTCCATGAGCGAGAAGAACTCGATATTGGGGATGACCCAAAGCGCGACATGGGCGTCACCTGGCCAGGTCAGGCGCGGGCGCCGGATGATGGGCGAATAGGGAAAGGGACCGTAGGGGGTAGGCTTCATCTGAGCACTCTTTGACATCGCGTGCTGCGCCTTCGGCGAAGCGCGTGGCGATGTGCCGTCCCCTCGTCGAGGTGCATGACGGCGGCACAATTGTGATGCATGTCGCACAAGGTGATCTTCTGGAAACGAGCCTAGCGGGGCGTGGAGCCGATGTACATTTTCATCTACCCTCGCCGCGTCGGGCGGCCAACAACGCCGTCAAAACGAGCGGGGAGGAGCAGCGTGCTTAAAGTCACTCGGCATTTGACGTTACTTGGCGCCATGGCCGCGACGCTGGCTGCGGCCGACGTGCAGGCCCAAACCGGGTGGCCCGCTGGCACCATCAAACTCGTCGTTGCCTATCCGCCGGGCGGATCAACCGATGTCATCGCGCGACTCGTTCAGCCATGCCTGCAGGAGCGGCTCGCGACGACGGTGATCGTCGAGAACCGGTCGGGAGGCTCAGGAAGCGTCGCCACCGCGGCCGTCGTTAGATCGGCGCCGGACGGGAGCAACTGGCTCATGGTATTTGACAACCACGCGGCCAATCCCTTCGTGCTGCCCGATTTGTCCTATGACACCGAGAAAGACCTCGACCCGGTGCTGCTCATCGGCACCGCTCCTTATGTGCTCTCGACGCAAGCGCAAAAGCCGTTCAAGATCCTGAGCGACGTGATCGCCGCAGCCAAGGCCAAGCCCGCCACGATCAGCTATGCATCGGTCGGCAGCGGCAGCGTGGGGCACCTTGCCATGGCACAGCTCTCGACGCGTGCCGGCATTCGCCTCGTCCACGTGCCTTATCGTGGCGGCGGTCCGGCCATGAATGACGCCGTTGCCGGACACGTCGATCTTCTCATCGGCAGTTCCGCGCTTTCGATTCCGCAAATCCAGGCCGGCACGATCCGGGCGATCGCCCAAACCGGCAAAACGCGTACGCCCACACTGGGCGCGGTGCCGACCATCGACGAGAGCAGTTTTCCCGGCTTCGAGGCGCATGCTTGGTGGGGCGTGTTTGCGCCGGCCCGCACGGCGAAGACGGTCGTGAGCCGGTTCGGCGGTGACTTTGCGGCTTGCGTGCGTCAAGAGCGCGTCAGCGCGCAGCTCGCACAGACTCAACAGATCTCGCTCACCCTCGGGGGACCCGAGGAGCTTCGCAGCTTCCTCAGCGAGCAGATGCGGACATGGGGTCCCGTCGCCCGCGAGCACGACATCAAGGCGGAATGAGAGGGCGCGCCATCTCGCTGGACGCCGCCGCGCGGTGAGCAGCCTTTGCCATGAATTCAAGCTTTGGTTGCGGGCGAGGTCTCGGCCATGAGCCAGTCGAGATAACCGCGGTCGACGCTCTCGATCGGGATCACCAGAATTGCCGGCGTGGTGTAGGAGTGCATCTCCTTGACCGCGGTGCCGACGCGTTCGGCGAGCGAACTGCGGGTCTTGATGATCATCACCACCTCCTCGCCGCGCTCGAGGGCACCCTGCCACCAGTAGTGTGAGATCATTCCGGGCAAGATGTTGACGCACGCGCACAGGCGCTGCTCGAGCAGCGCGCGGCCGGCCCGCTCCGCCTCGACAACGGATGCATAGGTCGTATAGACGAAAACCGCCCGCTCCATACTTGCCACCTTGCAGCCGCGGGCGCCGCGCCCACCGCGTGCCTCGATGCCGAGGCATCAACAGTCTCCAGACGAGGCCTGCAATGAGCCCCGCGACCCCGAGCTACGAGCGGATAGCTTTCGTCGCCAGCCCGATTGCTGAGGCCCGCGAGGCGTTCGAACGGCTCACTGCCCGCTACGGCAATGCGCAGGCCGATACCGCCGACGTGATTGTCGCACTCGGCGGCGACGGGCTCATGCTGCAGACCCTGCACCGGTTCATGACGACGGGCAAGCCGATCTACGGCATGCACCGCGGCACCGTCGGATTTCTCATGAACGAGTATCACCCCGATCATCTGCCGGAGCGCCTCGCCAAGGCGCGCGTCACTGTGATCCACCCACTGCTAATGCACGCCCGCGACAACGAGGGCGATACAGTGCAGTTTCATGCATTCAACGACGTGTTCCTCTATCGCCAGACCTACCAGGCGGCGCGCCTGCGCATCCTTGTCGATGGCGAGGAGCGGATGAGCGAACTCGTGGCCGACGGCATGCTGGTGGCTACGCCGGCCGGTTCGACCGCGTACAATCTCTCCGCTCAGGGTCCGATCATTCCGATCAGCGCACCGCTGATGGCGCTCACCCCGATCATCGCCGCCGTCGCCGACCATGACGAGGTTCGCTCGGTCTGCTCGGTCGACATTCACATGGACCAGAGCATCTCTATGCAGATGCTGTTCGATCCGGGTCACAGCCTCGACGAGCGGATACTGCGCGAGCAGTTCGGCTACTGAGGACGCACTGCGTCGGCTGGCTTGCGGCAGCGATCACCTCAACCGCTCCGAGGGTTCAGTTCACGTTCGCCGAGGCGGCTCAAGCGGGGAGGGCCGTCGACATGCCGGCGCAGGCGCGCGATAATCGACTGGTGATCCCGCGCGGATGGCACTGTGCCAGTACAATCCATGTTCTCGAAACTCAAAGCGGCATGGAGCCGGCTCGCCGGCGGGCGCGCTTTCGGCGGGGCCGAGGAACCGTCGGCACCGACCGTGGAATACAAGGGGTACCGCATCCGTGCGACCCCTTATCGAAACAATGGCGTCTATCAGACTGCCGGCATCATCGAGAAGGACACCCCGGAAGGTGTGAAGGAACACCGATTCATCCGGGCCGATACCCACCAAGGCCGGGAAGATGCGATTGCGTTCGCGATCTCGAAGGCCAAGCAGATCATCGACCTGCAGGGGGACCGCATGTTCCTAGCAGCCGATGCTGGCTGACGGCGGTCTGGGTCATCATGCCGAGCAGAAAAGGTCTACCGGCCTGAAAAGGGAGGAAGGCATGACGCAAGACACGGAGCTGCGCCGCCACAAACGCGGCGGCATCTATTTCGACGACTTCGTGGTCGGCCACCTTTACGAGCATCCGCTCACGCGCACGGTCACGCAGATGGACAACATGCTGTTTTCCAATATGACCTTGAACCCGCAGCCGCTGCACATCGATCGTCATTTCTGCGAGCAGGAGACCGAGTGGGGTCAGCCGCTGATGAACTCGCTGTTCACGCTCGGCCTGATGATCGGCATCATGGTCAACGACCTCACCGTCGGCACGACCATCGCCAACCTCGGCATGACCGAGGTGAAATTCCCTCACCCGCTGTTCGAGGGCGACACCGTCCATGTCACCACCGAGGTCATCAGCAAGCGCGAATCGACGTCGCGGCCGGGCGCCGGCATCGTCGAGTTCGACCACCGCGCCTACAATCAGGACAATAAGCTCGTGGCGGAATGTCGCCGTCAGGTATTCATGCGCATGCGGCCGCGCTGATGCGCTCGTTGCTCTTTGTGCCGGCAGACGATGCAAAGAAGCTCGATAAAGCGATGGCGTGCGGCGCAGACGCGCTGATCGTCGACCTCGAAGATTCCATTCCCGCCCAAGGCAAAGCGCAAGCGCGAATGCGCGCCGCAGCCTTCATCGGCGAGGCAGGCAAAGCAGCGCACCGCCCCCGCCTGTTGGTTCGGATCAACGGATTTGCAACCGGGCTCGCCGACGCCGACCTCGACGCGGTCGTGTCCGCGCGTCCTGACGCCATCATGCTGCCCAAGGCGGAAGGCGGCCCTGACGTCGTTCGCGCGGACGCGAAGCTCTCGGCGCGTGAGGCGATCGCGGGCCTGCCTGACGGATCGATTAGGATCGTCGCGATCGCGACCGAGACTGCGACGGCGTTGTTTCTCGCCGGCACTTATGGCGGGGCGAGCGCCCGGCTCGAAGGACTAACCTGGGGCGCCGAAGATCTGTCCGCCGAGCTCGGCGCCGAGGCAAACCGCGACGGCGACGGCCGTTTTCTCGATCCCTATCGGCTGGCACGGGCGCTCTGCCTTGCCGGCGCGGCGGCGGCGCGGGTGCAGGCCATCGATACTGTCGCCGTCGATTTCCGCAATGCCGCAGCGCTGCGCCAGGAAAGTGAGGAGGCGCGCCGCGATGGCTTTACCGGCAAAATGGCAATCCATCCGGCGCAAGTGCCGGTCATCAACGAGGTATTCACGCCATCGGCGGTAGCGGTGGCCGAGGCGCGCGCGGTGATCGCGGCGTTCGAAGCCAATCCGGACAGGGGCACGGTCGGCATCGACGGAGTGATGTACGACCGACCGCACCTGGAGCGCGCGCGTCAGTTGCTCGCGCGAGCAACGGCCGCGGGGCTTGCCTGAGGTCCTGCGCGTCGCACACCCCCACAGCGCCGACGCCGTTTGCGCCGCGCGGCTATTTCGTCTTCCCGTACACCGCATCGGGATCGAACGTCCGCTCGGCGTCGCGAAATTCAAGACTCACCGCACCGGGCCTGCCCAGCGGCACCGCACGATAGAAGCACGACCGTCGCCCGGTGTGACAGGCGCCGGGCCCCTCCTGCTCGACCCGGATCCACACCGCGTCCTGGTCGCAGTCGACGCGCATTTCGAGGACGCGCTGCCGGTGGCCGGAGGCTTCACCTTTACGCCACAGCGCTCCACGCGAGCGGCTGAAGTACCAGGCTTCGCCGGTCGCGATGGTCTGCTGCAGCGCCTCTGCGTTCATATGGGCAACCATCAGCACGTCCCCCGAGTGCGCATCTGTGGCAACGCACACGACGAGCCCATCGGCATCGAACTTCGGAGCCAAGGCGCGGCCTTCCTCGACCGCATCGATCGAGCCGCGCTGGGCGAAAGGTGAAGGTTGATCGGACAAGCAAACCCTCGCGTGAAATCCCAGTCGTTCTCGCCCGCAGCACCGGCGATGGCTCATCTTCGGCGTAAGACCCGAGCGCAGGATTATATCGAGCTTTTGCGCGGACTGGCGCCGGGCTGAGCGGACGTCACCCGCGGCCACCATATCGATCTCGGTCCGGCCAGGGCCACTCAGCGATCGGGAGCGCGCACCATGGTAATAAAGCGGACCTGATCGTCGGGGTTGTCGCGGAAGCTGCCCGTAAACTGGGTCGTGATCGTGGAGGACCCCGGCTTCTCGACGCCCCGCAGCGACATGCACATGTGCTCGGCCTCGATCATGACCGCGGTGCCGCGCGGTCTCAGGATCTCGTCGATGGCGGTCGCGATTTGCCAGGTCATGTGCTCCTGCGTCTGCAGCCGACGGGCATAAACGTCGACCAAGCGCGCGAGCTTGGAAAGGCCCACCACCCGGTCTACCGGTTTGTAGGCGATGTGCGCCTTGCCCGTGAACGGCATCATGTGGTGCTCGCAATGCGAATTGAAGGCGATGTCGCGCAGGAGCACGAAATCGTCGTACCTGCCAATCTCGCTGAAAGTGCGTTCCAGCACATCGACCGGGCATTCGCGATAGCCGCTGTAGAGTTCGTCGTAGGCATCGATCACGCGCTTGGGCGTGTCGCGCAACCCCTCGCGATCGGGATTATCGCCGGCGTAGGCAATCAGCGTGCGCACCGCCGCGAGTGCTTGCTCCCGTGAGGGCTTGGGCACGAGGGGAGCGGGCGCCGCGCGCACGTGATCGGACAAAGTTGCGTCCTCGGCCGGGGAGGATTTGGGCCATGGCTTGATGACGGCATCCATAGCGGTCTCTCCGTTCGACCGGCCTTGAGGCCGGGATGTCACCGGGGCGGCCGCATCAGTGATAGCGCGCGAGCGAGCATCCCACCCATGCGCGCCAACCGGACGCCGCATTCCCATTTTACATGGCTCTGCCATGCAAACCCGTCTGGCGGCGTAAGCACTCTTCTCGCGCCGACGGGCCGCTCCCTATATATTCCTTCGCAGCAGGCCCGCAATTGCGGTGCCGCCGTGTCAATCGTTTGTCGACGCCCATGTTGAACGAGGTCTATAACAGTCGAATTCTCGAATTGGCCGGCAACATTCCCCGGCTGGGCCGCCTCGATAACCCCGATGCGACGGCGACTGCCCATTCCAAGCTGTGCGGCTCGACGGTTACCGTCGACCTGAAAATGGACGGCGACACCGTCACGGACTTCTCCCATCAAGTGAAGGCTTGCGCACTGGGCCAGGCCTCTTCGTCCATCATGGCGCGCAACGTGATCGGAGCGAAGGCCCGCGAATTGCGTGACCTTCGCGAGGCGGTGCGGCGCATGTTGAAGGAAAACGGTGCCCCACCGAGCGGCAAGTGGGCCGATATTGCCGTACTCGAGCCCGTGCGCGACTACAAGGCGCGCCACGCTTCCACGATGCTGACGTTCGACGCCGTGACAGCGGCTATCGATGAGATCGAAGCAAAGCGCAGGACCGCGATGGCGGCCGAATAGTCCGCTCGGGGAGCGCACATTCGCCGCTCGGTCCAGCCTGTGATCAGAGCGCGTAGGGGTGCCTGCCTAGCGCTGTTCATCGCATGTTGGAGTCCCGCAGCATCCTCGGCCGATTGCGCCCGCGAGAGCGCGATACTCACCGACGAGCAATCGCAGCTGCCTCGTCTCGATGTGGCCTCGCCGGCCGATCGGCCGCCGTATTGCATCACGCTCGAAACCCTGATGGCCTTTGCCGCCCGCGTGAAGGCGCACGTCGCGCGTTGCCCGAGCTCGAATTACGCGCCGGCCCTCGCCGATTGGGACAAGATGCAGGCCGGCTACGCCAAGCTGTTCAACCGCTACCGGTGTAGGCGGACGCGATAACCCGCCGGTGATCGCCTCGGCTTTGCGGGAAGCGACCCCCGACTATTCAGCGGCGATCCAACATGGCGTTAGTCCCGCGCCGCCGCGGGCTGGCCGACCGTTGCCAGCGAGGTTGTCGATTTCGGCGGCGGGCTTCCGCCGGCCTCGCGCTCGAAGAGCGCGTCGGCGGTCGTGAGCTTCATGCGGCGGAGTTCGTCGGCGGAGAGCCGATACAACGGCTCCCAGGGCGGTATCCGCAATGCGGTCTCCAGCAGCTCGCCACTGCCGCCCATCTCGATGGTGTACTGCACGAGCCGGCCGATGTCGCGCTGCACGATGTTGAGCTCCTCGGCCGAATAGTTCGATTCCAGCGCCTGCTTGCGCTTCTTGCCGAGCCAGATTTGATGCACGAGCACGTGCGCCTGCGGCGGGACGTAGCGGCGCGCGCCGGCGAGCAGCAGGAAGGCGCACATCGATTCACAGTTGCCGTCGGGCGACAGCGTCGCGCGACGATCGCCGTTGGCGGCCGGCGGCAGCGGCGTCGTCTTGCCGATGGTGGTCACCATGTCGAGATTTCGAATCGCGCGGCCGAGCGCGAGCGTCCCCAACACTGAACCGCCGTCGGAATCCAGCACCAGGACTGCTCCGCGCGCATTGGGATCTTTCGCGAAGGCCTCGAAGTCGCGCGGGGTGTCGGCAGTGAGGTAACCCACCGCGGAAATCCAGACGCGGCAGTTGGCTCCGCATGCCTGGGCAGGTCCCTCGCGCCTCCATTCGAAGCGCATCGGGCCGCTGCCGCTGTCTTCCTGGGGTGTGGGTGGTGCGGAGAATGCGTGGACGATGCCACAAGCAAGCGCGAATGCGCTCCAAAGGAACCGCAGCATGCTGACCCTCATGAATGGCGCCTCGCGCGACGCTTCTTGGTCCGAAAACGCGCTCAACAGCGGCCAATGTTCCCGTAGAGCGCATGACCTGCCGGGCGGGCATCATTATCTTACGGGGGTACAAAGATACGGGTTTGGGGCTCGTTCATGGAACTCCAATGAGCCGGCAGGGCCGTTTGAGCGCTCTTCTGGGCCATTTTGGCGCCGGCCCGGGCCTTTTCGCGCGGGGACTGATCAAGGTTTACCGGCATTCTGTTTCCGCGCTGACCGGCTTTCATTGCCGGCATCTGCCGACTTGCTCCACTTACGCCGACGAGGCGATCGGACGCTTCGGCCTGTGGGCGGGCGGGTGGATGACGCTGGCGCGGCTTTCACGCTGTCATCCGTTTGGGACCTCCGGGCTCGATTTCGTTCCGCCCTCGCTGCCGGGTCACGCGCGCTGGTATCTACCTTGGCGCTACGGCCGTTGGCGCGGCACCAACGCCGGGGTCGAGCTTGCGCCGCCGCCCGGCTGAGACCGGGCGTTCTCCTTCCCTGCCAAGCAGCCCACTGCGTTGCGCGGTTTATGCGCATCGTATAATCGTGATTTTGCTTTGCCGCCTCGCTCCGCGCGGCGGCGTCGCCCGGACCGACGCGGAGACCGTCCGGCCACGCTTACCTGCATTCGTAGGCAGCGAGTGAGCAACAGGAGCAAACGATGGTCGCGCTGACCTTCCCCGATGGCGCGCGGCGAGAGTATCCGAAGGGGTCAACCGGTCTCGACATTGCCAAGAAAATCTCGCCGTCGCTCGCCAAACGCACGGTCGCCATGGCGCTCGACGGCGTGCGCGCGGATTTGAACGATCCGATCGAGCGCGACGCTAAGATCGAGTTCCTCACCCGCGAAGATCCGCGCGCGCTGGAGCTGATCCGGCACGACGCCGCGCACGTGCTCGCCGAAGCGGTGCAGACGCTGTGGCCCGGGACCCAGGTCACCATCGGCCCCGTCATCGAGAATGGCTTTTACTACGACTTCTTCCGCAACCAACCGTTCACGCCGGAGGATTTCGACGCCATCGAAAAGAAGATGCGCGAGATCATCGTCCGCGACAAACCCTTCACAAAAGAAATTTGGCCCCGCGACCAAGCCAAACGCGTGTTCCGGGACAAGGGCGAGCTGTTCAAGGTGGAGCTCATCGACGCCATCCCCGAAGATCAGGAGATCAAGATCTACAAGCAGGGCGACTGGTTCGACCTCTGCCGCGGGCCGCATTTGACCTCGACCGGCAAGGTCGGAAACGCTTTCAAGCTGATGAAGGTCGCGGGCGCCTATTGGCGGGGCGACTCCAACCGCGAAATGCTCAGCCGCATCTACGGCACCGCCTTCGCCAAGCAAGAGGAGCTCGACGCCTACCTCAAGCAGATCGAAGAGGCGGAAAAGCGCGATCATCGCCGGCTCGGCCGCGAGATGGACCTGTTTCACTTCCAGGAAGAGGCGCCGGGCTCCGTGTTCTGGCATCCGAAGGGTTGGACGCTTTATCAGATCCTCGAAGGCTATATCCGCCGCCGCCAGGCCGCTGCCGCCTATGTGGAGGTCAACTCGCCGCAGCTCATGGATTCCTCGCTCTGGGTCGCCTCGGGACACATGGCGACCTTCCGCGAAAACATGTTCCTGACCCAGCCGCGCGAAGACGACGAGCGCACCTTCGTCGTCAAGCCGATGAACTGCCCGGGTCACATTCAAATCTTCAAAAACGGCCTGAAGTCCTACCGCGACCTGCCCTTCAAGCTTGCGGAATTCGGCAAGGTGCACCGTTTCGAACCCTCGGGCGCGCTGCACGGGCTCATGCGCGTGCGCGCGTTCACGCAGGACGATGCGCATGTGTTCATCACAGAAGGGCAGATTGCAGCCGAAGCGCTCGCCATGAACGACCTGATCCTCTCGATCTACGAAGACTTCGGCTTTGCCGATGTCACGATCAAATTCTCCGATCGCCCGGACAAGCGCATCGGCGAGGACGCGGTGTGGGACCGATCGGAGGCCGCACTCATGCAGGCGTTGAAGACCTCCGGCCGGCCCTGGACGCTCAACAAGGGCGAAGGCGCTTTCTACGGGCCCAAGCTCGAATACGTATTGCGTGACGCCATCGGCCGCGATTGGCAGTGCGGCACGGTGCAAGTCGATCTCAACATGCCCGGCCGCCTCGGGGCCTTTTACATCGACGAGCATTCGAACAAAGTGACGCCGGTGATGCTCCACCGTGCGATGTTCGGCTCGCTCGAGCGCTTCATCGGCATTCTCATCGAACACCACGGCGGCCATCTGCCGCTGTGGTTATCGCCGCTGCAGGCGGTTGTCGCCACCATCACCGACGATGCCGATGCTTATGCGCGCGACGTGATCGCCGCCGCGCAACAACTGGGGCTGCGCGTCGAAGGCGATCTGCGCAACGCGAAGATCAATTACAAGGTGCGCGAGCACTCCCTTGCCAAGGTGCCGGCGCTGCTGGTGGTGGGCCGAAAGGAGGCAGCCGACCGCACGGTCTCCATCCGCCGCCTCGGCAAGGAGGGCCAGAGCGTGCTGGCGCTCGACGCCGCGCTGCGAAGCCTCGCTGAGGAAGCGGTGGCGCCGGATATGCGAAGCATAAAGCAGGCGGCGTGACCCGCCCTGCTCGGCGTCTCGCCGATTTCAACAATTCCGATCGCGCCGGGATCGTTGCTGCGATCGCGAGACGCTGCGACGGCCACAGCCCCAGCGCAACAGCGGCCTCTCCGGTGGGGCAGGCGGCATGAAACGGTCGAGCGGCGACGGCGTGAAGCGGTAGCGCTCCCGGCCGGGCTGATCGCCCGGTGGCACGAGCGGCGCCGCGTTGGCTGCGGGAATGCCGGCCACCAGCACGGTCACGGCGATCCGGCGCAGCTAGCTCATGGAATCTTTTGCCTCATGTCGCGCGACCCTGCGGCCGCACGTGGTCCGACGCCAGCGGCGGGTCGCGAGGTCGGCGCCTGCGCTCCAGAAAAAAATCCGACCCCGTCAACGGGCGATGATTTCGACCTCGCTGTCCACGCCATTGACAACACGGAAATCGCCCTCGTAGGTCCTGTTATCGTTCCGTGCGATGGCGCGATATTCCCCCTCCGCCAGGATCACGCGCGGAAAGGCGCCGATCGATTCCTTGATCACGTCGCCGCCGGGCGTGAGCACCGACCATTGGGTATTGGCGCGCGCGTCCCCACCACGCTCGTTCACGAGCTTGAGCGTGATGATCGCGGCGCGATGGGTGATCGTGGCGTCGGTCAACTTGGCGACCTCCACGCGGATGTCCGAGCGCACCGTTGCATTGGCGTCGCCGTAGTTCGAGACAATGTGGTAAGCCCCCTCCGGCAGCAAGACGATGTCGCCGGTCATGATCGCGGTGGCAATCGGCCGCTTATCGCCCGGCTCGAACTGGCTACCTTTGTAAAGGTCGAACGAAATCTGGCCCTGCGGGATGCGCGCATCGCCGACCCGGCCTTCGATGCGCAGTCCGCCGGCGGGGATTTCGAACACGTCCTTCATGGTCTCGGCGCGCACCTGCACGGCCTTAGTGACGCTGGCCAGCCCGAACCCGGCGCTGACAATGTAAGGCCCGGGCGGCAAGACGAACGTCGGCGCCGGTCCCTTCTCCTCTTTGACCAGCCGCGGCAGGCCGTCCTGTTCGGTGCGATAGACCCGCCAATGCAATCCGCTGTTGATCGCCGGCAGATCGCGGCCGAACCGCGCACTGACTGCAAGCGCTCCCTGTCCGGCTGGGACGGGCGGCGCGGCGAGCGCATTTGGCACGGCATGAGCCTGTACGGCCGGGTTCGTCGTGCCCGGCAACGATTGCAGCATCGGTCCTTTGGACGCTGCAGACGGCGCCAGATTGCCGCTCGGAGGAATGAGGCTTTGCGCCGGGCCGGGCGCAACCGACGGTACGTCCAGCGGCGGCCGGGGCGCGAATGAACTATCCGAGCCACTGAAGAACTGCGCGCCGGCTCCGGCGGGAACCGCCGCGAGCCATATGCCGGCGGCCACAAC
>WNFN01270873.1_pt1 | contig 15397 bp, 9 predicted proteins | sample 5400161 | NCBI WGS metagenome assembly WNFN01 (sample SAMN13153353, study PRJNA577476) | soil metagenome | isolation source: 80 cm saprolite on Douglas fir-dominated hillslope | place: USA:California | collected 2013-09-17
TGGTTGACCTGGACCTGGAAGGCGTCGCTCTCGACCTGGCTGAAGTCGGGGTTGACCGTCCCCTCCAGCGTCGCGGAGGACGTGATCCCGTACTTGACGGTGAGGCCGGCGTCCGGATTGGAATCCGCGGGCGCGAACGACGTCGGCGTCGCGCGCGTCTGCCGGCGCGAGTAGGTCGCGCTGGGCGTGACCTCGAGGGTCAGAGGGCGCCTCAGGTCGTGGAGGACGAGCAGGGCATGGCGCTCGAGGAAGCTGCGGCCGGCGGGGACCACGGGCCAGGAGGCGGACATGCCGAGGCGGCTCACCCGCCGCCAGAAGAGGATGCCCATGCGCACCTCGGGCCCGCTCTTGAACCGGATGGTCGTCAAGGGAATCCGCATCTCGACGTCGTAGCCTTCGGGCGTGCGCCGGCCGGCGCTGTCCCAAACGAAGTCGGGGGCGGAGTTCTCGCCCGCGCTGGGCGTGGTCAGGATGTCGCCCTGGACGCCCGCGGGGTTGACGAAGAGGTCGTACGAGCTCTGGCCGTTGCCGACGGAGTCGAGGCTCAGGCCCACCCAGTCGTCGTCGAACATGCTGTCGCGGCGGCTGATGGTGCTGCGGACCTTGTCCGGCTCGGGGTCCACGCAGTGGAAGGCGAAGTAGAGGTAGCGCTCGTCGTAACCGGCGCGGACCTCCGTCTGCTGCGTGAGCTTCTCGCCGTTGAGCGGGTTGTAGGTGAGCCACTCGGTGAGGGGAAGGGTCGTGCCCTGCCACGCCTCGTCATCGAGCCGGCCGTCGATGGTCGGGGGAGTGGGGACGCGCTTGAGCTCGAGGCGCGGTCGGTCCTCGGCGGGGGCGGCGACGGCGGGCAGGGCGGCGAGAAGACAGGGGATGATCAGGCCGGCGCGGCGGGCTCTCATTCAAGGTATGAGACGCCGCGGGGATGGCATTTGGTTCGAAAGAATTCCACGGAATGTTCGTTCAGGGGATTGAATGCAAGTCCCGGTCGTCGGTTCGGGATGGGCGGCTAGAATCGCTGTTCATGCCCACCCGCTCCGGAGCGCTCGCGCCACTCTTCGCCGCCGCCTGTTCCGCCGCCCTCCTGCGCCATTGCCTGGAGGCCGGAGTCGTGCCTTGCTGGAGCGCTTCGAACCCCGTTTCGCAAAGGCTCGCGGTCCGACTCGGCTTCCGGCCGGCCGGGGTGTGCGAGATCCTCTTGCTAGGCTAACCTCAGCGTGAGCGCGATGACCGACGCCTTTCCCGAATGGCTCGAGCCGATGGCGGCGAAGCTCACGCAGGAGCGGTTCACGGGCCCGGAATGGCTCTTCGAACGCAAGCTCGACGGCATCCGCCTGCTCGCGTTCAAGAACGGAACTGACGTCCGCCTGCTGTCGCGCAACCGGCTGCCCCAGGACTATCCGTCCGTGCGACGCGCGATCGCCGAGCTGCCGCCGCACGACGTGATCCTGGACGGCGAAGCAGCGTGGGATCCGGGGAGCCGGGTCGCGTACCACGTGTTCGACATCCTGTGGCTCGAGGGCCGGAGCGTGACCTCGCTGCCCCTGGAGGAGCGGCGCAGGCTCCTGAAGACCCTGCCCCTGCAGGTGCCCCTTGCACGCGTCTCCGAGCTCGACGACGCCAGGCCGTGGGAGCGCGCGTGCGCCGAAGGCTGGGAGGGCGTCATCGCGAAGAGGCGCGACTCGCCCTACGAGCACCGCCGCTCGCCGCACTGGCTGAAGATGAAGTGCGAGGCGACGCAGGAGCTCGTCGTCGGGGGCTTCACGGATCCGCAGGGTACGCGCGTCGGGCTGGGCGCGCTGCTCGTGGGGTACCACGAAGGCGAGGACCTCGTCTTCGCGGGCAAGATCGGGACCGGCTTCGACACGAAGATGCTGCGCGACCTGCGCGCGCGGCTCGACGCCCTCGAGATCCCGGCGCCGCCGTTCACCAAGGGCACGGGACTGCCGCGCGTGCGCTTCCATTGGGCCCGGCCCGAGATCGTGGTCCAGGTGGCGTTCATCGAATGGACCAGGCACGGCAAGCTGCGCCATCCGCGTCTCGTCGGCGTCCGCTTCGACAAGGCCGCGCGCGAGGTCGTCCGCGAGGGTCCCTAGCGCGGGTGACTCGGTGGTGGTCTGGCGGGGCGGGTGCCTCGCCAGGAGAATGACTGTGCTCAGATCGCGTACAAGCGTCGTCCTAAATTGAGCAGGCGCGTATCCTGACCCGACCAATGAGCGCGGATCCCAGAGCGACGCCGCTGATCACGCATCCCGACAAGGTGATGTTCCCCGACGACGGGATCACCAAGGGCGAGCTCGCGGCGTACTACGAAGCGATCGCGCCCCTGATGGTGCCGCACATGAGCGCGCGTCCGGTGACCATGGAGCGCTACCCTCAAGGGATCGCGGCGAAGGGATTCATGCAGAAGGACGTCATCAAGGGCTTCCCGCCCTGGCTCGAGCGCGTCGAAGCGCCCAAGAAGGACGGCACCGTCCACTATCCGCTCGTGTCCGACACCCGATCGCTCCTCTGGCTGGCCAACCAGAACTGCATCACGCCGCACGTGTGGCCTTCGCGGGTGCCCGACCTCTTCCGGCCCGACGTCTGCGTCTTCGATCTCGATCCCTCCGCGGACGAGTCTCCGGACGTGCTGCGCGTGGCCGCTCTGGGCGTGCGCGACCTCCTCCGCGAGCTCGAGCTGCCGAGCTGGGTGAAGACATCGGGCTCGAAGGGATTCCACATCGTGGTCCCTCTCGACGGGAAGGCGGACTTCGGCGAGGTCGGGTCGTTCGCGCACGCGGCGGGCCGGGTCCTGGTGCAACGCGACTCGCGGCATCTGACCCAGGAGTTCGCCAAGGCCGACCGGGGCGGGCGCATCTATGTCGACACCGGCCGCAACGGATACAGCGCGACCTTCGCCGCCGCCTACGCCGTGCGCGCGCGGCCAGGCGCGCCGGTGTCCGCGCCCTGCACCTGGGAGGAGATCGAGCGCGGCGAGGTCGGGCCGAGGACGTTCACGGTCCGGACGATGGCGGACCGCATCGCCGCTGTCGGCGACCTCTGGTCCGACCTGGACCGGTCCAAGCTCTCGCTGCGGCGAGCGAGCGCGAGGCTGGAGGGATTAGGATCCGGAGCATGAACCGACTGGTCCTGGCGGCCGCATTCCTCGCGTCGACGTCTTCCGCGCTCGCCGCCGATCGCCCGAACGTCATCTTCATCATGTCGGACGACCACGCCGCGCACGCGATCGGCGCCTACGGGTCCCGCGTCAACCAGACGCCGAACATCGACCGCCTCGGGCGTGACGGCATGCGGCTCGACAACGTCTTCGCCACCAACTCGATCTGCACCCCGAGCCGCGCCGCGATCCTGACCGGCCAGTACTCGCACCTCAACGGCGTGCCCGTGTTCAACCGCTTCGACAGCTCGCGCCGGACGGTGGCGAAGCTGCTCCAGGCGGCCGGCTACCACACGGGCATGATCGGCAAGTGGCATCTGGGGAGCGATCCCGCCGGGTTCGACCACTGGGAGATCCTTCCCGGGCAGGGGGTGTACGCGGACCCGGTGTTCTACACGGCGGCGGGCGAGACGAAGTACACCGGCCGGTACGTGACCGACGTGATCACCGACCTCGCCATCGATTTCCTGAAGAGCCGACCGAAGGACAAGCCCTTCTTCCTGATGGTCCATCACAAGGCGCCGCACCGGCCCTGGGAGCCGGATGCGCCGCATCGCGCGCAGTTCGCGGAGCGCTGGATCCCGGAGCCGGAGACGCTCTGGGATTCCTACGCGACGCGCACCGACGCCCTCCACGAGAACCGGCAGCGCGTGGCCGACGACCTCACGCGCCGCGACCTGAAGCTGGAGCCGCCGCCGGGGCTGAGCGACGCGGAGCGCACGCAATGGCTCGCGGACAAGCCGGCCACGGTGACGATCACGCGCGACGGCCAGGCCGTCACCCTGACCGGCGAGGCGCTCGCGCGCTGGAAGTACCAGCGCTACATGCAGGACTACCTGGCCACGATCCAGTCCGTCGACGACAACGTGGGCCGCCTGCTCGCGCTGCTGGACACGAGCGACCTCGCCCGTAACACGATCGTGGTCTACACCAGCGACCAGGGCTTCTTCCTCGGAGACCACGGCCTCTTCGACAAGCGCTTCATGTACGAGGAGTCGCTGCGCATGCCGTTTCTCGTCCGCTGGCCGGGCGTCATCGCGCCCGGAACGCGCAGCGACGCGATCGCGCTCAACGTGGATTTCGCCCCGACCTTCCTCGAGGCCGCGGGCGTCGCCGTCCCCTCCGACATGCAGGGCCGAAGCCTCGTGCCCATCCTGCGCGGGCGGGCGCCCGCCGACTGGCGCACGTCGATGTACTACCGCTACTACCACGACCCCGGCGATCACAACACGCGCGCCCACTACGGGGTCCGCACCCGCACCCACAAGCTGATCTACTTCTGGAAGAAGGACCAGTGGGAGCTGTTCGATCTCGTCCACGACCCTTCCGAGCTGCACAACCTGTACGGCCAACCCGGCCACGAGGAGCTGACCCGAACGCTCAAGGCCGAGCTGGCCCGCTTGAAGGCCGCCGTCCACGACGACGACCAGTTCGCAAGCGAGCAGCCGCCGAACGGCGTGGACGGGACGGTCGCGAAGCTGCGGGGGAAATGATGCCGGCGCGGCGTCAGCGCAGGTAGTCGGCCGTGCAGACGTCCCAGTCGGTCGTGTACGCGCCGGCGTCGTACAGCTCGAGGAAGCGCGGCAGCCTCTGGAGCAGGAGGACGCTGCGATTCCCCGGGATCTCCGCGGGGTGCGAGCGGCCGTAATCGAAGCAGGAGCGGATGAGGACGCTCTCGGGCTGGCTCGGCACCTCGCGGAGGTTGGCCACGAAGGTCGCGAAGGCGTGGTTGCGCATCAAGTAGAACTCGACGTTCGAGGTGTAGAAGGCGGAGACGGTCAGGCCGTGGGCGCGCAGCCAGCCGCCGATCGCGCGCAGCGCATGCGGCCCGCCGAAGTCGCCGATCACGGGGACGATGCGCTGGGCGCGCGAGAGATCGCGGACGAACGCGTAGTCCTCCGGCGAGTCGAGGAAGCTCCCGAAGCGCCCGCTGGGGCTGCGCGCCAGGAGCAACGTGCGGTAGGTGGGGTGGTACGTACCCGAGCTGCGCCCGAAGGTACGAAAGCGGATCTCGGCCTGCTCGTCGAAGAAGGCCCGGTAGATGTCGCGGATGTCGAGCCGGTCCCGGCTGCGCAGCGAGAACCTCAGCGTGCTCTCGACGTGCCGATAGACGGCGTCCAGGTTCGCCGCGAACGCCGCTTCGGACGGCTTTTGCGGCTCCAGCGCCCGCAGCGTGCGCTCGACTCCGGGCAGCGCGCCTTCCGGCGTGACGCTCGGGCACGAGCGCGAGAACAGCCGGCAGAGGTATTGATACGGGTCGTCGGCCTGCGCGAAGAGCGCCGAGAACAGGAGGTGCTGCAGCATGTTCTGGCGCCGGATGTCGAGGATGAAGGCGTAGCGCGGCCGGACGCGCGCGATGTAGCTGAAGTTCTGGTCGGGCCCCACGCCCACGTAGACGCCGCCGGTGGGGGCGGAAGCGGCGAGCTGATCGGCGACCTGGAGATACGGGGTCTCGTTCGAGATCAGGTTGTCGGTGTCGAAGTAGCCGCCCGGCTCCGAGAGCTCGGCGCTGAGCGCGGCCAGCTTGATCTCGGCCCCGGGGGCGGACCCCGGGGGGCGGCGCGTCTCCTGGGGGCAGAACGCGCCCAGGCTCGCCAGCGCCAGCAGGGCGGGGACCAGCCGGAGCGTCTTCTCTCCTCGGAGCGTGCTCGGCAAGGAGCGGCGAGAGTAACATCCCCCCCGGGATCGAGTTCAACTTTCAAAGGGGGCGGTATGGAACGACGAAGGCTGGGCCGCCGGGAGTTCGTCAAGTCGGCGGTGGGGGCCGGCGTGGCCCTCGGAGTCGTGGGCGGCGCCACTCCCGCCCAGGCCCGGGTCCTGGGCGCGAACGACCGCATCAACGTGGCGCTCATCGGCGCCGGCGGCCGCGGCCGGCGCCTGCTCCAGTGGGTCATGGAGACGGGGGGGCAGATCGAGCCCACGCCCCCGGCCTTCGGGCCTCCCCCGAAGGATCAGAGGCCGCCCGATCCCGAGCTGGCCACGCAGGTCGTGGCCGTGTGCGACGTCTACGCCAGGCGCAAGAACGCGGCCGCGGCGTTCGCGAAGAGCTGCGACTCGACGCTCGACTACCGCGAGGTCCTCGACCGCTCCGACGTGGACGCCGTCATCATCGCCACTCCCGACCACTGGCACGCGCGCATGGCCCTGGAAGCGATGGCCAAGGGCAAGGACGTGTACCTCGAGAAGCCGATGACGCACACGGTCGAGGAGGCCAAGACGGTGGCGGCGGCGGTCAAGAAGACGGGCCGCGTGCTGCAGGTCGGCTCCCAGACGACCAGCTCCGACCAATGGTGGAAGGCACGCCAGGCCATCCTGGACGGCATGATCGGCAAGCTGCTCATGAGCCAGGGCTCCTACCATCGCAACTCCGAGAACGGCGAGTGGAACTGGACGATCGAGCCCGACGCGGGCCCGCAGGCCAAGGGCGAGGACTTCGTGGACTGGAAGATGTGGCTCGGCGACGCGCCCCCGCGCGCGTGGGACGCCGACCGCTTCTTCCGCTTCCGGAAGTACTGGGATTATTCGGGCGGGATCGCGACCGACCTCTTCTACCACGTGGTGGCGCCGCTGCAGATCTGCTGGGGCGAGGCGCAGTTCCCGCGCCGGGTGTACGGGAGCGGGGGGAACTACGTGTTCACCGACGACGGGCGCGAAGTGCCCGACACGTTCATGCTGACCGCGGACTACCCGAAGGGCCATTCGCTGGTCCTCAGCTCCAGCATGGCCAACGACACGCACATCCCCGGGCTCATCCGCGGCCACGAGGGCACGATCATGATGGTGCCCGACGGCAAGTTCGAGGGGAAGGTGGACTTCATCACGGTCACGCCGCAGGGCATCGCCAAGCCCGCCTTCAAGGAGAAGCACGGCACCATCGAGATGAAGATCGAGACGGAGCCGCGCGAGTCGCACATGGAGAACTTCCTCCGCTGCGTGCGCACGCGCAAGACCCCCATCCTCGACGCCGACACCGCCTACCGGGCCATGGTGCCCATCGGCATGGCCGTGCAGTCGTACCGCGAGGGCCGGGTGCTCTACTTCGACGAAGCCGCCGAGAAGGTGGTGGCGTCGCCGCCGAAGGCCTGAGGACTACTCCCGGCGCAGACAGGCCGCGGGGTCGATCCGCGCCGCCCGCCACGCGGGGACCAGGGCCGCGGCCAGCGCGATCGCGAACAGCGAGGCCGCGACGGCGATGAAGGTGCGTGGATCTCGCGGCCCCACGCCGAACAAGAGCGAGGCCATGAGGCGCGTGAGGCCGATGGCCGCGGCGACGCCGGCGACGATCCCGATCCCCGCCATGCGTGCGGCCTCGCCGATGACCAGCCGCAGCACGTCGCCGACGGAGGCGCCCAACGCCATCCGCACCCCGATCTCGCCCGTGCGCTGGACGACGATGGTGGCGAGCACGCCGTAGAGGCCGATGCCGGCGAGGGCGGCGGCCACGGCGGCGAAGACCGACAGCAGGGTGGCCACGAAGCGCGGAGGGGCGAGGGACTCGGAAAGGCGCTCCCGCATGGTCGAGGTGGCGATGAGGGCCAGCTCGGGATCGAGCCGTCTCACCTCGCCCCGGACGCTCGCGGCCAGCGCGGCCGGCTCGCCCGAGGTGCGGACGGCGACGGCGCCCCATCCCCAGGTGTGCTGCGCCTGGGGCACGTAGACCTGCGGCTCCGGCGCACGATGCAGGCCGCCGCTGTGCACGTCGCCCACGACGCCGACGATCTGGAACGTCTCGGGATCGCCCTCGTCCGCATGGACGCCGATGCGGAGGGTCCGGCCGATGGCGTCCTCGCCGGGGAACACGCGCGCGGCGAACGCCTCGTTGACGACGGCCACCGGCGGCGCCTCCCGCGTGTCGCCCCCGGTCAGGAGGCGGCCCCGACGGAGCGGGATGCGCATGATGCGGAAGTACTCCGGCGTGGCCGCGGCGTAGGCGCTGCGCGGGGCGTCCGCCGGCGCTTCGTTGCGTCCAGGGACGTTCACGCGCGTCGTGATGGCATCGTTCGAGAAGGGGAGCGGGGTCACCACGGCCACGCCCGACACTCCCGGCAGCGTTCCGAGTTGCCCGGTCAACGCGGCGTAGAACCGCGCCCGTGACCGAGGCGTCGGATAGCGCTTGGCGGGAAGGCTGAGCTCGGCGGTGAGCACGCCGTCGGGATCGAACCCGGGCGGCTCCGCGACCAGGTGGCGGAGGCTCTCGACCACGAGCCCGGCCCCGACGAGAAGGACGATGGCGAGCGCCGGCTGCACGCGCGTGGCCTGGAGGGCGGGGAGCAGGCCGAAAGCGACTCCGCTGAGGAGCGCAGACACGACGCCGAAGAGGAGCACGCGCCCATCGACGACGACCTCGGCCAGCCGCGGGACCCGTACGGGGGCAAAAGCGACGAGAAGCTTCACCAGCCACGCCGCCAGCGTGACGCCGGCGGCCGCCCCCAGCAGCCACAGGACCACGATCTCGGTGAGGACCTGCCGGGCCACCCGGAGCCGGCTGGCTCCGAGGGCGACGCGCACCGCGACCTCGTGGCGCCGCGCCAGCGCCCGCGGCAGGAGGAGGTGGGCCACGTTGGTCGCCGCGATGAGCAGCAGGAACGTGACCGCGACGAAGAGGACGACCAGCGGCGCGCGCGCGTCCTCGACCGTCGCCTCATGGAGAGGACGCACATGCACGCCGCGCCCGGCATTGCTGTCGGGCCATTGCTGCTCCAGCCGCCGTGCGATCGTGTCCAGCTCGCCCAAGGCCTGCGCGATCGACGACTCCGCGCGCAGCCGGCCCACGACGTCGAGGTACCGCGTCCCGCCACTGAGGAGGGCCGGGCCGTCACCGGACAAGGGCAGGAAGACCTGCGCGTCGCGCGCCGAGGACGGCGGCCGGAAGGACAAGGGCAGGACGGCGACCACGGTGAACGGATCGCCGTCCACGATGAACGTCCGCCCGACGACGGACTCGTCGCCGCCGAAGCGCCGCTGCCAGAAGCCGTGCGTAAGGACGGCCACCTTCTCCGGCCGCTCGTCCGACTCCGGCCCGAACACCTGTCCGCGTGCGGCCGGGATGCCCAGGACGTCGAAGAAGGCAGCGGTCACGCGCGCGGCGGGAACGTGCTGCGGCTCGGGACCGCCGATCACCACCCCCGCCGCGCGGTAGGCCGCCATCGCCTCGAACGAGCGGCTCTGGGCACGCCACTGCGAGAATTCCGGATAGGAGACGACTCCCGTGCGCGTGTGGCGCAGCGCGTTCGTCGTGTAGAGCGCGACCAGGCGCTCCGGATGGGGATAGGGAAGCGGCCTGAGCAAGACCCCGTCGACGACGCTGAAGAGCGCCGTGCTCACCCCAATGCCGACGGCCATGGTCACGAGAGCCACGGCCAGGAAACCGGGACTGCGCCGCAGCGAGCGCATGGCGAGACGGACGTCGTCGACGAGGCCCATCGTCACTTCGGATTCTTCTTTCGGATCTCCTCGAGCCGCTTCTTGAGGTACTCCTCGTACTCCTTCTTGAGCTCCGGGTCCTTCGGGCTGCCGTAGATCTCGCTCGACTTGTACTTGCCTTCGTCGAACTTCTTGCGCGTCCACTCGTCGTGGACGTGCACCTCGTCCGCGTTGTCGACCACCTTCTGGACCAGGGCGGGAGGAATGAAGTAGACGCCCTCGGAGTCGCCGAAGACCAGATCCCCGGGCATCACCGTGGCCTTGCCGATGCGCACGGGGACGTTGAGGCCGCTGATCATCACGTTGTTGATGGCGCTGGGATGCACGTCCCGGAAGTAGGCCGGCATGTCCATTCCGGAAATGCCGTCCAGGTCCCGGATGGCGCCGTCCACTACCAGGCCGCCGTTCTTCGTGGCCTTCATGATGTAGTAGAAGAGGTTGTCGCCGACGATGGTGCCGCCTTCCTGCTGGCCGAAGAGGTCCACGACCAGCACGTCCCCCGGCTGCAGCATGTCGATGGCAGTCTGGTTGAACATGCGGGGCAGTCCGGCCGCCTTGGCCCGGTCGTTCATCACGCCCTCGAGGTCCGGCCGCACGGGCATGAACTGCACGGTGAACGCGCGGCCGACCAGCTTCCGGTCGGGGTGGAGCACCCGGAAATCGCCCGCGTACTGGTTGCGGAAGCCCTCCTTCGGGAGCACCGCGAAGACCTCCTCCGACGACAGGCCGCGCGCGCGTTCGATGAGCGCGTCCGGGACCTTGGGACGGCCGTCGGCGAACCGCTCGAACGGGTTCTGCGCCGTGAACTCGATCATCTGCTCCTTGGGCAGCGTGAAGAGCTGGGCCTGACACGGCAAAGGCGTGAGCACCGCCCCGAAGCAGATCCACATCGCGAAGACCGCTGGGTCCTTCATCCTGTCGTCCTCCTGACCGAGATCCTATGCCTTACCTCCGCGGAAGTGAGGGCCATCACGGCCGTCATCCGGTGACGCGGAGCACGGCCGCCGGGGACGAGGTATCGTCTGCTCCCACATCCGTCCCCTGTCCTCAGCGCGCGCTGGTGGAGTCAACGGTTCCCCCGGAAAAGAAGGAGTCCCCATGACCCGGGTCGTACAGAAGGGTTCGCGCGCAAGGCGCGAAGCCGGATTCACGCTCATCGAGCTGCTGGTCGTGATCGCGATCATCGCGGTCCTCATCGGGCTGCTGCTGCCCGCCGTGCAGAAGGTGCGCGAGGCCGCCAACCGCGCGCAATGCGTGAACAACCTGCGGCAGATCGGCGCCGCGGAGGCGCAGTACTTCAAGGTGAACGGGGCCTACACCGACTCGCTGGAGAGCCTGGGCCTGGCCGGCCATTTCCTGGAAGGCCAGAGCGACGGCTACCAGTTCAACATCCAGCTTCTCAACGGCGGCATCACGGGCAACACATACGCGGGCCGGTTCCTGGCCACGGCCATGCCGGTGGCGCCCGGCATCACTGGAAACGCCGACTGCCAGGTCGATCCGCTGAGCCGCGTCCGTTGTGCGCCGAACCCCTTCGCCGACGCCGGACGGCGCCAGATGTTCCTGAACATCCACATGCGCGCCGCGCACGACATCGGCGCCCTCCTCGTCCAGATGCCGGACGCGCTGGAGGCGGCGGCGCGAAAGCTCCAGGCCCGGGGCACGGTCGGCGAGGTCTTCGGCGAGCTGGACGTCAATGGTGATGGGAAGGTGACGCTGACGGAAGCGCTCGGCCGGCGCGACCGCGAGACGTCGGCTCGATGAAGGGCGTCTCGCTCGCGACGCTGACCCTTTCCGAATTCAAGCCCGTCTCCGTCGAGGTCCAGGTTCCCGACGGCATTTCGCAGGGACCCACTTCGCAAGTGCCGGCGGTCCAGCTCGGCGCCTTCGGCGACGGCAGTGTGCGTCCGGGGGAGAGACGTAGCGCCGGGGATGTCAACGGGGATGTGAATGGGCATGCCGAAGGAATCAGGGTGTTCTCACAACTGCAGGCGGTGGACCCCAATAATCCGAACAACACCGGCTGGACGGGGCCCATCACGCTCATCAACGGCAACGACAGCTCGCTCACTGGCATCCTGATCGGGTTGCTGCGTCCGGCCACCGCCGGCGGCGGCCCGTCCCTTCAGGGTCTCGTGGTGGCGCAGGACGGGACGGGCGACTTCGCCGGGGCGCCGGGCACGGGACGCGCGACCATCAACTTCCGCGACGGCCTGGACGGCGCGTTCTCCGCGCAGCTCGGCCTCAAGCCGTTCGCGCATCCGGGCGGGGTGAACAAGGAGTAGCCGATCGGGGCACCGCTGCATTCGATGCGGCGGTGCCCCTTTTCTTGCACACGTCTCCGCTACGGGCGCGGGGAGGGAGACGGCGCGGGCGCGACGGGGAGGGGCACGTGCACGGCGAATCCCCCCGCTTGCGCCATGGGCAGCGTGAGCACGCCCTGGCGCGTCACCGTCTTCTGCTCCTTCACGAGCGCCGTCTTCGAATCGCCGTCCCGGTAGACGTCGGCCTGATAGGTGACGCCGTCCTCCAGGAAATCGGCCGTCGATGAACTTGATGTCGTCCCAGGTCGAGGGCACGGCCTTGAGGAAGTCCACGCCGTCGAAGCCGAGGACGCGGTCGTAGCGCTCGGAGAAGATCTGGATGCCGGCCTCGTAGAGGACGACCTGCCCCAGTTGATAGGCGTGCGTCCCCGCCGAGCGCTCGAGGTGGATGGGCGTGAAGCTCACGGGGCCCATGATGTTCCGCACGTAGGGGATCGTGAGGTCGTGAATCCGGTTCTGGTTCCGGCGTTCCATGCCCGCGACGGCTTCCGCGGACATCACGTGCGGCCAGCGGCGCCGCTCGCCCGAGGGGATGGCGCAGCCGTGGTACTCGACCATGAGATGGTGCCGCGCCGCCGTCTCCGAGAGCATGTCGCGCACGCGCAGCCTCGCCTGCGTGTCCTCCAGGTCGTCGGTCTTGGCGCCGGTCGTGTCCGCCTGGTCGAAGAAGTCGATCTTGGCCCCGCGGATGCCCAGGCCCTCGAGCTTGGCCATCCACGCCTCCGCCTTCTCCGGATCGAAGAGGAAGTCGCGGTTGGCCACCTTGCCCCAGGCCATGACGGCGACGTTGCGCGCCTTCCCGTAGGCCGTGACCTCCGCCATGTAGGGCACGCGGCGCTCCCATCCCGCGTCGGCCACGTGCCACTCCCAGCCCATCTCCGCGTCGAAGTCGATCCACGTCCCGAGCTTGTTGCCCTGGCCGGCCACGAAGTCCCAGCTCGCCCGGCCGGGGCGGATCCAGTCCGCGTTGGCCAGGGAGGGCTCGGTGGGCGGATTGAGGTTCTCCACCATGGTGGACTCGACGATGCGGGCCACGCTTCCCGGCGACACCAGGACGAAGCGCCAGGGTGACCGGAAAGGAAGCGTGGTCTTCACGGGCTCGTGCTGGTCCATCGGGAAGCGGAGGGCCAGCACGTGGCCTTGCCGCTCGTAGTGGGGGATCACGTAGTCCTGGTAGGACGCGGCCTGGGCCACGAGCACGAAGTGCTTGGCGTCCTTGAGCTCGGCCAGCACCGGCATCGAGATGCGGTCGGCGGTGATCGGTCCCAGGGGCGTCTCGTAGCCGTAGTCGTTCGGGTGCGCCTGGCCCCAGTAATCGATCTCTCGAGAGGCGAGAGGGAACGTCGTGCTCTCGGCGGAGATCTCGACCGCGCCGGTGCCCGGAAGCACGTACCGGAAGGCGACCCCGTCGTCGTAGGCGCGCAGGACGACGGCCATCTCCTGTCCGGCCTTGCTGAGGGACAGTGTGAGCTCGCTGGCGCGGTTGATGTAGGTCGAGCGCTTGCCCACGGGAAGCGTGTAGGTCTCGTCGACGACGGATCGCGACAGCCGGACGAAACCGAGGCCGGTCGTGAAGTCGCCACGGCTGGTGGTGAGGCCCAGCGCACCGTTCTCCACGATGCGGACGACTCCACTGCGTAACGAGTACGTAAGTGCCCCGCGTTTGTCGTGGGTCACGGTCAGGGTGAGCGCGCCGCTCGGAGACTTCACGACGTAGTCCCCTGCGGATGCGGGGGCGACGGCAAGATACGACACGGTCAGCAGGATCGAGGCCGAGGTGTGGGTCTTCACCGGCCGAATATATCCCGCTGGAAAAAGAAGAGGGGCTCCGCTGAAGCGGAGCCCCTCCCGGGTGCGACTTCTCTCTCTAGTGGCCCGTCGAGCAGGCGCTCGCTTCCGGCACCAATGAGGTGAACGGAGTGTCGGTGATCCCGCTGACGCTGATGTCGTCGATGTCCCACCCCGGAGCGCCGGTGGATTCATCGGCGCCGATGCGGAACCGGATCTTCACGTCCTGGTTCGCATAGGCCGTGCCGAGGCTGAGGGTGACGCCCGCGAAGTTGGGCCAGCTCACCATGCGGTTGACGAACGCCGGATGGTTGACGCCGATGGGGGCGGTCGTAACTCCGTTGGTCTTGCCGTTGTACGCGCCCGTCCCGATGTCGGTCCAGGAGGCGCCGCCGTTCGTGCTGATCTCGACCACTCCACCGTCCCAGCCCGTGGCCTCGAAGGAGAACCGGTGCCGGAAGGTGATGACCAGGGGACCCGTGCCCACGTGCATGGTCGGGGAGGTGAGCGCCTGCTCGTCGGGAAGGTCGGCCTTCTCGCCGTCCGTCTGGCCGTTGTTGTCCGGTCCCCAGAAGACGTGCTGGGTCGGTGAGAGGGCACGCCGCTGCCAGGCGTTGACGTTGGGCGAGGTGGTCGCGTCACCGGAGATCGTCCAGCCGTGGTTGGCGGCTTCCACCGACTCCGTGGCCGATGTCGCCGGGCTCTCGTCGTAGTTCACACGATGGGTCGACGTCACGTTCAGGGGGCTGGAGAGGCCCAGCTCCGGAGCGTCGATCGCGATGTTGAAGTCGGTCGATTCCAGCCCTACCGCGCCGCTGACGGCGACGTGGATGGACCCCGTGCTCTCCCCGTACTTCTGCAGGGGCGGGAAATCGACGACGTTTCCCTGCGGGAACGTCACGTGCGGATTGCTGGAGGTCAAGGTCAAGGTGATGTGGTTGACGTTGTTCGGCCCCTGGTTCTTGAGGGTGACGGTCAAGTCGCCGGTCTCGCCGTTGTCCAGCACGCCGTCGTGATCGCAGGAGCTGCCGTCGTCGGCGAGGACGGCGTCCACCAGCTCGACCTGCGAGAGCTCCCACATGCCGCGCCCATAGGTCGCGATGCGGATGAAGCTGCCGTCCGGCGGCATGTAGACGTCGTTGACGCGTACGGTGGGGAGGCCGTTGCCGTAGGGCGCCCAGTTGGCGCCACCGTCCGTCGTGCGATAGATGCCGACGTGCGTGGCCGCGTAGATCGTGGCCCGGCTGGGGTCACGCGGATCGAAGAGCACGCGAGTGATGGGCAGGTCGGGAAGCCCGTTCTGCAGGGGAGTGAACGTCGCCGTCGCCCAATTGGCGGCTGGGCTGGCGATGGAGGCCTTGATCACCCGCACCGAGCCCGGAGCCTGGGCCACGGACGTGATCCAGAGGTTCTGGTTGTCCTGCCAAGTCACGTTGGTGACGAAGCCCTGGTAGCCGGGCACCAGCGCGATGAGGTTGAGGTCCGTCCAGCTCGCGCCACCGTTGGTGGTGATGTCGAGGAAGCCGCCGGCGCCGCCGACCGCGATCCGGTTGAGGTCGGTCGGGTTCACGCCCAGGTCGTACGGACTCGAGCGGAATCGTCGTGCGACAGGCAGACCGGGCGAGGTGGGGGCGATGGCGGAGCCGATCATGGTGAAGCTCAAGCCGCCGTCGGTGGTCTTCCACACGCGCGAGTTGGTGAAATG